>Ga0209086_10002447_pt1 | contig 14495 bp, 13 predicted proteins | sample M_130207_XF_Meta_FD_187312 | JGI IMG/M metagenome (GOLD analysis project Ga0209086, IMG submission 187312) | Freshwater microbial communities from Lake Montjoie, Canada to study carbon cycling - M_130207_XF_MetaG (SPAdes) (version 2) | ecosystem: Environmental > Aquatic > Freshwater > Lake... | reverse complement strand
ATATTGAAACAATTGAAAAAATCCAATTAATTAAAAATCATCTTACCTTACTTGATGATCGACTTCGTCAATATGCTTTAGATTATTTATGTATCCTTTGTAATAAACCTCATCAAGGTTTACATATTTTTTTATGTTGTCAAACATTATTTTGTGGATGTGTTTCATCTGAAACAATTAGTATTTGTCCTATTTGTAAAATATCAAATACAACTCATATGTCTATTAAAGTAGATGATTTACCTGATTATAATCCAGAAGAAGTTACACTACAACATATTACTAAATTACAACAAACAATGAATATTATTTCTGATGCAACAAATAAAAAAATTTTGATCTTTAGTAACTTTAATGAATCATTTACAGTTATTAAAAAATTTTTAGATGATAAAAAAATTAACTATCTTGAGCTTCGCGGCACAAAAGAAAAACGTGATAATACAATTGATTTATATAAAACTGGTAATGTAAATGTTTTATTATTAAATACAATTCACTCAGGAGCAGGTTTAAATTTACAAGAAACAACTGATATTATTATCTATCATCGTTTACATGATTATCAAAAAACACAAGTACTTGGTCGAGCAAACCGAATTGGTCGTAAAATGATATTAAATGTTCATTACTTAGAATAAGATGTAAGTTCGTTCTCTATCGCATCTAATTATATTTTTTAATTCTATATTAAAAAATATAATATATATAAAATGGGTAAAAATAATAAGAAACATAAAGTTCAAAAAAATATTGAACAAATAAAAAATGAAGAAATTACATTGCTATCACTTATCAGTGATAATAATCAGCAAATTAGTTGTACAAATTTTGAACTTACATCACCACAAGTTGATATAAATGAACACAAAGATAAAAATCATAAAGACGAAAATGAACACAAAGAAAGTATTAAAGAAAGTTGTGAAGACACTCCTAAAGACAATCCTAAAGAAATTATCAATTTAACACCTATTGAAGAACAACTAATATTTACAGAAAAATCATTAGAATTTGTTAATGAAGAATTAAAGTCTATCGAAAAATTACAAAATGAAATACCAGATGAAATACCAGAAGCTGCTAAAGTATATATGAGAAAAGATAATAAATACGATCGTTCAACTTATTTTAAGCATCTTTATTGTAACTGTCAATAATTTACAAACTATTTTAATACTAAAATAGTAGCTTGATTATATTTATAATATATTTTTATTATAAATGAGATTAATTTTAAGGGTAGTAAAACTAGTAGAATCATTACCAATCACAGCTTTGTTGTCTATTTTTGGTACAACTTTTTCACAAAAAGTTGTATTATTCTGGTTGTTCTAAATCATTACTTTGTAATGTAAACGCATCTCCTGTTTCTAATGAATCAGCTAATGATACTGAACGTTTACCTCTCCACAATCCTCTATTTTCTGGTTCTCCCCATGCTTTTACACAGTATTCTCGTACATCTGATTTTGGTGGAACTGCTTGACCTGGATGCGAATCTTTATGCCAATCCTTAAAGCCAACATACAATTCATCCAAAGTAACTTTACTTCGTTCGTCTTCAACCACACGTTCATCAATAAACTGACGATAAATATCATTCTTTTTACGATATAATTCTGTTGCTAATGTAACTTTTTCTGGTTCTACTAATTTATATCCTTTCTTACGATGATTCAACAAGAACCAAGCAAATGGTTTAATCATATCAGGAATTTTCTCCATAAAATAAGGATCTTTTGGAAATCGCTTTTGCAAAATTTGCTCTTCAATAGTAGGTGGAGCATTATTTACAAATGTTGCTTCAAATGGAACTACACGAATACGATTCCATGTAGCTTTATCACTATAAGGAATACTTGGTGGATCATTACAAATAACAACCAATTTAAACATTGGCTCAATTTCTGCGCCATTCTGAAAAAGACCACGAGCATAAAAAGAATCATTACCTGACAATTCTTTCAAAATACCAATATTAATAACGTCTTTTTTATCTGGTTCTTGTAAAATTGCCCACCGAACACCATTACCTGCTCGTACTAATTCAGGACTTGCTGCACTACTCATTGACCGTTTTCCTACAATTAAAGAAGTTGGAAGTTTAATCGCATATTCTCCAAGCATTTTTTCAAAAAAAGATTGTGTAACACTTTTACCATTATCACCTTCACCACTCCAAAATAATACATGTTTCTTTTGATTACCTCCTACAAAAACTTCACATGAAGTATTAATGAAATAATCGCGAACATCTTTATCTGGAAAAATTTTTTCTAAAAAATTTCTTACTTCTTTTACCAAATGATGTTCATCATCATACTCTGAATAATCTATTGGCATTTGAAGTGAAATATGATCTTCTGGTATACCTGCACGAAATACATTATTTTTTAAATCATATACACCATTTTTAAAACCAATCAACCAAGCATTTTTATCTAGTTTTTGTAAAAAACGTTCATCATAAAATACTTCTTTACATTCTCGCATAACATTGGTTTTAAATGTTGAATTTTTAAGATTTGATATTAGTTTAAATACTTGTTTATGTTTTTGAAGAAATAAATCTTTTTGACTTGTATCGGCATTTCGTGACATTGTCGCCATAATCTCTTTTCCAATTTCTTCAAACTTTTTTACAAAATCATCTGATAAATACTTTCTAATAGATATACCATCTTCTATTCGAGCCCATTTATGATTTTTATATTGATACCAAATATTATTTACAATACTTGCACAAACAAATTCTGTTCCACACTTCTCATAACAAGCTTTTGCTAAATCATTATGACTGCAATTAATAATAGTATCTTCATTAATATATTTTCTTGAACAAATTTCAGTAAATTTATTATACTCATTTGGATTATCTAATTTTGCATAATGATGCAATGTACCAATTGTCATTGATCTTGATTCCATTTTTTCCCAAATGTTAATACAATTATGTTGATCAAATTTTTCACCACAACGTGAACTAAATTCAAGCCAAAGTTCTAAACCATCACTTGATCCTTCTGAAATATTATATAATGGCCACCCAATTTGAAGCCAATCTGAATATGCTTCAGCTCGAAAATCTGATATCATTATTAATAATTGTTTTGCTTTTGTAAGTAATTCTGATAAATTTTGTGTTCTAAACTCACGTTTTTTTTCTTTATTTGTATCTATTCGAATTGGACTTGGTAGATTAGGACGCATCTCACATACTTGTCGATGCCATGGAACAATACTAAGAATTCGTGGCAAGTAAAAAAGATAATTTTCTTTCATATCCATCTCTACTTCTTCTGCACTATAAATCTTATAATTTTTACACGCTTGTTCTAACGTAATAATATCACGTTCTTCATTATAAATTTTAGTAAGTTTATACGCATCCATACCTTCTTGTTTTTTGCTACCATAAAGTAACCATGGAGCTTTAATGTAACCTGCATCAATCAAATCTCCTGATTTCTCAAAACCCAACGATTTAAATGTCATGTCTTTGTTTACATTTTTTTTGACTCGTGGCAACAAATGCATTTCATGATCATTTTTATGGATAAAAGTCCATGGAAACGCCATATGCCAACCTGATTTTACGTATTCATTCTCTCCTGCTTTTACCCTGTAAGCAGGCTTTTCTAAAACAAAGCAATAAAGATTCTCAGGTTTTACATCATTTAAAATTGTCTTTAAAACATCTTGGTAATTTCTTACAATATTTTCAAGCTGGTAATCATTATAAAGACGGGTTACATCTTTATCTTCACTAAAAGGTACTTTAATATCAAGGTCTACTAATACAGGAAGATACGACTGAGGTTTTTCTGCTATACCAAACTCTGTTTCTTTTTCTGTTTTTTCTTCATTTAAAACAGCGCTACAATAATTATGCCAAAAAGACTCAGAAATATGTTTACTAATTTGAAATTTACCTTTTGGGTGTACCATACTCACATGCGTGTGATAGTCCCCTGTGACCCTGTTATTTTCGAGAAATTCTATAACACCTGACATCTTTATTTATACTTTTCTTTTTTAATTAAAAATCAATTTTAAACCTATTTATTACCTTAAAGCTGTTCAACCTTTAAAACTTTTTTTAAAGAGTTGCGTTCAAATAATACAATAAAAATACAAAAATTTAAATTTTATTTAAATAAATGGGTAATTCGGCAATTAGTTATTATAAAATTGAAGGTAGACAAACAGGATATGCATCTGTAAATGATTTTTTTATAGGACACACTTTAAATGAATATTTACGTAATTCTAAATATGGAAATAACCCACAAGAAGAAGACATGATACAAAAAATTAAGGATAGTATGAAGACACGAACTGACTGGATAAAGTATTTTAAAGAAGAATACGAAAAAGAAAAAGAAACTATGATAAATAATGTTATTTATAATATAAAGCATGGTATGAAGAAAATTTTAAAAAAAGAAGAAGAAGAAGAAAAGGAAAAAGAAAAAAGAAAAAAAAATTATGCCCTTTCTTTATTAGAAAATCCTGGAGGTATTCGTGTATATAGAGGAATTAAAGATTTTAAAAAGTTGATTGAAACAAATAAAGAAAATTGTAATAATTGTATTATTGATTTAGGTTTTAGTAGCACAACAACAAACTATAATATAACAAAAAATTTTATAGGTGAAGATATGTGTTGTATATTGTCATTTTACATACCAGATGATATCAAATTCTATCCTTATTTATTATTGCATGAAGGAATTTTACAAGACCAGGAAGATGAACAAGAAATAATATTAGAAACTAGCCTTAAATTTACTGTTTTACCTGATTCTATATCAACAAATACAAATATTTATAATACAACAGTTGAAAAATATAAACCTTCTAGTTGGGTAGGAAATTATGACTAAATACATTTAAAATTACTATACAGTTAATTAGTTTAACCTACTTTTTGAACTAATTTAAGTTTATTTCCACAATTATTTCCACAACCTTTTTACAAAAGGCCTATTCCATTCAGACATTAGCTTTGACTCTTACACCAAAATGGCTTTTTTAAGATCCTTAAAATTATCCTCATTTATAATAAAAATATTATATTATAAATAATTTAAATTTAATATAAAAATAAAATGAGCTGTCTGTTTAACAGTCTATCTTACTTTATTAATAGCGATACTATTCGCCAAACTATTTGTGATTATTTACAAGAAAATAAACCTATCATTGATGGCATTCCAACCCATGAAATCTTATCTATGGAAAATAATAATTATATTCAACATATGAGACAGTCATCAACATGGGGAGGCGCAATTGAAATTAGTGCTGCTTGTAACTTGTGGAATATTAAAATTATTGTTTACGATATTCGAACGCATCAACGAACAGCTATCGAATTTATTCCTATTACATCTATAGCTGAAAGAACTATCGAATTAGAATGGTCAGGTAGTCATTATGAACCAAAACGTTTTTAATACTTTTCTATTAATTTTTAATTAATATAAAATTATGTCATTTTTTGAAAAAAATACTATAGACAAACATTCTAAACTATTAATCGATCAAATTAAAAAATCGTTAGACTATAATAAACGTCTTTCAAAGAAACAAACTGACTATAAACAATTTAAAAATGGCGCAAATTTATTATGGAAAAACTATTTTTGTCATGCCGATGAAAATGATGAAACTAATGAAATATTAGAACTATTATCAAGCGTTTTACAACGACTTTTAAATGATTTTCTAACTATACATCCTGATATAAAACTTTACGGAAAAATATACGGAATTCCATTGATTAAGATAAAATACTAAAATGCTATAAAAATGATTAAAAATTATTATTTTTATAGCATCATTAAAAATGAACTCAAAAACTTGTAAATTTTGTGAAAAAGAATTTTCTTCTATATCGTGTTTAAATAGACATGTAAAAACAACTAAAAAATGTCAATCTGATGACATAAATAAAATTACATATGACTGTGATTTTTGTAAAAAGAAATTAACAAGTAAAAGAATGTTAGAATATCATTCTACTATTTGTAAATTAAAGAAAAAAGATAAAAAAGATCCAATATTAATTGATTTAATTAATCAAGTAAAAAAAATATCAATAGAAATTACAAAAAGAAAAGAAGAACAAAATAAAGAAAAACAAAATAAAGAAAAACAAGAAGAAAAAATAGCAATTATAAATCAAACAGAAATAATTTCTAAAAAATATAAAAAGAAACCTATTCCAAAAACATTAAAAATGAGTGTTTGGTATACACATATTGGTAAAGAAATTGGAATGATTAAATGTCCATGTTGTAATAGTAATGAAATTAGTCAAATGGATTTTGATTGCGGTCATGTTATTGCAGAAAGTAAAGGTGGCCCTATGACAATAGAAAATTTAAAACCAATATGTAATAAATGTAATAGAAGTATGAGAACCATGAATATGAATGAATTTAAACAAAAATATTTTAAATAAAACCAAAGAAAATTTAACTAATATAAACACTAGTTAAATTTATTGATTTTTATTGATTTTTTATTGATTATTATTAATTTTATTGATTATAAAAATTATTAATAATCTAATTAAAATATATTAATAATAATTTATAAATACTTAAAATTTTTAGAATTAAAAATTTTAGTCAACACACACACATTTACGATCAATAAAATGAAATAAATCATATTTGAAGCTAATTAACCTTTAATTTTTATTGATTTCTTATTGAATATTATTGATTAGATGTAATGTAACCTTTAATTATAAAATTTATTTTTTATATTTTATTGATTTTATTGATTAAGTAATTTAAAGAATAATATTTATATATAATAAATAAGAATGTATGAATGCAATTTATGTAAGAAAGATTTTTCAACTAAATCAAATCTTAATAGGCATCAAATGACTTCAAAAAAATGTAAAGGTGCAGAAAAATTAATATTTAAATGTGATTTTTGTATGAAAGAAATATCTTCTAAACAGATGTTATCTTACCATTTGAATATATGTAAAGAAAAAGAACGACAAATTGTTGTAAGAAAGCAAGAAGATGATGAAAAATATAATAATCTACAACAACAAGTTTTAGAGCTGAAAAAAGAGTTGGAAGAAACAAAGAAACGTCCTACAAATATGAATAACATTACTATCAATACAAACATTGATAATTCTACTCATCACAACTATGGTAATATCATGACTTATATGACAAAAGAACTGGTTCAAGAAACGTTTGAAAAGAACTATACATTACAAGATTTCTTTGGATCACAGAAAGCGCTTGCAGAGTTTACTACACGTAATTTTTTGATGGGTAAAAACAAAGCACTGTATTTATGTACAGATAAATCTAGAAAACGTTTTATTTACACAGATGATGAACAAAACGAGATTGAAGATTTAAATGCTGCAATCTTAATTAAACTCATATCAAAAGGGTTTGGTACAGTTGAAAAATTATATAAAAAAGAATCAACAATTTTGAAGAGTCGTTTATCACGGTTTGAAAAAGATGATTATACAGAAATGATTATTGAGACTCGAGATCAGATTAAAAAACTTGAAGAAGTATATAAACAGATTATTAATATTATTAAAGAGGGAGATGGGTATCGAAATCAGTTAAGTAGAAGTTTACCAACGTCATTAGAACATCGAATTGATATTGATAATAAACTAGAACAATTAGAAGATAGTTTACCAGAATCGTCTTCAGACAATGAAAATGAAGATAAAAATGAAACACAATTAATTGAAAAAGAACAAGAAAATAAATCAAAAGAACCAGTATTATACGATACAACAGCTCGTCATATTGGAGGAATTACTTATGGTAAACTTAGATTGTTTAAAAATCATTATCAAAAAAATGGGGAAGTATTGATACCAAAAGCATTCTTAGAAAATGATGAATATAAGAAATTATTTTTAGAATTTATGTATTCAGATGAATAATCACCTACTACCCACTATTTTTTAATAATTTTATTTTAAATAGATAGCTTTTTGTGTTTTTCTTTTACACCTTTAAAGGTGTAAAAAGTTGTAATACTATTTAGCAATGAGCTATTTAAAAAAATACAATTATATTAAAATATAAGATGTCTGATACTATTCAACATTCACTCACATCACCTGCTGATAAGAATGATAGCGATCCAAAGAGTTACAAAGTTAATTCATCATCATTAACTGATGAGGAAACAAGTGCAGCATTAGATGAATTAAATGTTAAGGATTTTGTACAAAAGTTTCCAAAATTTGAGAAATTTTATGCTGACCCTAAACATGAGAACCAAGTTCATTGTTTAGTTTCTTTTTTTCCAGCTAAAGGTGCGACTCCTGATAGTGACGGAGTATATGGTATGTTGAAAGTCCGTGGTACATTTGCTACTCAAGATGAAGCAGATTTAAAAGCTGAATATTTGATTCGTAATGTTGATAGTTTTCATAGTATTTATCATACTTATGTTGGACGTCCTTTTCCTTTGGCTGAAACAAAAAAATATATTTGCGAGACCAAGGAAATTGATATTAAGAAGAAAATTGTAGAGACAACGTCTGAAGAAGTTCGTAAAAAGCGTGATGATGAAAAGAAAACAATGGAAGAAATCAAAGATCGTGAAAAGGAGCTTTTGGCTGATGTTGCAAAAACAGAGATTGATCCGTATGATCGTTATATTGAGTTGATGGTAAAGAAGTCTCAATTAACATGGACATACAGTGAAACTAATAAAAAGATGAATGAGATGAAGAATAATATTATTAAATCTCGTGACGAACTAGCAGCTCTTCGTTCTGAAAATGAAGATTATCATGCAAAGTTTTTTCAACGTTATATGGATGCTCGTAAGAGTTCAGGCTTACCTGATGATGATAATTCATTTATCAAATACATGTGTGATGATATTGATTTAGGATTTTAAATAAAATATATTTTATATTAATTATATAAAATGAGTGATACTGAACCTAAAAAAGAAAAACTAAATACAATTCAAATAGTTGAAATTGTAATAGGTATATGTGTTTTAGTAGTTTTATTATTTTTACTTTATAGACATTTTGGTCCAAAAACTAGGCCATCATCGGGTGGTGTAAATTACATATATAATGGTAACTATGTTCATACAAACAAACCACTTTTTGAAAAATATGGATATAACTAGGTATAAAATTAAATTTTAAAGTGAAAGTAACTTTAAAATTAATAATCAAGTTCTAAAATATTAACATAGTGCTAAAATGTTTTGAATAATACGAATAAATTTTTCTACATCATCATTACGTTTTTCTAATTCTATTAAATCAGTTGGATACAGTTCTTTACTTATAAATTTTAATGTTTCAATATTTGCATTATGATTGATAATAGAAAGAGGTGAAAAATTTGATAAAAGTTTACCATATTTTTTAGCAAATTCTTTTTCATTTGGAATTGTAAAATAATTTTTGTAAAGTAATATATCACGGATCATATATCGTATGTTAATATAATTAATGTTTCGAATAGAATCATCACCTTGTAAAAGTGTAAGAATTACACTTGGTATAGAAAAACTATTAACATTATATTTAGCAATATTAAAATTTGGTTGATAAGTTGCAGGTAAAACAAACTTAGATATCCATTGTTTATTACGATCAACTTGTTTTTTACAAATATTACAAAATAATATGTCATCGTGGCCTTTAATATCTACACTTTCAGAAATATGTCCACAAACAGGTAAAAATGGTTTACTTTCTTTATAATCAATTTCTGTACCAATACGTCTAAGAATTCGATCACAATTTCTATTTTCAATAAATAGCTCATCTTGAGTTTTTTGTGAACAAGGATATAGTTCAATAAATTTTTTAACATTTAGAACGTATTGATAGAGTTGATTCATTCCATGAACATAATAAATATAATTTACTAAAAATTTATCCATATCTCCCATAATCATGGTTTCAAGCTTTTCAAGATAATCCAAAATATCATTATGATTGTTTTTTTGAACAATTAGATCATAGTAAAAAAGAGGGTTAACATAATTATTTTCTTTTTCTACTTTTTTGCTATCAATTGTTTCAATGTGAATATTTTCAGATAATTTATAATGATCAAAATTTTCAATGTAACTAAAGTAATCACATGGTTCAAAAGATTCTAAATCACACTTATTACGATATACGATTTCATTATATTTTTTATGTTGAGATAAGAAATCAATAAGTTCATGGTATGAAGTTAGTGTTTTTGAGCTAAATTCTGTATCTGTAAAAAAATTAATAATATATAAAATATTTGCAAATTCTTCTTTTGACATTTTTTTATGAGACATACAATATTCATATATAGAATTAATAAAAAGACAAAAACAATCTTGAAATCTGCTTGTTTTAAAAGGTTCAATGATACCATAATGAGTATTATCAATGATGGCGTGACTTCGATCATAATCAATTATAATTGGTAATATTGTTGTATTAACTTCAACTACTTGATCTTTAAATTGATAGATTATACGTGTTGGTTTGTCCAATTTTTTAATAACAATATTCCATGGTGTTAAATCATTATGAACAAACCCAAATCGTTCTTGTGCAACTGATAATGTCAATAAAAGCGTTTGAAGAATTCCTATAAAATCATTAAAATTACATGCTACTTTATTAGTACTTGAACCAGCTATAAATTCACTAAATAATATACCATCTACGTGTTCAGTTAATAAAGTAGAAGATGTTTTATCAAATCCAAAGGTATATTTAAAATTAGGTATATCACGTATAAGTTTATTAATACATTCGATACCAATAAATGCTTCATTTACTAATTCACGTGTTCGTTTAGATGTTTTAAAAGCAATGAGTAGAGAAGGGCAAATTTGATAACTATAAATAGTGCTATCTTTACTTTCATGTTCTTTATTTTTCAAAATTAATTGATCATATGGAATGTCATGACGATTAAAATATAGTTCTAATCCAGCCATTGCATTAATATTTCGATATTCAAAATGATAAGTAAGAGTAGAAATACCATTACTAGGAGATTCAAATGTATTATATTGTTTTTTATAGATAATATCTTTTACACTTTTATGACTGTAAAAATAAGAACCAGTAACATTTTTAATATTTATAAACAATAGTTGTACAAAATCAAGTATACCTTTTTCAGTTAAATAAGTTTTATAAAAAAGAAGAGCATTTTCTGCTATTTTTTTACATTCTTCATCATTTTTGCGACACCACCTAATTTTTTCAAATAAATCTGAAAGATCTTCTTTAATAGGTATATAATGTTTATTTGGGATTAAATATTTTCTAAACCATACACGATATTTACTATCTTGAAGTAAAACAACTGATCCCATTGATAATTCAAGAGATAAACGAAATGCTGAAACATGACCATCTACATTTATGATATATTTATATTTAGATTGTTGTTCTGGTGTTAAAAAAGAAACAAGATTGATACCTTCTTGTTTCATTATAGATGGGTCGATAAGTTGTAAATATTCTTGTTTCATAATTTTTCGTGGACGACAATTCCATTTAGTAATACCAGCATCTAGTAAAGGTATTTTATTTTCAATTGGAGATTTTGTTGATAACAAAGCAAGTTTAAGACGAGGATTTGTGTCTGGTGTAATACCGCATCCAGTAGATGCTCCTCTAAATACAGCACTAGGAATTTTAGAATCCCAATCATGTTCAAACGTATAACTATACTTTTTAAAGTCAGGTGCAAATAGTTTAGAGTGCTCTTGTTCACTTACACGAGCCCAATCTTCCATTGTAGGAAATGGAATATCTGTATTATTATTTGTAGTTACCATAGATAAAATTGGACAATATTTGTCATAATTATGACTGATAAGGGATTTTTTTTCGCTATTAAAAATATGTTCATAAGGTTCGGTATCATCTTTTTTAATAAGAGGAAAATCTCTGCGATTAAAAAATAGTTCAATATCTGGTATAATACGTTCTTTACATAAAGTAATAAGCATATCTTTTAGATTTGAAACGCATCTATCATTTTCACCAATTGGAAATTCTGTGCGTACAAGACAATTATTTGCATACCATTTATTAACAAATTTATTGACTTGTTCTGGTTTAATATCATAACATTGAATTTTACTAGCATATAAAAGAAATGATGTCATATCAGTATAACTTGGTGGTTGTTTCATATATTCACTCCATTCATTAATATAATTATGTTTACTGAATGGTAAGAATACAGATAGTTTATTATTTTTTATTTTAACAAACACTCCTTTTTTAAATTTGTTAAACAGATATGCAAATGTGTTATCAACTGATTCCGTTGTAAGGTGGCTATATTTTTTCCATTCTATGTTTTCACCGATAAGATCTTTTTTTAGTTTAGAATCTTTTACTTCAAGTGTTGTCCAAATGTTATCAGATAAATCAATTATATTAGTAGATGGGCCATTACCATTAGATTTATCACGATACATTTCAAACTGTTCTACATCACCTGCTGTAAAATGAGTTTGTTTAAAATCTGAATAACGGGGATTAGAGCTAGATAATTTTTGTGGTACTATTTTTTTAGGAGTATTTAGAAATACATCAGGCACAGTTTGAAACTGTTCTGTGGTAGTCATGTATCTTTTATATTTATTTGAAATATAAAAAAAAGTTCAATTTTATGTTTAATTTAAATTAAATTTACATCATTTGAGGTAGAGGAGATGCTACAGCCTTAGATCCTTGATTTTCCATCATTTTATGGCAAACCATTCCGCAGAGTGGAACGCAAACAATAACAACTCCAACTGCTAATAACCAAAACCATTTATTTTTGAGTACACTTTTCTTTCCATCTTTTTTGTCAACAAACATTTCTAATGATTTATTGTCATCTTGTTGAGCAAAATGAGCTAATAGAACCATAATAACAGCTGCAAGGACTAGACCACATAATGAACCAGGTAAAGCTTGCATAACATCTTCCATACCCATAAAATGAGAACGAGGGGCTGCAAATCTGTAACTAGGAACTAAACGGTATACCATTTTTATATGTTTCAAGATTTTTTATTTTATTTTTGTTTTATCAAATATTTTTTAGAAATTAATACGATTTAAATCCGTTTCTAGAAAACCAAATGTTTCAAACCATTTTTCTCCGTAATTATTTTTCATCATGTCTTTTTCTTGATTACTCAAAAAAGATGGATGTAATCCTGATGATAACATTAATTTAACTTGAGATACATTTTCTAAATCGATAGATTCAGAATTATCACATGCGGCAGATCCTTGTGAATTAATATCTTCAAATTTTATAGAATTATACATTTCTTCACCTATTTGTTTATAACGATTTTTATCTTCTTCTGAAAGACTTTCTGCAATTTCTTTTAAACGTTTTTCTCCAAATAATGGATCAGCATTGCGAATTTTATCTAAATGTTTTTCTTCATTTGACATTTTATCTAAATGCTTTTCTTTATCCGACATTTTATATAAATTTGATTTATTTAAATTGAAAACAAATAAAAATAAATTAAAAAAGTTAAATGACAAATTTTGAACTTGAAATACATGCAAATACTATTTTAAAAAAAATGTTAACTGATCGTGGGTATATTATTGATAATGATTCTAAAGAAGAATTCTCTGTTAAAGCATCAAAAAAAGATAAACAGAAAGAAAAAGATAATCATAGAATGATTACATTTATATGTAAAGAAGATAAATTGAGTATTCAAGGTATTAAAGAATTTATATCAATTATGAATAAAGAAAATTGTAATAGATGTATTATTGTTTATCGTGATAGTGTTACATCAAGTGCAAAAAAATCATTAGATATTATGGAATATAATATAGAGTTATTTAAATTATCTGAATTACAACTAGATATTACAGAACACCGTTTAGTTCCTAAACACGAAAATGTAACAGATGTAGAAAAAGAACTACTTGATAATGAATATAAAGGAAAATTACCAGTATTATTGCTGACTGACCCAATTTGCAGATATTACCAATTTCATCGAGGTGAATATATTAGAATTACACGTAAAGATAACACAATTATATATCGTATTGTTAAATAAAGAGCACTTATACCTGTTACAATTAAAAAATGGTAAAATTAATTTTAATTATGACTTAAAGACATATATTTTTATATAGCGTATTAGCTCGGATAGCTCAGCTGGTTAGAGCGTGTGACTGTTAATCACAAGGTCGATGGTTCAATCCCATCTCTGAGCGCGCTATTTTATATACTTTTGTATATAAAATTTTTAACATTGTCTAATTTATTTGCAATCAGAGACAGAACAAATTTCACATATTGGTTTTTTATAAGCACTACCTAAATATGGATAACTAACAAAATTTTTTGTATTATGAGAACAATTTTGAGGATAGTTTCCACCTAAACTATTATAATTATTCATTTGATAAGAAACATTTGTTTTTACGATAGGATCAGTAAGGGGAGGAT
>Ga0209086_10002446_pt1 | contig 14496 bp, 14 predicted proteins | sample M_130207_XF_Meta_FD_187312 | JGI IMG/M metagenome (GOLD analysis project Ga0209086, IMG submission 187312) | Freshwater microbial communities from Lake Montjoie, Canada to study carbon cycling - M_130207_XF_MetaG (SPAdes) (version 2) | ecosystem: Environmental > Aquatic > Freshwater > Lake... | reverse complement strand
CCACGCGCATGGTGCGAAACTTTGGCATGCGAAAGATTCGGTTTCCGCGGCCGACTCGATCTGACCAATAGAGCGCGGGACCGGGGGATGTGATCTTCACAGCGAGGGCGATGCACAACCACGGCACAGCAAAAAGTGCCAGCAGCGCAAGGGCGAGTAGAAAATCAACGCATCGCTTCAAGATGTTTCTACTTTACCGCTCGGCGAAGTCCTTCGTCTACGGACACGGGGGGATTCCATCCAAGCAGTGCGCGCGACTTAGAGATGTCGACTTGCAGTGAGCTGCAGAGTCGCTGCGCCATGGCGTGTTTACCAAGCATGGCTGCGGCTGCCAAAAGCACAGACTTTGGAACAGGTAGTAACCGCGCAGGGTGATTCAGGGTGCGGGTCATTCGTTGAATTAAATCTGGAGTAGACAAATCTTCACCATCACTCACCAAGAATGTTTCATTTGCTGCGGCGGGGTGCTCTAGACAGGTCACTATAAAATCAACCAAGTTGTCTATGCCTACAAGGCTACGGCGATTATCAATGGAGGCGAGTGGGAGCGGGAGGCCTTTGGAAACTAAGCCCGTAAGCTTTCCAAAATTGCCAGGTGCTTTACTGCCGTGTACTAGGGTTGGGCGAATAATGACTATTTCCATTCCCGTTGATTTTGAGATGGCACGAAGTCCCACTTCCGCCTCGTGTTTACTGACACTGTATGGATCGTGTGGAAGCGAAGCAGAGGTCTCTGTAAAAATCTTTCCATGAGAGGTGGAGTTTCCATTCACTCCAATGGTGCTGAGAAAAATAAAGCGCTTCACCCCAGCTGCTGCGGCTTGTCGCGCCAGGTTCAGTGTGCCATCTGTGTTCACACGGCGAAATTCCCTCAGTGGGTCTCTGGCATTTTCACTCATGACATGTACGCGTGCGGCAAGATGGACTACGGCGTCTGCGCCGTGGAGTGCGGCGGACCAGTTTGTGGCGGCGTTGATGTCGCCGACTATGAAATCAGTCAATTTATTTTCTGACTTGCTTTGGATGCGCGACGTCGCAATGATTTTATGCGTTCGTGTTCGAAGCGCGAATACAAGAACCTTGCCCACAAAGCCATTAGAGCCGGTCACTAAAATACGCATAGTCGGAGTATAATGGGCGATAGATCAAATGATGCCGTACTGCGAGTAGCACATTTAGAATCGATATACGTATCACATACATCATTCTGGGCAAATTATTTCGACAAGGATTTAGCGCTGATGTAAGGTTTGGATATAGCTCTTAAAATACACGCAATAAAGAACCACCATTGATGTATTGGTTTGCGTCGACAATGTTTAGCGCGAAGGGCGAGCCACAAATACCCTAGTCGACCACCTCCCAATCCATTTTGAACAATAGGCAGTGAATTTATATGAAGTATTTCCGCGATAAGAAGTGACTGTTCAAATCCATATCCATTCATTATTTTTTTTGCACGATTCCAAAACGGAATCAATCCAAAATTAACCCCGAGTTGATTATGATTATGCTGGCGATATTGCATGCTAGACCAATTATCTATGGACCAACGAAATTTATGTGATCTCGCAAATGCATAGATCAACCAATCATGATAATCAACAGATAATAAGCGGCCGTCTGAATTTTGAACTAAATTTTGTACAGATAGTGCAAGTTCTTTTTGCAATACATATGTACAGCCCGGCCCCGCCGACTCAAATAAATAATCCCAATCGCGTTGAGGCCAAGCTTTATTAATTATACGTACTTGACCATTGGGCCAAATTGCGGAAAAGTTACTTGAATAGCCAAGAGCACTTTGTTCGATCATTAAACATTGTGCGCGAAATAGTTTCTCTGGATGCCAAAGATCATCCTGATCTGCAAAGCTTAAATAATCAAACTTTTCCAATTGAATTTCTCGCAAAATTCTATAGAAATTTGGTCCCGCTCCGCCAAATCTCTTGCCGTAATCCAACAACGTCAAACGCGGCTCTCTCGCGGCCCACTCGGAAAGAAAAATTTGTGTGCCGTCAGATGACTGATCAACACTGATAAATATTTGAAGATCAACATTTTTCTGCACTAAAATAGATTTTATTTGTTCGGAGATATACGCCATACCGTTGTACGCCGCCAAGCAAACTGCAAAGCGCTTGTGATTCGCCTCACTCATCGACAGAGATTCTCTTGTTTTTCAAGTCGCTCAAAGGCGTCTGGTTTGAAGTCGAAGAAGCCAAGCCATCTATCAGCATGCCCCACAAACTCGCCCAGTCTGGTGCGAATGGGGATGGCGGAGCGCTGAGTTGATTGCCAGTCGGCTGCCATGATTTTTCCAACATGGATTGCATGAGATCTGCGAGAGTCGCTGGCGAATCGGAAGGGAAAAAACTAACGAGGTCATAGGTACCAACTGTTTCGCGCGCGTAGGGGAGTTCTGCCACAAGTAAAGGTATCTTTTGGCTCTTGGCTTCGCTAATAGGTAATCCCCAAGTTTCAAGTTTGCTGGGAAATACGACTGCGGAAGCTTGAGAGTATTGCGAACGCATTTCATCTTGCGTCTGACGACCGATGAACCGAACGTGAGGCGTTGCACCAAATTGCTTGCGAAGCCATCGGGCGTATCGATTTTCGCGGCCATCGGTGGTCAATCGTATCTCAAATCCTGTCACGCCACGGGAAGTTAATAGTTGTGCTGCTCTGCATAATGTTTCTAGATTCTTAAATACTCTTGGCAAAGCTGGATAAAGAAATATAAATACCGGAATGGACGGATTTGCTTCGGATGAATGGCGGGTAAGAATCACGGGGTGGGCAACCACTATTGGAATTTCTCTAAAGCGCTTTTTAAATTCTGCGCGAAGCCATTGCTGTTGCACGATCACACAGTAATTGCGGCGTATAAATACGCGATAAAGCCAGATATAAAGTAAGTTAAACAAAAAAAATACTGGCTCTTGTAATGACTCGCGCAAACTAATTCGATAGAACGGTGAAGGATTATGGCAATAAACTGCTTGACGGGATACTAATATACGGGGGGTTATATCATGCAGCGAGAGCCACAACGTTGGCTTAAGCTTCTTGGAAAGTCGATGGAATCCAAACCACTCCCAGTACAACCTATGTAGCCATGATTTCTTTGCGCTAGGAATTGCTATTAGGCGGACTCCTGGTTGATGAATGAGATCAGTATTATGAACGAAGGCAATTATCTCATATTCAGCCGGCACCACAGCAACAGCCGAAGACAGACACTCGTGTAAAATCGTCAGAGGACCACCACCAGTAAAATTAACTGCCGAAACAACAACGCGTAACATATTTAAATCTTTCGCCAAATTTTTGTTGATGTATCAAACACACGTATTACGCAGGCGGGATTTCCAGCCGCGATTGTGTTTGGAGGAATGTCGCGCGTCACCACAGAATGAGCACCAACTATCGAACCATCTCCAACAGCGACTCCTGGCAATATGCAAACTTGCTCGCCCAGCCAAACATTGTTTCCAATTCGTACTGGGCGAGATGAAAGTGGACGATCCGCGGGAGGTATTTCGGGTCCTGAAAAATCATCCTGCACTTGGTAGTTGCCATGATTGTGGTCGCTAATAAAAACCCGACTCGCAATAAGTACGTGGTCGCCAATTACTACACTTTCAATCGCAGCAATATGAACAGAATCATTAATCTGAACATGACTCCCAATGAATAAAACGTGTTTTTGTTTACGAGGAGCAAATGCATCAAGTCGGACATTCACTCCAGTAGTTAGGCCGTCTCCTAGTTTCATGAAAGACCTGCCCCTGATATAAATTGGAAAACGAACAATACGTGCATTTGGAAAAAATATGCGGGTCAAAAGCCAGTTTTTGGCTAGCCGGACTATCCCTATGAACCCGTATCTAGAGATCATCTTAGAAATTATATCACGATTTTTTTGAATTCGCACAGTTCTTTCTGCGTAACTCGCTTTAAATTTGATTAAAACGTACTAGTGCATCCATTACTTGTTCCCTAGTCCATAAGCACATTTCACGTTCTGGATCCGGAAACACCCAGTCCTCAATGACGGCAAGTGGCTTTGAAGGAAAGTAATACGGAGCTGCAAATAGATCTATTAACCGGAAGTCGCCGGTCCGAATGTCGTAGTTTTGTAAGTCTCCCATCTGCTTATGTGTTGTTGTTAAAAAATATGGAATACCAGAGGCGGCAAATTTTTGCAATAAAGATCTAGTGTCTGCAAAAGATAAGTGGAATAAGCAATCGCGACAAATCATAAGGTCAGATTGAGGAAAATTATCTTTGATTAAATCAATTGTAATAAATGATATTTTTGAACTTTTAAACTTTTGATTATGGCCTTCAATAAGCGGCTTTACAATATCGCCTCCAATGTATTCAACGTCTATTAATGGCAATAAATGAATCATCCAGTTAAAATCACCACAAGGAGCATCAAATATTTTTTGAACTGAAAATTTTGATATAAGTTTAGGAAGTTCTTTGCGAAGATTTTCTGTGTGTTTTAATGAAGAGCCTGTTCCACTTGTAGATTCATCGCTTTGCCAATAATTATTTTTATAAATCCAAGTGAATCTAGCCTCATTCGATACAAGACCGAGAACATTTTTTGCAAAACATCTTCGTTTCAAAGCACTGAGTGGATAGGAAATGGCTTTCCAAGTAGTTTTCAGTATTCCCTCGCGTTGAAGTGAACGTCTTGTTTTTTTTATTACATTTAGCATATTTAATAGGTCCGAATACATTTATCAAATAAACAATTATTGTCCAAGTCTAAATTCCAAGTCATTACAAAGTATAATCACTTCATTAATAGTTAATAAAAATTCAATTTAATTTTTTTTTAGCATTTACCGGTTTTGAATATTTAAGCAAATCAATCAAAGCATAACGCGCAATAAAAGCCATACCGCGAATTATAAAAATAAATTTCCAAGGAAATCGAGCGCGCAGGATTGTAATAGTGAAAATTTCCCAAGCAGCACTGTAAACCAATTTCGAGCTTGCTCCAACTTCGCTAAAGCGCACTAGTTGATTTGGAATGCGTTTAAAACATAATCCTTCAGCTTGCCACAATAAAATTAAATTAAAATCTGCGCATAATTTGTAACATAAATCAAAGCCCTTAGGGCTTGGAAAGATCGAACGTTTCGCAATAACGGCTTGGTGGCAGATCATGTATCTCGATCTAAGTCGATGATCCGCGTTGTGAGGGATATCTGCGCCTTGAGCGCTGACTGCGATCCAGTCACCGTAAAAGACATCGACGTTGTTTTTATCCTCACGAATTGCATTTAGAATAATAGAAATTGTTTTTGATAGATAGACATCATCAGCATTAAGAAAAGCCACAAATTCGCCCCTGGCTAACGCAAGCCCCTTGTTCATGGCATCAAAAATTCCCTTATCGGGCTCGGAAACTAAGGAGTCAATAGAGGCCGAAAATTCTCGAGCAATTGATAGAGTGGAATCAGTCGAAGCGCCGTCAATAATCAAATATTCAACTTCTGGTGTTTTGCCACATGCAACGGATTCAATGCAATTACGAATAGTGGATTCCGTATTGAAGCAAACTGTGATTACCGATAGAAGTGGCTTCATGTATCTATAAAATTCTAAATTGGTACTGTTCCCAAGACAAATGTGAGTGTAATTAATACTTTTGTGTGTGTGGAAACGCTACGGAGAGACATAAAAACAGATATTTATCTTGCAAGAGACATCGATATTGCTTTACACAATAAATTCTTTTATTTTGTAGATTGATCTGGTTTTTTAAGCACCCATATATCCTGTCCGTTCGAAATATATGGATCTGGATTTGTATTGTGTTCAAGAATTTGGAAGCCAACAATCAACTTGTGTCTAACAAATTTTGGTGAATGGAATGCCGAGTAAGTTCTGGATCCTTCGAGAACATTGCCACGCAATACAATTTCGCCCGCCAAATAAAGAGCTAATTCTTCTTCGTTCAGAGTGGATTGGAAGCGATCGCCGTTGAGTGCCATCACAATGACTCCGCCTGGACGCATTACCCGAAAAATTTCTTTCATCCAAGCGTAATGCATTATTTCGGACAAATGGGTGAATACAGAAACGCAGTATAATGCGTCAGCGCAAGCATCGGGTAGCGGCAAAGGTGGAGTTAAGTCATTGACTTGAAATTGGATTCCAGGGACGTTGGCTTTGCACCAATCAATTGTCTTGCGATTATAATCTGTTCCAATACATGATAAATTCACGTCTTTAGAAACCAATGGGAGGTGACGAATAATGCGAGCAGGCCCGCAACCCCATTCAACAATTGTGCGACATTTCTCAACACTACGCTCCGGCATCAACGGAGCTAAGAATCCCCAAATCGCTTGGGCAGCACCTTTACCACTTTTCAAATACCAGGCGTGAGAGTTACTGCTGTAGGCGTCATAAGCTAAATATGATGGCGGGAAGGAAATATTCGGATGCGCTAATTCAAACTGTCGGTTGTCATTACGGACACGGATTAAATTAATCAAATAGCGTATATAGTCCGCCTTCATTAATAAGCCATACATCCGCAACCAACGCATAAATTTTCGCTTAAAATTCATTGGAATTATTTTAAAATTTACTTTTAAGATTGTATATAGCAAATGACAGCAGTCGACAGATATCTATAGAAAACTACTATGATTACATTAGATATAACTCAAGTTTAGAACTATAGCAAAATGAAATTATGCATTTTCCCAGATTTACTTGAAATTTGGTATTAATCACGGTTTAGGACGAGCGTTCATTTAAAAAGCGTAATAAGATTTCTGAAAAATTGGCCCAGGAATGCCAACTAGACCAACGAATTGATAGTTTTATATGTTGTCTGATTTTTACCGAAGCAGGAGAAATACTTTGTCTAAAAAGTATAGATGGTTAAGCTTCGTCAAGCAAACATATTTCTATAGTACAATTCGGAATTCGGGTGTCATAAATAACTCGCAGTGCAAATTTGCGTTGATTTTGGAAATGCAAGAAAAATCATATTTTACAAGCAGTAGACGGCGATGAAATATGCCAAAGTGGATACCCTATTAGGATTCGACATTGAGTAATAATCAGTAATTATGCCCTGCGCAAATTTCATTATCAGGAGATGATTTGAAATCTATCAACTTAAAGTGCCTAGCTAGAGACTCCTTGCGTTCAATTGGATATGACTTGAAGCGCTACGATATAACTTCAAATCCGCACTACCAAATTTTTCAAGCGATTCAAAAAAATAAAATAGATCTAATCTTTGATGTTGGATCCAACACCGGTCAATTTGCCAAGGGTCTTAGAGAAGTGGGCTACAAGTATAGAATTGTAAGTTTTGAACCTTTGTCGTCAGCTCACCGCATATTGACAAAAGTTGCACGAGATACCAAAGGATGGGAAGTGCACGAACGCTGCGCCATTGGCGATATCAATGGCTCAATCAAAATAAATATTTCTGGTAATTCAGTATCGTCTTCTATTTTAACGATGCTCCCGGATCATAGCAATGCGGCCCCAGAATCTGCATATATTAAAACGGAAGAAACAAGAATTTGCACACTTGATTCTCTCTCACCACAGTACATGACGACAGAAAATAGAACGCTAATTAAAATTGACACACAGGGTTTTGAATGGCAAGTTTTAGACGGCGCTTTGAAGACCATTAGTTGTGCGCAGGCTATAATGATCGAGTTGTCTTTAGTTGAACTTTACTCTGGACAAAGACTTTGGGAAGCGATAATTGAGCGATTAGAGTCTGAAGGCTTTCATCTTTGGTCCCTACAGCCAGCTTTTGTCGACCCACACGATGGTAGGACTCTTCAGCTAGATGGCTTATTTTTTAGAGAAATTAACTATGGGGTTACGAAAAAAAATAATTACTCTAGCCGAGAATTGTAATTCGTAAGCAAATTTTAAAAACAGATTAGTTATTAACCAGCACTTTTAGACAAGGTTTAATTTCAAATGCGTATTAGAGAGCCCCAGAATCAATTCACTAGCACCTTGTCGGGATTACGAGAAGGGGCACTCTTGATATGCCTAATATAAAATCTTTTAACTATTTTAGCCCAGGAATTATCCTGTTGGTTATTGCCGCACTACCTTCTTTTTTAATGAATATCGGCCAAGCATCGTCTATGGCACTCGGTCTTTCGTTTGTGCTCGCTATTATTTTTTGTCTATACATATTTAGTAATCATCGTCGATGTCGTTCATATGCGATTCTGTTGATTAGTTTGATCATACCTTTATTATTTTTAGTAAGCGCAATTAGTTTCTTTCAAAACGATGGATTTGACTTTGATCGATTTTATCAAACATCTGCATATCTTTTCGCATTCCTTCTTGGAGCATATTGCCTAACCCTTTTTATACAAGAACTTACAGAACCCGAAATTGACTTTGCAGTCAAAATAGTCTTTTATATATTAATGTCTTGCATGTTTCTTACGATTTTGGGATTTGGTGGACTTTTTACACCATCCGGTTTTAGCGGCAAGCCCGTACTTTTATTTATAGAACCATCACATCTTGCGATCGTATTTTTACCATATATACTTTACTTAACAGTTATAGCCAAGGGAAAGAAAAAAGCACATTTAATTTTAGTTGTATTTTTAACATCCCTACTTATTCAAAACGCGACTCTTTTTTTAGGTTGTATTTTAGTTGCAGGTATTACGCTTTCGATGCGTGCGTTTTTATTTTGTAGTTGTTTAGGATTATTATCTTCATACTTTATTGGCATCGATTATTTCTTGGAAAGAATAGATTTTACTAAATTGAATAACGTTTCCACACTTGCTTATGTATCTGGGTGGGAGCGGGCCTACTTAAGTTTCTTGGAAACCTCTGGAATCGGTGTTGGGTTTCAGCAATTTGGGATAATCGGCAGCAAGGGTGAAACCATGAAAATATTAAATGACCTTGGAGGAAACGACCTTTGTTTGTTAGACGGCGCATCGATTGCGCCCAAAGTAATTGGCGAATTCGGAATTTTGGGTGCAATTTTAATAATTGTTTACATATTTTATTGCGCGAAGCAGGCGAGATATCTTTGTAAAATATCCGGTAATAAATTGATGATTATGTCTCGCCATGATATTTTTTTTCGGTCATTTTTTGTAATGTATATGGTTGACATTTTAGTGCGTGGTGCCGCATACTTTTCATCGTCGAGTCTTATTTTTGCAGCTTCTTTGATTTGGATTATGAAACAACCCAAACATGTCATATCAACGAGTGCCTTATGTCTAGCGAAGCCAATATGATTGAAATACTCGTTGTAATTCAATTTTATCGTATTCCTGGTTTGGTGTATCAAAAGATAAAAATTTATTAGAACTTAGCTACGCACATTCGCTCTATAGGAGAGAGAGTCGTCATATACACTTTCAAATGAATAGCTTTAAATTGCATTCATCATTTTATTTCGCCATTTTTAAAAATTCTGATCAAAGCGCGAGGGCCAATACTCATCCCCAACACAATGTAATTTTTATAATTTTAATAAAATTTCTTTAAAATTTTATTTAAGCATTTCAAGAGCTTGCTATATTTACTTTATGTTATAGGTTTAGTCATTGATTAAATATTAAGAAATCACATTTTTGTGATAGAAATTCAATCCACAATGTATAAAAAATTCAAACATTTATTGAAAAGTATCTACATTGCCCCCAGAGCGGGAAGAAACTTAAGAATTCTTCCTGATGATGTCTTTATTGTCTCATATCCAAAGTCAGGTAATACTTGGGTACGTTTTTTAATATCAAATATGCTGAACGAAGGCGAAGAGATAACATTCGCTAACATTGACAAAAAATTACCTGATATTTATAATGTTTTTCGCTTGTCATCAAAAGCGCTTATATTAAAAAGTCACGAATATTTTGATCCACGATATAGACGCGTTATTTATATTATTCGCGATCCGCGCGATGTTGTTTTATCTTATTATCATTATTTTATTAAAATAAAAGTATTTGATGAAACATATCCTTTGAGTAAATTTGTTGATCAATTTCTTGATGGCTCACTCGATCATTTTGGGCATTGGAAAGGAAATGTTGGAAGTTGGATCGGCGCAAGAATTGGTGATAAGGACTTTTTATTATTACGCTACGAAGACATTTTAATTTCACCTGCTGAAAAATTGTCAGAAATTGCCATTTTTTTAGGCATCAATGTTTCTTCAGACCAGATTGATAATGCCGTTGCTCAAAGTAGTTTTGAGAGAATGCAGTCTATTGAAAATAAAACTGGTCATAAGTGGGGTTCGCTTAAAAATAACCGACTCGACCGAAAGTTTGTCCGTTCAGGGACTGCGGAACAGTGGCGCTTGGGTCTAAGTGTTCAAGACTCAAAAAAAATACTAGATCGATGGGGTGAACTTATGTTTAAATTTGATTATCAATCCTGAAATTTATTTAATAGATATAACGATCCTCAACTTCAGACCGACCCCTACTGCAAAAAGTACAAAATATGTTCCCGTGCTCGGTGACCAAATGACTTATTTTATTTTCGCAAAATTTTTTCGATTGACAACCACTTGCAAACCACTTGATTTCTCAAATTTACGATTTTGATCTGGTTACAGTCGTTGATTTTTTGATTTGCTTCCCTAGAAATGCATATAGTTCAGTGTCTGGTCCTTTAAATATTTGATTCTTAGTTTAGGATAGTAATGTTATGAAACAGACAATTTCGCCTCCTTGCCCAGCTTGCGGCTGTAATGTCACTCCCGTTGGTCCATTGGCACGCTCAAATTTTTTTGCAGGTAGATTTCTTGAAAGCTCATTAGATGGTGGAATCCTTTACAAGTGTAATTCCTGCGAACTGGGTTTTAGGTGGCCGAGATTGCCCAAGCCTGAACTAGATGCGCTTTATAAATTTGGGGCCGATCGAATGTGGTCAAGTCCAGTTGATTCGCGGCTTGACTGGCGTATTGGCTTCGAATGGGTTGTTCGAGTGCTGACTAAGGGAGACACCGTTTTAGATATTGGCTGCTTTGATGGCGGCTTTTTGGATCAATTCAAAGGTGCATATGACTGCTCCGGAATTGAAATACATGCAGAGGCTTGCCAAAGAGCTGAAAAAAAGGGGGTTACCATAATTGGGCACGACTTTTCAGATACGGCAGGTCAGTTTGCTATGGTGACTGCATTTGATGTCATTGAACATGTTGATAACCCATTACTTTTCATTAAACAGTGCCTAGATTCAGTTTCACCCAATGGCTATGTATTGATTTCATCAGGAAATTTTAATTCTCCGACGTTTCTTTTTTTGAAAAATTATTATTGGTATTGCTCGCTTCCCGAGCACATTTCTTTTGTCAGTCCGAAGTGGTTTCTGAAACAGCAAGCAGCGCAACATTTCCGCGTCAGGCATTTTGCTTTATTTTCACATTTCGATTCATCGCTTTTGCTTAAAGCCAAAGAATTTATTGTAAATACTTTTTTTTGGCTTAATCCTAATATCGTTCGCATGATTAGAAATATCAGGAGCCGAATACGAAGTAAATCTGGTCATGAAATACTTTCAGAGCAACCCCCTGGATGGGGATCTTCGTGTGATCATTTTATAATTCTATTACAAAAAACCTAGATTTTTAGCTTCTTGTTTAATCAAGCAGGCCCTAGATTTATTCATAGCTTAATAGTTAAATATAATCAGCTTGATTGTGTATAGAGTATTTTTTTCTTTTTCAATAATTAATTTACGAATTATGAATAATTCCTGACACGTAATGAACAACTTTCATTAGAACCTATTTAAACTATATTTTAGAAATTGTTTATTTTTTTAGGATGGGCAAAAATAATCAATCCCCAAGTCAAGTAACTAGCAGAGCAGATGACGAGTGCTGTGACAACTCCCGGTACTCCAGCATAAGCAGCCCCCAATATGTTGCATAAAGTTCCAAAAATTGCCGCTGAAACTTTTAATTTGGTAAGTTTGTAGGGTCGGCATTCTACTACAGCTTGGGAGACAAGATTCTGACTGGTATAAAATACGCCACCAGCCAATACCATCCAGGGGAGTAAATTTGAAACACCGTGGTAAGACGGATTTGTTATTATCCTAAAGATCCAGTTATGTAGAAGCCAAGCGAGTAGGGTGCCAATTAGTGTTAGGGAAAACATCACTTGTGCTATTATCCAATTAATACGATGTGAATCTGAGTTGCGTGATTCATCCGACCCATTTCCAGACAGTCGGTACATAATAGGGCTAATTAAGTTACCTAAAAAATTGCTTGCTATTCCCATTGGTAAAAATCCAATTTGAAATAGTACGGCATATTTACCAACGTCTGTTTCGGTTGTAAATGTCTGTAATGCCCAGCGATCCGATGCCGATTGAACCCATACAATTACTCCGAATATTAAGAATGGGTTTAGAAAGTTCCAGAGTGTTGATTGCCAATCCCGTTGATTCGTTTGTATTATTTTTTTTAAATGGCGGGTTTGATTTAAAAAGATAAGTTTGGTAACGCCAAGCACGACGGCCGAAGAGCATGTGTAGCCAATAAGCGCTACGTTGGTTGTTCCGCCTAGCCATAGCATTCCGCCAAGCACGAATCCGAATCTAAGCAACGCGTCTAACAGAACTTCAAATGCGACTGTCCCTCGATAACGTGCTGCACTTTGCATGTGATTTATTGCACTAAAGTTCGATGTAAATATGGACATCACTAGAGTCAAAGCCACAGGCAATATCAATTCTGATCGACCAAGTCCATAGAGTCCAATCATCAAACATAGTCCGGCGCCAGTAACACTACAGGCTCCTATTTTAATTAGCCTTCCACTCATTTGTTGGAACACTACAAAATTATTTTCCTCGATTGCTACGGGATAAAATCGGCCTAGGGTAACGGATAAGCCACCTATATACACATTGTATAAAAATGTGGGAATTGTTAGTAATAATGCTAGTTGTCCGTACTGCGCAGGAGTCAAGTGTTCGCTCAGCACTCGAATGAGTGCCATAGAAAACACCAGGCATCCAGCTTGTCCGAAAAGAATCCAACTCGATTCACGCCCAATTCGGTAAAATCTATTTAGGCTAATGCTTCGAGTTTTGAATTTGTTTATAAAAACTAGGGGTATTTTTCTAATACGACCTCCGACAATGTCCTGAAGCAATACCTTGGCACAACATTTGCCAAGCTTGATTTGCTTGCGTATTTAGCTTATTTCACCAAATGAATTTGCAGTTCCCTGAAACAAGACGGGGTCGTTGCCGATGGGACTTGCGAGTTTATCATTGCTAAAGTTTACACGCTCTTGGTTGCCACTGCACAGCCTTGGTTATATTAAAGATCATGTTGGCGAATTTTGAGCGGATTTATAGCTCGCAAATTTAAGGACCAGTTGGGTGAAATTACGCAAAGCATTCTGCCTGCGCCAATAATTTGCCTTGCGCGTCTTTGGGGGACAGTGCGGAAGTCATGCCGTGCAGCGGCCACTGAATTCCAATAGTTGGGTCGTTCCAAGCGATGCAGCGCTCGAACTGTGGCGCCCAAAAATCCGTGGCTTTATAGAGAAATTCCGCAGTTTCACTAAGAACTAAGAAGCCGTGCGCGAAGCCCGGCGGAATCCAGATTTGTTTGTTGTTCTGTGCGGAAAGAATTTCGCCCACCCACTTGCCAAATGTGGGGGATGACTTGCGGATATCAACCGCAACATCAAACACTTCGCCTTGCGTTACTCGCACCAACTTGCCTTGTGGTTGCTGAATTTGATAGTGCAGTCCGCGCAATACGCCCTTGGCAGAGCGTGAGTGATTGTCTTGCACAAAGTGCGGTACAGCCTGACCAAGCGCTTGCTCGAACACGCGCTGGTTGAAACTTTCGTAAAAGATTCCGCGATCATCGCCGAAGACCTTGGGCGTGAAGCAGATTACATCTGGAATAGCCATCCGCTGGGCTTGCATCAGTGCTGGACCTGTATAACAGTTGTTGACACTTTGGTCGCCCATATTTTAAGCGTGTCAGTCTTATAGTTTACAAGCATTATACTTTTGCGTCCTTCAACACTTGCATTAAGTAACGGCCGTAACCGTTTTTTTGCATAGGCGCGGCAAGTTTTTCTAATTGCGTCCGATCAATCCATTTCTTTGTAAATGCAATTTCTTCGGGGCAAGCAATCTTTAAGCCTTGGCGATGCTCTAGCGTGGCAATGAAGTGGCTGGCCTCTAGTAGTGATTCGTGCGTACCCGTATCAAGCCACGCAAAGCCGCGGCCCATTATTTCCACACCAAGCGCGTTGCGTTCTAGATACAGCCGGTTCAGATCGGTAATTTCCAACTCGCCGCGCTTTGAAGGCTTAAGTGACTTTGCCAAACTGACAACATGTTCGTCGTAGAAATACAAGCCAGTGACTGCGTAATTTGACTTTGGTTGAGCTGGTTTTTCTTCCAGACTTACGGCCTTGCCTGCGGCATTAAATTCCACCACGC
>Ga0209086_10002445_pt1 | contig 14497 bp, 20 predicted proteins | sample M_130207_XF_Meta_FD_187312 | JGI IMG/M metagenome (GOLD analysis project Ga0209086, IMG submission 187312) | Freshwater microbial communities from Lake Montjoie, Canada to study carbon cycling - M_130207_XF_MetaG (SPAdes) (version 2) | ecosystem: Environmental > Aquatic > Freshwater > Lake... | reverse complement strand
CAATGTATGATACTTCTTGTAGTCAACATAAAGCCTTAGCTGAAGAAATTACTGCATTGAAAACTCAAAGAGATAAGTGGGTGTGGACTGCCGCCGGCGTAGTTGCCTGTATGGGTTGGGTGTCTGGGCACTCGGCAACATTAATAAAATTGATAAGTTAGCCTTGACAATGACTGAGTGGTGTGTTACAATATGAAAACATGTTACACACCGACTCAAAATATATCAAACTGGTTTCTTCTCGCTTGCGTAACTTCAAGCAGAAGGATGCCTATCTCTGGAACTTTTCTTGTCCCATCTGTGGCGACAGTCAAAAGAATAAACTAAAAGCCCGTGGTTATGTCTTCAAGAAAGGCAACGATCTTTTCTATCGTTGCCATAATTGTGGTATAGGGACTAGTCTTGCCAATCTCCTTAAAAACCTCGATACCGCATTACACAGCGAGTATGTTCTTGAACGATACAAAACGGGTGAATCCGGTGTTAAGAACTATTCCAACGAGGCAATATCTGTGCCATCCCCCAAGTTTGGAAGATTACAGAAATCTAAAATCTTTGAACACGCTGAATGGATCAATAAATTACCATCTGAGCATTTCTGCTTAATATATGCGTCAAAAAGACTGATCCCGACTCAATTTTACGACAAATTACTGTTTACTAGTCATTATAAACAGTTTATTACGTCACTAGTTCCAGATCACGGAAAACAGCTACTGGATGACGCTAGGCTTGTAATACCGTTCTATAACGTGTATAATGAACTTATTGCTGTATCTGGCAGAGCTTTAGAAACTAGTGATAAAACTCTACGATATGTAACAATCCGTGTCAAAGAAAGTGATGACAAACTCATCTATGGATTAGATAGAGTTGATCTGAATAAATCTGTAAAAATTGTAGAAGGCCCAATTGATTCAATGTTCTTGAGTAATTGTGTTGCCTCTGGTGATGCTAACTTGACTATAGTAGCAAAAGATATAGATTGTACTAAAAAAATATTGATATTTGACAATGAACCACGAAACAAAGAAATCGTGAAGATGATGCAAGATGCAATCAAATCGAGGCATAATATTGTTATATGGCCTGATACGATTAAAGCTAAAGATATTAATGAGATGGTAATGAGTGGTATTTCTGTGGATGAAATTGAAAGTATTATAAGTAGGAACACCTTTGCGGGTCTTGAGGCGCAAGCCAAATTTGTTTTTTGGAAGAAAATATAACATGAAAATTGAGTTGATTAGTTATTCAAAGCCTGAGAGTTATCTCACTGAGAATATGACAGAGTTGGTTGCCTTTTGTGCGAGAGTATCAAATCCAAGCAATCAAAGTAATAAAGACACAAGTGAGAAGTTAATTCGTTATTTGGTTAAAAACCAGCATTGGTCACCACTAGAAATGGTGAGCATGTGCTTAGAAATTGAAACTACAAGAGATATTGCGAGACAAATATTGAGACATAGATCGTTTTCATTTCAAGAGTTTAGTCAAAGATATGCAGATCCAACCAAAGAGTTGGATTTTGTATTGAGAGAGGCCAGAAGACAAGACACTAAAAATCGTCAAAACAGTATTGATTTGGACATAAACAATGATGCAGATAGATTCCTTGCGTATCAATGGGAAAATATGCAGAAAAAAGTCCTTGAACAATCTCGATTGGCATATGAGTGGGCTATTGATAATGGTATTGCGAAAGAACAAGCAAGGGCTGTATTGCCAGAAGGTCTTACAGTTTCACGTTTGTACATGAATGGAACTCTCCGTTCATGGATACATTATATCTCCCTTCGCTCAGCGAACGGCACACAAAAAGAACACAGAGACATAGCACTTAAATGTGCAGAAGTTATTGCCAAAGTATTTCCTATGGCAAAAGAATTCACAGTACAATAATAATTGGAGTAAAGATGGATGATATCGTTAATGGTATAAGAGTAGACTATACAAGAGATAATCTCTTTGATGAATTAGGATTAAAAAGACTTAAAGAAAGTTACATGAAGGAAGATGAAGAATCACCACAACAAAGATTTGCACATGTTTCAAGCTCGTTTGGTTCCAATCCGGAACACGCACAACGATTATACGAATACAGCAGTAAGCATTGGTTATCTTATTCTACTCCCATTCTTTCTTTTGGTCGCAGTAAGCGTGGTTTGCCTATATCATGTTTCTTGCCTTACTTGCACGATAGCGCAGAAGGCCTTGTCGATTGTTTGGCGGAAGTAAATTGGCTCAGTATGCTGGGCGGAGGAGTTGGAATTGGTATTGGAATTCGTTCAACGGATGATAAAAGCGTTGGAGTTATGCCCCACCTTCGCACATATGACGCATCATCTCTCGCTTATAGACAAGGCAGGACTCGTAGGGGTAGTTATGCCGCTTATCTTGATATTTCTCATCCGGATATTCTCATATTTTTAGAGATGAGGAAACCCACAGGCGATCCTAATATGCGTTGTCTGAATCTGCATCACGGTATTAATATCACCGATGATTTCATGCTTTTGATTGAAAAGGCTATGATTGATCCAACGTCTAATGACGATTGGGAGTTAAAAGATCCACACAATGATTCTGTGCGTGAAGTTGTATCTGCAAGAGATTTGTGGCAACGTGTGCTTGAGATGCGTATGCAAACAGGTGAACCATACATACATTTTATTGATGCGAGTAATCGTGCAATGCCTGAATTTCAGAAAAAATTGGGCTTGAGTATCAAACAAAGCAATCTGTGTAGTGAAATTATTTTACCTACAGATAAAGATAGGACAGCTGTGTGCTGTTTGTCTTCTGTTAATTTAGAATATTATGATGACTGGAAATCAAATTCTTTATTTCTTTCTGATATTGCTGAAATGCTTGACAATGTGCTTCAGTATTTTATTGATAATTCGCCCGATACTGTTAAACGAGCAAAGTTTAGTGCCAGTCGTGAACGCAGTATTGGCATTGGCGCTCTTGGGTTTCATGCTTATTTACAACAAAATAACATACCATGGGAATCAGCGTTAGCAACTGGTGCTAACATGAAGATATTCAAACACATTAGAGGTAAACTAGATGAAGCGAATATTAAACTGGGCTCTGAAAGAGGTGAGTGTCCTGATGCTGATGGCACTGGTTTGCGTTTTGCTCATGTTATGGCTATTGCTCCCAATGCATCGTCCTCAATCATTATGGGCAATACCAGTCCATCCATTGAACCTTATCGTGCTAATGCTTATAGACAAGACACACTAAGTGGTTCATCGTTAAATAAGAACAAGTGGTTTGATAAGGTTATCATTAAATACTTACAACAAGGCAATCCAGAGCAGGCTTGTGATCAAGCAGAAGTGGATAAAATTTGGTCTTCTATTATTGCCAATGATGGTAGTGTTCAGCACCTGGATTGGGTGGATGATTGGACAAAGGATGTATTTAAAACGGCAATGGAAATTGACCAAAGATGGATTGTGGATCACGCCGCTCATAGACAAAGTTACATAGATCAGGCACAGTCCCTTAATTTGTTCTTTAGACCAGACGTTAACGTGAAGTATCTACATGCTGTGCATTTTCAGGCATGGAAACAAGGATTGAAAACCCTATACTACTGCCGTTCTGAAAAGATTGGTAAAGCAGATAAGGTATCTAAAAAGATTCAACGTGAAATCATTGAAGAAATAGATTTGAAGGCCTTGGCAACTGAAGAAGTTTGTTTGGCTTGTGAATAAAATAGAGAGAATATAAAAGATGGCATATTCACAACAGGTAGTCGATCATTATGAAAATCCACGCAATGTCGGATCGTTTGCAAAAGATGATGATAACATTGGCACTGGCATGGTTGGTGCTCCTGCCTGTGGTGATGTTATGCGTTTACAGATAAAGGTAGATCATGAGACCGGTACAATTACGGATGCCCGTTTTAAGACGTATGGATGCGGATCAGCAATCGCATCATCTTCTCTTATCACAGAATGGGTCAAGGGCAAGACTCTTGACGAGGCAGGAAGCATTAAGAATTCAGAGATTGCAGAAGAACTCGCCTTGCCTCCGGTCAAAATACACTGTTCAATACTTGCTGAAGATGCGATTAAGGCGGCAGTAGCAGACTATAGAAAAAAATATGATTTTGCTTACTGAAAAGGCTCACGAGAAAGTTAAATCTCAACTTCAAAAACGTGGTAAAGGAGTTGGGATTAGATTAGGTGTAAGAACTACTGGTTGTAGTGGTTTAGCGTATACAATGGAATACGTTGATAAGTATGATGCTGAAGTTGGTGTGATAAACTATGCACAGAAAGATTTTGTGATATTAGTAGATTCTAAAAGTGATGTATATCTTAAAGGGCTCATAATGGATTGGGTTCGTAATGGACTTAATGAAGGATTTGATTTCAAAAACCCAAATGAACGTGACCGATGTGGTTGCGGAGAAAGTTTTAGGGTATAATAAAAAGGAGATTCTAATGGAATTAGAACAAATGAAGGAACAGATGAGTGCCAACGCTACCAAGGGCGCACTGATTGAAAAGGTAACATTTGCTGTATTGCCCATCATGTTTGCCTGTGTGGTATATTTGATGAATGCGTTGAGTCATGTTAACACGCAGTTGACAATTCTTGAAAGCAAGATGCAGTTGGTGGTGACATCAGACAACAAACAAGCACCAAACATGGGTGCTGAACTGGCTCGTGAAAAACTGCGCCAAGACTTCATGCAGGGCAATCAAGAAGCCATGGCAAGAAGCGGTGCCAACAAAGCAATCCTTGACACACTAGTATGGCGTGTGCAAGAGTTGGAAAAGCACAAAGACAAACAAATGTCCAGCAGCGGTGGGAGGAAATAAAGTGCTAACAATAACAGAATCAGCAAAAACAAAAATACTGGATCTTTTTGCAGAAGAAGGTAATCCAGATTTATGTTTAAGAACCTTTGTTCAAGGTGGTGGGTGTAGTGGAATGACCTATGGATTTACATTTGATGAAATAATGAATGAAGATGATTTTGAAGTACGCTTAGGCGACACAAAAATTTTAATCGATGCAATGAGTATGCAGTATTTACAAGGCGCAAGCGTAGATTATAAAGAAGACCTTCAAGGCTCACAGTTTGTTATTAGTAATCCAAATGCTCAATCAACTTGCGGTTGTGGTAGTAGTTTCTCTGTCTAAATGAAAACTGTTGCAATATTTGTATGTGATCCGAAGTGTTCGGTACAATCCAGTAATGGTATCATTAATGCATTGAATCACCAATACAATATCAAACTATTCTCAAAGAATGAAGTAGAGTATAATTTCTTTGATGAAGTTGATATGATTGCAGTGCCTGGTGGTATAGGTGATGCAGATTCATATGATTCATTATTAAAAAACAACCAAGAATCTGTTAGACAATTTGTAAAGAGTGGCGGAAAATATCTTGGTATTTGTATGGGAGCATATTGGGCTGGTAAAAACTACTTTAATATGTTGGATGGTGTTGAACCAGAACAATATATAAGAAGACCAAATACAGATACAAGAAGGCCTCACGCTAAAAATCTTAAAGTCAACTGGAATGGACTTGACACGGAAATGTTTTTTTACGATGGTTGTGCTTTGATTGGTGATGGAAACTATGAAACAATAGCTACATATGCAAATGGTGATCCAATGGCAATCATTCAAAAGAACATTGGCTTAATTGGGTGTCATCCAGAAAGTCATCAGTTTTGGTATGATAGTTATAGTTGGATGAAGGGCAAGTATCACAATGGAACACAACACAAATTGTTATTAGAATTTGTAAACAAATTAATATTAAAATAGATGGCACACATAGTAGCAAATCTTCCCGCAATTAAATGTTATGTTCGCAGAGAATTTCTTTATGATTTTAAAAAAGGTCATGGTGAACTTGAACCCTGTTGGTGGGTTAGTATCAAGTCATTAAGAGGTCAAGCGTTTCGTATTGAGGCGTATTTAAATAACTATGGAGCATTGTATGATAAATTACCATTACATGCATTTTGTTGGAAACCTGTTGAGAATGAACTTCCGTTAGATTATCTGCAACTGTGGGATTGTCTCTCATATAATATAACTGTCATAAAGAAAGCGCAGTTACAATCAATGAAATGTAAGTTTAAATTAAAGAATGGAGATTGGCAATATGGTGTTTATATGTTTACAGTTGATTCTGCTCATCCTGACTTTAACATACTTGATACAGGGTTTTCTGAAGATATCGAAGACCACAAGTCTTATAATTTCATCATGTGTGATAATGGGCAGTTTGCTGCTCAGCCAAATAATAGGTTGATTATATTTGAACCGAGTAGTAATCCAAAAGAATTGAAAATGCCAGATTTTCAAGTCGCAACAAAGAAATGGTCCGTAGAAGCAGATTTAAAATGGGCATTGGGTGATACAAATACAGTTATGTACGAATAACATTTAAAAAAGAGAATAAATGAAAACTAAATCTAAATTAACAGACAGCAGAGATGCTTTTAAACCATTCAACTATCCATGGGCATATGATGCTTGGTTGAAACATGAACAGAGTCATTGGTTACACACTGAAGTGCCGATGGCTGAAGACGTAAAAGATTGGAAGAATAAACTAACTAATGAAGAAAAACAATTTCTCACAAACATATTTCGGTTCTTTACTCAAGGTGATATCGATGTTGCCGGTGGTTATGTTAACAATTATCTTCCTTATTTTCCTCAGCCTGAAGTACGCATGATGCTACTAGGCTTTGCAGCTCGTGAAGCATTACACATTGCAGCATATTCGCATTTGATTGAAACATTAGGATTACCTGATACGACATACAATCAATTCATGGAATATCAGGCGATGAGAGACAAGCACGATTATGTCATGGATTTGTCTGCACAGAATACAACCAAAGAAAACACAGCTACGCATATTGCTGTGTTCTCGGCGTTCACAGAAGGTATGCAGTTGTTCAGTTCATTCATCATGTTGTTGAATTTCCCACGCACAGGCAAAATGAAGGGCATGGGTCAAATTGTCACATGGTCTATTGTAGATGAGACACAACATTGTGAGTCTATGATTAAACTGTTTAGATCATACATAGAAGAAAACAAAGAGATTTGGAATGATGATTTAAAATCTCGCATATATACTATAGCAGAAAAAATGGTTGAGTTGGAAGATAAATTCATTGACTTGGCATTTGAAATGGGTTCAATGGAAGGCCTATCAAGTGAAGATGTTAAGAAATATATCAGATACATTGCTGATCGTAGATTGATTAGTCTTGGTCTAAAAGGCGTATTTAAAGTTAAGAAGAACCCATTGCCATGGGTTGAAGAAATGATTAACGCACCAACACATACCAACTTCTTTGAGAACAGAGCAACAGATTATGCCAAGGGTGCCCTATCGGGCGATTGGCATGATGTATGGGGTAAAGCCGCATGAAAAAAATTCTAATTTTATCGTTAATGTTGATATCCTTGTCAGCATCAGCTCAACACCGTCATGGCCATTGGCACCATGGTGGTGGCAATCCATGGTTTTGGGTTGCACCAACTGTAATAGGTGGTGTAGTCGGATATGAGATTGCAAGACAACAAACACCTGTAATTGTACAACAAGTACCAACATGTGGATCACCTGGAATACGTTGTAGTTATGAGATACAACAGCCACAGGTGCAACCAATTTGTTCAATATGGACTGAAGTGCAACATCCTGACGGAACAATATCTAGAACAAGAACTTGCACACAATAAGAAAGATGATATGAAAAAATTACTAATTATCGCACTTATGGTGCCTTTCATTGCTTTTGCACAAGGCAAACAAAAACCTGGTGTGACCTATGATACAGTATTGACTAGAGTGATTGATGGTGATACGGTTGCATTTCAAGCAAACTTCTTACCTGATCCACTGAAGAAAGAACTCAGTATTCGTGTCTTTGGTGTTGATACGCCTGAAAAAGGTCATCGTGCAATGTGTCCTAGTGAGGCTGCAAGAGGTGAAGCTGCAACTGCTTTCACTAAAGAGGCTGTTAATGCTTCCACAAAGCGCCAAGTTGTTCTCATGGATTGGGACAAATATGGTGGTCGTGTGTTAGGTGATGTAATACTTGATGGTAAAAGCTTGCGTCAGATGTTAATCACATCTGGTTATGCTCGTGAGTATTATGGTGAGGCCAAACAAAGCTGGTGTAATTGATGGCTACAATACATCATACATGTGAAGACTGTAGTTCAGAATTCACAATCAAATACGATCCAGAGGTCTGTGAGAGTGACCCATTACATTGTCCATTCTGCTCAGCATACATACTTGAATCAGAGGAGTATGATGATGAGGATGAATAGTGTGGCATTATAATGGTATTGAATTCACAGAAGATTTAATAGATAAATCATTTGGGTTTGTGTATTGTATCACAAATCTAACTAATGGCCGTAAGTATATTGGTAAGAAACTGTTTACCAAATCAGGTCGCAAACAAACCAAAGGCAAAATCAAGAAAATCCGTGTAACATCGGATTGGCTTGATTACTATGGATCAAACAAAGAACTACAAGAAGCTGTAGTAACACTAGGTGCGAATAATTTTCACCGTGAAATACTTTACCTATGTGCCACTAGGTCTGAATGCTCATATAGAGAAACAAAGGAGATTTTTACAAGAGATGCATTATTGAGGGAAGATTATTATAATGCATGGTGTTCAGCAAAAATTCACAAATCTCATGTGTTAAATAAGATTACACCTTACAAAATATTATTTTAAAGTCTACCCTCTAAATTGTTGTGCTGCAACATAAATGTGCATAAATACATAAGTAGAATCACTAGTATCGTTTCTACTCATTCAAACACAATTTGGAGTAAACATGATTAAATTCTTACAGAGAATTTTTAATATTAAAGAAGAATCAAGGTTGGAGTATTACCTTTCTTCTAAATCTATCACCGATGTTGGTCAACTAGAACAATACATGCGTGAATACGAAAGAAAAGTAAAAAGAGGATACATATGAAAACCGTTTTAATTAAAATTTATAAAGCATTTGCAGCACTTGGTAGTTTCACTAAGGAATACCGAGAAAACAAATACGGCGCATTTCGCACCGGAAAATAACTTATCGTCTAAAGGAGATAAACCATGGCCAATTCTATTTTCACACCATTATATTTTGCAAACTATTTTGTAGATCAAGTACAAGATGCAAAGAACAAAGTTGTTGATACATTTGTATTCGATGACAAAATCAAAAAATCTATCAAAGATTTTGTTGAATCTCAACGTGAATTCACAAAACAAGTGAATCGTTCTACTACTGAAGTTACTGAACTAGCATCAATAACATTCAAAGAAACACTAGAGAAAACTGTTAAATCTTTCAAAGCCCTATAAAGGCGTTCAAAGCATACATATCCTTAGAGTAGGTTTAAGGATATGCAACAGAACAAAAAACTTCCGTCAGATAATTATATCAAACATGCAGTAAAAACCATGTCATGGCAACCAACCATGCGAAATGGTTGGATTATCAAATTCTCAGTGTATGATAACGGCTCAAACATTTTACTGTTGTTTGTCTCGAATCATACTGGTTACACCATAATTCGAAACTTTGCCAATGAGAATGAAGCGGTTGATTTTATTAACTATGTCATTGAACTAGATCCCACGGACTATCATAAAATTTAATAGCATAAATACCTAAATAATACAATTAACCAATAACATCGTACAAATTTTATGGCACTAACAAAAGTATCTGGTAATCTTATATCCTCAGGTGTAATTCTCAATTCACCTGTTTTGGGAACACCAACATCTGTTACATTAACCAACGCTACGGGGTTGCCGTTAACTACAGGCGTTACAGGTACTTTGCCTGTTGCCAGTGGCGGCACGGGTGTAACGACCTCAACAGGTTCAGGCAATAACGTATTGTCCACCAGCCCCACACTGGTTACTCCCGTTTTGGGAACACCAACATCTGTTACGTTGACCAACGCTACGGGATTGCCCTTAACGACTGGTGTGACAGGCACACTGCCTGTTGCCAACGGCGGTACGGGCCTTATAACCCTGACTGCGGGTTACATCCCCTACGGTAATGGCACATCGGCACTGGGCAATGAGTCCAACCTATCCTATGACGCTGCAAACAACCGTCTAGGTATAGTCGGTACGGGTTACAGCCCTAACATCACGTTGTCGGATGCGGCTACAGTCGCTTGGGACACGACAACAGGTCAAGTAGCTACTTTCACCTTTGTGTCCACAAACAGGACGATGGGAGCGCCTACAGGTCTTGTGTCTGGTGCTTTCTACGCATTGGCTGTGATCCAGAACGCCGGTAACAACACACTTACTTGGAATTCAATTTTCAAGTGGGCATCTAACACTGCACCAACGCTGTCAACTGCGGCATCAGCCAAAGACTATTTTGTGTTTCGCTCAGACGGTACAAACTTGTACGAGCAAGGCCGTTCGCAGGGGGTGGCATGACCTTTCCCGTCTTCTCGGCTGGCACAAGCGCATACAACTTAACCCGTTCTTTGCGTACTCGCTCTAGCGCAAGTGCGTATTTGAACCGCACACCCGCCAGTGCTTCAAACCAACAAAAATGGACTTGGAGTGGATGGGTCAAACGAGGCGCATTATCAAGTACAAGACAAGGTATTTTTTCGGTTGGCGGCGCGTCAGGAACAACTTTGTTCCGTTTTGGTTTTGATTCTAGCGAAAACATTTTGATAAATGATACTCAATCATCTGCCACTGTATTAAATTTACCAACTACCCAAGTATTTCGTGATCCTTCTGCGTGGTATCACATTATTCTTGCAGTTGACACAACCCAAGCAACGGACACAAACAGAGTAAAACTGTATGTAAACGGTGTGCAAGTTACTTCGTTTTCAAGTCCAACATATCCAGCGCAAAACGCAAATACTTATGTAAACAATACGCAGGCGCATGAACTTGGGCGTATGTATAACCCAGGCACATCTGCTTTTGTTTATCTTGACGGCTACCTTGCTGAAGTCAATTTTATTGACGGTCAACAGTTAACCCCATCATCATTTGGCTCAACCAACGCAATTACTGGCGTATGGCAACCAGCCAAGTATACAGGTACATACGGCACAAACGGGTTCTATCTGCCCTTCACAGACAACTCTGCGCTAACTACCGCATCCAATGCAGGTTTGGGCAAAGACTTTTCAGGCAATGCTAATTATTGGGTAACCAACAACATCAGCATTACTGCGGGATCGACATACGACTCAATGACTGATGTGCCGACACTGACCAGTGCGACTGCGGCTAACTATCCAACGCTAAATCCAATTGGCAGTGTGGGAAATGGCACGTATTCATCTGCAAACTTAGACTTCACATCTAACTCTGGTAGCGCATCATGGCAAACAGGCTTGTCTACAATTGGCGTGAGTAGCGGCAAATGGTATTGCGAAATAACAGCGACTGCCATTACAGGAGCAAACCTTGTTTTTGTTGGTGCGGCGGGCAATACGTTTACGGGATATGCAAGTTATCTTGGCGCAAGTGCAGATGGTTGGGGTGTTCAATACGGTAATGGCGGAACGCCATCAATTTTTAAATATAACAACGGAAGTGGAACTAACATAACCACAGGAACAATTGTTGCTGGCGATATTCTTCAAGTGGCTATTGACGTTGACAACGGCAGAATCTGGTTTGGTAAAAATAACACATGGGCAGAAGGCTCTCCCTCTGCTGGCACTGGCGCTTCTTTTACAAACTTGACCGGAACCATTTTCTTTGGTGTTTCATCAAATACAACTGGCAACAAACTGTCTGCCAACTTTGGTCAGCGCCCACTTACTTACACCGCCCCAACTGATTTTTCTACGCTGAACACATACAACCTGCCAGCAAGCACAGTTCCAAACGGTGCGGCTTACATGGCGGCTACAACCTATACGGGTACGGGTGCATCTTTGACCGTGGCTAACACAGTGGGGTCTGCGTCTTTCCAACCTGATCTGGTTTGGATCAAGTCACGTTCTGCGACTACAGATAACAAATTGACTGACGTTGTGCGTGGTGTGACCAAAGGTTTGATTTCAAATACAACAGGTGCGGAAACAACAGATACTACTGGCTTGACTGCATTTGGCTCTACTGGTTTTACGGTGGGGGCTAATACGACCTACAACAACTCAGGCGCAACTTATGTCGCTTGGCAATGGAAAGCTGGCGGCACTGCTGTAACCAACACCTCTGGCTCTATTACATCCAATGTAAGCGTTAATACAACCAGTGGGTGCAGTGTGGTGACGTATACAGGAAATGCCACTGCCAATGCTACTGTGGGGCATGGTTTGGGTGTGACCCCAAGCATGATTATTGTAAAAATAAGAAGTACAACAGGCGAATGGTGTGTGTACCATACTTCAACAGGTAAAGATAAATATTTATTTTTACAAGCCACTGACGCGGCGGCTACCAGTACAAATTTTTGGGGCACAACAGGCCCAACTTCTAGCACCATTCAACTTAATGGTGGCGGGTCTGTAAATAATAGTGGGTCAACTCATGTCGCCTACTGCTTTGCCGCAATCAAAGGCTTCAGCGCATTTGGTAGCTACACGGGTAACGGGTCTACTGATAGTCCGTTTGTTTATCTTGGGTTTAGACCCCGTTTCATTTTGATAAAAAGCAGTTCAGCGGTTACAAATTGGAATTTATGGGATTCGTCTAGATTAGGGTACAACGTAACTAATGCGTTTCTTAATCCAGATTTGTCCAGCGCTGAAACTGTATTTGTATCAGATGTTGATTTTTTATCTAATGGTTTTAAATTAAGAACATCTTGGACTAGTTTAAATCAATCTGGTGCTACATACATATACATGGCTTTTGCAGAAAACCCATTCCAAAATTCTTTAGCAAGGTAACCTCATGTTTGCAATCGTCCAAAACAACACCATTGTCCAACTCGTACCCGAGGGCACAGCATTTACACTTGACGAGGTTCAGTACCCAGCCAATTGGTGCAACCTGTCTACCCCAGAAGAAAAGACCGCCATCGGCATGGTCGATGTGATCTACGGGCAAGCACCGTCAGACATTTACTATTGGGTCACCCAAAATGCGCCAGCCGTGGTTGACGGTCAAGTTGTAGTCACTTACACCAGCACCCCTAAAGACTTGGATCAAACCAAGGCCAATTGCAAGTCACAGATCAATGCTACGGCCTATAGTCTCCTGTTGCCCAACGATTGGATGGTGGTCAAGGCCACAGAGACAAGCACCCCGATTGACCCAGCTTGGAATACTTGGAGACAGTCCATCCGTGTCACGGCGGCTGGTTACACTACAGCTATCACGGACGCTGCCGATATGCCAGCCCTTGAAGCTGTGATGAGCAATATTACTTGGCCTCATAACCCCGATTACGTTGGTCCACAACAATCTACAATTTCATGACCATGAAAATATCCGTATATGCCATCAGTAAGAACGAACAACCATAAGTTAAAAAGAAATGATTGATCCATTCCAAGCCCTTGACGCTGTTAACTCAGCCGTCAATTTAATCAAAAAAGCGGCCGCTACAGCTCAAAATGTAGAGTCGCTCGGGCCTTTTCTTGGCAAATACTTTGATGCCAAAGCCAATGCCTTACAAGTAGTAGTCGAGTCTAAGAACGGCACATTTAAAGGCTCTGCACTTGGTAAAGCAATGGAAATAGAGATGGCTCTAGAGAAACATCGTCAATTTGAAAGTGACTTGAAGAACAAACTGTTTTATCCAAATCACATGGAACTTTGGAATAATATCAAATCTCGTGCTGCTGCAATGGAAGCTGAGTTTGCTAAATCTGCTAAACGTGAAAAAGAAGCCGCTGCCAAGAAGAAACAAGAAATGCAACAGGCGCTTGAATTGGTACTTGGCTTAATCACAGCGGGTTTACTATTGGCAATGGTAGGATGGGGTATTTACCAGATACGGTTTCATGGATGAAATTGTCAAAGGCTTTAAGCAATGGTTCAAACTCTTTTGCTATATTGCCTGCGTCTGGTGGTTTTTAGATTTTGTGTATGCGTTGCCTGAACCTCTTGCTAAAAGAGCAATGGATAAGGCTTTAACTTATTTACCATTCTAAGTAGTTGTGTTGGTAATCTGGTGAATAAGAACCCGCTTCGGCGGGTTTTTTGTTGTTATAAGTACATCATTGCCACTATAACATCAACAAAGGTGATATAATAACTGATATCAATACGGCAGCCAATGCCTATATAAAGTACTTAACTAAATCTAGTAAAGGTGATTAAATGACAGAAGATAACAAAGATGATAAACCGGTAACTAATGATGAGACTATCAAACGCATTAGAAAACAAAATCCGGGTGTGAAAGTTAAAAAAGTAGCAGGCGGTGGATTTCAAATCTTCAATCCACGGGCACCTAGTACATTGCTAACCAATCTAATCAAACGAGCAATCAAATG
>Ga0209086_10002439_pt1 | contig 14521 bp, 14 predicted proteins | sample M_130207_XF_Meta_FD_187312 | JGI IMG/M metagenome (GOLD analysis project Ga0209086, IMG submission 187312) | Freshwater microbial communities from Lake Montjoie, Canada to study carbon cycling - M_130207_XF_MetaG (SPAdes) (version 2) | ecosystem: Environmental > Aquatic > Freshwater > Lake... | reverse complement strand
GGTTGCGGGCGACAAATAGTTGCACCCAAATCCATGAGAGCCTGATTCCATAACCACGCTTCACCTTGCGGGACCCAATCATCAGCAAGCGATTGAGCGTCTCGTGCTTTCAACGTTCGACCATGAAAACGTGCCAAGACGCGAGCAATATTTGTGTCAACCACTGCCGCATCGGTTTCAAATGCAAAAGCCAAAAGTGCTCGCGCCGTGTATGGCCCGATGCCCGGCAAAGCAAGTAACTCGTCGAGGGTGTTTGGCACCACGCCATTATGTTGCGCCACAATGACACCAGCAGCCGCTTGCAAATTTTTTGCGCGTCGTGGATAACCAAGACCTTGCCACAACCTCAGCACATCACCAAGCGGCGCATCGGCACATTGTTGAGGAGTTGGAAACGCATTAATGAACATCTCCCACTTGGGAAGCGCGCGATTGACGCCAGTTTGTTGCAACATGACTTCGCTGACGAGCACATGCCAAGGGTCGCGCGTATCGCGCCAAGGCAGCTGTCGCAAGCGTGGAGTGATCCACGCAAATATTGATTCGTGAAGACCAGCGTGGTCACTCACGAGTGAAATCTCTCAGGCTTCGCCCCATGCGGTTTCGCCGTTGTATGGACGTTCACGAGTGGGAGCAAATTCGCGCTTCCAAACCATGATGCGGCGACGGAAGTAACACACTTCTTTTCCGTCTTGGTTGAAGCCCTTGGTTTCTAGGGTCACGATGCCACGATCATTCTTGGACTTACTCTCTTGAATATCGAGCACACGTGTCTCGGCATGGATCGTGTCTCCATGAAAAGTTGGAAACTTGTGCTGCAACGTTTCAACTTCAAGGTTTGCAATTGAAGAACCACTGACATCGGGCACGCTCATACCAAGCACCAACGAATACACCAAGGTGCCGACAACAACGTTGCGACCCTGGACGCTCTTTGACGCAAACCAATCGTTGGTGTGCAACGGGTGATGATTCATCGTGATCATGCAAAACAAATGATCGTCGTATTCGGTGATGGTCTTGCCGGGCCAATGACGATAAACATCGCCGATAACGAAATCTTCAAGGCAACGGCCAAAGGGGCGCTCGTAAACTGTCATTCAGCAAAACTAGTCGTAACTTTGTGGATTCACGGTATTTTTGTTTCCAGAAACCTGAATTTGTTCAGCAGATGGCTTTGGAAGTTGTCCAGTGCGTTCTTTGGCTGGGAAACGTTCGGAGAAATCGAGAATTCCCTCGTCGCCAGTTGCCATTGTCGCTACGACATCGCGCATTGGTTCAAGTTTGTTACGAGCAATCGCCCACGGCCCGACACGCAAAGACAGATAACAGATGCCGCCGATCATGATCGGCAACCAATACTGGGCGATTCGATACGAGACAACTCCGACGACTGCCGTCGCTCGGCGCAGACCGAAACCAACGAGCACTGGCACGTACGTACCCTCAACGATGCCAAGACCACCTGGGGTCAACGGAATAGCGGCCAAGACATTTGCCAGGCCAAATGCAACGATGAGTCCATCAGGAGGAACCGATCCACCAAAGGCCCGCAAGAAAACCCAGAGAGCAGCGGCATCAATCAGCCAATTAGCAGAAGCCCACAAGACGAGACGGCGCAACAAAGCACGGTCGGCAGCGAGTTCTTGCATGCGACCACCTATGTGTCGAATGGCTTCTCCGGCTCGATCTTCATTGAGGCGCAGTCGTCGAGCCACTGAACGCAAAATTCGTTCAGAACGCTCTTGACCTTCGATCAATCCAAAAATGATTGCCACTGCAATGCCCATCAAGATGATTCCAGCAATAGCCGCCGAACCATAAACCGGGTTCACGCCACGAAGCGGAATGGAAATAATGAGCCCAGCCCACAAAATGAAGTTGAGCACAACAGCTGATGCCAAACCGGCTGTCGCAAGTGCGAAGCCAGCATCTGGTCCGGGGATACTCGACGCAACCATCAATCGATAACCAAGTGCCGAGCCAGCAGCGCTACCTCCTGGAACCAAACTTGATAGCGCTCGTGTCGACAATTGGATGCGAAAGAGTTGCAAGGCCGACATGTGATGACCAACTGGGCCCAACGCGGCTCGAGTCATTAATGAATAGCAAAACAGCGCAAGCAATTCAAGAGCCAGACCTAGAACTAACAAACCTGGCTTCACATCGCTCAGTTGATCAACAGCATTTCGTAGTCCTGGGATATTGAGGATGAGAAAGTAGACCACGACCAAAGTGGCGAGCACTTTAAATGCGCGCCCCAATGCTCGCCGACGAGCGCGGTTGCGCGGATTCATTAAATGGTGAGACTCCTCGGGTTGCAACGGAGTCCCGCCAGGGTCTCCCCCAACCACGTCAGACATAAGTCTTTTCTAGCATTTTTTGCAGGGTCTCACTGAGTACCCCAACCTTCACACAACGGGAAACGCCTCAATCAGGCGTAATAAATGAAGATCAAGTACGGGTGCGGTCTCGGCGACCCATTTCCCGAGGTGCACCACGACAAGATCGCGATCGGGCATCACGATGATCCGCTGGCCTTCATACCCCTGAGCCGACATGCAACCAGTGATTGATTTCCATATCCACCACTGCAGTCCGTAACCGTGATCGCTGTCATGGTCTGTTGCATGTTGTACTCGTGCTGACTCGACCCACTCACGAGGAATGAGCTGTCTCTCTTCCCATTGACCGCCACGCAGGTACAGGTAACCGAATTTGGCAAAATCACGCGCTGTTGCATAAACGTACGACGAACCGATGAAATTACCGCTGGGATCGCTCGTCGCTGTCGCCGAGGTCATTCCTAACACGTCAAAAATTCGTTGCTTCAACAACTCAGCAACGCTTCCTCCGCCGATGTACTGCCGAAGCAAACTGCAGATGATGTTGGTTGCTCCTGATGAATACGACCACACACTTCCAGGTTCATTTTTGAACGGTCGCGAGCGTGCATATGTAGCAACATCTTCGGCGCCACTGCCAAACAACATGTCAATGACATGCGAAAACGAATTACCCGACTCGTCAACGACATAATCTTCAACGAAGTCGAGCCCATCGCGCATCTGCAGAAGATGACGCAGCGTAATCTGCCTACGCTCATCGTTGGCCCATTCACGAATATCAACGGGAGCATCAATATCGATCTCAAGTTCATTAACGATGATCCCAAGAACCGCCTGCGTCATGCTCTTGGCCATACTCCACGAAATGAGAGTCGTGTCTTTATCAACCGAACCACCCTGACCGAATGCAGTATCGGGTTGAACACCGTATTGTTCGACAACAATTGCGCCGCGATGCACGACAAGAGTTGCAAGTGAAACTCCTTGGCCAGCCGGTGGATTAACACCGTGATCAAACAACGCTGCCAATGCAGAATTCACTTCAGTTTGGTCCACTGATTCATCAAGAGTTGCAGTCGGCCAACTGTGAGTCGGCCAATTGATTCCATCTGGCTGAGTACGAAATGGTGTTAATGAATTCATGAGGTGATTGTTTTCTTTGACGTGATGTCAAGTTCAATCAGTTTTCCTTCGACGGCTGGCGCAGGACTTGAGGCAATCCGAACTGCTTCATCGACGGTGCTCGCGCGATTCAGAAGCACTCGATAATTCTCTTTCACAAATCCGGCGGCAATCATGTGATCAAACGCATCAAAGAGTGGCGCGTAATAGCCAGTGCTGTCGAGAAAGACCACGGGCTTTGAAATCAGACCCAACTGATTCCAAGTGAGAATTTCAAACACTTCATCAAAGGTGCCAAAGCCGCCGGGCAACACAATGAAGCCAACTGACAGTTCTTCCATGCGCGCCTTACGCTCGTGCATCGTCGCCACCATTTCTAAGGTCGTGAGACCTTGATGCGCAGTTTCGGCTCTCACTAAGTGCTCCGGAATGATTCCGTGCACTTGCCCGCCATGATCAAGAACCGCGTCAGCCACGAGGCCCATCAAGCCAACTCGCCCACCGCCGTAGACCAAGCCCAGATTTTGGTTGACCAATTCTTGACCCAGTGCAACGGCTTCGGCGGCATATTCGGGGCCTTTGCCCGAACTTGATCCGCAATACACACAGACACTTCGCTTGATTTCGGTAGGTACTTGGCCCGCTGGCATGCTCTCAGCCTGACACAAACCCGCCCCGCCAACAGCCGTGACGCTTGACCACCTCACCTGCTTCGAACTAGTCGGGTCTTGACTTCTACCTGACCGCCCTTTCATAGGTAGCGTTTCGTCCATGAGTTCAACATCTGTCACCCCCGACTTGCAGTCCGCCGCCGAAATTATTGACTTGGCTTCACGAGCCGTTGGCAAGGGGCTTCGCCAACTCGTGGCAATCGGTGGCGCCGACAAACACCAGGTTTTGGCGTACGACCTCGCACATGCGGCCTCGGCGGTTGAAACCGCTCGTTCACTTCTTGATTACGGCGCCAAGGGCGACCACGAAGGCCTCATCATGTGTGCTTTCACCGCCGATATGGCCCATGAACTCATGACGAAGTTGATCGGTCGTGAAGCACTCTGGGGACTCGACGCAAACCCGTTAGCTGCCGCATCATCGTTCATCGCGATCTATCGCGATCCCGATTTTCTTGCGTCACTTGCCGATGTTCAAGGACCGCGCCACCTCGACAGTGATTTCGAAATGGTGCAAGATACTTTCCGTTCATTTGCCGACAAAGTCATCGCACCTCGTGCCGAACATGTTCACCGCTACAACGAAGACGTCCCCGAAGAAATCATTAGTGGTCTTGCCGAAATGGGAGCCTTCGGACTTTCAGTGCCAGTCGAGTACGGCGGTTTCTCTGAAGGCGGCGAAGGTGAATACCTTGCCATGGTTGTTGCAACTGAAGAACTCAGCCGAGGCAGCCTGGGCATCGGTGGTTCACTGATCACTCGCCCAGAAATTTTGACTCGTGCATTGGTCAAGGGCGGTACCGAAGCTCAGAAAGAATACTGGTTACCCAGGCTCGCTACTGCCGAAACCATGGTCGCTGTTGCAGTCACCGAACCCGACTACGGAAGCGACGTTGCTGGACTCAAGGTCACCGCTAATCCTGCAGTTGGTCCCGATGGTGAAGCCGGTTATGTCATCAATGGTGTGAAGACCTGGTGCACATTTGCTGGTCGTGCCGACGTGTTGATGTTGTTGGCACGCACCGACCCCGATCGTTCAAAGACTCACCGTGGTTTGAGTTTGTTCATTGTGCCAAAGCCCCGTGGCGATGCTCACGGATTTGAATTCACGCAGAATGTTCAGCCCGACGGATCAACCGGAAAGATGGAAGGTCGCCCGATTGACACCATTGGTTACCGCGGCATGCACTCGTACGAAATTGCTCTCGAAAACTGGTGGGTGCCAGCAACGAACCTCATCGGCGAAGAGGGCGGACTTGGCAAAGGCTTCTATTACCAAATGGAAGGTTTCGAAAATGGCCGATTGCAAACAGCGGCTCGCGCCGTTGGTCTGATGCAAGCGGCATACGAGGCTGCTTACGACTATGCCAACAACCGCAATGTTTTTGGTAACAACATCGCTGATTATCAGTTGACGAAAGTCAAGCTCGGTCGTATGACAGTTCTCATTCAGGCTGGCCGCCAGTTCGGTTATCAAGTATCAAAGTTGATGGCCAAGGGCGAAGGCACGACTGAAGCCAGCATGGTGAAGGCATACGTATGCAAAGCCGCCGAATGGGTTGCTCGCGAAGCAATGCAGATTCACGGTGGCTACGGATACGCCGAAGAATATTCGGTGAGCCGTTTGTTCGTTGACGCTCGCGTGTTGTCGATCTTTGAAGGCGCCGACGAAACCTTGTGCCTCAAGGTGATCGCCCGCCGCCTAGTCGAAACGGTTTAGTTTTTCTGGTGGCGTAAACGTGCGGTTCCCCGCACGTTTACGCCACCAGAAAGACCAATGGATCATTGTTTTTGGTGCAGCATGACGGCGTAGTCGTGAGTGTCGCCAGATGGATTTTCATCCCACGTTGAATACACCACGACTTCATTAAGTCCCGCGGCCAAAGCGTCTCGTTGATAGTCGCGACGCAAATATGCGTTGGGTCGCGTTTCTAATGAGAAACCAGAAATCAAATAGCCGCCGTGATCTACATGATCAGCTAGCGACTTGATAATTGCGGCTTGCGAACTTGGTGCGCAGAACAACGGAATATTTCCGGCCATCACGATGACATCAAACTTTGCGTCGAGTTGAAGTTCGGATAAGTCGGCGACATGCCAATCAATATGCGGAGCCTTTGTGGAAGCACGTTCAATCATGTCGGGATCGAGATCTACGCCAACCGCATGATGACCACGTTTCACCATTTCAATCGCTAAACGACCGGTGCCACATCCTGCATCAAGTAGCCGAACTTTACGATCGCCAATTAATCGTTCAACAAAATCTGCTTCTCCATGAATTGAATCACCGCGCGCCGCCATTGCATCCCAACGCTCGTCGTACTTAATGAGGTCAACCGTGCGACGCCATCCAATCCAACGTTCAGAAACACCAGAACCGGGAACGTCGCTCATGCCACAAGTTCGAGTAAAGACTTCACCCGATAAAAGTCTGCTCCAGCATGATCGTCATACGGATCAAGAAGCACAGGAACTAGTCCAGCATTACGCGCTCCGCCAACATCCATGGTGACCGAATCGCCCACGTACGCAATTCGTGAACGATCAAATTCTATGAATTCCGCAAGTCCGAAATCGAAAATTCGTGCGTCTGGTTTTGACACACCGACGACTTGGCTGTCAATCACGATTCGAACCGGAACCCCCGTACCTTCGCCAACTTGGCAGACCGCCGATCGCGACAAGATGTCCTCAATCTGACCAGACGCATTACTCACGACGCCGATGGGCACATTGCGTTGGTGGAGTTTTCGCAACGCCTCAACGCTGTCGTGTAGCGGCCAACGCCAGGTGTAGGCGTTACGCGATCGTCCCAGAACTGTTGCCGCCTCAATCACATCATGACTCGGCACCCCAATGGTTTCAACATAAGCCACGTTGTAAGAATCCCAGTTGGACTCGCCTGATCCATCTGCTGATTTCGCCGCCATACCTCGGTAGTGCGCACGGTGATACATCGCCAGGTCGGTCGTTGCGCCGTAGTAACTCAAAAGCGGAGCCAAGACAGTCGGGTCAGGGATCACAAAGATTCCACCGGCATCAAAAAGCACCGCGTCAATTTCATGATTTCCGATGATGAGAGCCGTCACTCCATCAAGAGTAGGCGGGCAGATTGCCACGAGGTATTTGCCAAGTCGTCTTTCTGGCAACTTTTTGGTCACGAGGCTTACCAAGTGGGGTCAAAAAGGCGTACCCTCGCATTGTGCGCAGCGCCAAAGACTTCTTCAAGCCCCTCGCCGTCGGAGCCCCCGAGCCCGTCCGTGAGATCCCCTTCCGTCCGAGCCGGATGATTCACTTCTTCCCACCATCGAACGAAAAGATGGTGTCCAAGTTGGGTGACATCATCCCGACGGTCGACATCATTCTTGGCAACCTCGAAGACGGTGTGCCGGCGACCGACAAAGAAGCAGCACGAGCTGGTCTGGTCAATGTTGCCAAGACGATTCCGATGGGCACCACACAATTGTGGACTCGCGTGAACAGTCTTGATTCGCCATGGGGTCTTGACGACATCACCACACTTGTTACCGAAGTCGGCGACAAGTTCGATGTCATCATGATTCCGAAGGTGGAGGGCCCAGAAGACATCCACTACGTCGACCGTTTGCTCGCGCAGCTTGAAGCTAAGGCTGGACTCAAGAAGCCGCTGTTGATTCACGCCATTCTCGAAACTGCTCGTGGCGTTGCCAACGTTGAAGAAATCTGTGGAGCCTCGCCACGTATGCAAGGTCTTTCACTCGGACCAGCCGACCTTGCCGCCAATCGTCGTATGAAGACAACCCGCGTCGGCGGTGGACACCCCGACTATGTCGTGCGTGACGATCCCAATCCCGAAAACCCCGACGCCCCGCGCAACACATACCAACAAGATTTGTGGCACTACACGTTGGCGCGCATGGTTGATGCTTGTGTCATGCACGGCATCTTGCCGTTCTACGGTCCCTTCGGCGACATCAAAGATGTTGTTGCCTGTGAAGATCAATTCCGCAATGCTTACTTGCTTGGTTGCGTCGGTGCTTGGTCATTGCACCCCGCACAAATTGATATTGCGCGACGCGTGTTCAGCCCACGTCCAAGTGATGTTGCCCATGCAATGCGCGTCATCGACGCAATGGGCGATGGAACTGGCGCCATCATGCTCGACGGCAAGATGGAAGACGACGCATCAGTGAAGCAGTGTCGTGTCATTGTGCAATTAGCCCGCGAACTTTCAGCTCGCGATCCCGAACTCACTGCCGCTTACGGCTTCTAGTACAAACAATCACAAGGAAAATTTCATGTCAGATCTACGCCCTCGCCGTTCAGTTCTTTATATGCCTGCTGCTAACGAGCGGGCACTCGACAAGGCCAAGGGCATACCTGCCGATGCTTTGATCTTCGACCTTGAAGACGCCGTTGCCCCTGATGCAAAGCCCGATGCACGGCGCAATGCCGTTGCGGCAACACTGAGTGGAGAATACGGAAACAAAGAAATCACAATCCGCTGTAATGGCCTTGATACGCAGTGGGGACATGAAGACTTAGTGGCGGCAGCGATGGCCAATGTTTCGGCTGTCGTGATTCCGAAGATCAATTCAGTCAAAGAAGTTGAAGCTGTTTCGTCGGCACTCGCAAGCGCTGGAGCACCTGGTTCGATGAAAATTTGGGCAATGATCGAAACCCCAACCGCTATTTTCGATGTGCGTCAGATTGCCGCTCACCCTCGCGTACAAACGTTGGTGATGGGTACCAATGACTTAGCGAAAGAATTGCGGGCTACTCAAGTACGCGGCCGCGCTCCGCTGGTTCATCATCTTGCCACCGCGTTACTCGCAGCACGCGAGGCCGGAAAAGTCATCCTCGATGGCGTCTTCAACGACGTTAAAGATCTTGATGCTTTCCGTGATGAATGTGTTCAAGGTTCGCAGATGGGCTTTGACGGCAAGACTCTGATTCACCCGTCACAAGTTGAAATTGCGAACGATGTGTGGGCGCCATCGGCCGATGAAGTTGATTATGCACAACGCGTGATCGCTGCGTTCGAAGAGGCGACCGCCGAAGGTCGTGGTGTTATCACTGTTGACGGTCGCATGATTGAAAACTTGCATGTCGACAATGCTCGTCGCGTACTTGCAGTGCAAGCTGCTATTGAATCATTGAGCTGACGACACGGCTTAGTCAATGAACAATCAGTTGAAGCTCATGGTTGGCGTCAGCGGCGCTGTCTTAGGTTTAGTTGTTGGCGTCGGTATCGGATTGATCATCAACAGTGGTGGCGATGAAACGCCAATTCGGCCAGTTAGTACTTCAGTGAATGTCGCCACTACCTCGGTTCCGCGCATCATCACTACTGATGCACCAATTGCTGTTGCCCCGTGATTTATTTAGAGAGTTGTGCGGAACAGATCAAGAGTTCGCTCAAAGGAAATCTTCGCTGCATGTAAATCAAAGACATCGGGTCGAGCATCGTTAAAAAACGCGTGTTGAGTACCCGCATGAATATTCAAAGTGGCGTCTTTGCCAAGTGTCTTGAGTTGTGATTCAAGAGCCTTAACGGTTTCAGGTCCAGCGAAGTCATCAAACTCGGCGTATTCGCCAATCACCTTTGCTTCAAGTTTTGACCATTCGGGTTGTGCCGATGGCCAGGGAATCACGCCGTAATACGGTGCCGCTGCGACAACTGCATCGGGACGTTGACAAGCCAAAACCATTGTCAGTCCACCACCCATGCAATAACCGACCACGCCGATTTTCTGATTCTTTGTTTTTGACTGCAAGAAATCAACAGCACCTGAAAGATCTTTAGCGGCTTGAGCCAAGTTGAGACCCATCATCAACTTGCCAGCACCGTCGGGTTCGGTCGATGATTCGCCGTGATACAGATCGGGTGCGAGAGCAGTAAAGCCCGCTGCAGCAAAACGATCAGCGACATCTTGAATATGGGGTACGAGTCCCCACCATTCTTGGATGACGATCAAGCCGGGTCCTCCGCCATTTGCCAAGTATCCATCGCAGGTTCCGCCGTTTGACTTGAATGAAATTCGTTCGCCCATACCCTCGACCGTAGCAACTATTCCAGCTTTGCGAATCTTCATTGTCCTGTGACAAAGCACAGTCTGTACTCCCTGACGTGTAACGAATAGTGTGAAGTCATGACCATGACTTCCTCGGCACTCAACACGAATCCCGATAATGCACTGAAGAGCGATCGCTCACACGTGTTCCACTCATGGTCGGCCCAAAGCCTGATTAGCCCGATCGTCGTCACCAAGGCTGAGGGCAGCCATTTCTGGGATGAATCTGGCAAGAAGTACCTCGACTTCTCGAGCCAACTCGTCAATGTCAATATCGGACATCAACACCCCAAGTTGGTTGCGGCAATTCAAGAACAAGCCAGTCGTATATGCACGATCGCCCCGTACCACGCCAACGACGCACGCGGTGAAGCCGCTCGGCTGATCGCAGAGCGTGCGCCTGGTGATCTCAATATGGTGTTCTTTACTAATGGCGGTGCAGAAGCAACCGAAAATGCCCTTCGTATGGCGCGCTTGCACACCGGACGTCACAAAATTCTCACGACTTACCGCAGCTACCACGGTGCAACTGGTGGAGCGATTCAGCTCACCGGTGATCCGCGTCGTTGGCCGAGCGAGCCGGGCTTACCGGGAGTGGTCAAGTTCTGGGGCCCGTATCCATATCGTTCGGCATTCCACAGCAGTAGCGACCTTGAAGAATCACAGCGTGCGCTGCAACACTTGCGCGACACCTTGATGGTTGAAGGTCCGCAAACGGTTGCCGCCATCATGCTCGAAAGTGTTGTTGGTACAAACGGAATCTTGGTTCCGCCTCCTGGCTATATGGCTGGCGTACGCGAAATCTGTGATGAATTCGGAATCGTGTTCATTGCCGACGAAGTGATGTCGGGCTTTGGTCGATGTGGTGAATGGTTCGCGATCGATAACTGGAAAGTCACACCCGACCTCATCTGTTTCGCTAAGGGCGTGAACTCTGGTTACTTGCCACTTGGTGGTGTCATCATCAGCGATCGCATTGCCGACACTTTCCGTGAGCGTCAGTTTCCGGGTGGACTCACCTATAGCGGACATCCATTGGCGTGCGCTTCAGCTGTTGCCAGCATCAACATTTTTGAAGAAGAAGGCATCATTGAGAATGCTCGCCACCTTGGTCGCGACATCATCGGACCCGAACTCGAAAAGTTGAAAGCCAAGCACCCCAGCGTTGGAGATGTGCGTGGAGTTGGCGTTTTCTGGGCTATCGAATTGGTCAAGAACCGCGAGACCCGTGAGCCTTTGGTGCCGTTTAACGCAGCGGGTCCCGCCAACGCCCCGATGGTCGAATTGATTGGTGCGTGCAAGGGCAAAGGCTTGTGGCCGTTCACCCACTTCAACCGTATGCACGTGGTGCCGCCGTTGACGACGAGCGATGAAGACGTGCGAGCCGGCATCGCCGTCATTGACGAAGTCCTGACCCTCGCCGACGCCCACTACACCGGCATTTAATCGCCACTTTGGAGTTGAGTTGCCGGTAGGCGGCAGCCATATTCCAAAGTGGGTCAATTGGTGCGGGTGGTGAGGGCGACGCCGATGAGGGCCACGGCGAGTCCCGCGACCGCTAAAACCCCCAAGCGTTCGCCAAACAACACCGAACCCTCGATAGTGCTCAGTGCTGGCGTCAAAAAGAACAAACTGCTGACCTTCACCGCCGCCTGACGTTGCAGCAACCACAACATGATCAGCACTGCCGCAATCGACAACACCACAACCGCCCACAGCAACGACCACCAAAAACGGGCCGTCCACTGAACTTCAAAATGTTCAATCGAGACTGACCCAATTCCCAACACCACTGCCGAGATCAAATACTGCACAGCTGTACCGCGCAACAGTGGCATCGCTACACCGCGTGATCGCTGTAACAAAGTTCCGGCGGACATTCCAAACACCGACACCACCATCGCCACAATCGCGCCAGCAGTAATTCCACTCACGCCAGCATTCAGCCGATCAACGACAACTGCGACAACGCCACCCATGCCGCACCCGACGCCAATCCACTGACGGGGCTTCAACTTCTCACTCAGCAACAACAACGCCCCGACCGAAGTAACGACCGGATGCAACCCGGCAATCAATGCCGACAGACCAGATGGCAAGCCCAGGTCGGCAGCAATAAAAACTCCACCCAAGTAAACGGCGTGCATTCCTAAACCAGTGAGCACCGCCCACTTCACTTGCACTCGCGATATCGACGGAGCATTCGTCGCAATCGCAATCACCCACAACACGGCTGCTGCTATCAGCATGCGCATAAACAAAAATGTCATCGGCCCCGCATCGCGTGTTCCGTAACGCGCCACGATGAAACCGGTACTCCACAACAACACAAAAACAAACGGCGCTGCCGCCGCCAAACGAGATGGCGTTGCGCGAAATGGGCGGGCCGCTTGCGCGACCCGCCCATTCTCACTTCCAGAAGGAAGAGCCTGATTAATCAGGCGCCTGCTTCGTTCAATGTCACGTCCATCGGGGCGAAACTTGAACCCTTGGTGTCGACACCCATGCCATCAAGGAGGGCAAGAGCAGCCGTAACGATGTCGTTGGTGTAAGCCCCTGCATCGGGTGCTGCAGTAAGAACAGTCGAACCTTCAAGGTTCTTGGTCTCCTGAGCAAGCGTTGCAGTGCGGTCCCAAGCAGCGGCATCGATCATGCCAGCACCACCAGTGGCGGGCCAGATGAGCTTGTTAACTTCATTCATCTGCCACAACTGGTGCGATGCACCAAGCTTTGAGCCCTTCGAAACAACGATGTCAGCGCAAGCCTGAGCGTTGTCGCGGCAGAATGCCCAACCTTGGATTGATGCAGCAACGAACTTAACTGCAGTGTCCTTGTAAGCGGCATCGCTAGCAAGACGCTCACCTGAAGCCCAGATGGCGTCCTGCAACATGCCGACACCCTCGTCTTCGTAGCTCACGACGTTGAAGTCGTCAGCGGTGTACTGCTTGCCAGTGTCAGGATTGATTGCTTCCAAGACCTGTGCGTATTCGTTGTAGGTCATTGCTTCAGCAACATCAATGTCACCAGATAGCAAGGCTGCCATGTCGAACTGCTGCTGAACGAGTGTGACGTCAGCGGCGGGATCGAGGCCAGCCTTGGTCAAAGCAGCGAAGATTTCAAATTCGTTGCCGTAACCCCAGTTACCAATGTTCTTGCCAGCAAAGTCTGCAGGCGATGTGATGCCCTTGTCCTTGAACGACACTTGCAAAGTACCTGAGCGCTGGTAGATCTGCGCAATGTCAACAATGTCGGCACCGGCTTCGCGGCTTGCGAGAGCCTTCGGAACCCATGACAATGCAAAGTCGACTGCGCCGTCAGCGAGTTGCTGCTGCGGCACGATGTCAACGCCACCTTCAAGGATGCTAACGTCGAGGCACTGATCGGCGTAGAAGCCTTGATCAACTGCAGCGAAGTAACCAGCGAACTGAGCCTGTGTGAACCACTGCAACTGCAACTTGACAGGTGTCGTGGTTTCACATGCTGCTGGAGCATTCGATGCCGGTGCGTCTGACGAGCTGTCATCCCCACCACAGGCCACAGCGGCCAGTGACAAAGCGACAACGCCAGCTGCCAATTTCCAACCTTTGTTCCTTCTCATTTTTTTCTCCTCCCCTTGGGCTGGTGCCCGCGGATTTATGACACCACAGTAGGTCATTGAGCATCGTCACTTTGACAAACTCAACGGCCCTCTCTGGTGCGTTTGGCGCGGCCACCCGGTGTGGCCACTCCCTCCAGCAAGCTGGAGATCACATAGAACGTCAATCCCAAGAGACATGCACCAAGTACATATGCCCATGCGACTGCATTCTTCGAATTTGCAATATTGCTCGTGATTCGGCTTCCGAGCCCGTTTTGCGAACCGCCGAAATACTCACTGACGAAAGCGGTAATAACCGAAGCCGGTGCCGAAATCTTGAGCGCAGTGAAAAGATACGGTACAGCATTTGGAATACGTACCTTGCGCAAGATTTCAGTATCGCTCGCAGCGTACGACTTCATCAACTCAACATGTGTTGGGCTGACTTGAGTGAGTCCTTTAGCAACGTTGACTAGAACAATGAAGTAGACCACCAATGTCACCATGACTCGACGAGGAACTTCGCTCGTGATGGCGAACATGTTGTTGAGAACTGCCACCAAAACAAAAATCGGAATCGCATTCAATGCAATTGCCAACGGTGTAATGAGATTGTTCAAAAACTTGAAACGGCTCAGCACAAAACTCATCGCCATTCCGAACGCCGCACCAAGCAACAACCCGATCAGTGCGTTCGCCCCAGAGACTTTGGCTGCTCCCCACACCAGGTCAAAGTTCTCGGTGGAC
>Ga0209086_10002438_pt1 | contig 14528 bp, 29 predicted proteins | sample M_130207_XF_Meta_FD_187312 | JGI IMG/M metagenome (GOLD analysis project Ga0209086, IMG submission 187312) | Freshwater microbial communities from Lake Montjoie, Canada to study carbon cycling - M_130207_XF_MetaG (SPAdes) (version 2) | ecosystem: Environmental > Aquatic > Freshwater > Lake... | reverse complement strand
AAGTTCAGTATGGGATGTATGAAAACTCAAACTATTCCTCTGGGTGATGAGATTATTACATTTGCACCAGAAACCGCAGAGATAATGAGAGAAGTGAGAGAACTTTACATATCTGGGTTCAAACAACAGAATGATGAGGACTATGAAGAGTTTATGAGAGCATCTGTAGCAAATCTAAATGCGATTGGTAAGGAACGCATTCTTGATGCCCGACAGATATTATTTTGTAGTTTATATGAAATACCAGTGCATTGTCTTGACTGGGGTATTCAATACATTTTTGGTTTGATGCACTGGGACCACTCCTAGAACTGGCACAACCATTTTCGTGACGTCACGAAAATGGTGTATAATGACTTCATACGAACAAAACGAAGTGACAGAAGTTCAAGCACATGGAAATGTTTTTGAAGATATTATAATTAGAGAGTTTACCGGTATGTCAAAAAACGAATATGACAAACTAAAACCAAATGGATACACTTCGACATTTGATTTGGTGAAAGGTATTATTACGAAATTCAATTATAGTATCAAAACAACTGGTAAAATGACAGTAGAATGTGCTGATATACTTAAAAGAATGGAGGAGAAAGAGTATAAATTAATCGTTGGATGTTACAATCAAAAAGGTGAAAATAAAATTTTCCACACTCAATATGAATTTTTTATTACTTCTGATGATGATACTAAACTTTGGGGAGACATGACTTATGAACAAATTGTGCAATTTGTTAATTTTGTAAGGGCAATTCCTCCCGGTAAAGAGGGACAAAAAAATACTCTTAAAGAAAGAAATATTCTCAAAGAACAAATTCAATGTAAAAATTCACTAATGAAAATAAACCCAAAAGTTGATAGTAAAAATCAAAGAAGAGTTCAATGTTCTTTTAAACTTAAAGAAATGCTATTAAGTGGTATACCCTATATAAAAAAAGATATTAATATTATTATTCAATCCAAAAAGAGAACATTTAACAAATGAGAGCATTCTGCCCACCAACAAATAGTCCAGAGAAAGATGTGGTAATGACGCCAGAATATCTGGCAAAAGAAATCATAGAACATTTTTCTCCATCAGGATTGATATTGGATCCCTGTAGAGGTGAGGGAGCATTTTATGATAATTTTAATACCGAGACTAAAGACTGGTGTGAACTTGGTGAAGGTAAAGATTTTCTAATATATAACCTAAAAGTAGATTGGATTATCACAAATCCACCGTGGTCTAAAATGCAGAAATTTCTTGAACATGGGATGAAAATATCTGATAATATTGTGTATTTGACTACGATCAATCATTATACGACAAAAAAAAGAATACGTGATATGAGGGAGAATAACTTTGCGATTAAGGAGATTTATTGTGTTTCGACTCCAACAAAACCATGGCCACAATTGGGATTTCAACTTGGAGCAATTCATACTCAACGAGGATATTCTGGAAATATAAAAATGTCTTACTCTCCAAAAATGTAAATACTGTGGTATAATACTCTTATGAATATCAAACCACCTGTGGGACTTTATGGTTACTTTTATTGTAGTTTGGTTGTGTCTTTCTTCTATATCATTAGTGTTTAACTATTTTATTAACTCTATAAACCCTCGTGATGATGATGAAAATCAAAGTAGTTAGTGATTTACATTTGGAGACTTGTGAGAACAATCAAGGAGTTCCTGACCTTGGGGAAGGTGAAGTTCTTATTCTTGGGGGAGACATTCTTTGTGCTCGTCACTTTAAGAAGGATGGTAATCTTAAGAAAGTTTATAATGATTTTCTAAAGAAGTGTGCCGATAACTTTGATTGGGTTCTGTATCTTGCAGGAAACCACGAGGCATATGGATATAACTACGAAGGAACTTGGGATGTTCTCAAAGAAAATCTTCCAGAGGGTATTCACCTGATGGAAAATAGTGTGGTAAAAATTCAAGACTGGGTATTTCTTGGAGCAACTCTATGGACTGATTTTCGTAATGAGAATGCTCTGGAGATGATGGAAGCTTCCCAATGTCTTAATGATTATAAGACCATTCGTATTGGTTCTAACTATCGTAAGTTAAATCCTGATGATACTCTCAAGTTTCATAAGAAATCTAAACAATTTCTTTTGGATACTCTACCTATGTTTAAAAATCAAAAGGTCTGGGTTCTTACTCATCACGCACCATCATATCAATCTGTACACCCAAAATACCGAAATTCTGGTATTGTGAATGGTGCTTATGTGAGTGACCTTGATGATTTGATTTTTGATAATCCGATTATAAAGTACTGGTCTCACGGACACACCCACGAAAGTATGGATTATATGATTGGTGGTTGTAGGGTTATATGTAATCCTCGTGGATATTTTCCAACGGAAGTTAATCCAGACTTCAATCCAAATTTTGAGGTGGACACTTCCTGGCCTGGCACAGGGGAACCCCAAAACCCCCTGTGATGCCCTATAATACACTCATATACACAAGTTCCCAATGAAACCCAAATTCCGTGTTATACTAGAACAAGCAATCAATGAAGGAGTTCTCAGAGGTTATCGTCGTGCCTTCAAGCATAATGAGGAACCAACTGAAGAAGTAATATGTGAGACTATTGAGGATTGTGTGATGTCTCAAATATACGAATACTTTACATTTTCTGATGAGGATTATTAATGAGTTTTTCTAAAACTGTTTCTGTTGTTGCTGCATTAACCAGTATCTTTGCTGCTGGTGCTACTGGTTGGAAACTTGCGGATACTCAAAAAGAAGTTCCTTTAACTCCATTAGATCAAAAAGTAATGGAACTGGAAAAGAAACTTGAAGAAGTAACAGTAAAAGAACCCCAAGTTGTACCACCACAACCAGTAAATCTTCCAGCACCCATAGCTCAAACAGTACCACAACCTGTGCTTCCTACTCCTCCTGTGCTTCCTCCTGTCACCGAACTTCCTATTAAACAATGATCTCTCTTCTTGCTACTATAATGCTTCAAGTTCCCACACAAAACTATGCAATACCCGAAAGTGTAGCACGATATTGTGCTAAAGTAGTCGGTATTCCTTATGCCTCTGATAATTTTAGTGATCGTGAATGGGAACAATTCAAATCTTGCACTTATAAGGAAACAAGGAAAAAGAAATGACTAACATTACTATTGAGGATTATACAGCAGAAGGACATTTGGTACACTACACCATCAAAGTAGGTGACTGGGAATATGAGGACCACGCAACCACTCTTGAGGGTGCTTTCAAATGTATCACTCATAATTTGAAGTGGGATTATAGAGAGTATGAGAGGGATAATGAAAATGACTGACGAACAAATTGAGTTGCTACGTTTGGCAGTTCAACAAGAAATAGAATACGCAAGTATTGATGGAATGGAACATGGTGCTTGGGGATGGGCAGAACAAGTAGCAGATGAAAAGTGGAAAGAATTTCAAGAGAGTTTTAGTAAGGAAGGAAATGAAACTTGAATTCAATTTTGTTCGACCTGGAATTTTCGATTTGCCTGAAATATCCCAATGGGGATTTGAGAAAGAAGATAGTATCGAAATTGAACCACACTGGACAATGGCACATTTAGCAGTGGAAATGGATCTCTTTTCATCACTTTCTGTCGCAAGAAAAAACGGTTGGGATGGATCTATTCCAACAGGTTATACTGAAAGGAAAAGGATTGGAAAAATGAAAAAAGCACTCTTTATTCACAATGGAGTTTTTGAATAAACAAAATATTTCTATGGTCCGCTTCTCAAACTGGCACAGAGACACCCCAAAACCCCCTGTGATGCCTTATAATACTCTTATACACACAAAGACCTGATGACACTTTCTATTGATGAACTCTTTGAGATTGTTACGGAAACCATTGCGGAACCTCACACTACAATCACAGACCAACATAAAAACAGAGCAATTCGTGTGTTTATTGCATTTGAGGAATTCCTGTTAGATAATGTGCCCGAATATTGTGGTAACACAGCGTTGGGCGAGATTGACTTTGGTGGTTATGCTGCGGGTGTTTTAGATGAATTGGAGGGAAAATGAAAATTGAAATCAACGACCTCCCTACAGACGGACAATATTATGCTAAAATTTTTGATGGACCAGATGGAATTGATGAGGCAGACTTCTTGTGTTCCTCACTTGGAGAATGTTTTGAGCAAATTATAATTTTTCGCACACTCAACGCACAAAAGTATTATGGAGGAACTGAAAATGACTGATATAGAAAAGTATAATCCCGACGAGTTTATTGTTAATGACATCAAAATGTTCCATTATGAAGTTATGGATAAAAATCATATCTGGGCAGGATTTTCTTTGCAAAATGGTAGGATTGGGCACTTGAATATTTTCTCAAATGGTGGTAAACTTGAGTCTCGTTATGAGGAGTGGGACAAACTTGATGACTAAAGATACACATTCACAAAACTTAATAGACTACAGTCTCAAACTAACTCTTAGACCTAGAATAAAAGACAGAACCAAAGTCATTAGTGCTGCTCTTCAGTATGTTCTAAATAACGATCTAGTGAACAAAAGTTATCTGGAAAAAATAGTACAGGAACTTGAGGAAATGAGTGAATGATTTTAGAAAGAACGGCTGACCTACAAATACTTACAGATGATAAACAAACATATTATAGGATTTCTTATAATGATGAGTTCCAATATGTTTCTTGGTTTCGCAGAGAATACTCAATATTATATCCTGTAGATACTGCACTATATGATATACTCACCCAAAAGCACTTTGAGGTTTCTAAATGACTTTCTCAAGACCAATATTAGGAACTGATACAAAGAAAACTAAACTTTCTTGGTTTGAGTATGTTATATTCTCTTGTCTTAAGCAAGGATGGTATAATTGTTGGTACTCCTTTAAGAATTGGAGTGATTTGATGGGAAACTCATATCAGGATTATGCACTACTCAAAAATGATGACCCATTGGAGCAATGTATCTTATTCTTTTGGGATAGTTTAGAGGATGAGATTTATTCCAAACCCTTTTTGGAAAGTCTCTTACAAATTGTTGATGATATTGAAACTGGTAAAGAAGAAGTTATACCAATGGATGAAGTAATGGAAAATCTCAAAAACAAATGGGGTGAGGAAGAAGATGAAGTTGAATAATAATCCAGAGTTCCCACATTCAGAATTTCCTGTGCGTTTGGAACATATGGAAGGCAAGGACCAAATGGACAAAAAAGTATGTTTCTTTCAAAGTCAAGAACACTTGCAGAAATACTTGAATAATGCTAAACTTACAACAAACCAATATCAGGCATACTACAGAGACAATGATTTACAAACCACCAGTAGAAGTGCGAGTGCAACAACTGGAAGAAGAAAACGTGGGGACAACAAATGAACTCTATGAAATCTTGATTGAGATTGATATGCTCAAAGACCGACTGAAAACCCTGGAAAACCTTGTAATTGGAGACAACAAATGACTCGCACTAACTACACGATGGAACAACTGAATGCATTTCTATATGATGCTCTGAATGAAGAAAACTTAAGTTCTGAAGAAATATATGAGACAATCATAGAGACTGTTGCAGAGCACACAGAATACTTACAGTTACAGTATGAGAAGAGTCAAAAACTCTTTGATTTATTGAAAGGAACTGCTAAACCTTATAAGTCTCCTTGGAATCAATTTATTGAGGACAATAAGGACGGGTTCTTATCCAAAGAAAGAGAAAGCAATTTTCCTAATGAGGATGATTGTATGCCTCCTTGGGGACATAGTGATTTGGAATATGCATCAAAACATTCAGAAGAAACTAAAGTCAAGTCCTGGGTTTTACCAGTAGATGATGAGGGTGTGATTACATTACCAGAAGATTTATTAGAAAGAACTGGTTGGAAGGAAGGTGATACACTTGTTTATGAAATCAGTGATGGTGGTGTGATTGTTCGTAAGAAAGAACCACTATCTGATGATGAGATGATTGCTGCGGGATATACGATGACTGATGATGGTTTCTGGATTATGAATATGGATGCCTGTTGATTATGTTAAAACTCAAATGGACTTATAAGGAGCATCCAAATGCTTCTCTTTGCAGATATTTTAAGACAGAGGCAGAACTTCTGGAATTCAAAAAACAACACCCCAATTATAACTATGACTGAACCATTTGGATTTAATGAACCAGCATCACAGCACATACCAAAACCATCTGCTGTTTCCACAGGAGAACTGATTGACTCTCCTAAATTTCAAGAAGAACAATCAAAGAAGAATACTCTTCTAGAAAGTCTCAACTCACCCGAAATGGTAAAGATGAGAGAAGACCTTGCAAAAGCACATAAAGATAGTATTGAGGCATCTGTTGGGTGGTATCATATGCTCTCTGCCGAGGATAAGTATAAAGCAGTAGAGGCATTTTGTTATATTATCTGTAAGGCAGAAAGAGAAGGAACATCACACCGAGGACTGATGCATGAACTTGGTGTTTATCCAGAGGCATTTTGGATTGATGACTTGATGACCCTACATAATGCCCTCGTCGTAGAGTATCAAGAACAAGACTCAAGAAACTGGAAAGAAGTCAAGAAAGATATGAAAACGCTTGAGGACTTTATTGATAAATAAAAATACCTGACTGACTGCAATCTTCAGGTTGGAGAGTAGAAATACTCTCCTTTTTTATTATAAATAGTAATGCAGTCAGTTAGAGTAGAAATGTATTACACTTACGCATATTTGCGTGAAGATAAAACTCCGTATTATATTGGTAAAGGGAAAGGATATAGAATTAACTCTAAACAAAGAAGTATAAAACCACCCAAAGATAAGAGTAAAATAATATACCTCAAACAAAATATAACCGAAGAAGAAGCATTCAAGCACGAAATCTATATGATTGCTGTGTTGGGTAGAAAAGATTTAGGTACTGGTATTCTTCACAATAGAACTAATGGTGGAGAAGGTGCTTCTGGGTTTATTCCAAGTGAATTTGAAAGACAAAACAGAAGAGATAGAATGAATAAATTATCAAAAGAAAACCATCCTGCTTTTGGTAAAAAAAGACCAGATATATCAAAAATTATGTCTAGTGATAAAAATCCTATGAAAGATCCAAAAACACTAGAAAAGTTTTCTGGAAAAAATAGTAATTGGTCTAAAAGGTGGAAAGTTTATTTTGAGGATGGTAGAATGATGGAATTTCATTCAATATACAAATGGTGTTTAGAAAATAACTATAATCCCAATTTAGTTTCCAGAATGGGTAAAAAAAAGGCTAAAAGGCATAAAGATATTGTAAAAGTAGAAGTTTTGTAATATAATACCGAATATCAAGAACAAGACTCAAGAAACTGGAAAGAAGTTAAGGAAGATATGAAGACACTTAATGAAACCCTTGACTGATAAATACATCAAGGGTTTCATTTTTTTGTATGAAGACGTTTCAAAGATTTATTGTAGAAGCAAGAAAATTTGGAGGAATGGGAAGTATAAGCAGTCCTGTTTATTCAATACCAGATGATCCAAACTTTAAAAAGAAATATGCAGAAAAACAAAGATTAATAGCAGCAAGAAAAAGAACTGCCGAACCTACCAAAGGAGAAAAAGAAAGAGCAGAAAAATCTGCACAAGCAATAAGAGATAATCCACGACCAATAGAAACACCAAAAACAGTACTTCCTGGTGGTGTAGATCATAAGCTTTTAAATCGTATTCCTACTAGAGAAACCAAGCCAAAATCAAGATATGCAGAAATGCCCGATCCAAATAGACCAGATGGTCCGTTAGCAAAATCCAGAGCAGAAAGGGGCATTCCAGATCCAAATAAACCAGAAGAAAAACCAAAAGCAAGAAAAAAACCAGCAGCACCTATCAGGAAATAAAATGAAACTTGAAGAAGGTAGAAAAAGAGATACAGCAGCAAATGCACTTTTAGCATTATCCTTTGCTGCTTCTGCTGCACAATCACCAAAAGATTTAATACGTTCAGGAAATATAGAAGGACCTGGAATACAGTTAATGTCTAAAATGATGAATAAAAGAAAAAAAGCAACAGCATCAGGATTAGATAATCCAAGAGTATCCGAACCTGCAAGAAATCGTAAGAAGAAAACTTTTGAAGAGTTTATTGTAGAAGCAAAGAAGTGTTGGCCTGGATATAAAAAGAAAGGCACCAAAAAACTATTTGGAAAAACTTATAATAATTGTGTGAAAGAAGAGTTTGAACTTGAAGAAAGTTCTGGTGATGAAAGAATGCCTCGTGGTAGTACTGGTCGTAGAACTGGTCGTGCATTAAATCGAATGACACGCGGAGAAAAAAGTGTTGCTGCAATCGCAACAAAAGCAGGATTGAAAGGAACAGGTAAACTATCTACAAAAGACTTAAGAAAACCCGCAAGAGATTACACAACTTATGATAGTGATGATGATCTGGATGATATGGGAAGCACCGAACAAGATCATTATGTTCGTACATACTCATCAGCAAGAAGAGCATCAAAAGGTGAAAATTTGATTAGTAAGTTAAAACCAGCAGGAAAAACTCCATCTGGTATGACTAAACTTAAAACTGCACCTTCAAGTGAAAGTGTAAGAAGAGTGAAGGATTTGAAGACACAAATGACTAAAGCAGGTGCAAATAAAACTGGAAAAGTCCATACTGTGGATATTATGCCTCGTGATGGTGAATTTGGTAAAGGAGATAGAGCAAAACAAATTGAAAGAGGTAAGAATTTTATTCAGGCAATCCAAGATACTCCAAAACAACTAAAGAGAGCAGGAGCAAAGCCTGGAGAAACTGTAATTGGAAAACCAACAGCAGTAATGAGTGGCGAAGATAAGAAAACTGGTGAAGCAAAACGGGCAAAACTTTATAAGAAAATATTTGGAAGCAAAAGCACCGAAAAATCAGAAAAAACAGGATTGATGGTAGGTAAAGCAGGTTAATGAAAAAACAATTTCCACTAAAACATTTTGTAAATCAAAAAACAAAAGAAATTTATGTGATATGTGAAAGTGCTATTACTGCTATGGGTATTAGTGCTCTTGTAAAAAAATACTATCCAGGATATAAGGGTCAGATTATATCCCAAGAACACCTAGATAAACTGGCACATAACATCCCCAAAGGCACCTAAAAGGTGCTACAATACCTCTATACCTGAAATTCATTATGGAACTCACTATTATTGCGTATAAATTGTCTGATGGGATGTGGGCATTTGACCATCCTCATAATGATACAGTAGAAGAACTTTTGATGAATGGAACTGAAGAAGCAATTGACGAGCACTTTTATTTTGGAACTGGACGACACGCAGTTGAAAATGACCAAATGGAAATCATTTTGAATACAGAAGAACCTGCTGATTATGATACTCTGCTTGTAAAAGAAGTGAGTGATGATGATGGAACAACTTATATGGATACAACACTTTGTATTCCTGTGTGGTTATGCAACTGGAACCAAGGATACTTTGGTTTTGTTCCCGAAGAACTTTATGTAAAAGTGCGTCCCATCAATAAAGGATTAGAAGCATTCAAAAAAAGAACAAGTATGATAAATATATAAAAAACTATAATGAAAACCTTTAGAGAGTTTATTGTAGAAGCATATTTGATTGAAAGAGGACAACCAACATTTTCAAGTAGAGCAGAACTTGAAAAGCACCATAAAGGAATTCCATCGGGAATGGTTGCTAATAATGCAGCAAGTACGGAAAATCCAAAATGGAGACTTGTAGCAGCAACAAATAGAAAGGCACAATCTCAAAGAAGAGAAGAAAGAAAAAGAGATTTAACTCACCCAGATGATATGAAAAGAGGAAATAAAAAAGAAAAGAAATTACAATCTGTAGGTCTTGACCCTCATCATATTACTCCATTACATTATTCGGCAAAATTGAAAGCATCTATGAGCCCTGAACAATGGGCAGAAAGAGTAAGAAGTGATGCCGAACAAGGTGTACATCACGGACATCATCATAAAAACTTAATGGGAACAGTTATTTCCAAAACTCCAGAAAGATTTAGGAAAAGAGGAATTACTCATAGAGCAGGTGGAGCACACGAGTTAGAAGGAAAAACTAAAGATTTATATTCTAGAAGTGTTCCTCATAAAGATTTATTGTCTGCGGCACATAGAAGAGAAATGAGAAAAAAAGCAGAAGAACGAAAAAACCAATCAATAAAGGATTAGAAGCATTCAAAAAAATAACAAAAATGTATAAATAACTAAAAAGCATTTGTTAAAATGAATTCTAAAGATATTCGCAATCTTCAAGAAGCATATACTGGTGTATATGATGGCAACCTAAAAGAAGAGCAAGAGTTTAAATCTTGGGTTACTGATTTACTCGATGAAGGATATGATTTGAGTGATTATACTTGGGACGAAATGTATGATATTTATAATGAAGCATATAAAGGTGGTCCAGAATTTGGTATGAAGTATTCCAAATCAAAACCACTTTCAGGTGAGAAGGGAGATGGGAGTGGATATGGTGGTCCTGAAAAGTTTACCAAACCAGATGATAAAATCGAAAAACCAGGAACTACTGTTCCACCATTCAAAAAAGGTGGTTATGGTAGAATTATGAGTAATATTCCTCACGGTATTGGAGCTCATAGAGACAAAATTGCATCAAGAATTACTACAATAACTGGAAAAGATCCTGGAGCACCAACGTCCCAGAAAATGAGACCATCAGAAAAGAAAAAGAACCTTGAAATCATTAGAAAGAAAACTAATGAAGAGTATGACCTCTACGATGTAATCCTTTCACATCTTTTAGATGAAGGATATGCTGAAACTGTTGAAAATGCAGAAGCTATTATGGTGAATATGAGTGAAGAGTGGAGAGAAAGTATTTTTGAGGAAGTTCTTGATGAAGCAAGTGAAACTGATGACCGTGTAAGGAGAAATCGAAAGGCATTTGGTTCTAACTATACCCCCCCTACAGATTGGGATCAATCTGCCAATGGTGGAAGGGGCGCTGTCTTAAATGCTAAGCAAATAGAAAAGAAGAGACGTAGAGAACTTGCTAGGAGTGCTGAGAAAAACTAATATGACACTTCCCAAACTGGCATAAGACCCCTCCCAAGGGGTCTTTTTTTGTGCTATAATTACAGAGTAATCAAAGCACACACTATGGAAGTTCTTGAAATCACAAACTCTTCTGCAATCGCAAAGATTTCTTTTGATGACGCAGAAAATGAAGTTGGGATTGCTTATACCTACAAACCAGAAACTTTCTATCTCTTCAAGTGTGATGAAATTGAAGTTGTAAAAGAAAAAGTTCAAACTGCTGAAAGTATCGGCAAACTCATTTCACAACTCAAAAAAGATGGTACTTTACAATCCACTTAATTTCTGCTATAATTAAAGGAGAATAGTAGGGGTCCGGTTGGTCGAGGACGCAATCTTGAAAATTGTCGGGGTTAATAGCCTTCGCAGGTTCGATTCCTGTCTCTACTGTTGGTAGTCGTTATGCACATAGCATAGAAAGACGCCAAACATATGCGGGATTCGTCTAATGGTAAGACAAGAGATTCCAAACCTCTTGACGTGGGTTCGATTCCTACATCCCGTGTTCTACTATATAAAGAGTTCAAGAGGATAAGAATTCTGATACTTCGGACAGGGTTTCAATTACCCTCACTTCCACTTCTTGGGGGTGCTAGGTTTCGACGGGGTATAAAGGTTTTATCTGTTGACGGAACAAACAAACAAACGCAAACAAAATTGTTGCATTTTCGAGGACTTCTGTACCTTCTTTGGTATAGAACTCTCACGAATTAAAAATACAGAGGGTTTTATTCCCTCTTTTTTTATGCCCTTGTGCCGGTTTTTGAAGTGGCACAAGGGCACTTGATTTTCTCCCAAATTGCTGCTATTATACTTGTATGCTCAATCAATCCGATGGGCATATCCTTTATATTTTTTTAAATCATGAAAAAGTTTTTACCGTCAGATAATCAATCTTTTCCGACGCATGTTCTCGAAATTACTGGAGAACATGGTCCTGATTATCCTCTTTTGCAACTAATTGATAATAGTTTTTCTGCAAGAGAACCAAACAATATTAAGACTACAGAGGCAAATTCACCAAGAAAAACAGAAGCACAGCATGGCAATGTTGATGCTTTAATCGCATCTTTAAAAGATGGGTGGAATGTTACTTGTTGGCCTCTTAGTCTTTATGTTGATGAAAATGGGAATGAAGAGTTGTTTGATGGTCGTCATACATTAAAGTCAGTAAAAGCAAATAAATATTCTTCTGTTCCTGTTGCTTTATATAATCGCAAAATAACAGGAGAAGAACTTTACAATAATCTTTCAAAACACTCTGTCCTTACTCTTTCTGGTCTTTTTGCAAATGCTACCGATGGTACTACAAATGCAAAAACACATGATTTTGTTAGGGCTATAAAGGAAGTTGTTGAAAAAGAAAATCTTCCTTTAACAAAAGATATAGTAGAAAAACTTGCAAAAATTACTGGTGTCTATTCTAGATATTCCTCTAAAGGTACTATTTCTGGAATTATCAATTCTGTCCTTAATACTAAGACTAAATCAATCAAGGTATTTAACACAACTAAGGAAGAAGTTGAACACTATATTGTCAATAATGATAAGTTTGGAAGAAATAATTATTCTAAACTTGATGGTGTTGCAAATAGGTCTAAAATTTTAGATAAGCAATTTACATATCGTTATGCAGGAGATATCCTAAAGTGGGCATTTGCGGCTCGTGGTAAGAATGAAAACCTTAGAGTTATTTGTTCTAGTAAAGCAGAACATGAATCGCAAATTGAAGAAGAAAGAATTGAAATTATAGAATGTATGAATGAAATTTTTTCACATCCTATCAAGGTTTACCGTGATATGATTGAAACCAAATTTTCACAACTTGGTTTAACTCTTCCTGTTGTTTCAATTGAAGACCTTCCATTAGAGATTTGGGCAATGCCACAAATTCAAGGTGAAACTGAAGCAATTCAATTGCTTTAATTTGACACAAATGTGTGCCACTTGTAGAGGTGGCACATGACACCACCAAAGCACTCAAAGGGGTGCTATGATTGCAGAGTAATCAAAAAAAGTTCAGTGCGACCTAATCTCAAAAAAGTTGTAAATCTTTTTCAACCAGATTCTAATGGTTATTCTAATTGGATAACCGTTGATGATGTAATAAATGCAGATTTATCTTGGTCAAATAATGGAAATGTTCGCAGGGGCATAGCATTTGGTGTTAGTGAATACAATTGGGAATTTAAAAGAGCAAATAATCGTCGTATTGTTGAAATGAGATTGGTTGGATATAATCAATCTGTTGCATTTAATCAACGTATTCGTAAAGATATTGTTGATTTTCTACGTCAGCAAACTTTTTCCAACTTTGCGCCTGATTGTATTGTCCCTCTTGTTGATAGTGATAAGGAAATAGACCATCGTTGGGGTAGGAAAGATAGTCCTAAATACGAATATATTAGTAATATTGATGAACAATCTATTGATGATTTTCAACTTCTTTCGCATAGTCACAATCAATATAAAAGACAACAGTGTGTAAATTGCAAACATACTAATCTTCGGTATTCTCCACCAAACAATCAATTATTTAAAATTGGTTGTAAAGAATGGGATTCCAAAATAGGATGTGCAGGATGTCCACTTTCTCAACCAGAATTTTATAGATAAAACTTATGTCTTTAAATAGCGGAAAACTAATGTATTCCTCTGGGAATAATGATGAGTGCTATACTCCAAATTATGGTGTAGCACCTATTCTCAAATACATTCCTAAAAATGCAAAAGTGTGGTGTCCATTTGATACTAAAGAAAGTGAGTTCGTCAAACAAATTTCTAATCAAAACAGTGTAATTTATTCCCACATAAGTCTAGGACAAGATTTCTTTGATTATGAACCATTTCATTGGGATGTAATTGTATCTAATCCGCCATTCACAAACAAACGAAAATACTTTGAAAGAGCATTGTCTTTTAATAAACCATTTGCACTGATTATGACCAACACCTGGTTGAATGATAGTGCTCCAAAACAATTATTTAAAAATAAGGATTTGCAATTGTTAATGTTTGATAAAAGAATGAAGTTTATAAGCCCAGATGGTAGAGCAAATGATAAAATTACTTTTAGTTCTAGTTATTATTGCTGGAACTTTTTACCCAAACAAATCATAATGGAGGAATTAAAAAATCTTGTGCCACTTGCCGAACTGTCCACCATATGCCCCAATGCCCTTGAAGACCTGCTATAATTACGGAGTAATCAATCAAAATCCTGATGTCTACAAGATCCAGAATTGGAATTCAACTCGCAGATGATTCAATTCTTTCAGTATATTGTCATTATGATGGATATCCTGAGTTCAATGGTGTTAAACTCATAGAGAACTTCAAATCTTATGAGAAAGCAGCAGAATTAATTGATGGTGGTGATATTAGTTGCCTGTGGACTAATACTGGTTGGAATAATGAAGTTCTTCCAACTACAGGTGCTCTTTATTATTCTTCCAGGGGTGAAGATT
>Ga0209086_10002436_pt1 | contig 14535 bp, 10 predicted proteins | sample M_130207_XF_Meta_FD_187312 | JGI IMG/M metagenome (GOLD analysis project Ga0209086, IMG submission 187312) | Freshwater microbial communities from Lake Montjoie, Canada to study carbon cycling - M_130207_XF_MetaG (SPAdes) (version 2) | ecosystem: Environmental > Aquatic > Freshwater > Lake... | reverse complement strand
CCGTGTGCGACCGCCGCGGGTATGTCGCTCAGAACCATCGCCAGAGCCATCCGAGTCGTGGTGGCCCAGCCCTCAAGCCAGCAGTTAGGGTAGCGAGCCAACAGACTCTCCGCCAGGGCGACGTGGCGTGCGCTTTTGGCTAACAACCCATGCTTCCCATCGATGTCAGCGACTGCCAAGTGAACTGCAGCCGTTAGATTAGGGCTTCCTAGGCAGCTGACGTTTTTACGCAGTCGCGCGACCATGGCCCGACATGACTCGGGTCCGATGCGATCGGCCGTCAGCGAGAGGACTCTCAGTTGAGTCCAGCAGAGCTGCTCTGCGTCACCCGCCCGCTCGGCAAGTATTTGCGAGCGCTCCAGATGGTTCAATTCGCTGTCCGGGTCACCGTCAGCTGAGATCAGTTTGGAAAGGATGAACTCCCCCGTCGCGCGCTGAGAGTCGGTCAACAACCGGGAACGTAGCGTTTGCTCGACGAGCAACCTCGCCGACGATGCGTCGCCTGTGGCTTCGCAAAGGGCGGCTTTGAGCAGAGAGGTGTCGGTGTCAAGCCGAGTCGCTCTCAACGCCTCCAGGCGACTCAACGCGTTCGCAAACTGGCCGCTCCTGTAAAGTGCACGCGCTTCGCCGAAGATGTCCATGTGCCCTCCTCGCCCAAGTCCGGATGAATTGTGCGTGGAACAGCAGAGCTTTTGAATGGGGTTTCTGGCCGTTGCTCAAGAATCTGTGCAAACGGCGTCGCGCTGCTACTGAGCAGCCTGTAAGGCGAGACCACCGGTGGTGCGCGCCGCTGGGGGCGCCACCGAATCTAATATTTCTGTCAGAAGCATCTTGCACAAGCGCTCGTCTGCCGAGGAGAAGGGTTCAGGCGAGTAGAGGGAGAGTACGCCGACCAGTTGCTTGCCGGTGGCTACGGGTAGGCAGAGGCAATTGCGGAGTGGGGGATTGAATCGTGACGCAATGTCACCCAAGTCAAGAGCCGCATCTGAATTGATGATGGTTTGACGGTTTACCGCGACCCAACCGCTGAGGCTCTGTCCCAGCTCTAGGCGCGAGCCCGCAATGGTGTGACCTTGAACTCCTGCCAGGTGGTGGGCGACTAGTTCGTCTCGCCCTTGGTCGTATCGATAGAACACTGCCATCGGCGCGGAGAGTGCCGGAGCAAGTCGCAAGAGCAACGCTTCGCACTCGAGGGAGATCAGGCTGCCCTCTGCCAACACGTCGGGTGCCGTCCTCGAAAGTTGGGCGCTAATGCTCGTCCCATTTTGTTCCGCGGAAGAATCGCCAGATGGTTCGACCACGGCTTGTGCTTCTGAAAGTGTGATGTTTCCGTGTACGGACTCAAATGTCTGGACCACCCACGGGTCGTACATGGTGCCTTTGCGTTCGTTCAGAATCGCCAGCGCGTCTTCATCGGAAAGGCGCCGTCGATAAGGGCGATCCGACGTCAGGGCATCGAAGCAGTCAACCACCGACAAGATCCTGGCCCCGATGGGGATATCCGTTCCTCTCAGGCCGTCTGGATAGCCACTGCCGTCCCAAGACTCATGATGGTGCCGAACGATGGGTACCACCGGGTAGGGGAAGTCAATCGCGGACAGTATGTCGGCACCCACGCTCGCGTGAAGCTTCATCTTTTCAAATTCAGCCTCCGTCAACCGCCCGGGCTTGTTGAGGATGTACTCCGGCACTGCGAGTTTCCCCATGTCATGCAGTAGCGCTGCGGCTTCAACAGCCTTCAGCAGGGCGTCATCGTGAACGCCGAGAGCCGTGGCCAAGCCCACTGCGTATTTCTGGACACGTCTGATGTGTCCGTGGGTGACTTGATCTTTCGCGTCGACGGCCATAGCGAGCGTTTCGATCGTCGACAGGTAGAGGCGGTTTACCTTTTCGACGTGCCGGTTGGCATCCTCGACTCGATCCATGGAGATCTTGAAGGTGAAGTAGAGCACCAGGAGGAGCGGGACGATCACGCCTATGAAGCGAACGTCGACCTCGCGCGTTCCGACGACCAGCAGGACTGCAACCGAAGCGCCACAGAAGTAGTTCAGCGAGATCCAGATGAAGTTCTCTCGCCAGACCCTGACCGGCGGGATCTGCTTCTCGAGAGAGATCGCGAAGGTGATCAGCCAACTGTTCAGCGCGAAGTAGGCAGCAGCGAAGACGACCAGCGCGGGAAGGATCTGGTTGAGTGGGGCCGGCGCCTCGACCAGAGGGCGGATTCCGGCAAGCCAGAAGAAAAGCTGAGCCGAGCACCAAGCGGACACCGCCGGCGCTGACATGTTGAACAGCGCTCGGTAGGGTTCCTGTTTTCGCTTGAAGATCCAGAACGAGATAACGAGGCCATCTAGGGCGACGACGAGCGTGCCAGCCGACGGGCCATAGAGGAGTACCGCCGCGAAGACGAAGGTCTCAGAGATCGAGATAGAGGCCGGAACGGACGGGAGCTTGACGGTCGCCGAACCACTGATCAGCGTGAGCGCCGCCAGCAGGAACCACTGGATTCCAACCGGATGCTGGGTCAACTGGTGAACGGACCAACTGATAACCAAGAATCCCGAGACTATGACGGCCGCGACGTAGGCACGGCCGTTTTTGGGCAAGAGCGGGGTTGACACCATTCCCGCTAAACGTATCGGCTCGTTTAGTCCCAAACGATAATGCTGTTGTTCATGGTCGGCTCCAAGGTTATCTACTGCAAGTGGTTACGAGTGGCTGGCCACGATGGCTAGTTGCCCCAGACAATCGACTCGGCGGAATTCCCCCAAACGATAGATTCCGTCGCGTTGCCCCAGACGATCGAGGCTGCGGAATTACCCCAGACGATGGAGTGTCCCCACACGATTGAGTCGGCCGTGTTACCCCACGCAATGCTGTTGGCCCAGACGATCGCTTCGGCCGCGTTCCCCCACACGATGGAGTTGCCCCAGACAATCGAGTTACCCCAGACAATGGAATTGCCCCAGAGCACTGGCGCACCCGCGGCGTTCCCCCACACTATCGAGTTCGCGACTAGCGCAAGGTTCGGGAGAAGCTGCCTCGCTCCGACGCGGTCGGTGGTCAATCCGCTCAACTGAAGAGGCTCGGCGGCAATTCGCCCCGTAGTGAGAACTGAGGTAGAGGCTGCTGACTGCCTGACGAAGCGCACAGCCGCTAACGCGTTGAGATCACCGGACCCACCCACAAGGAGCCCCTGGCTATCGATCGGCGAACTCGTTATCTGGAGCGCAGCCTTGACCGCCGAAGGCGTCAGGCGCGGTTTCTCATCCAGCAGCAGTGCCACCGCACCACTCGTCACCCCCGCCGCCATGCTCGTGCCCGACAGCGCCATGTAGGCGTTCGCGCCCGCGCCGGCCACGTGCCGCTCCGGATACTGCGTCGCCAGGTAGGAACCGCTGGCTTCGGCCGACACCAGCCGGCTGCCCGGCGCCACCAGGTCCGGCTTGATCACCAGGTCGAACAGCGTCGGCCCCTTCGAGCTGTACTTCGCCACGGTGTCGTCAGACCGCTTCGCGGTGGCGTGCATGTCGACGGCGCCAACCGTGAGCGCCGCCGGGTCGTTGCCGGGCGACGTCACGCTGCCGAACACCAGCGCGCCCTCCGGCGTCACGCCGTAGTTGCCGGCCGCCGCCACCACCACCAGCCCCGCCGAGACGGCGCGCTCCACGGCTTCGCACAGCGGGTCGTCCTTGTACGACTGCACCACCGGTGCGCCGAGCGACAGGTTGATGATGCGGATGTTGTAGGCCGCCCGGTTCTCGATGGCCCAGTCGATGGCGTCGACGACGTCGCTCGCCCGGCCCGCACCCTGTGCGTTCAGCACGCGAAGATTGATGAGCCGCGCCGCCGGCGCCACACCGCGGTAGTCGGCGGTGTCCGCCCCGGTGCCCGCGCCGCCGGCAATCAACGCGCCCACGTGCGTGCCGTGACCGTAGGCATCGGAGCCGTCGCCCCCGGTGAAGTCCTTCGTGTAGACGACGCGGTTGGCGAGGGCGGCGTGATGCCGATCGATGCCCGAATCGATCAGGGCGACGCCAATGCCCGCACCGGACAGCGGCCTGACGTTCGCCACGCCAGCCCAGACCTGGTCGGCGCCGATGCTCTCGGTGACGAGGCTGGACGACCGCACCGCGGCGTCGGCGGACAGGTGGTCGACCGATACGTCCTGCGACAGCGCATCCAGCTGCCCGGCATTCACGTCGAGCACGGCGCCCGTCTTCAAGTAGCGGCGGACCCGCAGGTTGTAACGGCGCGCAAGCGCGTCGACCTCGGTGCGGTTGCCATGCACGATCACATCGATCGACTGGGAACCCGCCGCCAGCGTCCGCTCCAGGTCCGCGCCAATCCGCGCCCGGTGCGCGGCCTCGGCCGGTGCGCAGAGCCAGGTCGTAGACGCGAGCGTCAAGGCGAGGGCAGAACGCCTGACGAATCGAAAGCTAGCCATCGGATGCTCCAGTGAACTCACGAAATGCGTTACGCGACGTCGGGGTCCCATGTCTCCGCCCTGTTCGTTCGTCCGGGTTCGACCGATAACCAGAACGCCAGAAAACCAGCGCGCGAGAAATTTCCGACACGGTATACAAACGCACGGGCGGTGCCACCGCGACGCGGCGGCGCTGAATCGCAGCTAAGCCGCGTCGTATCAGCGCGTTAGTGGGTGAAGCCTGGGACGGGCGCAGGGACCGGTGTCAGTGCGGGTCGGACAAGCGCTTGGCCGTGCCCGCATGGGCTTGGCAGTTTCTGCGACTTTGCACGGAAAAACGCTCGCAGGCCGATTTGTGGCGAGGTTCTTGTCTGGCCAATGGGTTGGCCGCAGGGTCTGTTCTTGGCCTCGCATCGGAGTTCGACGCGTGGCAGTCATCGCGAACCGCGCCCGTCCGCACTTGCACCGCGGTCATTCGAGCCGCATCCGGGTCGGTCATACAATGTGGCCATGCGACTGACCGGCGTGCTTGCCCCGCTGCCGACTCCGTTCGACGAGTCGGGCGCACTTGATGTCCCACGACTCCGCGCGGCGCTCCCGCGATGGCTTGCCAGCCCGCTCACCGACTTCGTGGTCCTCGGTACCAACGGCGAAGCCGGCCTGTTGAACGAACGTGAGGCCGACACGGTGATCGCCGGGACACGGGCGGGCGTGCCTGCCGGCCGGCCGCTGCTGGTCGGAACCGCCCGCGAGTCGACCCGCGAAGCCATCGCCGCCACCGGGGTCAACCTCCTGCCAGACACGGTCGGTCGCCTCGCCGCCCACCCCAACATCGTCGGCATCACGGAGTCGGGCAGCGACATCGCCCAGATTGCCGACCTCGTCGCCGTGGCGACGCCAGGATTCACGGTCCTCGCCGGTTCGGCCTCGACGCTGCAGGCCGCCTTGTCGGCCGGCGTGTCGGGCGCAATCCTCGCGCTCGGTGGTGTGCTGCGAGAGGCGTGCGTCCGCCTGTTCACACTGATGCGCGACGGCAAGCACCAGGAGGCGCGTCTGCTGCAGCGACAGCTGCTGCCGCTGGCGCCGGCTCCTGACTCGGCCGTCGACGCCCGACGCGCGGCCCTTCTCGCGTTCGAGGACGTATTCGCATGAGCCTGTTGCCCGACGTCGACCGCATCCTGCTCGGCCCCGGCCCGAGCCTCACCGCTCCGCGCGTCATGCGCGCCATGGCGGCCCCCACACTCAGCCACCTCGACCCGCTCATGCTGGCGCTGCTCGACGATGTGCGGGCGAGGTTGATGCGTGTGTTCCGCGCACCGGAGGGGTCGTTCGCCTTCGCCGTGTCGGGCACCGGCACCGCCGGCATGGAAGCGACGGTGGCGAACCTGGTCGAACCGGGCAAGCGGGTGCTGGTGATCGTCTCAGGCTACTTCGGCGATCGCCTCGCGCAGATGTGCGAGCGCTACGGTGCCAACGTGACGCGCCTCGATGTGGCGTGGGGACGTGCCTGCGACCCGGCCGCCCTGCGGACGGCACTTGCCGCCGGCCCGGCCGACATCGTCGCGATAGTGCACGCCGAAACCTCGACGGGTGCGCTCAATCCCGTGCGTGAACTCGCGGCTGTCGCCCGCGAGCACGACGCGCTGGTGCTGGTTGATGCGGTGACCTCACTCGGCGGGCACCCGCTCGAGATTGGCGCGTGGGGCATCGACGCCTGCTACAGCTGCACGCAGAAGTGCCTCGGGGCGCCGTCGGGCCTGGCGCCGGTCGTCTTCGGGCCACGCGCGCTCGAGCGCCGCGTGAAGTGCCGCAGCTTCTACTTCGACCTGCAACTGCTCGAAGACTACTGGGTGCGCCGCAAGTACCACCACACCATGTCGTCGACTCTGGTCTACGCCCTCGATGAAGCGCTGGCGATTGTCGAGGAAGAGGGGCTCGAGGCGCGGTGGGCACGCCATCAGCAGAACCATCTCGCGCTGATCGACGCGCTGCAGCCGCTCGGGCTGTCGGTGCTGCCGCCGGAAGGTGAGCGTCTGTGGACCCTGAACGCCGTGCGCGTCCCGGACGGCATCGACGAAGCTGCGGTGCGCAAGCACCTGCTCGACACCTTCAACATGGAGATCGGCGCCGGACTCGGGCCGCTGGCCGGCAAGGTGTGGCGTGTCGGCCTGATGGGCGCAAGCTCCTCGCCTCGTCTCGTCCTGCTGCTGGTGGCCGCGCTCCAGGCGGCGCTGGCGCACAGGGAAAGACGCGTCGTGGGTGAGACCGGCTCACGTCCACAGGTGGCGGAATGATCAGGCGGCTCGGGCGCTGGGCGCTCGGCGCAGCGGCGATCGGCTTCGGCTGCGTGGGCTACGCGTACCTGACGCTGCCTGACGTGCGTGTGCTCGCCACCGAGAACCCAACGTCCACTGCGTTCACCGAACTGCGGGCCCGTGAGGCGCGCGCCGAGGGCAAGACGCCGAAGCATGTGCAGACGTGGATCGCCTATCGCCGGATCTCGCCGGCGCTCACGCGAGCGGTGCTGGTGGCCGAGGATGCGGCGTTCTGGCAGCACGACGGTGTCGACTACGACGAACTGCAGAAGTCGGTCGAAGTCGACTGGGCGCGCGGGCAACTGACGCGCGGCGCCAGCACCATCACGCAGCAACTGGCGAAGAACCTCTATCTCTCGCCCTCGAAGAATCCGCTGCGGAAGTTCCGCGAGCTGATCATCGCGAGGCGGCTCGAAGCTGAGCTCTCCAAACAGCGGATCTTCGAGCTCTACCTCAACGTCATCGAGTGGGGCGACGGTATCTACGGCGCCGACGCCGCGGCGCAGGCGTACTTCCATAAGTCGGCCGCAGCCCTTGGTCGAAGCGAAGCCGCACTGATGGCCGGCGCGATCATCAACCCGCGCGTGATGAACCCACTGAAGCCGACTCGCCGGCTCAACCGTCGGCAGCAGATCATCCTTGGCCGTATGGGTGAGGTGACGCCGCCAGTGGCGCGTGCCTCAGCTGACGATCTGGCCGAAGCGGAGCGTCAGGACGAGCAGAAGTAGGCCCAACTCGAGCCTTGCTCAGCTTGACGCTGTCGGGAACGGTCGCTACCGTGGAAGTACCGGCGCGCCCATGGTCAACTACACCGACCGGCTGACGTTACTCATGCGGGACATCGTGTCGAGGGTGCCGGCTCTGTCGTTCATCGACATGGACGCCGTGCTGGTGTTCGCGCGCTTCGGCCGGCTGCGCACCGACGGCGCCTTCGCCACCTGCCACGCCCTTGGTCTTCCAGCCAGCGAACCCGGGTACTACTTCTGGCGTGACCGCATCAGCGGACAGATCACGAGGCGCTCCGATTGGTTCGTCACGAAATCGCCCAGCGTGTCGATCAACGGGCAGCGCATGAACTACCTGATCTCGTTCGCGCTGCCGCGCTTCTGCGACCAGTCGCTGGATTACTCGAGGAAGGAACGCTTCTACCGGCGGTCCAGCGACGCGTGGGTCGCCAAGCTCGACACGGTCGTGCACGAGCTCTATCACATCGATCCACAGCAGAACAGCATCCGCCGCATCGAGCGGTCCGACGGCACCTACGCCGCGCACTGTCACGGGCCCGCCTTCTTCGAACAGGTGGCAGACATGGTGACGGCGTACCTCGACACGAGCCCGGAGCCATCCGCCTACGACTTCCTACAACACGATTTCGCGACGTTGACTGCCGCGCACGCCGGCGTCACCGCGACAAGCTTCCGGAGTTTCCCGTCCTATCCGCAGCGCTATATCGAGCGGCTGCCGGAGCAACCCCCCACAGACGCCTCTTTTGCCGCGATTGATGTCGACCCGTGGAAGACGCGCCGAGTGCGTGCGCACTACACGGAAGCGGACCTGCACGTTCGGCAGTTCACGCTCGAGACCTCCCGCCGCTGGCCAACGCTCCGCGCGGAGCGCGCCGCCTAGTCGGTCTCGACCCGGCGAATGCCCAGGAGCCGCTGCGACCAGTAGGGCAGCGACAGCGACTCCACTCGCACCACACCGCGTGAGCTTGGTGCATGGATGAACGCGTCCCCGCCGAGTGCAATCCCCACATGCGACGCGCCAGGCGCAGTCGTCGAGAAGAAGATGAGGTCGCCGGGGCGCTGCTGACCTGCGGGCACGATGGTGCCGAGCCGGAACTGCTCGCGTGTCTCGCGAGGGAGCGCGGTGCCAGCCTGGTTGAAGACGTACTGCGTGAACCCGCTGCAGTCGAACCCGCGCGGGTCCGACCCGCCGTTTCTGTAGGGCGTGCCGCGAAGTTCGAGGGCGGCGCGCACCACACGGTCGGCAGCCATCGGCGTTGCCGCGACGTCTGGCGCGTCGACCTGGCGAGGCGCCGCGGCCACGGGCGCCACCGGAGGCGCCACACCCGGCACCGCGGATGAGCCCGGCATCGGGAAGGGGCGCGGCGCCACCCCGCCTGACGCGCACGCCGTCGCCAATACGCATAGAGCGATCGCCACAACAAGGGCAGTGGCTTCCTGACGCCGTCCTGACATCCGGGCGATTGTACCGGGAAGCCAGCTGGCGCGTACAGCCGCTAAATGGCTGCAATGGAATGTGTTTACAGGCGTCACAGCCTTGACACCCCGATATCGGTCGGGCAGAATTCTTCTACGAGATCGGGCCACGAGGAAGGCGGAGTCGAGACGAAGCGGTTATGGAACAGACGCTTCTCCTGAACGCGTCGTACGAACCCCTCAAGATCGTCGACTGGCAGAAGGCGGTAACGCTCTGGTGCCAGCAGAAGGTCGAGGTTATCTCTGTGTACGACAGAGAGATCAGGGGTGTGTCCATCAGCTTCAAGCTGCCCTCGGTGATCCGCCTGCTGCGCTACATCACGGTGAAGCGCCGGTTCGACTACGTACCGTTCTCTCGCGCCAACATCTACGCGCGCGACGAACATCGCTGCCAGTACTGCGGCGACCTCTTCCCGACCATCGAACTGACCTTCGATCACGTCGTGCCGATCGCGCAAGGCGGCCGCAAGGACTGGGAGAACATCGTCTCGTGCTGCGTGCAGTGCAACCGGAGCAAGGGCGGCCGCACGCCGGCGCAGGCCGGCATGCAGTTGCTGCGTCTACCAAAGCGGCCGGACGCCACTCCAGCCATCCGGATTACAGTAGGTCTGCGCAACGCGCCAGACAGTTGGCGCGATTACCTTTATTGGAACGCCGAACTGGACGACACCTAGTGCGTAGCGCCGCACCGGCATCGTCGGTTCTCCCACGCGATGCTTAGCCCCAGAATCTCCTCGATCACGCCGTCACACGCCATCGCGGGCGGACGCATCAACCTCCGCGGCTCGCACTTCGCCGTGGGCCCGACGCTGCCAGCCGTTCACATCGGGACCGCCGCGGCGCGCGTGGTCTTTGCCGCGCACGACGAACTCGGCCTCATCGTGCCGAACACCGAGGCCGGTCTGCTGCCGGTGCGCGTGGACGGCGCCGACGGTGCGTGCGTGGTCGAGGTCGGCGTGCCGATGGCGGCCGGCCTTCACCAGGTGGACAACCCGGCGTTCGACGCGTTCGGGAATCTGTTCGTCACCTACAGCGGCAGCCGCGGGCAGCAGGTCCCGATCTCCATCTTCAAGGTGACGCCAACTGGCACGCGCGAGAGCTTCTCGTCTGCCGTGACCAATCCCACCAGCATGGCGTTCTCGCCTGACGGGACGCTCTACGTGTCGAGCCGGTTCGAAGGCGCGGTCTATCGCCTGACTGACGATGGGAAGGCCGAGGTGTTCGCGTCGGACCTGGGCATTGCCTGTGGGCTGGCGTTCGCACCGGACGGCACCCTGTTCGTCGGCGATCGCTCCGGCACCGTATTCGAGGTGGCGCGCAACGGCATCGCCAGGACGCTGGCCACCGTGCCGGCCAGCGTCGCGGCATTTCACCTGGCGCTTGGCCCCGACGGCCTCTACGTCACCGCTCCGACACTGTCGGCCAGCGACGTCATCTACCGCGTGTCCTTCACGGGCGAGGTGTCGGTCTTCCACGCTGGGTTCGGCCGGCCGCAGGGGCTCGCCTTCGCTCCGGACGGAACGCTCCACGTCGTGGAAGCACTGGCGGGCGTCAGCGGTCTGTATCGTGTGCCGGCCGCTGGCGCGCCCGAACTGCTGGTCAGCGGACCGAAGCTGGTGGGCGTCGCGTTCGATCCCTCGGGCGACCTCGTGCTGTGTTCGTCCGATACCGCCTATCGATTCGCGTCGCCACTGCACGCCCACACCCTTTAGAGACAATCCGGCCCTGCTATGTCGCAGTTGCTGCAGCGCAAGCCGATCGCCGCCCTTGTGCCAGAAACGGAAGGGCACTCCGGCCTGAAACGCGTGATGGGCGCTGGCGACCTCGTGATGCTGGCGATTGGCGCCGTCATTGGCGCCGGCATCTTCTCCTCGATCGGCACGGCGGCGGCGGGCGAGACGCTGCCGACAGGTGAGATCGTCCGCTACGGTGCGGGGCCGGCACTCGTCCTCTCCTTCATCCTGCTCGGACTGGTCTGCGGCCTCGCGGCGCTGTGTTACGCCGAACTGGCGGCGATGATTCCGCAGGCTGGCAGTGCCTATGCCTACTCGTACGCGACGCTCGGAGAGCTGGTCGCCTGGATCATCGGCTGGGACCTGATCCTCGAATATGCGGTCGGCAACATCGCGGTCGCGATTGCGTGGAGCGGCTATTTCAATTCGCTGCTCACCGGCGTCGGCGTCCACCTGCCCGACTTCCTGACGCACGGCTACCGCACGGCGCTCCTCAGCTCCGACCCTGCCGTCCACGCGCTGCTGCAGACCGCGCCGCATGTGGCCGGCATTCCGATCCTGCTCAACGTGCCGGCGTTTGCGATCGTGATGCTGGTCACGTGGCTGCTCTACATCGGCGTGCAGGAGAGTGTCCGCGTCAACAACATCATGGTGGTGGTGAAGCTGATTGTGCTCGGCGTGTTCGTCGCCGTGGGCGCCGTGCACATCGACACCGCCAACTTCGTCCCGTTCGCACCGAACGGCTGGCGCGGCATCCATCAAGGCGCGGCGATCGTCTTCTTTGCCTACATCGGCTTCGACGCCATCTCGACGGCGGCTGAAGAAACGAAGAACCCGCAGCGCAACATGCCGATCGGCATCCTCGCCGGGCTGGCCATCTGCACGCTCATCTATGTTGTGGTCGGCCTCGTCGCGACCGGCCTCGTACCGTATCAGCAACTGAAGGCGGCCGACCCGCTCGCGCAGGCACTGCAACTGGCCGGACTCGCCACCGCCGGCTGGTTCGTCTCACTCGGCGCCGTCGTGTCGCTCACGGCGGTGCTGCTGGTGTTCCAGTACGGTCAGCCGCGCATCTTCTTCTCGATGGCGCGCGACGGTCTGCTGCCGGCGTGGGCATCCAGGATCCACCCGAAGTACCGCACCCCGCACATCACGACCGTCGTCACCGGCATTGCGGTGGCGGTTGCTGCGCTCGTGCTGGACGAGAACGAAATCTACGACCTTACGAACATCGGCACCCTGTCGGCCTTTGCCATCGTCTGTGTCGGTGTCTACGTCCTCCGGAGGACTGAGCCAGACCGCGTGCGTCCGTTCCGGGTGCCGTTCCTGCCGTTCGTGTCGCTGGCCGGCGCCGCCGCCTGCGTCTACATCATGTTCGGCCTGCCGACGCATGCGTGGGAACGCTTCGGCATCTGGCTGGTGATCGGCCTCGCCATCTACATTGGCTACGGCTATCGGCACAGCCGTCTGCGAGCGGAGAACCGTACCGCGGGCTGAGCTGACGCACGGGCTGCTGCCGCAACCGCGGGTGTAGAATCAGGGTTTCGGCAATCCCGCTTTTTCCCGGCAGAGGCAGCATGGCGCACGACTGGATCGCGGTTCGCGGCGCGCGTGTCCACAACCTGAAGAACGTCGACGTTGACCTGCCGAGGCACAAGCTGGTGGTCATCACCGGCCTGTCGGGTTCGGGCAAGTCGTCGCTCGCGTTCGACACCATCTACGCCGAAGGGCAGCGACGCTACGTCGAGTCGCTGTCCGCGTATGCCCGCCAGTTTCTCGAGCAGATGGAGAAGCCCGACGTCGACCTGATCGACGGCCTCTCTCCCGCCATCTCGATCGAACAGAAGACGACCGGCTCGAACCCACGCTCGACCGTCGGGACCGTCACGGAAATCTACGACTACCTGCGTCTGCTCTTCGCGAGCATCGGCGTCCCGCACTGCCCGAACTGCGGCAAGGAAATCTCCAGCCAGTCGCTCGAGCGCATCGTCGACATGGTGATGCTCTATCCGCAGGACTCCCGTATTAACGTGCTGGCGCCGATCGTCCGCGGCCGCAAGGGGGAGTTCAAGAAGGAACTGGCGCACCTGCGCGGGCGCGGCTTCACCAAGGCGCGCATTGACGGCCAGTTCACGGCGCTCGAGGACGACATCGCGCTTGACCGGCGGCGCAACCACACGATCGAAGTGGTCGTGGATCGCCTCATCGTGCGCGGCGGCGTGGAGCGGCGGCTGACCGAGTCGGTCGAGACCGCCCTGAAACTCGCCGAGGACGTCGTCGTCATCAACGCGTTCGAGCAGGGCGACCGGCTCTTCTCCCGCCGGCTGGCCTGTGTCGATTGCGGCATCAGCGTGCCAGAGATGACGCCGCGCGCCTTCTCGTTCAACTCGCCGCACGGCGCGTGCCCGGACTGCCAGGGGCTCGGCGCGAACATCGACTTCGACCCGCACCGCCTCGTGCCGGACGAATCGGTGGCGCTGGCCGACGGCGCGATCCTGCCGTGGGCCAAGGGCGATCGGAAGCTGGTGCGCGAGGCCCTGCAGTCGCTGCACAAGGACTTCGGGATCGACCTGTCGCTGCCGTTCGGCAAGCTGCCGAAGAAGCTGCGCGACCTCATGATGTCGGGTACGCCGAAGGGCGCGCCGGTGAAGTTCGAAGGGCTGCTGCCGAACCTACGCCGCCGCTACGAGGACGGCACCTGGACGGAACAGGTGGAGCTCGAACCGTACCGTGCGATGCGGCCCTGCATCACCTGCGGCGGCCGGCGGCTGCGGCCGGAGAGCCTCGGGGTGCGGGTGAAGGGGCACAACATCGCGGACTACGTGGAGCTCTCGATCTCCGACGCGCTCACCGCGTTCGAGACGCTGCGGCTCACCGACCGTGAGGCGATCATCGCCGAGCGGATCCTGCGCGAAATTCAGGACCGCGTGCGGTTCCTGCACGACGTCGGCGTCGGCTATCTCACCCTCGGACGCAGCGCCGCCACGTTGTCGGGCGGCGAAGGGCAGCGCATCCGCCTGGCGACGCAGATCGGCGCGAACCTCACGGGTGTGCTCTACGTGCTCGACGAGCCGTCGATCGGTCTGCACCAGCGTGACAATCGCAAGCTGCTGAACACGCTGGCGCGACTGCGCGACCTCGGCAACACCGTGATCGTCGTCGAGCACGACGAGGAGACCATCCGCAGCGCCGACTGGGTGATCGACCTCGGCCCCGGCGCTGGTGAGCACGGCGGGCAGGTGATCTTCCAGGGGACCGCGGCGGCGTTGATGGAGGACCCGACTTCGATCACGGGCGCGTACCTGACCGGGGCACGGTCGATTCCGACGCCCGCGTCGCGCCGGACGCCCCGTGGCGAGATCGTCATCCGCGGGGCGCGCGAGAACAACCTCAAGAACATCGACGTGCGATTTCCGCTGGGCGTGTTCACCGCGGTCACCGGCGTCAGCGGCTCGGGCAAGTCGACACTCGTCAACGACATTCTCTACCGCTCGCTCGCGCGGACCATCTACCGTGCGGCCGAGGAGCCCGGCGCGCACGACCGCATCGAGGGGATCGCGCTGGTCGACAAGGTCATCGAGATCGACCAGTCGCCGATCGGACGAACGCCGCGCTCGAACCCCGCCACCTACACCGGCCTGTTCACGTTCATTCGCGACCTGTTCGCGATGATGCCCGAGGCCAAGCAGCGCGGCTTCAAGCCGGGGCGCTTCTCGTTCAACGTCAAGGGGGGCCGGTGCGAGGGGTGCCAGGGCGACGGCGTCATGGCCATCGAGATGCACTTCCTGCCGAACGTCTACGTAACGTGCGAACAGTGCAAGGGACGACGCTACAACCGCGAG
>Ga0209086_10002435_pt1 | contig 14542 bp, 14 predicted proteins | sample M_130207_XF_Meta_FD_187312 | JGI IMG/M metagenome (GOLD analysis project Ga0209086, IMG submission 187312) | Freshwater microbial communities from Lake Montjoie, Canada to study carbon cycling - M_130207_XF_MetaG (SPAdes) (version 2) | ecosystem: Environmental > Aquatic > Freshwater > Lake... | reverse complement strand
GACGTGCGGCTCTCGCCAGGCATGACTACCGACGACCTGCTTCAGATCGTGATTGAGCACCCCGACGCCCGCACGATCGTGTGCTGCTCACACCAGCCCGGGCTCACCTACGCCCTTGACGCCCTCACCAACTGCGGGGATGTCGCCTTCGGCCGGCCGCAGGCCGCCGTCGTCACGCTGCAGTCCCCCCGCGTCGGCGGGGGCACGCTCACAGCGGTACTGCCACCGGCCATGCTCAGGCGCGCGGGACCTCAATAACGGTGGGGACCAGCGACCGGTGGAACAACTCCAACGGCTCGCCCGACAGCACAGATGGGCCGTCGTTCTCGATGAGCAGAAGCAGCTGGCGGCGCTCTTCACGACGCTTGTCGTGAAGCACCTCCCACCCCTTGGCCTCAAGCTCACGCGAGTTGGTCTGCGCCAGGTGGTGCAGCGTGTGGGACACGTGCTCGGTGGTGGTGGGACGCCCGAGCCGGTCGTGCGCATCGAGCAGCAACATGGCGCGCATCCAGTCGGTGTCGCCTGAACCACGCGCAAAGCTGGTCCACTCGGGCGGCATCGACCCCTCGAGGGCGTCCACGATTGCGGCCCAGCCCTCGGGGATCGATGCTGCCGGAGCGTCACTCATTTAGCGGGCCGAGACCTCGACGTAGTCACGCTCGCCGGAGCCGATGTAGATCTGGCGCGGACGGGCGATCTTCTGCTCCTTGTCCTGGATCATCTCCAGCCACTGCGCAACCCAACCCGGGGCGCGACCGATGGCGAACATGACCGTGAACATCTCGGCGGGGATGCCGAGCGCCTCGTAGATGAGACCCGAGTAGAAGTCGACGTTCGGGTAGAGCTTGCGCTGGATGAAGAAGTCATCGGCGAGCGCGGTGCCCTCAAGCGCAACGGCGACCTCGAGCAGCGGGTTGACCCCGGTGACCTCGAACACGTCGTCGCAGGCCTTCTTGATGATGGTCGCGCGCGGGTCGTAGTTCTTGTACACGCGGTGACCGAAGCCCATGAGGAGTGCCTCGCGGTTCTTCACCTTCTCCATGAAGTCCGACACGTTGTCGGCCGAGTCGATCTCGCGCAGCATCACCAGCACGGCCTCGTTGGCGCCACCGTGCAGCGGGCCATAGAGGGCGGCGATACCGGCGTTGACGGCCGAGTAGGTGTCCACCTGCGACGAGCCCACTGCGCGCACGGCCGAGGTTGAACAGTTCTGCTCGTGGTCGGCGTGCAGGATGAGCAGGATGTCGAGGGCGCGCACCAGACGAGGATCAACCTCGTAGTCGGCACCGAAGAACATCTTGAGGATGTTGGTGCTGTAGTCGAGCGCGGGGTCGGGGGCGACGGCCGGCTTGCCCTGGTTGTGGCGGAATGCCATGGCGCCGATGGTCGGCATCTTCGCGATGATGTTGATGACCGCTTCCATGCGCTCTTCGGGGTTCTCAACGTCCTTGGCCCCGGGGTACAGCGTGGACAGCTGGCCAAAGCCCGACTCGAGGATGCCCATGGGGTGGGCTTCCTGGGCGAAGGCGTCGATGGAGGCACCGATCTCGGCCTGCACAACCATGCGCTCGGCGATCTGCTTGTTGAAGCCGTCGAGCTCCTTAGCGGTGGGAAGCTCGCCGTGGATCAGGAGCCAGGCCACCTCGAGGAACGTGCTCTTCGCGGCCAGCTGCTCAATGGGGTAGCCGCGGTAGCGAAGTACGCCCGCGTCACCATCGAGGAACGTGATGGCTGAACGGCACGACGCCGTGTTCATGAACGCCGGGTCGTAGGTCATGAGCCCGAAGTCGTCGTCAGACACCTTGATCTGACGCAGGTCGGTGGCGCGGATGGTGCCCTCACTGATGGGGAACTCATACGTCTGGCCCGTACGGCTATCGGTGACGGAAAGCGTGCCTTCCACCTGGGGCTCTGTCGACATTCGGGACCCTTCCTCAAATCGTTTGCTGTGTGGGCCTCTCCGGGCCGCGAGCGAGTCTAGGCGACTGCGCCCCACAAAGGTCGTGGCAACAGCACTGTCACTCATTCGCCAATTCGGGGCGATTTGTTGCACCGGTGTCAGATACGGGCACCAATGCACCCGAGCGCGTCCGCCCAGCCACGTTGGATCACTGCGACGTGACCAGAACACACGGGGGCACCCATTGATTCGGGTTGATCTGCATCTCCACTCGCGCGCATCCACGCGTACCGGAAATTGGTTCCTGCAGAGCGCGAACCTCCCGGAGTCGTACACGGCGCCGGGCGACGCCTACCGGGCGGCCAAGCGGCGCGGAATGTCGTTCGTGACGCTCACCGACCACGACACCATCGACGGCGCGCTCGAGATCGCGCACCACCCCGACGCATTCGTGAGCGTCGAGGCCACCACCTGGTTCCCCGAAGACGGCACGCCCCTGCACGTGCTGTGCTGGGACATCGACGAGGATGACTTCGCCGACATCGATCGTGCGCGGGCCAGCGTGTACGACCTGGTGGCCGTGCTCCGGGCGCGGCGCATCACGCACGCACTGGCGCATCCGCTGCAGCGCATCGGTGCACGGCTCACGGCCGACCACCTCGAGCGCTGCCTCCTGCTCTTCCCGATCTGGGAGGGCCGCAATGGCGCCCGCAGCCGCGAGGGCAATGAGACAGCCATTCGCATCGCCCAGGCTGCGACGCCGGAGTACCTCGACAAGTTGTCGGCGAAGCACGATCTGCCCGCCGCCGGCACCGGTGCGCCGGCGCTCACCGCGGGCAGCGACGATCACGGGCTCATCGATGCCGCAGCGACGTGGACGGAGACCCCCGACGCCGACAGCGTCGGCACCCTCCTCGCACACATCCGAATGGGACGTACAACGCTCGGGGGAGCGCACGGGTCAACCGCGGCCCTCTCGCACGCGATGATGGGTCTCGCTATCAAGGCCGCCACCGACCGCGGACACTGCCCGGTGCCGGCTGACCTGCGCGAGGTGGCATCGAGCATCCTTGAGCACCCGCTCCCAATGATTGAGGGAACGCGGCAGCGAGGGCGGGGCAGCCTGGCCCGCGACAAGGCGCTCCGGGCCGATTGGCAGCGCGTGTCGCAGATGGAGGAGGGCGCCAGTCGCAGCCACGCGCGCTACCGGGTGGCCACTGACTGGGCGCAGCGGGAGATCCTGCGCAAGGCGATTGAGGGCGACACCGCACGCGCCGGGCTCTCGGGTGTGACCGACCGCATTGCAGTGCTGCTCGGGTCGTTGGCACTCGCTGCGCCGTACATGGCGGCAGCCGGGTACCACGCCGCCGAGGCCCGGCACGCCCGGGCGCTCGCGCGGGAGTTCTTCGGCGACGACGGGCTCGAGGAGGTGCAGGCCACCACGGTGGTGTTCACCGACACCTTCGACGATCTCAACGGCGTGGCGGGGATGATGCGACGCCTGGCCGACCGCTCCGATGCGCTCGGGCTCGACACCACCGTTGTCGCATTCGGCGATGCGCCGTGCGACACCCCCGGCCTCATCCGTATCCGTCCACTCGCGCGGCTGCCCATGCCCGCGTACCGCGACACCGACCTGAAGCTGGGCATCCCGTCCATCGCCGAGGTCATCGACATCCTCGAGCGGCGTGACGCGCGGGTCGTTCACGCCGCCACGCTCGGACCGCTTGGGCTCACGGGCATCCTCGCCGCCCGCATCCTCGGCATCCCATTCATCACCAGCCACTCCACGCAGCTCGCGCGGTACACGCTGGCACTCACAGGCGACCGTCTCGCTGCCGAGGCGGTTCGCGCGGGAAGCGCGTGGGTGCATCGGCAGGCCGACTGCATTCTGGTGCCAAGCCGGCATGTCGCCGACGGACTCGCCGACGAGGGCCTCCCCGTGAACCGCGTGCGCATCGTCGGACGCGGTGTGGATGTGCACCTGTTCAACCCCGAGCAGCGCGGCTTCTTCGCGCGACGGCGGCTGGGAGGCGATGGCGTGGTCGTGCTTGCCGTCTCGCGTCTGTCGCAGGAGAAGGGCCTCGACAATCTGCTTGATGCCGCCGACCTCCTCGAAGCCGACGGTGTGGATGTGCGTGTGGCCCTCGTGGGTGATGGGCCTCACCGCGACGCCCTCGCCGCCCGGATGGCCGGCACGCGTCACCGGCTCCTCGGCGCAGTCACCGGCACACGCCTCGCCGCGCTCTATGCGTCGGCCGACATCTTCTGCCTTCCCTCCACCACCGAGACCTACGGGCAGGTGGCACTCGAAGCGCAGGCAAGCGGTCTGCCGGTTGTGGTGCCGATGGGCACCGCGATTGCCGAGCAGGTGTCCAATGGCCTCACCGGCGTGCTCAGCACCAGCGACGACCCGCGGCACCTGGCGATGGCGCTGCGCCGGCTGGCCCTCGACCGCGATGTCCGCACCGCAATGGGGCGTCGTGCACGCGGGGCAATGGTCAACCACGCCAATTGGGACGACGTCTTCGCCGCGCTCGCGGACGAATACCGCGACGTGGCGCGGAGCCGCATGTGTCAGGCCGAATCACAGCGTCTGCCCGTCGAAATGGGAGTGCTCTAGTGCGCATCGCTGACATCACCCAGTGGTTCTCGCCCACCTCCGGCGGAATCCACACATATCTGCGCGCCAAGGCCGAGTACGCATCGGCCCACGCGCTCGATCACGCGGTCATCGCACCTGCCGGATCGGCGCGATCACGCGTGTTCCACGGCAGCCCGCTCATCGAGGTACCCGGGGTACTGCTCAACCGTCATTCGGGATACCGCCTCAACCCATGGGCGTCGCGGTTCACATCGGTGCTCGATGAGCTGCGGCCCGACGTGGTGGTTGTGCACGACGCCACCGCGCATCCACAGGCCGTCCGGGACTGGGCACGCGCCAACGGCGCCGCGGTCGTGATGGTCATCCATTCGGAACTCGAGACCGGGGCAGCCGGCCTCACGCCGGCGGTGCGCCGACCGGCGAAGGCGCTGCTGGGTTACGTGCAGGACCGGGCCCTCACCGCGCCCGATGCGGTCATCGTCACCTCCGCATCGCTGCGCGACCGCATCGCGGCACGCAGCAGTGTGATGCCGGTGGTCATCCCACTGGGCGTTGATCAGTCGGTGTTCCTCGCCGCCGAGCCCGACGCCACCCTGCGCGCGCAACTCGCCCCCGCCGGCACGCCGCTGCTGGTGCACGCAGGACGCTTGTCGAGCGAGAAGCGGGTTGACCTGCTGGCCGACATGCTCGCCGAACTGCGCAGTCCGGCCGTGCTCGCTGTGGCCGGATCGGGACCAGCCCACACCGGCCTCAAGCGACGCGCGGATCGCCTGGGTGTGGGCCACCGAATGATCATGCTCGGCCACATCGCAGGCCGCGCCGATCTGGCATGCCTTATGGCCACCGGCGACTGCTTCGTCCACCCCAATCCCGACGAGACCTACGGACTGGCGCCGCTTGAGGCGCTGGCAACGGGCACCCGCGTTGTGGCGGCCCGCGGTGGCGGCTTGCGCGACGTGCTTGGCAGCCGCGACGCGGTGCTGGTGGAGCCCGACGACGCGCGGGCGCTGGCACGAGGGGTGGAGACGGCGTTGATGCGCGAACGCCCGACGCCCGACCTCACCGACCTCACCTGGGACCGCACCTTCGGCAAGGAGTGGGATCTCTATGAGTCGCTCGCGGCGACGGCGCAAACGGGGCCACCAACCGGCACTGCTACAGTCGGTTGGCTCCTGCCCACGGGCGGGAGCGTGGCCACGGCCGCATGACCAGCCCCCGCATGAGGGGCACGACAATTCGATTTGGAGGTACCACATGGCTGAGCACGTGCTCGCCGTGCTGGTCGACTTCGAGAACATGGCCCGTCCTGGCGCCAAGTCTCGTGGCGACTTTGACATCAATCTCGTCGTCAGCCGACTGGCGGAGAAGGGCCGCGTCGTCGTCAAGCGCGCGTACGCGGACTGGAGCCGCTACCGCGAGGCGAAGGTCGACCTGCAGAACGCCGGACTCGAGCTGATCGAGATGCCGTCCGCCCGCGAGGGCGCCAAGAACCGCGCCGACATCAAGCTGGCCGTCGACGCCATGGAGCTCGCCTACTCGCGCGAGCACGTTGACTACTTCGTCATCGTGTCGGGCGACAGCGACTTCACGCCGCTCGTGGGCAAACTGCGCGAGCTGAACAAGCGCGTGGTGGGCATGGGCAACCGCGAGAGCTCGTCGGAGTTGCTCATCGCCAACTGCGATGAGTTCATCTTCTACGACAGCATCGCGTCGTCGTCATCCGCATCGCCGCGTCGCGGCGGCGGTGGCCGTGGCGCCGCATCACGCAAGGACCCCATCGCCCTGCTGTCCGAGTCGATGGCCGCCCTGCAGCGCGAGAGCGTCGAGCTGCCGCTGGCGTCGGTGGTGAAGGACGCCATGCGCCGCAAGGACCCGGCCTTCGACGAGGGCGCCCTCGGGTTCTCCACCTTCAGCAAGTTTCTCGAGAGCGCCAAGGACAAGGCGGGCATCAGCCTGCAGACCGACCCGCGCTCGGGTACCTACCGCGTGTCGCTGGCCGACGCACCCGCAGCAGCCGCAGCACTGGCCGCCGACATCGAGAGCGACACCGGTGACCGCGAGGCACGTGGTGGACGTCGTCGTCGTCGTGGCCGTCGCGGCGAGGGTGGCGGTTCGGCCGAGGCCGAGACCACGGCTGGCGAGACCGGCGACAAGGACGTGGACGTCTTCGAGATGTTCGTGACGCCCACGCCCGATCCCGACCTGGGCAAGATGCCCTCGCTCGACGAGCCCATCACCTACGAGGACATGGTGCTGCTCACGCCCGAGGTGGACGCCGAGGTGGCGGCCGCGGGTGTTGCGGCCGACGACCCCGACGCCCCGCCGGCACGCAGCACGCGTCGCCGTCGCCGTCGCGCATCGGTGGATGACATCACCGACGAGCCCACGCCGGACGATCTCGAGACGATCGCCGACGAGGACGTCGCCGCCGAGGAAGCAGCCGAGGAGGGCCTTGCCATCATTGGCGAGACCCCGAGCCCTGAGGAGCAGGTACAGGCAGAGGCACCGCCCGCCGAGGAGGCAGCGGCACCCACGCGTCGCCGCGTGCGTCGCAGCAGCGCCGCCAAGGCCTCCGAGGAGGCTCCCGCAGAGGAGGCAGCGGCTGACGCCGAGGCACCCGCCGAGGAGGAGAAGCCCAAGCGCCGTCGCGCCCCGGCGAAGAAGAAGGTTGCCGAGGAGGCTTCCGCGGAGGAGGCAGCGGCTGACGCCGAGGCACCCGCCGAGGAGGAGAAGCCCAAGCGCCGCCGCCCGCCGGCCCGCAAGAAGGCCGCTGAGGCCGACGCCGAGGCGCCCGCAGCCGAGTAGCTGTGGCCGTGGGGGGAGCCGTCATCGACGGTTCCCCCCACAACGCCCGCCCCATTCGTCATCATCCGGTCATGGACCTGATCGATCGCCTTGTCGGCAACGCCGACGAATGGGCCAAGAACTTCAATGCCGGCGAACTGGCCGTGCAGCCGAAACTCCACCTTGCAGTGGTGGCCTGCCAGGACTCCCGCCTCGACCCGCAGAGCCTGCTGGGCCTGGGTCCGGGTGAGGCGCACTACATGCGTAATGCGGGTGGAGTTGTCACCGACGACATGCTGCGATCGCTGGTCATTTCGCAGCGCTTCCTCGGCACCCGCGAAATCATCCTCATCCACCACACCGACTGCGGAATGCTCAAGTTCAAGGACGATGACCTCCTTGACGACCTGCAGGCCGAGACCGGCATGCGCCCCACCTGGGCGGTCGAGACGTTTGACGACCTCGACGACGATCTGCGGCAGTCGATGCGGCGCATCCAGACGAGCCCGTTCATCCCGTACAAGGAGCACGTACGCGGATTCGTTTACGAGGTGGAGACCGGACGCCTGCGCGAGGTCAAGCTGACCGAGGGCAGCGACGCCCACCGCGAAGCGGGAGTCAACTGGCGAACGGGCAACGCCTCCGACTGATCAGGCGCACCCGGGTAGGAAATTCACCGCACGGGGGCTGTTCTCACACGGAGTCCCGTGATGCCGTCGATGCTGCGCTGATCGAAGGTCACGAGCACCCGATCGGTCGCAATGGCAGTGGCCGCGATCATGAGGTCGTGCGCCCCCTTGGGAGTGCCAGCATCTGCCATCTCCGCCAGCAGGCGCGCATGCACCTCTGCCACGCGCAGGTCGTACGGCTCCACGTCGAGGAACGTAAGGAGGCCGTCGAGCCAACGGCTTCGCTGCTCGGCACGCTCGGCGTGGCCCCGGTGCGCACCCATCCGCAGCTCGGCCACGGTAAGCGCAGCAATGGCGACGTCCTCTTCGTGTTCGGCGACCATGCCGGGCAGCCCCTCGCCGCGGTGCCCTGCCACAAGCACGCTCGAGTCGAGAATCAGTCGGGCCATACGGAATCCGGTGCCGGTAGCGTGCCCCGAAGCGCCACCAGGTCATCGGCCCAGTCGGCGTCTGGTGGGTTGCGGTCGAGCCACTCGAGCAGTGCACTCGTCGAGCGGCCAGAGGTCGGCGGCGAGACGACCGCGACGGGTCGGCCCCGCCTCATGATTGTGAACGACTCCCCGCGGGCTTCCACGGCATCAAGCATGTCGGCAAATGAACGTGCGGCCGCGGTTGCTGTGAGCTTTTCCATACTTATCTGATTATCAGATAAAGCACATACCCACCACCGGTCAGCTGATGTCGACCGGCTCCTCGGTGATCTGCTCACCATCGGGCGCCGAACGCTCCAGGTGGAATGCGCGGATGACGGGGGTGCTCTCGTCCTGCAGCGACACGATCACGTAGAGCGGCTCGGCAAAGAACGCCAGCTCCACGTCGGTCTTCGACGGGTAGGCAGCCGAGCGGGTGTGCGAGTGATAGATGGCCAGCAGGTCCTCGCCGGCGTCTTCGATCTGCTCCATCAGGTCCATCTGCTCGCGGGGCTCCATCACGTACATGAAGGGTGTGCCCTCGGCGTTGGTGGCCGGCAGCACGCGCGTGGCCACGCCGTCCTTCCCCGCGATGAGGCCGCAGCACTCGTTGGGGAACTCTTCACGGGCGTGCACGATGATGGTCTCGGCAAGGCCGGGTGACAGCTTCACGACCGGCCTCGGGCTACCAGAACACGCCGTTGTCGAGGGTCTCCTCAACAACGTCGAGCTCGCCGGTCCAGATGCCGGCCGACAGGTACTTCCAACCGCTGTCGCAGATGATGCCCACCACGGTGCCGCGCTCCATCTTCGATGCCACGCGGGCGCAGGTGTGCATGACGGCGCCGCTTGAGACGCCGGCGAAGATGCCCTGCTCGCTGGCGAGGCGCCGGGTCATGACGATGGCGTCCATGTTCTCGACCAGCAGCTTCCTGTCGAGCTGCGTGATGTCGAGGATGGGCGGGATGAAGCCATCGTCGAGGCTGCGGAGGCCCGAGACGGGATCGCCCTGCAGCGGCTCGCAGGCGATGATCTGGATGTCGGCGCGGTGCTCCTTGAAGCGGCGTGCACAGCCCATGAGCGTTCCGCCGGTGCCGAGGCCCGCCACGAACACGTCGAGCTCGGGGCAGTCGCGGATGATCTCCGCGGCCGTGCCCTCGTAGTGCGCACGCGGGTTGGCCGGGTTGCCGTACTGGAAGAGCATGGGGATGCCCTCCTTGGCCGACAGCGCCTTGGCCACCTCAACCGATCCGTTGCTGCCGGTCTCGCCCGGGCTCTCAACGATCTCGGCACCGTAGATCTCGAGCAGGCGCCGACGCTCTTCGGTGACGTTGTCGGGCATCACGGCGATGAGCTTGTAGCCCCGCACCCGCGAGATCATGGCCAGCGAGATTCCGGTGTTGCCGGAGGTGGGCTCCATGATGGTGTCGCCGGGCTTCAGCACTCCGCGCGCCTCGGCGTCGTCCAGCAGGCTCTTGGCCGTGCGGTCCTTGATGGAACCCGTGGGGTTGTCGCACTCCATCTTGGCGAGGATGCGCACGTCGGGATTGGGCGAGAGGCCCGACACATCCACCAGCGGCGTGTTGCCGATGGTGGCCACCACGTCGGGCGACACCGAAAGCGGCGGCGCCTCGAGCCCGGTGCGGCTCACTACTGACCGCCGGCCATGGCGGGGAGAATCAGCAGCGTGTCGTCGTCACCCACCGGGGTGTCGGTCCACTGCATCAGGCGGGCATCCTCGTCGTTTACATACACGTTGACGAACTTGTGCAGTTCGCCATCGGCCGTGAGGATCTGGGCGCCGATTGCCGGGTGCGCGTCGCACAGCGACGCGAGCACCTCACCCACCGTGGCGCCCGAGGCCTCAACCGTGCGCTCGCCGCCTGCGGCAGCGCGCAGCACCGGCGGAATCTTCACGGTGCTCATGCGTGTGCCCCCGCGTGGCTGCCCACACCTGCGCACCATGCCTCGTAGTCGCGCAACTGCAGGTCCGCGTTGGGGCCGCACGACGGGCAGTCGGGGTCGCGGCGCACCTTCAGCTCGGTGAAGGTCATGCCCAGGGCGTCGTAGATGAGCAGGCGGCCCGAGAGGGTGTCGCCGATGTCGAGCAGCACCTTGATGGCCTCGGTGGCCTGGATGTTGCCCATCACGCCACACAGCACGCCAAGCACGCCGGCCTCACCACACGAGGGCGCGAGGTCGGGCGGCGGGGGCTCGGGGAACAGGCAGCGGTAGCACGGGCCGTCGTAGGGCTTGAACACCGATGCGTGACCCTCAAAGCGCAGGATGCTCGCGTGCACCAGCGGCGTGTTGGTCATCAGCGACGCGTCGGCCAGCAGGTAGCGCGTGGGGAAGTTGTCGGCCCCGTCCACGATGACGTCGTACTGCGACACCAGGTCAAGCACGTTGTCGCGGTTGATGCGGAACGGGTGGACGTTGACCTGCACCTCGGGGTTGAGCGCGGCAATGGCCTGCTTGGCGCTCTCGCCCTTGTTCATGCCCACGCGGTCGGTGGTGTGGATGATCTGACGCTGCAGGTTGCTCTCGTCAACCTCGTCGTCGTCCACCAGGCCGATAGTGCCCACGCCGGCCGCAGCCAGGTAGTAGGCGGCAGGCGAACCCAGGCCGCCGGCGCCGATGAGCAGGGCCTTGCTGTCGAGCAGCTTCATCTGGCCCTCTTCGCCCACCTCGGGAATGAGGATGTGACGCGAGTAGCGCGAACGCTGTGCGGCGGTGAGGATGCGGGGCACCTCGACCGGGTGGTTGTTCTGCTTCCACCGGGCAAAGCCGCCCGCGAGATTGGTGACGTTGGTGAAGCCCATGTCGTGCAGCGTCTTGGCCGACAGCAGCGAGCGCTGACCCGATGCGCACGACACCAGGATCTCCTGATCCAGATCGGGGGCCGTGCCACTGATGCGGCTCTCGAGGAACCCGCGCGGGATGTGCACCGCGCCGGGCAGGTGGCCCTGGTCCCATTCTGCCGTCTCACGGACGTCGATGATGAGCGGGCCGGTGCCGTCGGCCACGCGGGGCGCGACCTCTGACGGCTCGACCTCGGGGATGACCTCGCGCGCGTTGCCGAGGAGGTCCTGGTAGCTCGGAGACATGCTTCTGAGTGGCCTCGTTCTCGTTTCCCGGTAAATCCAACGGCAATAGTACCAATTCGACTGCCGCCGCCCGTGGCACGTAATGTCATCGGCAGCCGGGCGGTCGCGCACCATAGCCGCGAAACGTCTGACGGGTGGGGGTGAACGGAGTGCCGGAACGCATCCTGAAGAGCACGTTCGTCAATCCCGACGCACGCGTGCGGTGCCCCACCCCTGATTGCTGGGGCGATCTCGTGTTGTTTCCCACTGGCGAGGTAGATGCCGACGGCATCCCCGCGTTCGCCGACGGCACCCTGTGCCCGCTGTGCATGAGTTCATTTGCGCTCGAGTCCGACATCAGCGACCGCGACCTGTACCTGAAGGTGGCGTGGATCCGCGCCAACCCGGGACAGACACCGCCCGCCCACATCGAACCGCCGGAGCCACCGGCCGGGTGAGCACCGAGCCCGACCTCTTCGGCGACGCCGTGGGCCAGAGCCTGGCCACCGGTGCACCGCTGGCCGCGCGCATGCGCCCGACCACGCTCGACGAAGTCGTGGGCCACGCGTCGCTGCTCGGGGATGACGGGTTCCTGCGACGCGCCATCGCCGAGGACGCCGTGCCCTCGATGGTGCTGTACGGCCCGCCCGGCAGCGGCAAGACCACCCTGGCCCGCGTGGTGGCGGGCAGCACGCGGGCCGTGTTTGAGGAGCTCTCGGCAACCTCGGCCGGCCTGCCGGACGTTCGGGCGGTCATGGCGCGGGCACGCGACCGACTGGTGTCGGGTGGGCGCACGGTGCTGTTCATCGACGAGATCCACCGCTTCACCAAGAGCCAGCAAGATGCGCTGCTGCCGGCGGTGGAGGAGGGCCTCGTCACGCTCATCGGCGCCACCACCGAGAACCCCTACTACGAGGTGAACGCCGCGCTGGTCTCGCGCATGCGCGTGCTGGTGCTCGAGTCGCTCGCCGACGAGGAGATTGCCGACCTCATCGCCCGCGCCGTGGACGACCCACGTGGGCTTTCGGGGTCGGTGCCCGTGACCGACGAGGCGCGCGAGGCAATGGTGGCCCGGAGCGGTGGCGACGCGCGGTTTGCGCTCAACCTGCTGGAAGCGGCGGCAGGGCTTGCAGGCGACGGACCGGTGACCGCGCCAATCGTGGAGCGCGCCGGTGGTCGGGCGGTGGTGTACGACAAAGGTGGCGACCAGCACTACAACGTCATCTCCGCCTTCATCAAGAGCATGCGCGGCAGCGACCCCGACGCCGCCCTCTACTGGCTGGCCGTGATGCTGCAGGGAGGCGAGGATCCGAAGTTCATCGCCCGGCGCATCATCGTGCTGGCCAGCGAGGACATCGGCAACGCCGACCCGCGCGCCATCGAGGTGGCAGTGGCCGTCGCCCGCGCCGTCGAGTTCGTGGGCATGCCGGAGGCCCGCATCAACCTTGCGCAGGCGGTGACCTACATGGCGCTGGCGCCCAAGGGCAACGCGTCGTACCAGGGCATCAACGCCGCGATGGCGCTGGTGGAGGCCGAGGGGGCGAAGGCGCCACCCCTCGCGCTGCGCGATGCCAGCGGCACGAACAGACGCAACCTCGGGCACGGGACCGGGTATGTGAACCCGCACGGCGTTGACGGCCGGGTGACCGGCGACTCGTGCATGCCGGAGGGCATGGAACACATCACCTTCTTCGAGCCGGGTGACGTGGGTACCGAGGCCGCATACTGGGCACGACTGCGCGACATGCGCGCGAAGGCGCAACGCGGCGCGTCGTCTGACACCATGCCGCCGGCACACAATCAAGGGGAGAATGGGTGAGCATCGAGGTTGAGATCGGGCCGATGTCGCAGGCGGAGTTCCGCAGGCTTTTCCGCTACGCAGAAGCCGTGACCTCGGGCGAGCGCGCCCAGGGCAAGCAGGACGATCCGCTTCGCGCCGTGGGCGAGCTGATCGCCACCAGCGGCGGCACCGCACTTGGCGAGGAGGGCTTTCGCCTGACCCTTCCCGAGGATGCCGACGAGCAGGTGTACCTGCTCCGGTCGTCCCTCATGCACGAGGGAATCCCCCACCGCCTCTCGCAGGTGCTGGGTGCCGGTTTCACCGAGGAGGTCACCTGGCACTCGCACGGCGACCACGACCACGAGAAGTCGCTGGTGCGGTCGCGCAGCGGCGAGATCGCCATGCTCGCCGCCACGTGGGTTGAGATCGCGGTGGTGAGCAAGGACGCCGACATCCGCGAGCGCCTCAACGACTACTTCTTCATGGACGGCCACCACTTCGCCGAGATCCCCGTTGACATCGACGACGAGATTCCGGCCGACGAGCGCGAGGCCGAGGGCGTTCCGGTGATGCTGGGTGACGAGTGGGCCATGGTGGCCCGCTACCACGGCGACCTCGAGATCCGCGACCGCCTGAACGACCTGTTCTCGGGCCGGCGCGAATTGGGCGGCGCCGCAGACGCGGACGACGACATCGCCTAGCCGCATGGCACCCGGGGACGACCTCACGCCCGAGGAGCGGGCACGGATCGCGCCCTACGTCACCGACCCCATTGGGCCGGTGTTTGCGCTCACACATCTGCCGGAGGCCGTGAAGGGTGCGCTGTTCGCCCGCTACTCGCGTTCGGCCAACTCGGTGCGCAGGATCCTGCTCGACGAGTTCGTGCCAGATGGCGACCAGGGCGGCACCGGGTCGGAGGTGGGAGCCGATCGGGCCCGCGAGTTCTTCCAGCGCGTGCTGGCCGACTACGGAGACGACTCGGTGGCGCAGCTCGGTGGTGCGCACGTGGCCATCGAGGGTGTGAGCAACGTGCTCACCAAGGTCATCGAGTGGGGACGCCTGGCCAGTTACCTCGAGCAGAGCACGCGGTATGTGCCCTACGACACTCAAGTGGACGGCCGCTGGAAGTACGTGCGACCGGCTGGCATCGCGGCCCACCCCGAGCTGCTGGCCGAATACGAGCGGGTGCTCGACGACGCCTTTGCCGCATATGCCCGTCTCAACACCGTGGTGCTTGACCACCTCATGGCCACCGAGGCCCCGGCAACGGACGACCCCGCCGCCATGC
>Ga0209086_10002434_pt1 | contig 14542 bp, 18 predicted proteins | sample M_130207_XF_Meta_FD_187312 | JGI IMG/M metagenome (GOLD analysis project Ga0209086, IMG submission 187312) | Freshwater microbial communities from Lake Montjoie, Canada to study carbon cycling - M_130207_XF_MetaG (SPAdes) (version 2) | ecosystem: Environmental > Aquatic > Freshwater > Lake... | reverse complement strand
CACCAGCAATAACCGTGACGCTCGGTGCGATTACGCCTTCGAGCGTGACTGTGAGCGGTGTGGTCACGTGCTCGGCAGGGTCTGCTGCATTGCCATCGATCACAACGACGGGCGACACGAACACGGGACTGTTTTTTCCAGCGGCTAATTCTGTGTCGACTTCCGTTGGGGGCGTTGAAAAACTTCGTATCGACTCAAACGGAGTCGGCATCGGAGTACGCGAAGGCGGCGGCGTTGATCCGTCAACGTATTACCTGAGCACGCAGGCAAACGCAGGGCTGACGATTCTGCATGCTGCGAAAGCTGGGACTGCGACAGCGAATCATACAAAGCGTCATCTGATGGCGTATTCGTTTAACACTGCCGCTGCTGCTGGCGGCAGCGGCATCATGCGAATCAAGATTCCAGTGATCTCTACCGGAGGATCGCTGCGGCTCACAATAAAAAACACACCGCTGACGACAGTAGCGTTTTCGAGAGCGTGGGAAATCACCTTGTGTGACTACTATCTCGCTGGTTATTCGTTCACCAAAGACACATTTTCAGTTACAGGATCACCAAACTTTTCGCGCGTGCGGCTGATGACTGACGGCACTGATCGTTATTTGGTGCTTGGATATTTCGTGGCTGGCGCAGGCACGGTGAGCACTGCATCGACAACCACAGTAACAGGGTCAGGGACTGCATTCTTGAGTTTGTTTCGTGTAGGTGACGCGATCTTAATTGCCGGAACGTGGAAATATATTTCAGCCATTGCAAGTGACACATCGCTTACTGTTCTCAGCGCATACGGAGTAAATACTGCCGTTACTTATTCTCGCGGAGATAGTTTCTTGGCTCCGCAAATCACGATCGATGCGGACGTGGGCAACGTCGGCTCGACGCTTCAGGTGAACACAGCATTCGCGATTGATTTTGCTGAATCGGAATCAACGCTGAGTCTTGTATCTGCGTCAAACGATATATGGCTCACCAACACAAACTCGCAGCACTCATTCGTAGGAGTGGGGACGCAAAGGCCGACCTCGTTATTCCATGTGAAGGCTGAAAAAATAGGCCAGGGGACGGTGTCGAATTCTGCCGCTGGCACTACCGTTACGGGCGTGAATACGCTTTTTCTCGACACGTTCAAGGTGGGCGATTCCATCACGATACCGAGTGCTGGAACGGCTGCATCACCGCAGACTGTCATCATCAGTGCGATTGCTAGCAATACTTCAATGACGACAGCGGCGATCACCAGTGCGAACTCTGCGGTGAGCTATTCTCTCGCTGGCGGCACGCTTTTCTCTGTCGCTGGCAACGGGACGATCACAACCTCCAGCGGTAACACGCTATCGGGGACAAACACAGGTGACCAAACAGCGGCGAGCCTCGGACTTGTGATAGGCACAAATGTTCAGGCTTATGATGCAAAATTGACGACGCTCGCGAGCCTCCCCGTTACAGATAACGCAGTAATTATTGGCAATGGCACTACGTTCGTTTCTGAGTCGGGCGCAACGCTGAAGACCTCGCTAGGACTTACGATCGGGACAAATGTTCAAGCATATTCGGCCTCGCTCACAGGGCTAGCTGGCATAACGCAACAGTACCAAGGATTCGTCGCCTCGGACGGCAGCGACGGATGGTTTTGCTACTCTCCATCGCAGACTCGCACCGCACTATCGCTTACTGTCGGCACCGACGTTCAAGCCTACAAGGCGGGTCTACAGTCGCTCGGAAACATAGCGACAACGGGTGCTGATCGCGTGATCTACGCGACGGCGACCAATGTTTATACGACAAGTGCATTCACTGCGTTCGGTCGCTCTTTGGTCGATGATGCCTCGGCGGCAGAGGGTCGAAGTACGCTCGAAATCGGGAAGATCGCGAGCACACTGAGTGGTGGACGGCTCACTCTGCAAACAGCAGTCGGAGTGCCAACGAGCGACCAGACAGCGAAGACAACAATCTACTACACACCATTTTCGCATGGCATGATCGGGCTTTACGATGGAACAAACTGGATACCCCGAGAGTTCACTGAAAGGTCTCTCGCTTTGGGAACTCTTGTTTCTGGAAAAAACTATGACGTGTTCGCTGTTTCGATTGCCGATGTAATTTCGATTGAGGCCCTCGCATGGACGAGTGACTCGGCACGAGCAACGGCTTTGGTCGCAGTTGACGGCGTGCTGTGCAAGACGGGCGACACGTCGAGACGCTACGTGGGGACGTTTCGCACAACGTCCACAACCACAACGGAGGATTCGGAAGCGAAAAGATTCGTCTACAACGTAGCCAACAAGGTACCGCGATCGATGCTCGGGACGCTGGGGTACGTCGACAACACCACTAACGAAACATTCACGTTCTTGCCAGCCTCTCTCGCGACATACGCTCAGTTAAACGGCGGCACGGGAAATAAGTGCGAGTGGGTAAACGGACTCACGGAAACTGTTTTTCTTTCGGGATCGGCGTTTTACACAGCGGGTGCATCTTCCTATATGCTCGTTAGTGTCGGAATAGATACGACAACAGGCTCTTCATTCTTTATCGCTCAAAGCGATACAGCAGGCGGAAATACTTGGCAGCGAGGAAATAGCAAGAGCGTGTCATTCGCCGCCGGATACCACTATTCAGCTTTGAACGGGGCGATCATAAGTACGCTAAACGCAGCAACGATCTACAGAGACGATTCCCGCTACGGTGGCACTGTCGATCCTATTCGCACATTTATTTCAGCATCGATCACCAGTTAGGGCTCAACATGCTTGGACTTCTCCACGATCAGATTGCGACCGTTCTCCCTATCGTTTGCGTGCGCGATGCAGGCGGCGCGATCGAGGTCGTTTATGCAGATCAGCCAGACGCACAGCAGCAACAGCAGATCGATGCGTTTGTTTCGGGTTACCCGACGACCAAAGCACTTTACGAATTGCGTGTTAAGCGTGACGCGATGCTTGTTGCGAGCGATTGGCGAATGCTTGCAGGGTCACCGGGCAACCGTGAAGCGTGGGCAGAATATCGACAGCAGCTGAGAGATTTGCCGCAGGTGTTCGCAGGGGATGTTGCAAATGTTGTGTGGCCTATCGAGCCAACGTAGAGAGATCGCGTGAACTATCACCGGCCACAGCGTGACGACATCTGCGTTGCTCTCGCATTTTATTCTCCAGTGGGGTGGAGAACTCCGATCATGCACTTTCTTAACGTGCGAAAAGGATTGGGCGCGTCTCAGATCCCAACGTTCGCTATCGAGCTGGTGCAGCCCGGCGTGAAGGCGGTCACGCGAACGACTAAACACATTTGCGAGACGCATGTCATCGAGTCGGAGAGCGTGCTGTTTCACAAAGAGAATCTCTTTAATATTCTCGAACAGCGGATACCGGAGCAATACAAGAAGATCATATTTCTGGACGCTGACATCTCGCTCTCTCGACTTGATTGGGTAGATCGAACCAGTGACGTGCTCGATGGCGTGTCGTGCTGCCAACCATTCGATTGGGCTGAGTGGCTCGACAAGAGCGGGCACCGCATCGAGAGCGGCGTGGCGTGCGGGAAGTTTGCAGCGGCTGTTGCGTTGGCGAAGAATGAGACACCGCGAGTTGATCGGTATCATCCCGGATTCGCTTGGGCGTGGAATCGTGAGGCGTTCAAGCGGTGCGGTGGATTCTACGATCGTCACCCGGTCGGAGGCGGCGATCTTGCTACAGCGTTCGCGTTATCGCCGCACGATAAGACGATGCCGATCACGCGATGGATTCGCAACGATGCAGCATTCGCGAGCACGCAATCATTCACGCGATACAGGGCTAACGTGCACGCGCAACAGATTTCTGTTGGCTATCTCGGAGGCAACACTGCAACGCATCATGCGCACGGCAGTAAGGCGGACAGACGCTACTGCGATCGAGGCGTGTTTCTGCCGTCGATGGTAGATGGTGAGTACCCATTGCATCATCGAGCGGACGGGCTGCTGGAGTGGGACGACATCACAGCGAACGAAAGAATGATCGAGTTCTTCAGGGGTCGAAATGAAGACTCCTGATGGCTGGTGCAGCGATGCGGAACTTGATTGGCTATCCAATGCGGCTACACGCAGAGAGGTGATCGTTGAGCTTGGTACGCACAAGGGACGCTCAACGTCGGCACTGTGCAGCGGAGGCAAGGTCATCTGCTGCGACATCTGGCGAGCACATGAGGGAGCGTATGAGTCGTTCGTCGGATCGTTCATCAATGAGATACAGAGCGGGAAGGTCGTGCCAAGGCGTGTGAATTTGTATGCCATCGATGACCCTGATCGAGTGCAGTTGATCGAGGACTACTCGGGATCGGCTGATCTTGTGTTCATCGATGCAGCACATGGTAAGTGGCATGCGATTAGCGACATCTCACTTGCTCGCCTGCTGCTCAAGCCTCGTGGTCTGCTATGCGGTCACGATCTGTGTGATGGTTGGCCCGGCGTGCGTGAGGCTCTCGATGCGTGCTCAATCACGTACCAGAGAGAAGCGGGAAGTATTTGGAGGGAATGCTGATGCCAACACGAATGATTGCGCACGTCCAGCCATCGAAGCGCATGAAGCGGCCAGACCTGCGACCGAGTGCGACTGAGAGAGGCTATTGTGACCGTTCTTGGTTCGCTCTACGGCAGGTCGTGCTGGTGCGTGACGCATACGCCTGTAGAGCCTGTGGTCGCGTCTGTGCGGGCAAGAGAGAAGCACAGGTCGATCACATCAAGCCGAAGAGAGAAGGCGGCAGCGACGACGTGACGAACCTACAGACGCTGTGCATACGGTGTCACGCGCGCAAGACCTACCGCGAGCAAAGAAAATGATTGAAAAAAAGTTTCTGGGGGGAGGGCCATCGCTATCTCTAGGGCTACGCCCTTCCCAAACCTCCGCTCGTCCCCACGCAAACATCGTCGCACCTTTTAGAAATCGTTGACGTTTTAGCACGGTACAGCCAATCCACTAAATAGGAAATAACATGGGAAAACGTGGCGTTAAACCGCAGCCGACGGTCTTGAAACTACTGAAAGGCAATCCCGGCAGGCGACCGTTGAACCAACTTGAACCGCAACCGGCGCGGGATGCGATCGTTCCGCCTGCGTATCTCGTGGGCGCATCCCTGGCCAAATGGAACGAGGTACTGCCAGGGCTGCTGGCTACCGGCGTCATCACAAATGCGGACATCGAAACGCTTGCAAGGTACTGCACGATGTACGAACAGTTTTTGTTTTGTCTCGCTGAGATCCGAGCGGGTCGAGATCAGATCGAGCTGAAGCATCCAGAGACCGGAGAGCTGTTGAACATCAAGAGCACGCCAGCCGGGCTCAACATGCACAAGCTGGCTGCATCGATGTTGCGGATCGAACAGGAATTCGGGCTCACACCTTCGGCACGGAGTGGAATAGTTGGCAAAAAGATTGACAAAGTCGAAGACGGTATCGATCCAAGGATCTTCGGTTGATCCAGATCGCGCCCAGATGGCGATTGAGTTCTTTCATTCGGTGCTCACGCATACGAAAGGTGAGCTCGGCGGCAAGCCTTTCATGTTGCAGGAGTGGCAACAGAGTTACATTGCGCGTTTGTTTGGCACGCTGAACAGCGAAGGACTTAGGGTGTATCGCCAAAGTCTACTGGCAATCGCTCGCAAGAACGGAAAAAGCAGTTTGTGCGCAGGCATCGCGCTGAAATTATTACTTGAGAACGAGCCGGGTGCAGAAATATATTCGTGTGCAGCAGATCGTGATCAGGCACGGCTTGTTTTTGAAATGGCGAAGGTCTGTGTTGAGCAATCACCAACGCTCTCGAAGATGCTGCGTGTTTATCGAAACTCAATCGTGCGAGAGGAAACGCACTCGGTCTATAAGGCTCTCTCATCGCAGGCATTTACAAAACATGGATTGTCAGCACACGGCGTAATTTTCGACGAGCTCATGTGTCAGCCAAATAGAGAATTATGGGACGTGATGACAACGTCCACGGGTGCTCGCCGCCAGCCTCTCGTCGTTGCACTGACGACAGCGGGCTACGATCGCAAGAGTATCTGTTGGGACATCTGGAAATACGCACTCGCTGTTCGTGACGGCGCGATCAAAGACCCTACGTTTCTAGCGGAAATCTACGCCGCGGATCCAGGAGACGACTTTACTTCTCCGGAAGTTTGGCGCAAAGCGAATCCGAATCTGGGAATCAGCGTAAAGCTCGAAGATCTTGAGGTTCGATGTGCACGCGCTCAAGAGATGACCAGCGAACAGAATACTTTCCGCCAATTGCATTTGAATCAGTGGACAGAGCAAGACACGGCGTGGCTGAAAATGGATGCTTGGGCGCGGTGCGGCGGCGCGACACGCTCACCAGAGGGACGAGTGTGGTTCGGCGGGCTGGATCTCGCGAGCACGTACGATACGACGTGCCTCTGCCTTGTGTCGCTCGATCCATCGGACAACACATACGACGTGATCCCGATCTATTGGATTCCTCGCGAGAATGCCGTTGAACGCGAGCGGCGGGATCGTGTGCCGTATGGGCAGTGGCTGCGGAGTCCGCACACATCAGCAGATCTTGGCGCATGCGTTCGCGGCACCGAAGGAAACGTGTGCGACTACTCGCAAGTGATAAGGGACATCCTCGAACTCCAAAAAAAATTGAACATCAAATCAATCGCTGTCGATCGGTGGAACGCTTCACACGCTGTGCAACTACTACAGGAACAGGGCGTTGATTGTGTAGGTTTTGGACAGGGCTTCGCGTCAATGAATGCACCGGCGAAACAACTCGAAGCTCTTGTCGTCTCGGAGAAGATTCGGCACGGCGGACACCCGACGCTTGCAGTTCAGGCGATGCACTGTGCAGCGGAGACAGACGCGATAGGAAACATCAAGCCTTCAAAGAAGAAAAGCACAGAACGAATCGACGGTGTTGTTGCTCTTGTGATGGCTCTAGGAATTTGCGGCACGTCGGCACAAAAAACAGTTGAACAATCTTGGGACATCATCGAGATCTGAGGGACACATGATCGCAGAGGAAAAAGCGGAACAAGATTTCAATCTTCTTGAGCTTCGATCGACGTGGAATGACTGGGGCGGCATGAGCACGACGAGTGGATCTAACGTCACTCCCGAGACCGCGATGCTGGTGAGTGCGTTCTGTGCATGCGTTCGCGTGATCAGTGAATCGTGCAGCTCCTTGCCGCTATTTCTGTACCGTCGGCTACCCGGTGGCGGCAAAGAAAAGGCTACAGATCAGCCACTAAACAGACTTTTGCACCAACAGCCGAATCCTTGGCAAACGGCGATGGAGTTCAGAGAGCAGATGACCGCTCTGTATCTGATGTACGGTAACAGCTACGCAGAAATCAGACCGGGTGCGAGTGGCGCAGTCTCTGAACTCTGGCCTCTGCATCCATCACGCATGGAAGTTGCGCGACTCGAAGACGGATCGCTTCGCTATCGGTATCGCGAGCCAAACGGACAACAAACAACTTACTCGCAGGATCAGATATTTCACCTGCGATGGCTCACGACAGATGGCGTTCTGGGAATGCAGCCTGCGCAGCTGGCACGCAATGCGGTTGGGTTGAGCCAGGCACTTGAAACGTACGCATCCAGTTTCTTCAAGAACGGTGCGAAGCCGGGAGCGATCCTTGAAAGTGCTAACGCGATACCTGCCGAAGCGGCTGAGCGATTGCAGACGCAGTTTGAACGAGTCCACAAAGGTGCAGACCGAAGTCACAAGACGGTGGTGTTACCGCAGGGAGTGACCTACAAAGAGTTCGGCGGCTCGATGGAAAGTAGCCAGGTACTTGAGTCGCGGATCTTCATGGTGGCGGAAATGTGCCGGATCTTCCGAGTACCTCCGCACATGATCCAAGATCTGTCGAAAAGTAGTTTCTCCAACATCGAAACGCAGTCGACGGAATTTGTCCAGTATTGTTTACTCCCGCACCTGCGACGTTGGGAATCTGCGGTCAGTAGAGATTTAATCGTCGACGATGAGCAATACTTTGCAGAGCACGTTGTGAGCGGACTGCTTCGAGGTGATTCGGCTGCACGCTCTGCGTACTACCGCGAGATGATGAATCTCGGCGTGATGAGCATCAACGAGATCCGCGAGCTTGAGAACATGAACGGCATCGGGCCAGACGGCGACCAGCGATTCATGCAGATGAATATGACGACGCTACAAAATATTGTTTCACCACCAGTGGCACCTTGAAAACGATTGGATGAAAAATGAATATCGAACGCAGAGACATTTCGTTTGAAGATGCACCAGAAGCGGAGCTGGTCGTTGAAGAGCGTGCCGGTGGCAAGACGGTGATTACAGGCTACGCTGCGGTCTATGATCGTTTGAGCCTAGAATTACCGGGTAATTTTCGCGAGAGGATTATGCCGGGTGCATTCGACAAAGTGCTTGCTCGTCAACGTGGCAAGCAGGATGTCGTTGCAGTTTTCAATCACGACAACAACATCGTTCTCGGTCGCACATCATCTGGAACTCTTGAGCTTTCGAGCGATGCGAAGGGACTGCGATACGAGGTGACACCACCAGCGACTCGATCAGATATTGTCGAGTTGATCGCTCGTCGTGACGTTCGCGGCTCAAGTTTTGCGTTCACGGTCGGCACTGGCGGCGATGCCTGGTCGAGTGACGAAAAGGGATCGATCCGATCCGTTCGAGAAGTCTCTGGTCTTTTCGATGTCGGGCCGGTGGTCAATCCGGCGTACCCTGATTCTTCCGTGCAAGCTGCACTGCGCAGCTACGAAGCGTGGATGGAAACGCAGAACGTAAAAGAAATCGTCAAGGCACCGATTGCAAGTGTGCGATCGTGGATCATGGAAGCATCAGAGGCTTGGGCCAGAAGGCTCAATGATATGAAAAATGGCTGATGACAATCGAAGCTGTTCAAAGTGCGCTTCCAAAATGCGATGCGTCTCAAGTCATCGCTCTGCTGGACAGCATCATCTTCGTTTCTTCCAGTGCGCATGCGGGCACAGAATGAAGAAGCTAGTACCGAGTGAGAGGATCTTCTTACGCAAGTGAATTGAAGTCCGTACTACCGTAGTAGGAATTCAATTCAGGAGTGCTGTCTGCGTTTTTTAGGGTGAAGCATAACCCTAGTGCGAGCAGGAAGCTTTGCACGCAAACGCAAGGAATGCAGCATGGCCGACTTGAAGAAGCTCCAAGAGCGATCCGCCGAGATCGTCGCACGGATGGAATCAGTACGGGCGATCGAATCGCTCGACGCAGACAAGGTCGCAGAGCGCGATCTTGAACTCGAATCTCTCATCAAAGAATCTTCGGACGTGTCGAAGAAGATCGCTTTTGAGCAGACCGTGCTCGAAGCAATCAAGAATTCTCGCAGCGTTGTCGAGCGTTGCTCGCCTGCACCAACTGCCGTTGCGAAAACTCGCATTTCTCCGATGGCTCGCAATATCAAACTGCGTGCCTTCGAGAATGTTGATGACGCATATGCCGCCGGACGTTGGCTGCAAGGTTACGTTTTCAAGAACAGCGCAGGCAGCGAAGAAGCACGCAGCTGGTGCATGGAGCACGGCGTTGATTCTCGTGCAATGGGCTCGACTGGCGCAACGACCGGATCGCCATTCGTACCGGACGTAATGTCGTCCACAGTTATCCGCTTGGTCGATCAGTACAGCGTGTATGTGGCCAATGCACGCAACGTTCCAATGCAATCAGACGTTGTACTTTTCCCGAAACGAACAGGAGGAACTACGGCAGCCTGGCTGTCGGAAAATACTGCATCAACGGCAGCAGACGCAGCAAGTACTCAGCTCACTCTGACAGCGAAGAAGGTCGTGGCCAGTGTCACTTCCGCAAACGAGCTTTTCCAAGATGCCCCTATGGTGTCTGATTGGCTTGCTCAGGAGTTGGCTCTGTCTTTAAGCAACGCCATCGAGACGGCTGCATTTAACGGCCTAGTCGGTACGGCGCCTCTGGTGGCCGGACTGAATTCGCTGATGATCGCCGGATCGAACGCGACGTATGCTGCATCGCTGACGATCACTGGCAGTGGTCTTGATTCACCTGAAGAGTTGACCAAGGCCCACTTCCTCGGATGTGTTGCGAAGCTTCCGGGCTACGCAAAGGCAAACGCCAAGTGGTATATGTCACCATACACATACGCCTTGTCGTGCATGAATCTCGATTTGAATCAAGGAGGAAGTATCGGTCTGAGTGCTGGAGGAAGCTTCAGCTTTTTAGGTTACCCAGTTATTCTGACCGATATGATGCCCAGCACGGGCGATCTGACAGGGCTTAGTGTGGTTCTTCTGGCGGATCTATCTTCCAGTTCGCTGTTCGGCATTCGGCAAGGTATCGAAATTTCACAGAGCTCCGATGTGAATTTTCTTTCAGACCAGACGGTGATTCGGGCAGTTGCTCGGGTGGGAATTCTCAACCACAGCGTCGGATCGGACACAGTGGCAGGCCCAGTTCAAGCAATCGTTTGCGGCTAATTTTTAACGCCCAAGGAAGGGCGGTCGGCAAGGATGCCTACCCGCCGATCGCCCTTCTATTTTTTTGAAAGGTTCTCTTGAGAGTTCGCATGCTGATGAATTGGTCGTCATATCGAAAAGGCGACGTGATCGAGAATATGGGCGGTGGTCAAGCTGATTTGTTCATTCGGCGCGGGATTGTGCGAGCCGATCCACAGCAGGCTATCGAGTTCGCGGACATGCCGGATCGAGAGCATCGAGAGCAAGCGGTCATCACCAAAAAAAGAAAACTTCGCAATGCAATATCGCAGCTTGAAGCGGGTGACTGAGCCGGTTGTTGAGCCAGTATCGATCACGCAGTGCAAGAGTCATCTGCGCATCCAGAACGATTTTCAGGACGACGACGAGTACCTCATTCATCTGATTGGTGCAGCCCGTCGATACGTCGAAGACATCATCGATCGCACGCTGATAACGACGCAGTGGACTATGGTTCTCGATTCGTTTCCGGTGGATGAGATCGAGCTACCTCGGCCGCCAGTGTCGCAAACAGAGACGGCCACTGTGATCACTTATGTTTCGCAGGAGGACGGCACGCAGACGCTTTCAGACACGCTATATCGCGTTGACGCTGACGCTACGCCTGGCATCGTCTCAAATAACTACGGACTTTGCTACCCGGGCACGCTCGATGATAGAGCCTCGGTGAGCATCACTTATTGGGCCGGGTACGGTGACTCAACAAAAGTACCTCCGCAGATCAAACACGCGATCCTGTTTCTCGTCGGCCACTGGTACGCCAACAGAGAGCCGGTTGTCGCTGGATCCATGTCGCAGATGCCTCTCGCGGTGAACTCGCTTCTTGCGAGTGTCAGTTGGGGAGCCAACGCATGAGCATTGCAGCCGGGCGGCTACGCGAGAGCGTGACGATACAAACGCCGACGGAGGCGCAGAACTCATTCGGTGAGTCTGAGCAAACGTGGACTACTCATACGCTTCGCAGATGCAGCATCGAATCGGTGTCATCGAGCGAGGTGATCCGGCATCAAGAAACAGCCGGGGCAGTGACGCACAAAGTACGAATGCGTTTCGTGAGCGGGCTGACGGGAGCAATGCGCATCAAGTGGGACAGCAGATCCGATCGCATTCTTGAGATCAGCCAGGTACTTGAGCGAAACAATCGCGAAGAGCACGAGCTGCTGTGCGTGGAGCGCGTCACGTAATGCTCAAAATCACAGTCGACACCGCTGATTTTCACCGTCAGCTTCAAGAGCTGCAGGCCGGATTTACGCAGATACCGCAGAAGCTTGCGAAGAAATATTTGAAGGCAGCGGCCAGAGACGGCGCGAGAGAGATGCTCAATCCACTCAAGAGCATTACGCCAAAGCGATCTGGAAAAGGTAAGGGACAAGGCAACCTCAGACGCAGCATCAAGACGGCGGCGAAGTTTTACCAAAAAGGCGCAGAGGCTGGTGCCGTCGGAGTGATTTTTTATTCGAGAAAAAACAATCTTGGGAATCACTCTTGGCTTCTGGAGAGCGGCACAAAAGGTCGGTATGTCACGACACGAAACAAGAAGACGCTTCTTACCCCTGCTTACCGTGGCAAAGGGCCAGCGATCCACATGATGAGCAGAACAAGAATTTCATACGCCAGCAAAGTCAAAGCGAAGGTCGAAGAGCGAACGCTAGAGGCCTTGCAAGACGCGATCAAAGACACGATCAAGCCGAGGTACTGATGGCATACGTTGAACAGTGGCTATCCGCTGAGCTATCCGCACTGTCGGCACCGGCGTTTCCGCTCACGGCTCCGCAGGGTCAGGCGTTGCCGATCGTCATTTACAAGCGCACCGGCACATCACGAGAGCGAACGCTGGCGAACGCGATTGGTCTGCCGGTTGCGAGCTTCGAGATCAACATTTATTCGCTCACCTACGCCGAAGCGAAAAGCATCTCCGAGGAGATCAGATCCGCTCTCGATGAGTATGTCGGCACCAACGCTACAGGAGTCGTAGTTCAGCGCGCTAATATTACGGACGAGAGCGATGACATCGATCTGCCGACGGACGGGCAGTCAAAACCAATTTACATCGTGGCTCTAAATTTCGAGGTTCGATTCCAGGAGGACTAATCATGTCAGTAAAAGATTCCCAGAGTACGACTTTCACGTTTAATAGCGTCACCTATGAAGCGACGAACATACAGGTATCTACGACCGGCGCACAACAGATCGACGTGACCAGTTTGGCTACTGCCGGTGGAGGCTCTCGGGTCTATCAGGCAGGCCCTCTAAACGAGGTAGGCGGGGCAGAAATCTCAGTGGATTTCTTCGGCTCCGTCGTGCCGGACTGTACCGCGATGCACGCTCTTGCGATTACGTCCACAAACGGCGGCTTAAGTTTTTCGGGCAATGCAATTTGCAAGTCTTACAACGTCACCGCAGCGGTTGGCGAACTGCTGAAAGGCACCGCAACGTTTTCACTGGTGGATCAAGATAGGTTCATTGATTGATGAGTGTAGCAGACGCGCAAGGAACGACTCTGACTTGGGGCGCAGCCTCATTCTCGCTCATTGCGTTTTCGTGGGATGGCACTTCGACGGCGATCGACATGACATCGATGGACTCACAGGTGACGACGACGAGCGATGGAAGATTGGTTGTCGTCAAAGACGTTGATTGTGGCTCGATCGATTGGGGAAAACTGTCGATTCAATTTTGGGGTGCAAGCAATATCGGGTGCGCTGAACAAGGATCAATCGAACAGTTAACTCTCACGATTCCAAACTCTGCGGTGCTCGATGGTTACGCACTTTTGGAATCAATTACTTTTCAAGGTTCGGTCGGTGATCTGATCAAGGGGTCGGCGGTTTTCCAATTTTCAGGAACGTATTAATGCCTTTATCTCGTGACGAAATCAATCCGGTCACTGATCGACGCTTGCAAGAAATCGATATACCCGAGTGGGGCGGAAGCGTATGTCTTCGGATCATGACGTGCAATGAAAAAGATATTTGGGAGCATCAGTTCCACGGAAAAAAGGTGACTCCAACAATCATTCGCGCTGCACTCGTGGCCAAATGTTTGTGCGATGAAAACGGGGTGAGACTCTACACAGACCAGCAGACGGACGAACTGGGCGCAAAAAGTTGTGTTGTGCTCGATCGGCTCTTTGATATTTGCATGAAATCAAATCGATTCTCCAAAGATGATGTTGAGGAATTAGTAAAAAACTCCTGACGCAACCGGAGCGGCGGTTCCTGTTTCGGCTTGCGTTGGCTCTCGGAAGAACCGTGAAGGAACTCGGTGAATCTCTCGACTGTGCGGAACTGGCGGAGTGGATTGCGTTCTGGCAGATCGAGCCATTCGGTGACGACTACAGGCAAACAGGCTCAATCTGCTGCACGACGGCACTGGTGAACGGAAATAAATTCAGCAAGCCCGAGGATTTTATGCCGAGTTCTCGCAAGCAAATTCAAAGCCCAGAAGAAATGCAACAAGAGCTTCGCAAGATTCCAGCGTTTAAAAAACAGATGGACGATGCAGGACTGTAAAAAATGGCCACAGCAGTTTCACTAAGAACCGTGTTCACCAGTTCCACAAGTGGGCTGGTATCAGGGGCAAATACTGCTGGAAATGCCATGAAAAAAGTACAGAAGGACATGGCGGGGATGCGTGGATCTCTCGCAACGCTCAAGACAATTGCGATCGGCCAGGTGTTCGCGCAGGTGGGAAGTGCTGCGATTTCTGCCGGTCGTTCTCTGATGGCGTTTGGTCAATCGACTTCCGAAGGAATCGACGTTATCTCCAAGCTTTCGCGTCGGCTTGGTCTGACATACGGCCAGCTAAGTGGGCTTAAGCTTGCGGGCGATTTGGCCGGGGTGGGCTTGGAAACCATCGCTATGGGGGCAACAAAGCTCGACGTTGCTTTTGTGGCGGCGAGTGCTGGAGGAAAAGAGGCAGGTGCAGCAATTGCGAAATTTACTTCTCTTGGGCTCTCGATGAAAGAGCTTGAGCAGATGTCACCGGATGAAAGATTTGCTGCCATCGCTGACGCTATCGCGAGACTTCCAACGGCGGCTCAAAGATCAGCAGCCGCGATCA
>Ga0209086_10002429_pt1 | contig 14557 bp, 13 predicted proteins | sample M_130207_XF_Meta_FD_187312 | JGI IMG/M metagenome (GOLD analysis project Ga0209086, IMG submission 187312) | Freshwater microbial communities from Lake Montjoie, Canada to study carbon cycling - M_130207_XF_MetaG (SPAdes) (version 2) | ecosystem: Environmental > Aquatic > Freshwater > Lake... | reverse complement strand
CGTCCCGCCGGATTATCGCGGCGCGCCCTACCTGGTCAAAGATCAGGAGGGCCACACCAAGTGCGTGAGCTGCCAGCTGTGCGAATTCGTCTGCCCGCCCAAAGCCATCCGCATCACCCCGCCCGGGACGGCCGGCCAGCCGGCGGACCGCACTAATGCGGAAAAGATGCCGGCCGAATTCGAGATCAACATGCTCCGCTGCATCTTCTGCGGCTTTTGCCAGGAAGTCTGCCCGGAGGAGGCAATCTTTTTGCAGAAGGATTATTCCCTGGTTGGCAGCAGCCGCGCTGAGATGATTTACAACAAGGAAAAACTCCTCGCCCTGGGCGGTACCCACGCGGGCGTCCAGAAATGGAAACTCAAGCTGGAGGAGGCCCACGCGCAGGAAAACTTTCCGGTCAAACCCTGAACCATGGACTCCCTCCAAAATCTGATCCCTGAGACGATGCTGCCGGACATGATGTTTTATGTCTTCGCAGGGCTGACCCTGGGTTTTGGCATCCTTGTTGTGGCAAACCCCTTCAGCCGCAACCCAGTCACCAGCGCCATGTTCCTGGTGCTGGCCGTCATCTCCATGGCGGGACTGTTCGTGCTGCTGCACGCCTTCTTCCTCGCCGCCGTCCAGGTCATCGTCTACGCCGGCGCCGTGATGGTGCTCTTCCTGTTCGTGATCATGTTGCTGGACATCAAAGACGAGCAGAAACGCAAAATCAAAAAAGGATTCCTCCTGGCCGGACTGCTCTCGGTCGGAACCATCGCCGGCCTTTTCCTCAAGGGACTGCACGCCACCCGCCTCGACGCCCACCCCTCGCCCACCACCGAAGGCGACACCGCGCTGCTGGGCAAGCTCCTCTTCGGCCAGTACGTCCTGCCGTTTGAAGTCGTCTCCGTCCTGTTGCTGGTGGCGATGGTGGGGGTGATTCTGTTGAGCAAAAAGGACCTGAAATAACATGCACGCCGGACTCGAACATTATCTGACGGTCAGTTTCCTCCTGTTTTCGCTGGGGCTGCTGGGCGTCATCCTGCGGCGCAACCTCCTGGTGATCTATATGTCGCTGGAGCTGATGCTCAATGCCGCCAACCTCGCTCTCGTCTCCTTTTCCCGCTTCAATGACAACCTGAACGGCCAAGTCCTGGTGTTCTTCATCATCACGGTGGCGGCTGCAGAGGTCTCAGTCGGCCTCGCCCTCATTGTGGCGCTCTACCGCCGGCGCCAGTCCGCCCATGTGGAGGATTTGACCACCATGAAACTCTGACGGATGAAACTCGAAGCGTTACCCTGGATCATTTTGTTCCTGCCGCTGCTCGCCACGGCGGTCATCACCCTGTTCACCCTGCGCTGCCGCACCAAGAGCAGCCTCATCTCCATCAGCGCCGTGGTCGCCGGCTTCATCCTCTCGCTGGTTTATATCCACGCCAACGGCTGGCATTCCGAGCACACGGAAACTTCCCGGACCTGGCTGTCCATCGGCGACCTGCATGCCGACTTCGGGCTGAAACTGGACGCCCTGAGCCTGATGATGCTGCTGATCGTCACCGGCGTGGGCGGTGCCATCCATATCTATTCCTTCGGCTACATGCACGAGGACAAGAGCATGGCGCGCTTCTTCGCGTTCCTTAGCCTGTTCACCTTCTCCATGCTCGGCATCGTGCTCTCCAATAATTTCCTCCAGATGTTTATCTTCTGGGAGCTGGTGGGCGTCTCCAGCTACCTGCTCATCGGTTTCTGGTTTGAGAAGCCCAGCGCCGGCGATGCCGCCAAGAAGGCGTTCATCACCAATCGCCTCGGCGACTTCGGATTCCTGCTCGGCATCCTCATGGTGTGGGGCCTGCTCGGCTCGCTCAACTTCGGGGTGCTCGAAGCCGCGATGACGTCCAACCCAGCGGCGCTCGGCTGCTGTGCCACACTGGCAGGCCTATTGATTTTCTGCGGCGCAATGGGCAAGTCCGCGCAGTTCCCGCTCCACGTCTGGCTGGCTGACGCCATGGAGGGCCCCACCCCCGTGTCCGCCTTGATCCATGCCGCCACCATGGTGGCGGCCGGCGTTTATATGCTGTGCCGGACGCTGTTTCTGTTTGATGCCAACGCGCTCCATGTCATCGCCTACATCGGTGGCTTCACCGCATTGCTCGCCGCCTTGATCGCCGTCCAACAAAACGACATCAAACGCATCCTCGCCTATTCGACGCTGTCCCAGCTCGGCTACATGGTGATGGCGGTTGGATTGTCGGGCCCTACCCCGGCGATGTTCCATCTGACCACGCACGCGTTTTTCAAGGCGCTGCTGTTCCTAGGTGCCGGCTCTGTCATCCATGGGCTGCATGAAGAGCAGAACATCTGGAAAATGGGCGGGCTGAAAAAGAAGATGCCCGTCACGTTCTGGACGTTCATCCTCGGTACGCTGGCCCTGAGCGGGGTGCCGCCCTTTAGCGGGTTCTACTCCAAAGACTCGATTTTCGCCCAGGCCCTGCACCAGCATAATTATGTGCTCTTTACGGTGGCCGTGCTGGTCGCCGCGCTGACCACGTTCTACATGTTCCGCCTGTTCTTCGTCGCCTTCCTCGGCGAGCCGCGGACGGAGCAGGCCCGCCACGCGCATGAATCGCCGAAAGTGATGACCCTGCCGCTGCTGGCGCTGGCGGTCTTTGCCGTCATCGGCGGCTTCATCGGCATTGCCGGCCTGTACGGCGCCCAGTTTCATTTGGAAGGGGAAAGCCTGACCCTCGCCCAACAGTTTCTCGAACCGCTCCACGCGCCGTTCGCCTTGGCCTGCGGCCTTGGCGCCGTGATCGTCGGACTGATCGCCGCATTCATCCTTTATAAAAAAGCTGCCACCGATCCGCTGCCCGCCCGGCTCGGCTGGCTGTCCCGCGCGATGCGCGACCGCTTTTACTTCGACGAGATCTATCAGGCCACCTTTATCCGCGCGCACGATTTCATCGCCTCGGTTTGCGACCTATTCGACCGCTGGATTGTGGAGGGCGCCTGCATCGGTCTTGTGCGGGGGGGGACGGATCTGACCGGCCGCGCTCTGCGCCTGGCCCAGACCGGTAATCTCCAGACCTATGCGCTGCTGTTTGCGCTGGGCGTGGCGCTGGTGCTCTATTTCGCCTTGGGAAAATAAATGACGACGTCCATTTTAACCTACATTTTGGGTCTGCCGCTCCTGGCGGCAGCGCTCCTGGTCCTGGTTCCCGCCAATTACCGCGTGGTCATCCGAGCCATCGCCTTGGCAGCCACCTTCGTGCCCATGCTGCTCGCAGTGAAGATGTTCTCCCAGTTCGTCACCGGCCACGTGGGGTATCAGTTTGAACAGCAAATTCCTTGGGTCGAATCGCTCGGCTTGAGTTACCACGTCGGGGTGGACGGCCTCAACGTCGGCCTGGTCCTGATGGGCGCCATCGTCGCTTTCGCCGCCGCCTGCTGTTCGTGGGAAATCCAGACGCGGGAAAAAGAGTTTTACATCCTGCTGCTGTTCATGACCGGCGGCATCCTGGGCGCATTTGCATCGCTCGACCTGTTTTTCTTCTACGCTTTCCACGAGTTCGCACTGGTGCCGACCTTCCTGATGATCGGCATCTGGGGCCGCGGCGAGCGCAAGAACTACGCCACTTTCCAAATCACCCTGTACCTGAGCATCGGCGCCCTGCTGGCCCTGCTCGGCCTCATCGCCCTCTACGTCCAATCCGGCGCGCAGACCTTCGATATCCCCAAGCTGACGGCATATCTCGGGGCGCACCCGCTGGCGGCCCACTCGCAGAGCTTCATCTTCCCGCTGCTGCTGTTCGGCTTCGGCATCCTGGTCTCCCTCTGGCCGTTCCATTCCTGGGCGGCGCTGGGCTACGGCGCGGCCCCGGCCCCGACCGCCATGCTGCACGCGGGCGTGCTCAAGAAATTCGGCCTCTACGGCCTGATCCGCGTCGCCCTGCCGCTGATGCCGCAGGCGGCCCAAAGCTGGATGCATGTCCTCGCCTGGCTCTGCCTGGGCAACATCCTCTATGTCGGCTGGGTCGCAATGAAACAGAAGGATTTGAACCTGCTCATCGGTAATTCCAGCGTAGCCCACATGGGCTTCATCTTCCTCGGCCTCGCCAGCCTCAACCTTATTGGTATCACCGGCGCGGTGCTGGTGATGATCGCTCACGGTTTTCTGGCCGCGCTGACGTTTGGGTTAAGCGGCTACATCCATCAAAAGACCGGGACGCTTCAGATCAGCCAGCTCGGCGGCCTCTGCCGGCCGTTGCGCTTCATCGGGGTAACGCTGCTCATGGCCGCCATGGCCGGCTGCGGCCTGCCGGGCTTTGCGAATTTCGTGGGGGAAGTCACGGTCTTCTTCGGGGCATGGAAAGTGTTCCCGCTGGTGACCACCCTGGCTCTCTGGGGCGCGCTGGTCATCGGCGCCGTCTACATGACCCGCGCCATCCGCAACATCCTGCACGGACCGGTCCCGGAAAAGTGGAGCCAGCTCGCCGATGCGACGGGGCTCTGGCGCAAGATCCCCTACGCGCTGCTCCTCGTCAGCCTGCTGGTGTTTGGTTTTTTCCCGAGCCTGCTCACGGATAAAATCGTCCCGGACGTGACCCGGATTGTTGCAATGGCCAATCCGGTTACGGACAAGCCGGGCGTGGTCGCCCTTTCCGAAATTCAAAATCAGAAATCCGCACTCCCCAATTAATGAACGCTTCGTTAATGACCCTTGAAGTTTGCGTGATGGCGCTCGGCGTGGTGCTGATGCTTGCGGATTTCTGGCTTCCGGCCGATCGCAAAAAATTCGCCGGCTATGCGGCCGTGGCGGCGCTGGCCGGCCTGCTGTTCCTGAGCTTTGGCGGCTGCGGTTGCTGCAGCCTGAGTGGCACGGCCTTCAACGGCATGTTCGTGGAGGACGGGCTGGCGGTGTTCTTCAAGCGGTTTTTCCTGATCGCAGCGATCCTGGTGCTCTTCATGGCAGTGGAATTCTCCGACCGCATCGCCGGCGGCGTCAGCGAATATTATTCGCTCATCGTCTTCGCTCTGTCAGGCATGCTGTTCGCCGCGTCGGCGAATGATTTCACGATGCTGTTCGTTTCCATCGAGCTCATCACTATCACGTTCTATATCCTCACCAGCTTCCAGCGCGGCCGGCTGGTGTCCCTTGAGGCGGGCGTCAAGTATTTGATCCTCGGGGCGCTGTCCTCCTCCTTCCTGGTGTTCGGCATCGCCTTGGTCTGGGGAACCACCGGCAAATTAAACTTTAACGAGCTTGCAGCAGTCGCAGCCCAGTTTGAGTCCAATAAACTCTTCCTGATCGGCGTGCTGTTCATCCTGGTCGGCTTGGGCTTCAAGATCGCCGCCTTCCCGTTCCAGATCTGGGCCCCGGACGTTTATCAAGGCGCCCCGACGCCCACCACGGCCTTCCTCGCGGTTGGCTCCAAGGCCGCGGGATTTGTCCTGCTCCTGCGCGTGCTGTTCACAGCCGTGCCGACGGTCACCGCGCATTGGGCAAACCTCCTCATCGTCATCTCCGGCATCACCATTCTCTACGGCAACTTGTGCGCGCTGCCGCAGCGCAACCTCAAACGCCTGCTCGGGTATTCCAGCATCGCCCACGCCGGCTATCTGCTCCTGGGCGTTGCCGCATTGAGCACCAGCGGTCAGTCGGCCCTGCTCTATTACCTAGCGGGTTACCTGTTCACCGTCTGCGCCGCCTTCACCGTCATCTGCCTGGTCACGCGGCATCTGGACAATGACGACCTTTCAGCGCTGGCCGGACTGAACCGGCGTTCGCCCCTGCTGGCGGCGACGATGACGCTGGCCATGGTTTCGCTCGCGGGCATTCCGCCCCTGGCCGGGTTCTTTGGAAAATTCCTGCTGCTGAAATCTGTTCTGGAACAGGGGGCGGCGAATCCTGGCTATTATTGCCTCGCTTTCACGGCGCTGGCAGGCGTGGTAATCTCCTTCTACTACTACTTCGGCGTCATCCGGGCCATTTACTGGAGCAAGGCCGCAGCGGATGTGTCGCCTATCCCCTTGTCAGGGCCGATCAAGGTCGCCCTCTGGATCTGCATTGCAGGGATGTTCTGGCTGGGGCTGTTCCCGTCCAAGGCCCTGAATCTGGCCACCGAGGCGGCCTCTGTGTTCGCCAAATAACCCCATCGGCTGCGGTCCCCGGACCCGCCAGACGGGTTGAGGGGCGCCCGCTGGATTCAGAGCCAAACTTTCCACAAGGCCTATTCCCCCTTCAGATACAGCGTTGCCACGCAGGCGAGCGGGCGGGAGTGGGTTTTGCATGTTTAACGGGAATAGTGCTTCGTAATTTCAACGCCTCGACTTCCCGGCGACGGGGGATTAAAGTCAACCCCATGGCAGATGAAACGTCCCAGCGAATTGAAAAAATCGAGTCCCACCTCGCCCACCTCGAACACCAGGTGGAGCAGTTGAACGAAGTGGCCACCGAACAAAGCAAACTCATCGAATTTTTGAAAAAGCAGGTGCAAAAACAGTCCGGCGTTCTGGAAACCTTGGAGCTGGAGCGCATCAAGTCCAACAATCCCCGGCCCCCTCACCATTGAGCGGGGCCCTCCTTGAATCCACTCCGTCCCACCCCCTCTCTGGTGGGAAATCTGTGACACCCCCTTCCCCGGCATCTCGACATTCCCCGCGGGCCTGCTAGTCTGGCCCCGTGAGCTTTGTCTCTGACTTCAATTCCCTGCCGCTGGATGCGCTGGTTAAAAAATCCATGGCCACCAGTTCTTCCGCCGCGCGCGCGGCGTTGGAGAAAACCAAGGTGTCTCTTCCCGATTTCGCCGCCCTGATTTCGCCGGCGGCGGGCGACCTGCTGGAGGTGATGGGCCGTAAGTCGCACACCATGACCCGGCAGCGCTTTGGTAAGACCATCCGCCTCTTCGCGCCGCTTTACCTGTCCAACGAATGCGTCAACAACTGCTCTTACTGCGGCTTTTCCCGCGACAATCCCATTCTCCGCGTCACCCTCTCGCTGGACGAGGTTCAGCGCGAGGCAAATGAATTGAATGCGCAGGGGTTCCGCAATCTACTGCTCGTTGCCGGGGAACACCCTAAATTTGTCTCGAACCATTACCTGCGCGACTGCGTAGCCCGACTCCATGCTGAATGGCCGAGCATCTCGCTCGAAGTCGGACCGATGGAAACGGAAGAATACCGCCCCATAGTGGCGGCGGGTGCAGACGGCCTGGTCGTGTATCAGGAAACCTATGATCGCGCCGTTTATGACCAGATGCACACGGCCGGGCCCAAGAAGAATTTCGACTGGCGCCTGGAAACGCCCGAGCGCGCCTACACCGCCGGCTTCCGCCGGCTTGGCATCGGCGCCCTCTACGGTCTGGCCGACTGGCGGTTCGAGGCGTTGAGCCTGGCCGCCCATGTGGATTATCTCCTGCGCCATTGCTGGAAGGCTCAGTTGACGATTTCGCTGCCGCGGCTGCGTCCGTGCGCCGGTGAATTTGAGCCGCTCACGCAACTCCGCGACCGCGAACTCGCCCAGCTCATCTGCGTCTTCCGCCTCATGTTCCCGGATGTCGGCATCGTGCTCTCAACCCGGGAGATGCCGAAGCTGCGGGACGGCTTGATTCCGCTGGGGGTGACAATGATGAGTGCCGGCGCGCGCACCGAGCCCGGAGGGTACACCGGGGCAGGGCGGGAAAAAATCCACCACACCGAACGCGGCATCATCAAGGAAATCGCGGCCGGCTCCAGCGAATGGGTGCCGCAGGACAAACGCCCGACCAATGCCACCGGCCAGTTCGACGTCGGTGACGAGCGCACGCCCCAGGAAGTCGCCACACTGATCCGTCGTCTTGGCTACGAACCGGTGTGGAAGGATTGGGATACGGGGCTGACAGCATGATGGATGGGCACCTTGACCCACGGCGTCGCACCTGTCCAATCAAGTCCATTCAACGCCCTAATGGGATATTAAAAGAAGTGAGGGTGGCGCAAAAAAAACAGAGGGATCGCCTGTTGCGTATCGGCAGTCAACACTCGAGCCCGTTCGCGGCGGTCCATCCCGCAGTGGCTGATTCGAAACCAATGAACTTTAAAACAGCGCGAGGCCTGCCGCAAACCCCTTGCGGAACCTGTGGAGCGGGGAAGCGGCGGGGATTCATGGGCCGATTACCTCTGAAATAGGGATTAGAAAATAACTGCCATGAATGAGATCATTGCCAATGGTAATCCTGTTCCGGTGCAACTTCCTTGTTCCCTGACGGAGTTTCTTGTCGCCCAAAAACTGCCGCCGCGCAGCGTGGTGGTGGAGCACAACGGCGAGGCGGTCTCGCCCTCTGAATTTTCCGGGCGCATGCTTCAGGCCGGTGACCGGCTCGAAATCGTGAGGATTGTTGCCGGAGGTTGAGCGGGCAATCCCCTGCCCGCCGCCGTTGCCAACCCGCGCGTCCTGGTTTACCGCGACGGCGCGCACGGAGCAATAGCACCCTACCTGTCCCACAGTTGCCAACTGCCATATCTCGGCGTTCGGGTTATTCCTTCGGCGCGACCGGTGCCGGTTTGGCGGCCGCGGCCTTTCTGGCCTTGGCGGCAGCGGTGTAAGCCTTGTACATCTCTTTCCAGTTCCGCCCGTTGGCGTTGAGGAATTGTTCCGACTGGGTCTTGTAGATTTCGAAGATGGCGGAAATCTGGTTCATGCTTTTGTAATCCACCGCCATTTCCCGCGCCTGCTTAAGAAAGCCCAGAATCACAGACTCCTCCGCCGGGGTGAGGTTGGGAACGATGGCGCGATACCCGTTCATCGTGAAAGCGACCTTGCCCACCGTGTATTTATCGAGCACTGCCTCCACCTGTTCCGGGCTTAAATCCTGGCGCAGACCGTTCATCAGAGCGTCATGGATGGACCGGGGCATAGCCGAATTGGCGATGATTTGCCGGTCCAGGTTGCTGAGGACTTTGCCAGTGACGGGATTGATGCCGGCCGGGACGGTGGTGTAGGGATGGTCATTGTTCCAATCGCGGATGGTCCGTAGATGGGTGTCGATCACAGCCTGAACCCGCTCGGCCGCGGCCGGATCTTTCAGTTGGAGCGCCCCGGCCCAATCAGCGGCTTTCTTTTCCGCATCCGCATTGGATTTGGTTTTGGCATCCATCGCTCCCGCCCCCGCCATGGCCGGCGCAACGGCGGAGGCCGTATTTGGGTCTTGCGCGAAACTCATTTGAACGACGGCGCAGAGGAGGGCAGTGAAGGGGAGGAATCGGAAAGTCATGCCCTGAAAATGGCACGGTTGACTCCCGGCGGCAAGTGCCTCATTCGGCGAGTTTAACCCGAACTCCGAAATAGAGTAGTTCACGCCAATTTTGGGACAGGCAGGGCGCGACACTCCGTGCGCGCCGTCCCGGGGCATCAGGTGACGCGGGTTGGCAACAGCGGCGGGCAGGGGACTGCCCGCCCTACCCGCGGACTTTTTGCACAAGCGGATCGCTTTGTTATTACCCCGGCTTCAGTAGCCAGAGCAGACCGGATACATTCGGATGGATGAAGGATGCCTGGATCCGGATTGATCGACCCAAGGACCGGCCACCTCCCTCGCTGGATCGCGGTTAGGTAGGGCGCGACACTCCGTGCGCGCCGCTCGGGGCCTAAGGTGACGTGGGTTGGCAACCGCGGCGGGCAGCGGACCGCCCTACCCGCCGATGTCTCAAGGTTAATTTGTACTGCCATAGGAGTTCCGCCAGCGCGTTAGAATCAGCGCGCTGCGTTGACCTTGCCCGTCTTCAGCGGGCATCAGGAAGGGTGCTGGAACAGGCGCCCGCACCAGTCCCTCCCGCGCCTGATTTTTAAAGGTAGGGACCGCCGCCCTGCGGCGTCCCCGTCACCGAGCGCTGCGTCAGGCGACGGAAAACAGGCAGGCAAGACGGGTGCATTATTCCCATGCGTTCCGCCCTGCTGGGCGGGAGGCATCGCAGCGCGATTCCCTCTACCGTTGCTTCGGCGTCCGGGTTTAAACGAAGGGGCAGACACGAGCCCAGGTCGCGTCACTCTCAAGCGGCGGGCGCATCCGCAGCAGCCTCTGAATCCGGCGCCGGCTCCAGCGTTAGCCGCCGGTCATGATCCAAGAAACGCTCGCAGGTGCTGAAGAAATCCGCGGTCGTGGACACCCGGCGGATAGCGTGCAGGAAGGGTTCCTCCACGCCGTCGCCGATGAAATTCATGAATTTCTTCATGCGCATCACTTGGGAGGATTCCTTCACCCCGGGCGTGATTTCACTCTCCCACAGTTCGCGGATGTACGACAGCACATCGCGCCCCGTCGGCAGGGCTGGCTTTTCCCCGCGCAGCTGGGCGCGGATCTGATCGAACAGCCACGGGTTGCGGATGGCTCCACGCCCGATCATCAGCCCGCGCACGCCCGTGCTGGCCAGCAGGGCCTGCGCCTGCGCCGCGCTGTGGACGTTGCCGTTCGCGAACACGGGGCAGCCCAGCGCGCGCGCCGCTTGCGCGATAAGATCGTAGCGCACCCCGGGCCGATACATCTGGGCCACCGTGCGGGCATGCACGGTGAGCAGGTCGATTGGATGTTTGGCGAACAGTTTTAAGAGCGCCTCAAATTCCGTCGGCGATTCAAACCCAAGCCGCGTCTTGACCGTCAGCGGGATGCTGACCGCATCGCGCAGGGCCCCGAGGATGGCATCGATGCGCGGCAGGTCGCGCAGCAGCCCGCCGCCGGCGCATTTGCGGTACACGATCGGCGCGGGGCAGCCGAGGTTCAGGTCGATCGCCGCCACCGGGTACTGCTGCAGCAGCCGCGCGTTGCGGACCAGGGCGGGAATGTCATTGCCGATCATCTGCGCGATCACCGGTCGGCCGGTCGGGTTTTTGGTGATGGAATCGAGGATCCATTTTTCCGGGCGCGAATCGCCGTGGACGCGGAAAAACTCCGTCCAGTACACATCTGGCCCGCCGTACCGGGCGACGACCCGCATAAAGTCCAGCGTGGTCACGTCCTGCATCGGCGCCAGCGACAGCACGGGCGCCCTGGCGCGGAGCAGGTTGGAAAAGGTTTCGTGGGGTTTCACGCGCGGGAATGTTAAGCGGGCGGAGCAGGGAAATGCGAATAATTCTTGCCTTTGATTGCGGCGCCCGCAATTTAACGCTTCAAAATATGAGCCAGAAAATCTTCATCGGCACGGACAGCGGCGCCACCACCACCAAGCTGTGCGCGGTCTGGGAATCGGGCGAGCCGGTCTCGAGCCGGGTCCTGCAGCGCGCCACCCCTTCCGATCAGGGCCGGGAAGCCGTCATCGCCTCCTGGATCGCCGGGGTTGATGATTTTCTCGCGCAACACCAGCTCTCGTGGCCTCAGGTCGCCGGGGTCGGCCTGGCAATCCCCGGGCCGTATGAGCGCTACGGCGTTTTCAGCCGGTCCCCCAACTTGCCGCCCAGCTTCTCGGGTTGGGATGTGTTTTCCGACTACCGCGCCGCGCTCGCCCGCCGAGCCGGGCGCCCGCTGCCGCTGATTGTCGGGAACGACGGCAACTACGGGGGCGTGGCTGAGGCGCGCCTCGCCCGCGGCAAGACCAAAGCCAGCGTCCTAATGCTGATGCCCGGATCCGGCCTGGGCGCGGCATTCGTTGGCGCGGACGGCCTCTGTCTGGAAGGCGACACGCTCGCCGGCATGGAAGCGGGTCATATGCCGGCGCCGGTCCATCTTCTCGGGTTGCCGGGCCAGCCCTTCCGTTGCGGGTGCGGGCGCGACTGGGGCTGCGTGGAGGCCTACACCACCCTATCCGGCCTGCCGCAGCTGTTCGCCGAAATCGTCAAAAAACATCCCGGCCATGAGCTCGCCCAGTCTTCCGCGCCCGTCCGGGAAAAGGTCTTTTCCCTCCGCGCCCGCGCCCAAAAAGGCGATGCCCTGGCCCTGGAGATTTTCGATTTTCAGGCGCGCGTGCTGGGCGTGCACTCCGCCGCTCTCGTGATGGCCCTCGACCCGGGCATTGTCATCATCGGCGGCGGGCTGATGGATCATGAGGCGACCACGCCGGAGTTCCGCGACCGTTATCTGCGGATCGTCCGCGAGGCCGCCCAGCCCAATCTCTGGGCGCCGCAGCGCGGGACCCTCAAAATTATTCCGGCGGAGCTGGGGGAACTTTCCCAGGCCATCGGCGCGGCACTGATGGCGCTCTACCAAACCTCGCCCCGCTGAGCGGGCGCCGGGCCGGACCCGGCTCATTGCGCTCGACTTTTTCCGGCGGTCGCGTTTTCTATCCGGCATGAAGATCCACTACTTCGGCGCGGCGCGGACCACCACCGGCTCGATGTATCTGATCGAGGTCAACGGCAAAAAGATTTTGCTGGAATGCGGATTGTTCCAGGGCCATCGCGCCGAGATGGAGGAGCGGAACAAGCATTTCCCGTTTGATCCGTCGACCGTGGATGCGCTGATATTGAGCCACGCGCACATGGATCATGCGGGCAATCTGCCCAACCTGGTGCGGCAGGGCTACGCCGGCAACATCCATTGCACCTTCGCCACACGCGACCTCTGCAGCATCTTGTTGGTGGATTCGGCGCGCATCCAGATGGAGGACGCGGCGTTTGTCTCCAAGAAGCGCGCTAAAAAGAATCTGCCGCCCGTTACGCCTCTTTACACGGTCGCCGACGCCGAGCAGACGCTCCACCAGTTCGTCGGCGTCAGCTACGGTCGCCCCATCCTGGTGGCGGAGGGGGTGACGGCGACCTTCCGGGATGCCGGGCACATCCTCGGCTCCGCGCAGGTGATCCTGGATGTGAACGAAGGCGGCCGGAAGTTCCGCTACCTCTTCAGCGGCGATGTGGGCCGGGGCGGCGATGAAATCCTGAACGACCCGCAGCCGGTTGAGAATGTGGATTATCTTCAGATCGAATCCACGTACGGCGGGCGCGAACACGCCGTCCGCACGGATGCCGAGGAGACGATGGCCCGGGTCGTCCTCGAAACTCTCCAGCGAAAAGGCAAGGTCATCATCCCCGCATTTTCCGTCGGCCGCACGCAGCAGATTGTCTATGTGCTCCACCGGCTGATCTGCGCCGGCCGGCTCCCCGCCTTCCCGATCTTTGTGGACAGCCCGCTGAGCGTCAATGCCACGGAGATTTACCGCCTGCATCCCGAGTGTTTCAAGCCGACAATCAATGATTCCCTCTGCCATGGCGAAAATCCATTCGGGATGGCCAATTTGACCTATCTCCGCGAAGCTGCGAATTCCCGCCAGCTCAACGACCTTGCGGAGCCTGCCATCATCATCAGCGCCTCGGGCATGTGCGAAGGCGGCCGCATCCGGCACCACCTGAAAAATCACATTGGCGACCCTGAAAACCTGATTCTGTTCATCGGCTATTGTGCGGAGGGCACCCTGGGGTCGATGATTGTGGCGGGCAAAAATCCGGTCAACATCTTCGGCGAACCGTACCCGGTGCGTGCCGCGGTGGTTTCTTTGGATACCTATTCGGGTCACGCAGACAAAAACGAATTGGCGCAGTACGTCCGGCGCCTGGCGGGCGACCTCAAAAAAATCATCTGCGTCCACGGCGAAGAATCCCAATGCCTGGCGCACGCAGAAACCCTGCGCGCAGAGAGGCCGACGTCGGAAATCATCGTGCCGGAATACGGTCAGGTTGTGGAAATCTAACCCGCCCCGGCCGCCGCGGCCCGGTGATGTGATTTGTTCAGGGGAGGTTCCAGGCTTCTGCTGACTTTTGAATCGTCTCGGCGGTGCCGGCGGCATAAACTCAAGTCATGTTGTCGGAAAAACCCTGGCGGGCGGAGATGGTGATGCTGTTTTGCACAGCGCAATTCGTCTGCCTTTGCCTTGGATTAACCCTGGGCGGAGTGCTGCGCCATGTGGGCGTGACCGGCTTTCAGCAGGCCGAGGATTTCGGGAATATTTTCTTCGCCACAATCAGCTTTCAGGGCGCAGCGTGGCTGCTGATCGGATTCTTTTTAAGGCAGCATCAGACCAGCTGGGGCGCTGCGTTCGGCTGGCATTCGCCGCAATTAAAACCGGCGCTCTTCACCGCCGTCCGGTTTATCGGAATCCTCCTGCCCGTCATCCTGCTGCTCCAATATGGCTGTCTCCAGGGGCTGGAGCGCCTCGGCTGGCCGCCCGAGGATCAGGCGGCCGTCCTGCTGCTGCTCAAGGCCAAGGCCTGGTGGATGACCGCCTATTTCGCCGGATTCGCGGTCGTGATCGCGCCGGTCGCCGAGGAATTCATTTTTCGGGGAATGCTCTTTCCATTTGTCCGGCAACTCGGCTATCCCCGGCTGGCCTGGTTCGGCTTGAGCGCCGCGTTCGCCCTCATCCACCTCAATACGGCGGTTTTCGTACCGCTGTTCGTCTTTTCACTGGCGCAGACGTGGCTTTACGACAAAACCGACAACCTGCTCGCGCCCATCACGGCGCACGCCCTGTTCAATGCCGCTAATTTAGGGCTATTGTTCTTGCAAAATCATCAGGCCCCCGCATGAACGAATTTGACCTGATCGCCCAACTCACCCGCGCCCTGCCGACCAACCCCTCGGTCGTGACCGGTGCGGGCGATGACTGCGCGGTGCTGGACAT
>Ga0209086_10002428_pt1 | contig 14557 bp, 16 predicted proteins | sample M_130207_XF_Meta_FD_187312 | JGI IMG/M metagenome (GOLD analysis project Ga0209086, IMG submission 187312) | Freshwater microbial communities from Lake Montjoie, Canada to study carbon cycling - M_130207_XF_MetaG (SPAdes) (version 2) | ecosystem: Environmental > Aquatic > Freshwater > Lake... | reverse complement strand
AAAGCCCCAGCCGTCAACCCGCTTCCGGAAACAGTCTGGATCAACAAGCCCGACTCATCGACCGATACAGAAAGGAAAACTCACTAAATTATTTCGCCGAGTGTCTCAAAGTTCTTGACACGCACCGGCCCGTCGGCATGCCACGCGGCATGATCAGTTCGTGATCTGGTCAAGTCTATTCGAGCAGAGGTGGTCAATTGCTGGGGGGCGCCGAGGACTGATGGATACGTTTTCATTAGTTTGCAGCCATCTTCGCAACTCGTTGACGGTGGCATCATGCTGTTTGCCGATCTACACGCCAAGGCGTTGTCGGATCTCCGGAGTCAGACGGCTGGGACAGCCGCGTGGCCCTCCCGCAGGTCGTAAGGAACTGCCGGTCTCCCGCTTGGGTTTCCACATCTTTTCGGACCAAGCCCGGCTTACTTAAAACGCTACCGCCAACTGCTCCAGGCCAGTATTCCCGGCCTCATAAGCGGCAATACACTTTGAGCGCAAGTCGTCTGAGTAGGCTCGTGCCATATCCATGCGACGTCATAATTTACAGAACCCCTCGATTACGTCAGGTTTTTCTCTGGAAAGGTACGTTGGAGCGGGACAGGCATGGATTTGCGTTGACGGGGAAGGGGGATGGATTTTGGCGCGAGACCCTTTACTTACTCGAGACGAAGGCGCCGGGGGTATTTGTGTTGGGCGAGGTGGGGGCTGGGGCGGTGCGACGGGTGGCGAATAGTGTCGGAGAGGGCAGCGTGGCGCTGTGCTTTATTCGGTAGTACCGCACGATTGGCACCACTTGCCGGGGATTCTGACGAGGCAATTGCCTGGATGGCGGAGTGGTTGACGTTGCGGGAGGTGGGTATTTATCCGGTTGGGAGATCCATCGAAGTTTTTGGTGATCGTGTTGGAGGGGTGATCCGAATTACAGCGCGTGCGTGCGTGCGAGACGGGTCGACCGAAAGAGGTGCCGGGGCCGCTGGAGAAGGAGCGAGTGTCTGGAGTCTGGGACGGGGCGGACGGTGTTTCAGGTACGGCTGCCGGTGGCCGGACTATGATAAATTGCAGTGCGAAGACAATGGCAGACAAAGTACTGATTGTGATTGGAGATGCGGCGGAAGCGATGGATACTCTGTACCCGTTTTTCCGTTTGAAAGAGGCGGGTTACGAAGTGGTGGTGGCCGGGCCAGAAGCCCGGCTTTACCATTTGGTAATGCACGAGATTCCGCCCGGCTGGGATATTACTAGGGAGGGACCGAGTTATCACATGGCAGCGGAGATCGCCTTCGCAGACGTGAAGCCGGAGGAATTTTTGGGGTTGTTTGTGACCGGGGGGCGGGCCCCGGAGTACTTGCGCTATGACCAGCATTTGTTAGCTTTGACGCGGCACTTCTTTGCGGAGAATAAGCCAGTGGCCAGTGTTTGCCACGGGGTGGAGATTATTGCGGCGGCGGACGTGATTCGAGGCAAGCGCGTGGCAACGGTAGCAAAGTGCGCTCTTGATGTTACATTTTCGGGCGGGCTGTTTGTGAATGAGGGCTGTGTACGGGACGGAAACCTGGTTAGTGGCCGGACATGGCACGACAACCACTTGTTCATGCGCGAGTTCATGGTGATGCTGGCGGAGGCGGAGAGCCGGTGAAGCGCAGGGGATTTCTGTCTCTGCTGGCGACGTCGAACCCCGCGGTTCGGCTGTCGGTGGGTAACTACGGCATGCAGGATTTGACGGTGGAGCGGGCGCTGGGGAGCATTCGCGAGATCGGCTACGACGGGGCGGAGCTGTGCCTGATGGCCGGGTGGCCGAGCGAGCCGGCGCAGTTGGACGCGGCGGCGCGACGGCGGATTCGGGGACTAGGGCTGCCAATACCGTCCATGATTACGAATTTGAATTTGTTAGTTTCCGAGGCGGAGCACGCGCGGACGCTGGACCGGATTCGGGTGGCGGCGATGCTGGCGCACGATATTTCGCCGCAGGCTCCGCCGTTGCTACAGACGGTGCTGGGCGGGAAGCCGGGAGAATGGGAGCAGGTGAAGGCGCAGATGGCGCGGCGATTGGGGGACTGGGGTCGGGTGGCGGCGGAGAGCAAGCTACGGCTGGCGGTGAAGTCGCATATCGGCAGCGCTTCGGACACGCCGGAGAAGTTGATTTGGCTGTTGGATCAGGTGGGGAACGCGGCGTTGAGCGGAATCTACGACTATGGGCATTTTCAGTTGCTGGGGTTGGAACTCGAGACGACGATGACGACGCTGCTGGCGCGGTCTTCGTTTTTGACCGTGAAGGACGGACGGATGGTGGACGGGAAGGCACAGTTTCTGCTGCCGGGAGACGGGACGATCGACTACGGGGAATATGGCGAGTTGCTACGGGCGAAGCGTTATCGGGGTTGGATGTTAGTAGAAGTTAGTCGGCAGTTACAGATACAGCCGGGGTATGATGCGGTACTTGCGGCGCGAAGATCGTATGAATACTTGGCTTCGCGGCTACGGGCGGCGGGGCTGCGACCTGGTCGGGCCGGAGCCAGGTGAAGTCATCGACGGGGAAGAGGTATTCGACACGAAGGGAGGCGGGCGGTTAACCGGGCGGCGAAGGCGTCATACATGAGAATGGCGGACATGGGGGCGAGAGGCCTGCGGCCGCGACTTTCGAGGAAGCAGCGATAGGGCGGGGACCCGCCGGCGCGCATCGATAGTTTAAGTTGGGTTCGGCGCTTTGCTTTGCGGGCCTGTTGCGACGTGGCCTGTAACGCCATAAGTCGATTGAGCCGCGGTAATCGCAGAGATTACGATACGACCCGATACTGAGTCACGAAACGTACTCTGATCATCGATCGTTGGGTCTGCTGCTCTCTTTGCTGGCACGGCCGGTGTCGATATAAGAGTAAGCGCCGTCACTTCCGCCATTGGGTTCGCCGACGTGGCACCAGCCGGAGTCCGGGGAGGTGAGGGCTTTAGTTAGTAAATTGGCCTGACTGAGGGATTGGAGGGAACGGAGGTGGTGATCGGCCGAGCGGGGGCTGATGCCATCGAGTTCGACTCAGGCACCGGCGCGGGCGACTGGGGCGAGGACCCAGACGAAGTGTGAGAGGGGGCACTTGGCCTTGGTGAGAATTTCGAGTTGTTCGAGGGCGGCAGCTTGGACGAGTTTGCGACAGAGGGCCGGAAGGGGATCGCGGTCGACGCCGAGCTTGATGAAGCGGCGGGCGGCTTCGAGGCCTTTATTGGTTCAGATGTCAATTCCGGAGGCGAGGGTCGCAGGCCGAGGAGATTGGCGAGCCTTCGTGGAGAAGGACGCAGTCGAGTTGATCGATTTTTCTCAGCTTGAGGAGGTCGAGGCGGTAGACTTCGTCGGGGTCTTAGCGGGACGGGCTGATTTTGTCGGCCCCGATGGAGTCGACGAGAAAATATTAGTGGACGAGGGTCGAGCCTGGGGGCGGAGGAAAAGGGCGGGTAGAAACTCTCGGCGGCGCATTTCCATATGATATGGGGATGCGCATTTTCATTTTCATGTTGCCGGGGTTGCTGCTGGGGCAGGCGGATTGGGGAACCTATCGAGGGGGAGCGGCGCAGACCGCGTCGTCGACGCTGGCCCAGATTACGAAGGCGAACGTCGGGAAGTTGGCACCGGCTTGGACGTTCGATTCCGGCGATGCGGAGAAGGGGACGGAGATCCAGTGCAACCCGCTGATCGTGGACGGGGTACTGTATGGGAGTTCGGCGAAGCAGCAGGTGTTTGCGTTGGACGCGGCGACGGGGAAATTACTGTGGCGGTATGACCCGAGCGAGGGGAAGCCGACGCGGGGGCGGAACCGGGGGCTGGTATTGTGGCAAGCGGGGAAGGAGAAGCGGCTCCTGTTTTCTTGGCGGAATTGGCTGATGGCTTTGGACCCGGGGACGGGGAAGCCGCTGGAGAGTTTCGGGGTGAAGGGCCGGGTGGATTTGCGGGAGGGACTGGGGCGGGACCCGGAGAAGGTTTCGATTTCGGCGCCGACGCCGGGGATTCTGTATAAGGACTTGTTGATACAGGGGTCGCTCGTGCCGGAGGGGTTGCCGTCGGCGCCGGGGGACATTCGGGCTTATGACGTGCGGACGGGGAAGATTGCGTGGACATTTCATACGCTGCCGCGGCCGGGGGAGCCGGGCTATGAGACTTGGCCGAAAGACGCCTGGCAGTACGCCGGGGGGACGAATTCGTGGCCGGGGATGGCGCTGGACGGGAAGACGGGGACGGTGTTCGTGCCGACGGGATCGGCATCGTTTGATTTTTACGGGGCGAATCGGCACGGAAACAATTTGTATGCGAATTGTTTGTTGGCGCTGGACGCGGCGACGGGGAAGAAGAAGTGGCATTTTCAGTTTGTGAAGCATGATGTGTGGGACCGGGACTTGCCGGCTCCGCCGACGCTCGTGACCGTGAAGCGGGATGGGAAGTTAGTGGACGGGGTGGCGCAGATTACTAAGTCGGGCCATGTGTTTGTTTTTGACCGGGCGACGGGGGAGAGTTTGTTTCCGTTGACGACGGTGGACACGCCGGATAGTGACGTGGAGGGGGAGAAGTTAGCTCGGCAGCAGGTGTTGCCGACCAAGCCGGCACCGTTTTCGCGGCAGCAGTTGACCGAGGACATGATTCCGAATGCGGTGGCGAAGGAGCGGTTTCGGCAGGTGAAGAGCGGGCCGCAGTTTACTCCTCCGAGTAAGGAGGGGACGGTGGTGTTTCCGGGGTTTGACGGGGGCGGCGAGTGGGGCGGGGCGGCGTTTGATGCGTCGACGGGGTTACTGTATGTGAACGCGAATGAGATGCCTTGGATTCTGCGGTTGGTGCCGAGGCCGGCGGCGAAGGGCGTGGAGTCGGCGAAGAATTTGTATACGCGGAATTGCGCGGGTTGTCATCGGGAGGATCGGGGCGGAAGTCCGCCGGAGTTCCCATCGCTCGCGAAGTTGGAGGCGGGAAAGAGAGGGGAATATGAGCGGGTGATTGCTAAGGGGCAGGGGCGGATGGGTGGGTTTGGGCATTTGCCGGAGAGGCAGCGGGAGGCGATTTTGGAGTATCTGATGACGGGGAAAGACGTGGCTTCGGCGGGGGTCGCGGGGAGCACGTTGATTGAGCAGGCATACCAGACGGATGGGTACAACAAGTTTCTCGATCCGGAGGGTTACCCGGCGGTGAAGCCGCCGTGGGGGACGTTGAATGCGATTGATTTGAACACGGGGGAGTATGTTTGGAAGCAGCCGTTTGGGGAGTATCCGCAATTGGCGGATAAGACGACGGGGACGGAGAATTATGGGGGGCCGCTGGTGACGGCAGGGGGGCTGCTGTTTATTGGGGCGACTAACCACGATAAGCAGTTTCGGGCGTTCGATAAAGCGACCGGGAAGTTACTGTGGTCGACGACGTTGACGGCCGGGGGGAACGCGACTCCGGCGACTTATATGGTGAAGGGGAAGCAGTATGTGGTGATTGCGGCGGGGGGCGGGAAGTCAGGGGCGGCGAGCGGGGGGACGTATCATGCCTTCGCGCTGCCTTAGCGGCTCAAGTAGAGGCGGCAGATTTGGACGAGGGTGGTGGCGAGGGATTTGACGCGGAAGAATTGAGAGCGGCCATGTTGGCGGGCGAGGTGGGAGACGGGGAGTTCGACCACCTTCATGCCGGAGCGTTCGAGCATGGTGACGAGTTCGACGCAGATGGTGCCGCTGGAGGAGCGGAGGGGTTCGCGGGAGAGGAGCGAGCGGCGGATGAGGCGGAAATCGCAGTCGATGTCGCGGAGGCGGACGCGGAAGAGGAAGCGGGCGAATTGGTTATAGACGGCGCCGATGACCTTGCGGTGCCAGGGATCGTGGCGGGCGATTTTGTAGCCGTTGACGAGGCCGACTTCGGGGGTGATGGCGTTGAGGAGGGCCGGGAGGTCAGCGACGTCGTACTGGCCATCGCCGTCGGTATAGAAGACGAATTCGTTGGTGGCGGAGGCGAAACCGGTGCGGAGGGCACCGCCGTAGCCGCGGTTTTCGAGATGGGTGATGACGCGGAGGCGAGGACCGAATTCGGCGACGAGGGATTCGAGGACGAGGCCGGTGGAGTCGGCGCTGCCATCGTTGACGACGATGACTTCGAAGTCGGCGACGTGTTGGTTTAGAACGGCGAAGGTTTTCGAGATGAGGGCCGGAAGGGCAAGGGCGTCGTTATAGGCGGGGAAAAAGACGCTGAGACTGTGGGGGAACAGGGTGGGGGCGGTCGTGCGGACGGCGACCGGGCGAATGGTGGCGATGTCGGGCATGGTGATGGAGAAAGACAACCGTACTCGATAGGGGGAGGCGTTGTCTATACAGCGTTTCCTGTATGAGACCTATTTTTCAAGAAACAAGGCCACGGCGGACGGCGCTGAGGACGAGTTCGGCGGCGCTATGGAGGGCGAGTTTTTCCATGATGCGGGAGCGGTGGGTTTCGACGGTGTGGAGGCTGAGGGTGAGTTGGGCGGCGATTTCCTTGTTGCTGTTGCCTTCGGCGAGGAGTTGGTAGACGTGACGTTCGCGGTCGGTGAGGAGGTCGTAGCGGTCGTCGGGAGGGGAGTCGAGAACGGGTCGTTGGAGGAAGCGGCTGACGGAGGGGCTGAAGAAGCGCTTGCCTTGGGCGACGGCGAGGACGGCTTCGATGAGTTCGGCTTCGAGGCAATCCTTGAGGATGTAGCCGCGGGCGCCTTCGCGGACGGCGCGGAGGACGTAGCGTTCATCGGCGTGCATGCTGAGCATGAGCACCGAGGCGGGGGGGGGTGAGGCGGCGGATCTGGGCGAGGGCTTCGAGGCCGTTGAGGCCTTTCATACCGACGTCGAGGAGGACGAGATCGGGGAGGTGAAGGCGAGCGAGTTCGACGGCTTCGGAGCCGGAACCGGCTTCGGCAACGATTTGTAGATTGGGGTGGGATTCGAGGATGCGGCGGACGCCTTGCCGGACGAGGGTGTGGTCGTCGGCGAGGAGGATGCGGTAGGGCATGTTATGAGATTGTCTCTAAAAGTTGGACGCGGAGGTGGGTTCCTTTGCCGGGGCGGGTTTCGAGGGAGAAGGAACCGCCGAGTTTTTGGACGCGTTCTTTGATGCCGAGGATTCCGGTGCCGCGACCGGGGAGTCCGCGATGGTCGAGGGCGAAGCCTATGCCGTCGTCGTGGACGTCGAGGCAGAGTTCCTGGTTTTTATGGGAGAGATCGACGCGGACGAGTTTGGCCTGGGAGTATTTTTCGCAGTTATTGAGGGCTTCCTGGGCGATGCGGAAGATGCAGGTTTTGGCGGAGTCGGAGAGATTTTCGCCGACGTCGGCACCGATGAGTTCGGTACGGATGCCGGAGCGGCGGGCAAAGTCTTCGAGTTGCCATTGGAGGGCGGCGCCGAGACCGAGGTCGTCGAGGAGGCTTGGGCGGAGGAGGAGGGAGATGTCGCGGACGGTGCGGACGGTATTTTCGGCGAGTTCGCGGGAGCGGGCGAGGCGGTCGGCGATGGGGCCGGCGGGGAGGAGGGAGATGGCGTGGGAGATTTCGAGGCGGAGGGCGGTGAGGGTTTGGCCGACTTCGTCGTGGAGTTCGCGGGAGAGGGAGCGGCGTTCTTCTTCCTGGATTTCGAGGAGTCGAGCGGAGAGGGCTTCCAGTTCCTGGAAGTGGACTTGGCGGTCGTGTTCGGCGTTGGCGGCGAAGCGGAGGCTGAGAGCGGCGACGGCGATGCCGACGGCGAGGGCGAGGCCGAGGAGGAGGGCGAGGGTTTGGGCGGCGGCGGCGCGGTCGGCGACGAACTGGGATTGGGCGTCGACGAGTTCCTGTCGGATGGAGGCGCGGAATTCCTCGGCGAGGGCGAAGGCGGAGAGTCGGCGGGGAATGAGGACGGCTTCGATGTAGGAATCGGGAGCGGCGACGGCGGTGGGGTTGGAGGCGGTGAGGCGGAGTTCGGCGAGGAAGCGGGAGAATTCGGCGGGGAGGCCGAGGGAATGGATTTGTTGGGGGGAGAGGAATTGAAGCGTTTTGAGGGCTTCGTTGCCTTGGATTTCGAGTTCATCGAGGCGGGATTTGTAGCGTTGGAGGCCGGCTTGGTTTTGGTTGAGGAAGTAGTCCCGGGTGTAGATGCCGCCGAGCCAGATGGTGCGACGGAAGGAGGTGATGGCGTCGTCCTGGCGGAGGAAGCGTTGGTGGGCGGCATCCTGCTGGGGGCCGCCGGCGCGTTGGAGGCGGAAGGCTTCGACGGCGGAGGCGGCGAGGAGGACGAGAATGACAGCGAAGCCTCCGCGGAGGACGATGGAGCTGTTGAGGGAAGGTTTCACGGTATACAGAATTTCCAGTATTGCTGAAAGGGTCAAGGGGGAATGTACTGAGATCTACCCTTTCCATGATGATCGAAGCGCAGTCGGCGGCGGTGAAGCGCGCCCAAGTAGAGTTTCACAATTTTGCCTCCCTGGGGGAACCCGAGCGAGCCTTGCGAGTTTACGCCGAAGAAAATGTGAGGCGGGGGACATTTTTGCGGCGGCATTTGGAGTTCGCGGGGGAGTTGTCGCCGTTTTTGGAGATTGGGGCGAATGCGGGGCATTCGGCGTATATGTTGGCGAACGAGTTTGGGGCGGAGGGGTTTGCATCGGACTTGTCGGCGGATTCGTTGCGGCACGGGGTGGCGCTGGTGGAGGCTTGGGGGCTGGAGCGGGAGCCGGTGCGGGTGGCGGCGGATGCATTGCATTTGCCGTTTGCGGACAATTCGCTGCGGTGTGTGACGGCATTTCAGATGCTGAGCCAGTTCATGAACATCGAGAGCGTGTTTTTAGAGGTGAAGCGGGTATTGATGCCGGGCGGGGTGTTTGTGTTTGCGGAGGAGCCGGTGCGGCGGCAGCTTTCGTTACGGTTGTATCGCTGCCCGTATCCGGAGACGATGAAGGCGTGGGAGAGGAAGCTGCATGAGTGGGGGTTGTTGGGGTATTTGGTGCAGGACGTGATTGGTGCCGAGCAGGAGGAGAGTTTTGGGATTCGGCAGAACCATACGATGACGCTCGAGGATTGGCAGACGTTGGTGGGTCGGCATTTTGGGAGTTGGGAGTATCAGGTTTTCATACCGGAGCGGGGATGGGGGGAGCGGATTGGGAAGCGGTTGGCGGGATGGCGGCTGGGTGGGACGCTGGCGGCGGTGTGTAAGAAGGCGGGGACGGCGGCGGTGGATGGGAGGGGGCTCTGGGAGCGGTTGCAATGCCCGGATTGCGGGATGGGGCTGGAGCGGGGCGGGGGCGGGGTTTTGCGGTGCAAAGGGTGCGGTTATGAGGCGGCTTTGGAGGGCGGGGTTTACAATTTGCTGCGAACGGCGGATCGGGAGGAGCTGTATCCGGGGGATCGGGATGATGTGATTGATTTTTCGATGGAGGGGCATGAGAAGCGGTTGGGGGAGGGGTGGTACGAGACGGAGGGGGTTTATGGGAACAAGTTTCGGTGGATGGGGGCGGAGGCGGGGGCTCGGCTGCGGAACGTGCGGGGTGGGGAGCAGCGGTTGCGGATACGGGGCCATGCGCATAGCCGTTTATTTGAGCAGGGAGGGGTTCCGCGGGTTCGTGTGATGGTGAATGGAAAGGCGCAGGCGCAGTGGGAGTTGACGCGAACGGGGTTGTTCATCCTGGAGACGGATTTGGAGGAGGCGGCCGAATACGAGATTCAGATTGCGTCGGGACCGACGTGGACGGTGCCGACGGATGACCGGACGTTTAGCGTGAACCTATCCATGATCCGGCTAGACCCGATGGATTGAAGGCGACTCCGAGGCCGGGGCGCTGGGGGACGACGTAGTTGGGGCCGTCGAGTTCGATGGGCTCGGAGAGATACTGGTTGGCGGTTTCGAGGACGCGGGGGTTGTACTCACAGAGCCGGGAGTTGGGGAGGGCGGCGGCGACGTGGACCGCGGCGAGGATTTGGGGGGCGAGGGCGATGCTGAGGTGGGGGACGAGGCGTTTGGCGATCTTGCCAATGGCAACAGTCTCGGTGATGCCGCAGCGGCCGAGGTCGGGCTGGAGGACCTTCGTAAACGGGAGGAAGGGGCGGAGTTCGTGGCGGGTGCGGTAAGACTCGCCGAGGGCGAGGGGAGCGCGGGCGCGACGGGTCCAGCGGTGGTGCTCCTCGTGGTCCTCCGGGAGGAAGGGGCACTCCATCCATTCGAGGTCGAGGTCGAGGCCGGCGCCAGAGGGGAGATGCCAGAGGGCGTCGACGGCGAAGCGGACCTGCGGGAAAGCGGATTGGTAGAGCCGAACGCGGCGGTCGAGTTCGGGCCAGGATTCTTCGAGATAGACCTTGAAGAGGCGGAAGCCGCGATGGACGTAGAGATCGATGAAGGCGAGGCGTTCTTCGTCGGTAGAGCCGGCGACGCCGGAGACGTAGGCGGGGACGCGGGTGGAGGTTCCGCCGAGGAGTTGGGAGACGGGTTGATTCGCCATTTTTCCGGCTAGGTCCCAGAGGGCGAGATCGAGGCCGGCCATGGCGTCGAGTTGGTAGCCGCCGGTTTGTCCGCGGACGCGCATGGTGCTATATAGCAAGTCGCGGAAGGCGCTGATTTCGGCGGGGGTTCCGTTGAAGTTTTGGCCAAGCAGGACGGGGGCGAGGAGGAGGTCGATGAGAGTACAGGCGACTTCGGGAACGAGGGGGGCTTGGGCTTCGCCCCAACCGGTGAGACCGTTCGAAAGATCGATGCGGATGAGGGCGGTTTCGAAGTCAACGGGGTAGAGGACGGGGTAGGCGGTGGACCAGCGGTAGCGGCCGTCGCCCCCGTCTTCGACAGGGGCGACGGCGGTGGGCGAACCGGCGAGGCCGCGGGCGGCGGCGGTGTCGCGGGGGATGCGGACGGGGAAGGCGGAAATGTTTTCAATGCGCATGGGACACCTTACTGTAGATAATTGAGATTGGACTACGAATGAAACTGCGCCGCATAACCCGGAAACGAGCTACTGACGAAGTTTACGAAGCGCTGCGAGAGGCGATTCTGACGCGCGGCTTTAAGCCCGGGGAGCGATTGCAGGTAGAAGAGATTGCCGAGAAACTGGGCGTTTCCTTGACGCCGGTGCGGCATTCGGTGCAGCGGCTGTGTACGGAAGGTTTGATTGAGATTCGGCCGCGGTCGGGAACGTTTGTGGCGACGCTGACTAAAGATGATATTCGGTCGACGTTTGAGGTTCGTTGCGCGCTGGAGTGTTTGGCGGCAGAGTTGGCGATTCCGCGGTTGACGGCGAAGATGTTGGGCGAGATGGACGAGTGTTTGGTGCTGCTGCGAAAGGCCGTGACAAACGAGGAGATGCTGCGGAAGCACGAGTTGGCCAACAGTGAGTTGCATCGGGTGTTGCTGGCGGCTTCGGGGAATCAGCGACTGGTGGAGATGTACGGGGGATTGAACGCTCATCTGACAATAGCGCGGATTCATGCATCGGAGAGTCGAAAAACGGAGACAGCGTTTCAAAGCAAGGAGTGGTTGGCGCGGTTTCAACAGGAGCAGGCGGAACATGAGGCAATTGTGGCGGCCTTGCGGGCTGGGAAGGTTAGCTTGGCGCAGGCGGCGTTACGGCAGCATATCTATCGGGCTAAGGATGCGATGATGGCGAGCCATGAATCGGGCGGCGAACCAAGTAACGGACTAGTAAGTAAGCCAAAGGGTGGAGTAAGCCCATCAGTACGAAGACGCTCGCATAGCTGAAATGGACGACCATCCAGCCGGTTAACGCTGTAAATAAAGTTCCGCCGAGCCCGTTGCCGAAGGCGAGGAGGCCGGAGACGGTGCCGACGACTTCGCGGGGATAGATATCGTTCGTGAGAGTGGCTTGGTTGGTCTTCCACCCCATGTGGGCGAAGGTGACGACGCAGATGAGGGCGAGGGCGACGTTGCGGCTTTCGACGAAGCCGACGGCCATCGAGAGGGGCATGAGGGCGGCGAAGGGGAGCATCCAGGCGAGCCGGGCTTGGACTGGGGGGCGGCCGCGTTTGACGAGTTGGCCGGAGAGCCAACCGCCGAGGAGGCTGCCGAGGTCGGCGGTGAGATAGGGCATCCAGGCGAGGAGTCCCATCTCCATGACGGTGAAGCCGCGTTTGTCGACGAGGTATTTGGGGAGCCAGAAGAGGTAGAACCACCAGACGGGGTCCGAGAGGAAACGGGCGAGGAGGAGGCCCCAGGTTTGGCGGTAGCGGAGCATTTCGGTCCAGGAGCGCTGGGGACCGGGGGGCAGGGGGAGGGCGACGGCGTGACGGGTGAGGATGAGCCAGGGGATGAGCCAGAGGAGGCCGAGGGCGCCGGTGGCGATGAAGGCGGCGCGCCAGCCATAGAACGCCGCGAGCGTCGTGATGACGGGCGGGGCGATGACCGCTCCGACGCTGGCTCCGGCTTGGACGAGGCCGTTGACGAAGCCACGATCCTTAGGTTCAAACCAGTCGGAGACGCCTTTGGAGGCGGCCATGAAGTTGCCGCTTTCGCCGGCGCCGAGGAGGAGGCGGAAGCCGGCGAGGGACCAGGGGCCGCGGACGAAGGCGTGAAGCATGTTGGCCGCGCTCCACCAGACCATGAAGAGGCTGAGGGCGCGGCGGGTGCCCCAGCGGTCGACGAGGAAGCCGGAGCCGACGTACATGAGGGTATAGGCGGCGAGGAAGGCGGTGAGGATGTTGGCGTACTGCTGATCGGAGATCGCCAGTTCCTTCGTGAGGGTGGGGGCGAGGACGGAGAGGGTTTGGCGGTCGACGTAGTTGATGACCGCGGAGAAAAAGAAGAGGCTAGCGATGCCCCAGCGCCAGCGGCTCATCTTTAGACCGGCCTTTCCGGGCGGATGCGTTGGCGGAGGAAGATGAGTTCGGCGAGGCTGGCGGCGTCGAGAGAGGCGGTGGGATGGCGGACGCGGGCGGAGGCGATGATGCCTTCGCTGACGAGGTTGTGTTTCATGGCGGAGACGCCGAGGCCGGGTTGGAGTTCGAAGCGGAGGAGGGGGAGGATGCGGGTGAACTCGTCCCAGGCGGCGGAGAGGTTGTTGGCTTGGAGGGCGTTCCAGATGGCGACGAGTTCGCGGGTGAGGTCGCTGCCGGGCATTTGGCCGCGGGCTCCGCGTTGATATTCTTCGATGAAGAATTGGCAGTTGAGGCCGCCGAAGAGGATGAGATTGTCAGCGGCGGCGGCGTGAAGGGCGGAGGTTTTGGGGGCGGTGGGGGGAGCTTCGACTTTGACGAGTTTGACGTTGGGGATTTCGCGGGCCATGCGGGCGAGGAGGGGGACGGGGAGGGGGACCTGCGTCAGGAGGGGGGCGTCCTGGATCATGATGGGGATGGAGATGGCGCGGGAGATTTCGCCGAAGTAGTGGAGGAGGCCATCGCCGTCGGTTTTGAGGTAGTAGGGGGGGAGGACCATGAGGGCGTCGGCGCCGAGGTCTTCCATTTCTTTGGATAGGGCAACGGCGGCGTCGGTGCCGGTGTGTCCGGAGGAGGCGATTAGCGGGACGTCGGGGCCGGCTTCGCGACGGATGAGCTTCATCAGGGAGATGCGCTCTTCGGTGGAGAGAGTATAGCCTTCGCTAGCGTTGCCGAAGAGGCCGAGACCGTGGGCGCCTTGTGCGAGGAGGTAGTGGATGAGGCGGGCCTGGCTGGAAAAATCGACCTGGCCCGCGTCATCGAAGGTGGTACAGAGGATGGGGAAAACGCCGGAGAGTTGCTTCTGCATTCTGAAATTTTATATCACAGACGTGGGGTGGTCTGCTCGGCGTTGGATGATGGGTTCTTCCGGACGCTGACGATTTCCCAGGGGCTGGTGAGCCCGGAGGATTTATTGGGGGCGGTCCAGATGCCGAAGTTGGCGGGGAAACCGGGTTTATAGGGGATGTTGAGGGTGACGGTGAGGGGTATGGAGGAGGCAGCGTTGCCGTCGGTGGTGTCCTGGTAATTGAAGGAGACCGTGGCGTTGGCGGTATTGCTGGTGGACTGGCTGCTGTCGGTAGACCGGGGGAAGGCGATGATGCCTTCGGGGACGATGGAGACGCCGACGGTTTTCCAGCCCGAGCTGGCGTTGGTAACGGACCGTCCAGCGAGGTAGACGACTTTGTTGCCCGTGAAGTTGAGGGTGAATGTGACGTTCAGGGTGAGGACGAGGGAATTACAGGATGCTACGGCAGAGGGGCCGGCTGAGAAGATGGTGCCTGGGCTGTTACTGACCGAACCGGTTGCGCCGAGTGGGAGAGCGGCGGGGAGGCCGACATCGACGCCGCCGTCGTTGACGAGATAGAGGACACCGAGAGGTAGCGAGTAGGCAACGAAGCAGGCGCTGCTACCGATGAGGGCGTTGTTGATGAGGGCGTTGGAGGCGGCACCGGCGAGGGTGGAGATGGTACCTTGGCCGAAGGCGAGGGGAGAGAGAGTGAGTAGGAGGAGAAGTTGGGGGGGTAAGAAACGTTTCATCTCTACTACGCGTATCCGCAGCATACCACTGCGAGAAGGGTAAGTTAGTTCGCAGTCTTATCCAATACAAGATGAGCCTGGAGAACCGGTCGATTCCAACACAAGATGAGCCTGAAGGGAGCCGGATTGGCCAAGCTGGGGATTGCTCATTCGAATGCAGAAG
>Ga0209086_10002426_pt1 | contig 14559 bp, 12 predicted proteins | sample M_130207_XF_Meta_FD_187312 | JGI IMG/M metagenome (GOLD analysis project Ga0209086, IMG submission 187312) | Freshwater microbial communities from Lake Montjoie, Canada to study carbon cycling - M_130207_XF_MetaG (SPAdes) (version 2) | ecosystem: Environmental > Aquatic > Freshwater > Lake... | reverse complement strand
CACCCGCCAGCCAAGGCGTGATCACATCAGGGTGTGCCGCCAGCCAAGTTTTGGCAGCCACCGCCGGATCGGTGCCGTCGTTCAAGATCGCACCCATGATCTCGTTCTCCATCGCCAGCGAGAAGACGAGGTTGGACAGGAACTTACCCGTGTTGGGGCATTCGGTCGCATAGCCCGCGCGGGTGTTGGTGTAGACAGTTGCACCGCCCAGATTGGGGCCAAAGAAATCATCGCCGCCTGTCAGATAGGTCATCTTGAAGTTGGCGTTCATCGGGTGGGGTTCCCAGCCCAGGAAGATGATCGCTTTTTGCGCCTGATCTTCTTTGGCGACTTGGGCCAGCATCCCTTGTTCCGAGCTTTCGACCAACTCAATGGCAGCGTCTTTCAGGCCAAAGGCGTTGGCTTCGATCATGTCGAGGATCAGCTTGTTGCCGTCATTGCCAGCTTCGATCCCGTAGATCTTACCTTCCAGATCGGCGGCATGTGCTGCGATATCGGCAAAATCTTTGATCCCAAGCGCAGCGCCCGCTTCGTTGGTGGCCAAGGTGTATTTGGCCCCTTCCAAGTTGGCAGTCAGCGATTCGACGGTTTTGGCATCCAGATAGGGTTGGATGTTTGACGCCATCGTGGGCATCCAGTTGCCCAAGAACACATCGACATCGCCCGAAGCAAGCCCTTCATAGGTCACGGGAACCGACAGAACTTGCGTTGCGGTTTCATAGCCCAAGGCTTGCAAAATCAGGCTGGATACGGCGGTGGTGGCGGTGATGTCCGTCCAGCCAACGTCAGAAAAGGTTACCTTATCGCAGCCCGCCGCAAAGGCAGAGCCCGTGAAGGCAAACGCCACGGCGGTGGCAAGCAGGGTGGATTTGAAGGTCATAGGGGCTCCCCGTTTTTTGTTGATTGACGAGTCAATAAACTTCAAGCTAGCTGCAAAAAGCAAGTGTTTTTCACCGCTCACTTCAAGGACAGCATGCCGAAGCTTGGGATGGAGCCTATACGCAAAGACGCGCTCGTCAAAGCCACGATCACCGAGATCGGGCGGACGGGGTCTTTAGACGTGACGGTTAGCCAGATTGCCAAGCGTGCGGGCATGTCTAGTGCGCTGGCGCATCACTACTTTGGGTCCAAGGAAGATATGTTTCTGGCCGCGATGCGCCACGTAATGACGATCTACGGGGCCGAGGTGCGCGGCGCTTTGTGCGTGGCGCAATCGCCGATCGAGCGGATCGAGGCGATTGTGCTGGCATCGTTCAGCCCTGCCAACTTCCGACGCGAAGCGGTGGGGGCTTGGCTGAACTTTTGGGTTTTGGCGCAAACTGTGCCGCAAGCCAAGCGTCTGGTCGCGGTCTATCAGCGACGGCTGAAATCGAACCTGCTGGTGGGGCTGCGCCCCTTGGCGGGTGTGCGGGCCGAAGCCATTGCCGAAGGCTTAGGCGCTTTGATCGACGGGCTTTATCTGCGCCAAGTGCTGCGCCCCGGTGCGCCCGATGGCGCGGCAGCTACGGCGATGGCGCGCGATTATCTGGTGGCGCATTTGGGTGCTGCCGCAGGTCTAACCATGAAATAGGGTCTCCGGCCCAGCGACAGAAAAGGCGCTTCGTAGGGGGCGATTAACAAATGCAGGCAGATTATGTGATCATCGGTTCGGGCTCGGCAGGGTCAGCCTTGGCTTACCGCTTGGGGCAGGCGGGTATGCGGGTGATTGTGATCGAGGCAGGTGGCACAGATGCGGGCCCTTTGATCCAGATGCCAGCGGCCTTGTCTTATCCGATGAATATGCCCCGTTATGATTGGGGCTTTCATTCGGAACCCGAACCGCATTTGGGCGGGCGGGTTTTGGCGACGCCGCGCGGGCGTGTGGTGGGCGGATCGTCCAGCATCAATGGCATGGTCTATGTGCGCGGCCATGCCCGCGATTACGACACATGGGAGGAGATGGGCGCGCAGGGCTGGGCCTATGCCGACGTGCTGCCCTATTTCAAACGGATGGAAAACTGGCACGGCGAAGATGGCGCGCCGTCAGATTTTCGCGGCACCAATGGCCCGCTGCACATCACCCGTGGCCCGCGCAACAACCCGCTGTTTGACGCCTTTGTGAAAGCGGGCGGTCAGGCGGGCTATAACACCACCGCCGATTATAACGGCGAAGCCCAAGAAGGCTTTGGCGCGATGGAGGCGACGATCTGGAAAGGGCGGCGCTGGTCTGCGGCCAATGCCTATCTGAAACCCGCGATTAAACAGGGCAATGTGCAGCTTTATCACGGCTTGGCGCGCAAAGTGGTGATCGAAGATGGCCGCGCGGTTGGTGTTGAACTGCAACGTGCCGACAAGGTCGAGGTGATCCGTGCCGCGCGGGAAGTGATCCTGGCGGCCTCGGTGATCAATACGCCAAAACTCCTGATGCACTCTGGCATTGGGCCCGCGGCCCATCTGGCCGAAATGGGGATAGCTGTGGTCGCAGACCGCCCCGGTGTGGGGGCCAATTTGCAGGACCATTTGGAGCTGTACCTGCAATTCGCCGCCAGCCAGCCCATCACGCTGTATAAATACTGGAACCTGTGGGGCAAGGCGTTGATCGGGGCGCAGTGGATGTTGACGGGTAAGGGGCTTGGGGCTTCCAACCAGTTTGAAAGCTGCGGCTTTATCCGGTCAAAGGCGGGGATCGAATATCCCGACATTCAGTATCACTTCCTGCCCATCGCTGTGCGCTATGATGGCAAAGCCTCGGCCCATGGGCACGGGTTTCAGGTGCATACGGGGCCGATGCGCTCACGCTCGCGCGGGGCTGTGACGTTGCGTTCGGCTGACCCGCTGGCGCCGCCCAAGATTGTGTTCAACTACATGTCTGAGCCGTCAGATTGGCAAGATTTCCGCACCGCTATTCGCTTAACCCGTGAAATTTTTGCGCAAGAGGCGTTCAAGCCCTTTGTGAAGTCAGAAATCCAGCCCGGCTCTGCCGTGCAATCGGACGATGATCTGGACGACTTCATCCGTGCCCATGTGGAAAGCGCCTACCACCCCTGTGGCACATCGCGCATGGGGCGGCGCGATGATCCGTTGGCGGTGGTTGACCCCGAACTGAGGGTGATCGGGGTCGATGGATTGCGCGTGGTGGATAGTTCGATCTTCCCGCAGGTCACCAATGGCAACCTCAACGGGCCGTCGATCATGACGGGCGAAAAGGCGGCAGATCATATCTTGGGCAAAGAGATGCTCGCGCGGTCTAATCAGCTGCCGTGGATCAACCCGAACTGGCGCACCGCGCAGCGCTAGTCTGCCGCAAGGGCCACCACGCGTTCAAACAGGGTCTGCACGATCTTATCGGCTTCGGCGGCGCGGTCTTTCACGATCCGTGCCGTAAGGCCCCGCGCTGTCATCAAGCCCGTCCAAGCCAAGACTGGCTTGCCATCGGGCCCAATCTTTTGCACAACATCCAGCCCGATCGACACGCCGCCGCCGATGCGGTGATCGGCCTGAATGTCGATATGGCCTGAGGCTTTGTCTGCTGTCAGAAGCAGGGTCATTTGCCCAGCCAGATTAAGGACAATCACCCCGATCCTGCGCCGAAAGGTAAAGGGGACCGTGTCTGCGCGGCTTTCAGCGAAAACAAACCCCTCGGGGGCAATTTTGCCCAATGTGGTCGGGTCGCCCAACAGATGCAGCAGGTTTTCAGGCGGGCAGGTGGAAGGAATAGAGCCGTGAAGTCTCATTTTTCATCCAATAAAACAGGTCGTCACAAACGCCGAACCCTCAAGCTACAAGCTTTTCGCCGGCCACAAAAGGGGGGCAATCGACACTGTCGACAAGACAGAGCATGCCAACATCAAGCCAATCAGAGGCATCTCGCCCGAGCCGGGGGGCAGGGCGGCAACGGCTAGCGCCGACAAGGCCGCCCCGCCACCAATCACAATCGCCCCACCAAGGCCCGAGGCCGTGCCGGCAAGCTCGGGTCGCACAGACAGCATTCCGGCATTGGCATTGGGCAGCGCCATGCCATTGCCCACGCCCAAGGCGACCATTGCGCCAAAGAATGTGGCGGGATTGGAAAGCCCTGCCCAAGTCACCAGCGCCAAAAGCGCCATGCCGCCGGTTGTAACCATCGTGCCCGCCACGATCATCGGGTTCATCCCAAAGCGCACCGAAAAGCGCCCTGCCACAAAGTTGCCCGCCGCATAGCCCATCGCAGGCAGCGCAAAGGCCAATCCGATGGCCGAGGGCTGCAGCCCAAAAACCTTGGCCCCGACATAGGGCGCGCCGCCCAAAAAGGCGTAAAAACAGCCCGAGGCAAAGGTCGCCGCACCGCAATAGGCCCAAAACCGTCCCGCGCCCAAAAGGGCGGGGTACAGGCGGATTTGCTGGGCAAAGCTGCGCTGGGCCGTCATGGCGGTTTCGCCCATATCGGCCCACGTCAGCGCTGTCACCGCCAGCCCTAAGACCAGCAGCATGATGAAGGTTGATTGCCAGCCAAACGCCTCTTCCAGCGTGCCGCCGAGAACGGGGCCGATCATGGGAACCAAGCTCATCCCCATGGTGACATAGCCGATCATCGACGCGGCGCGGGGCCCTTCGACCATATCGCGCACCACGGCACGGCTAAGCACCATGCCCGCCGTCACCACCGCTTGCACCATGCGAAACGCCAAGAACACCGTGGCATTGGGGGCAAGCAACGTGCCGACGGTGGCCAGCAAGAACACCATCAAAGCGCCCAGAACCACGGGCCTGCGGCCAAAGCGGTCGCTGACCGGCCCGATCACCACCTGCATCACCGCTGACAGCGCCAGATACAGCGACACGGCCAGTTGCATCAGCCCATAGGGAACGTCGAAATACAGTGCCATCTGCGGCAAAGACGGCAGCATCAAATTCAACGTCAGCGCCGAATGGCCTGTCAGCAAGGTCAGGGTCAGCAAGCGGGGTGGGGTTTTCCGGTTCAGGAAAACGCTGTTTGGCAGCGTGCTTACCATTTTTGCAACGCGGCAGTGCCGCTCTTGGCAAAGTCCGCCGCATCGCGCCACTGGGTGCCGCTGGTCAGAACTCGTCTGATGTGCTGTGGGCCATGCCAAGCCCATGCTTCAAAGACCTTGGGCCCGATGAAAAGCGGATGGGGAAGCAGAGCTATCAAAAAATGCAACATGAGGCCCTCGACACAGATGGGAACCAGTTAGCGCATAAACTTGCCAAGGGGCAGGGGCAGCACTGCTTTTCACCCGTACCTTTCGTCGCTGAAAGTCATTTTATTGCGGCCCCGCGCAACATTTTTGCTTTCCGCTGCGGCGCGGCACATCTATGTTGCGCACACAAAGCCTGTCATACGGGCGTCACGAATTCAAAGGACCCGTGCCATGGATGTAATGCTGGAACTGGAAACGCGGCGGCAGGCGGCCCGCGAGGGTGGCGGTCAACGGCGGGTCGAGGCGCAGCATGGCAAGGGCAAACTCACCGCGCGTGAGCGGGTTGAACTGCTGATGGACGAAGGCTCGTTCGAAGAGTTTGACATGTTCGTGGCGCACCGCTGCACCGATTTTGGGATGGAGGCCGAGCGTCCCGCCGGGGACGGCGTGGTCACAGGCTGGGGCACGATCAACGGGCGCATGGTCTATGTGTTCAGCCAAGACTTCACCGTCTTTGGCGGGTCACTGTCTGAAACTCATGCGCAGAAAATCTGCAAGATCATGGACATGGCCATTCAAAATGGCGCGCCGGTGATTGGCATCAACGATTCCGGTGGCGCGCGGATCCAAGAAGGTGTGGCATCCTTGGCGGGCTACGCGGAAGTGTTTCAGCGCAACATCATGGCCTCGGGCGTTGTGCCACAGATCAGCTTGATCATGGGGCCCTGCGCGGGCGGGGCGGTTTATTCGCCTGCCATGACCGACTTTATTTTCATGGTCAAAGACAGTTCGTATATGTTTGTGACCGGCCCCGATGTGGTCAAGACCGTCACCAACGAAGTGGTGTCTGCCGAAGACTTGGGGGGTGCATCGACGCATACCAAGAAATCCTCGGTCGCTGATGGCGCTTATGAGAATGATATCGAAATGCTGGCCGAAGCACGGCGGTTGTTTGATTTTCTACCGCTCAACAACCGCGAAAAAGCGCCCGTCCGCCCGTTTTTCGACGACCCAGCGCGGTTGGAAGCCAGCCTTGATACGCTGATCCCCGACAACCCAAACCAGCCCTATGATATGAAAGAACTGATTCACAAAGTTGCCGACGAGGGCGATTTTTTCGAAATTCAGCGTGATTATGCCGCCAATATCATCACAGGCTTTGTGCGCATTGAAGGCCAAAGCGTGGGCGTGGTGGCCAACCAGCCGATGGTTCTGGCTGGGTGCCTGGATATTGATGCCTCGCGCAAGGCGGCGCGGTTTGTGCGGTTTTGCGATGCTTTTGAAATTCCGATCCTGACCTTGGTCGACGTGCCTGGCTTCTTGCCCGGTGTGGCGCAGGAGTTGGGTGGGGTGATCAAGCATGGGGCCAAACTTCTCTTTGCCTATGGCGAGGCGACTGTGCCCAAAGTGACTGTCATTACCCGCAAGGCTTACGGCGGGGCCTATGATGTGATGGCCTCCAAGCACCTGCGTGGCGATTTCAACTATGCGTGGCCCACGGCAGAGATTGCCGTGATGGGGGCGAAAGGCGCGGTCGAAATTCTCTATCGGTCTGAACTGGGCGATAAGGACAAGATCGCCGCCCGCGTGAAAGACTATGAAACGCGCTTTGCCAACCCCTTTGTCGCCGCCGAAAAAGGCTTCATCGACGAGGTGATCCACCCGCAATCCACCCGCAAGCGCGTGGCACGGGCCTTTGCCTCGCTGCGGGGCAAGAAACTTTCCAATCCTTGGAAAAAACACGACAATATCCCGCTTTGATGCACCCGTTAGAGATGAGCCTCATGCCGCGTTGGCCCGCCTTGCTTGGTATTTTGCTGCCGCTGCCCCTTTGGGCGAGCGATGCGATCAACGTGCCCTCGGGCCAAGCCGTGACCTTGTTGGAAGCGGTGTCGAACGTGCCGGGCAATAGTGGCCCTGCGCTGCGCTTTCGCTTCTTGGCCCCCGCCATAGCGCGGGATGGGGGCAACATTGACGCCGAGACCGCAGGCAATGATATGGATCACCTGTGCACCACCTTTGCGCTGAAAAACCTGCCTGAGGACGACCCAAAACCGGCCGAAATAATCATCTCGCTGTCTGACCGCGATGTGCCCCTGGGCGAGGACGATCCCGAAGCAACGCAATTCTTCAATTCCTACAGGATCGAAGATGGCGCTTGTCAATGGGAGATGTTCTGAATGCCCTATGTTCCCCTCTTTAAGAAGACTGCCCCTTTAAGAAAGTCTGGCCTATGCTGAAACACCGCGGCTTTCCTGGGCGTCTTCCGGGGTCTGATTTTCAATTCGTCATCCGGCGCGCCAATATGAAAGAGGGTGCGACAAAAATCACCAACCGCGAGCGCTTTCGCGATCGCAAACATGTGGACCGCATGGCCGATGCGGGCTTTATGGCGGCCCTTTGGCAGTATTTTGGTGAAGAACCCTTTGAGCGCGGCAATTTAGATGCGGGCCGCCTGTCGTGGCTGTTTGGCCGCGAGGTGGTGCCCGCCGAAGACCCATTCAACCCCGCCTCTTACGATGCCATGCTCAAAATAGATGCGGCCCGCGCGCGGTCGTCTTTTCCCGAAGTCTTCGCTGAAGACGCCCCCGATGCCTTGGGCGGCGGCGACGCGGATTGGGAAGATTAAGATGCGCGCGACCTGCCTCAACACTCGTCTTGCCACCGCGTCAGCGGAAGGCCCACTTGCGAAGGAATGCCCATGTTCACCAAGATCCTGATCGCCAATCGCGGCGAGATTGCCTGCCGCGTGATCAAGACCGCCCGCAAGATGGGCATCAAGACCGTGGCCGTCTATTCCGACGCTGACCGGGGTGCACTGCATGTAAAAATGGCGGATGAGGCCTATCACATTGGCCCCGCCCCTGCGGCCCAAAGCTATATCGTGATCGATAAAATCCTAGAAACTGTGCGCGCCACGGGTGCCCAAGCCGTTCACCCCGGCTACGGCTTCCTATCCGAAAACCGCGCTTTTGCGGCGGCTTTGGAAGCTGAAGGCGTGGTCTTTATCGGCCCGCCCTCTTCGGCCATCGAACAGATGGGCGACAAAATCACTTCAAAGAAGATCGCCCAAGCCGCGGGGGTCTCTACGGTGCCGGGTTATATGGGCATCATCGCAGATGCCGACGAAGCTGTGAAAATCTCTGGCGAAATTGGCTATCCTGTGATGATCAAGGCCTCGGCCGGCGGTGGCGGCAAGGGCATGCGGATTGCGTGGGACGCGGCTGAGGCGCGCGAGGGTTTCCAGTCTTCCAAGAACGAAGCCGCAGCCTCGTTCGGGGACGACCGCATTTTCATTGAAAAGTTTGTCACCCAACCCCGCCATATCGAAATTCAGGTCCTAGCCGACCAGCACGGCAACACAGTCTACCTGCACGAACGCGAATGCTCGATCCAGCGGCGCAATCAAAAAGTGATCGAAGAAGCGCCCTCACCCTTCCTTGATGCCGCGACCCGCAAGGCCATGGGCGAACAGGCCTGCGCCTTGGCGCGTGCCGTGGGCTATACCTCGGCTGGAACGGTGGAATTCATCGTGGATGGCAGCCGTAATTTCTTTTTTTTAGAAATGAACACCCGTTTGCAGGTGGAACATCCGGTGACCGAACTTATTACGGGGATTGATTTGGTCGAACAGATGATCCGCGTGGCCGATGGGCAAAAGCTGCCCTTTGCTCAAGCTGATATCAAAATTAACGGCTGGGCCATGGAAAGTAGGCTGTATGCCGAAGACCCCTACCGCAAGTTTCTTCCCTCCATCGGCCGCCTGACCCGCTATCGCCCGCCCGCGGAGGGCGCCACCGAGCGTGGCGGCATCGTGCGCAATGATACGGGCGTTTTCGAGGGCGGCGAGATTTCGATGTATTACGACCCGATGATCGCCAAGCTGTGCACTTGGGCTCCGACCCGCTCTGCGGCGATTGAAGAAATGCGTCTGGCGCTGGACACCTTCGAAGTCGAAGGCATCGGTCACAACCTGCCCTTTGTCGCCGCCGTGATGGATCACCCGCGCTTCACCTCTGGCAACATCACCACGGCTTTCATTGCCGAAGAATACCCGGACGGCTTCAAAGGGGCCACGCTTGACAGCGACCTTCTTCACCGCATCGCCGCCGCCGCTGCTGCGATGAACCGTGTCGCCGAAATTCGCCGCACGCGCATTTCCGGCACGATGGACAATCACAAACGCAAGGTCGGCGATAATTGGGTGGTCGATCTGCAAGGCGAGCGCATTGCCTTGACGATTGCAGCCGACCATCATGGATCGACCATCACCTTCGCCGACGACACGCGGCTGCGCGTCACCTCTGATTGGCAACCGGGCCAAGCCTTGGCACGTTTGATGGTGGATGGCCAACCGCTGGTGATGAAAGTGGGCAAGATCCCGATGGGCTTCCGCCTGCGCCTGCGCGGCGCGGATCTGAAGGTGCTGGTCCGCTCGCCCCGCGCTGCAGAGTTGTCGCAGCACATGCTGGAAAAGATTCCACCCGACACGTCGAAATACCTTCTTTGCCCGATGCCTGGCCTGCTTGTGACGCTTGCCGTGGCCGTAGGCGACGAAGTGCAAGAAGGCCAAACCTTGGCCACGGTCGAAGCGATGAAGATGGAAAATATCCTCAAAGCCACCCGCGCGGGCGTGGTCAAGTCGGTCAACGCCGCCCCCGGTGCCTCGCTTAAGGTCGACGAGATCATCTTGGAATTCGTCTGATCCTTTCATACTTGCCTAAATATCCTCGGGGGTCCGGGGGCAGAAAGCCCCCGGTTCCGCCGCTGCAACAAGGACATCGCCATGACCACCCGCGCTGACTGGGACGCCCTCGCCACCAAAGACCTTAAGGGCAAGTCGCCCGATACGCTCACGTGGGCCACGCTCGAAGGCATCGCCGTGAAACCGTTGTACACGGCTGAGGATACCGCCAACCTGCCTCATATGGGCGGTTATCCCGGCCTTGCCCCCTTCACACGCGGTGTACGCGCAACGATGTATGCAGGCCGTCCTTGGACGATCCGGCAATATGCGGGTTTTTCCACGGCCGAGGAATCCAACAATTTCTACCGGAAAGCTTTGGCTGCGGGCCAACAAGGTGTCTCTGTGGCCTTCGATCTGGCCACCCACCGTGGCTATGATTCCGATCATGCCCGCGTGGTGGGTGATGTTGGTAAGGCCGGTGTTGCGATAGATTCGGTCGAGGATATGAAGATCCTGTTTGACGGCATTCCCTTAGACAAAATCTCTGTCTCCATGACCATGAATGGCGCTGTGATCCCGATCCTTGCCAATTTCATCGTCGCAGGCGAAGAGCAGGGCGTTTCCCGCGCTGCCCTGTCTGGCACGATCCAGAACGACATTCTCAAAGAGTTTATGGTGCGCAATACCTATATCTACCCGCCCGAACCCTCGATGCGGATCGTGGCTGACATTATCGACTACACCGCCCGTGAAATGCCCAAGTTCAATTCTATCTCGATTTCCGGCTACCACATGCAAGAAGCCGGTGCGAATTTGGTGCAGGAACTGGGCTTCACCCTCGCCGATGGCCGCGAATATGTCCGCACGGCCCTCGCGCGCGGTATGAACGTTGACGAATTCGCGCCGCGCCTGTCGTTCTTCTTCGCCATCGGCATGAACTTCTTTATGGAGGCCGCAAAGCTGCGCGCCGCCCGCCTGCTGTGGCACCGCATCATGGCTGAATTTGGTGCGAAAAAGCCCGAAAGCCTGATGCTGCGCACGCATTGCCAAACCTCTGGCGTGTCGTTGCAGGAAAAAGACCCTTACAACAACGTGATCCGCACGGCCTATGAGGCGATGTCAGCCGTCCTCGGCGGCACGCAATCGCTGCACACCAACTCCTTTGACGAGGCTATGGCGCTGCCCACCGAAGCCTCGGCCCGCATTGCGCGCAACACGCAGCTGATCTTGCAAGAAGAGACCGGCATCACCCATGTGGCTGACCCGCTGGCGGGCAGCTATTATGTCGAAACGCTGACGGCGCAGTTGGCCGAGGAGGCATGGAAGCTGATCGAGGAAGTCGAATCCCTCGGCGGTATGACCAAAGCCGTGGCTTCGGGTATGCCCAAACTGCGCATCGAAGAAAGCGCTGCGCGTCGCCAATCGCTGATTGATCGCGGCACCGATGTGATTGTGGGCGTGAACAAATACCAGCCCGAAACCGACACGCCGGTGGATATCCTGTCGATCGACAACATCGCCGTGCGCGACAGTCAGATCGCCCGCCTGCACATCACACGTGCCGCGCGAAATGAAGGCGAAGCCCAAGCCGCCCTGCAAGCCTTGGAAGCGGCCGCCCGTTCCGACGGCAACCTTCTCGATGCCGCCATCATCGCCGCCCGCGCCCGTGCTACGGTTGGAGAGATTTCGACTGCGATGGAAAACGTCTTCGGTCGCCACAGGGCCGAGGTAAAAACCCTCGCTGGCGTCTATGGCGCAGGCTACGACGGCGACGCTGGCTTTGAAGCCATCCAAGCCGATATCAACGCCTTTGAGGCCGAAGAAGGCCGCCGCCCGCGGATGCTCGTGGTCAAAATGGGCCAAGACGGCCATGATCGCGGTGCCAAAGTCATTGCCACAGCCTTTGCCGATATGGGCTTTGACGTCGACATGGGCCCGCTGTTCCAAACGCCGGAAGAGGCGGCGCAAGACGCCATTGACAATGATGTTCATGTCATCGGCATCTCGTCGCAAGCCGCAGGCCATATGACTCTTGCGCCCAAACTGATCGAGGCGCTCGCCGCCAAGGGCGCAGGTGACATTCTTGTGATCTGCGGCGGTGTCATCCCAGCGCAGGATTATGCCTTCCTCAAATCCAAAGGCGTCAAAGCCATCTTTGGCCCGGGCACCCATATCCCCAAAGCAGCCGCTGAGATTTTGGCCCTAATCCGCGCTACGCGCTGATCTTTTCACCAAGGCGCAAACACTCCGCAGCGGTCTGGGGCGTGCGCAGCCCCCCAGCTTGGTCCAAACAAAACGCCCGCTGATTTCAGCGGGCGTTTTGTTTGGTGTGAAGGGTGCGGCGACCTCGGGGAGGAGGTCGAGGTCGCCGCTGGTCCGGGGGCCTCAGGGAGGAGGACAAGGCCCGCGTACACCAGTAGACGCAAAGATCAGCGCCTGAATGACGCGACGGGCCCGGGGGAGGAGACTGGGCGCCGCCGCACTTGGCCTTCACCCGGGGAGGAGGTCGGGATCAGGCGAAGAAGAAAGCGGCACCCTCAGGGAGGAGGTTGAGGATGCCGCTGGTCCGATAGCCCAAGGGAGGAGGTTTGGGCCGCCGAAGTCTGGCCCGATGCTGGGCTTTCGTAGAAAAGCGACGATGCCAGGGAGGAGGAGGGCACCGCCGCACTTGACCAGGGACTTGCAGGGAGGAGGTTGCAAGTCTGGGGGCAAGATTAAACTTTGTAAGCCGCCTCATGGGCCACATCACTGATGCTGGCGCGGTTCAGGCCCAGATCGGACAGGTCGCGGTCGGACAATTGGCCCAGTTCAAACAGGGTTTGATTGAAGACTCGGCGGCGGGCGATCAGATCTTTCACAGCCACCACCAAAGCGGCGAGCCGACCAGAGAAGCCCATTTGAACCGAGCGGGTCGAAGTCATATATGCCATTTTCAGCCTCACATTTTTTCTATTGCGCGGCACCTGTTCGTCAAACTCTGATCAGGTTCTGCGCTGTTAGGGCAAACATGGGGCAAATGCTGCACCTGCACAATACGCCCTTCGCTCAATGCCGCCATGCGCTTGGTGCATGGCTAGGTGTCAAAAAATGTTCATACTTATCAATATTCTCGCCTAATTTTTGAGCGTTTGGTCAAGACTGGCTTGCCCTTTGCCCCAAAGAGGCACACCTTAGAAATGCCTTTGGCATAGGAGAGTTTGATGGCCCCGACGCGTGATGTGGTGATGGCGGAACTGGCAAAGATTGCCACCCCAAGCGGGGGCAATCTGGTGCGCGATGATTTGGTGCGCGCCCTGACCATCGAGAGCGGTGTTGTGCGTTTTGTGATCGAAGCGCCCACTACCGATCACGCGCGCGCCCTGGGCGCTGCCCAAAACGCCGCTGAAACGGCGCTGCGGCGCTTAGATGGTGTTACGGCGGTGCAGGTCGTGCTGACGGCCCACGGCCCTTCGGCCAAACCCGCTGCTCCGTCACCTGCCGAGCCGCCCTCGCTGAAAGTGGGTGGGCATCCAACGCCGCATCAGGGTGGGCCTGCGCGGGTGTCTGGGGTGGATCGGATCATCGCCATCGCCTCGGGCAAGGGCGGGGTGGGCAAATCCACCGTGGCCTCGAACCTCGCGGTGGCGCTAGCGCGGCAGGGGCGGCGGGTCGGGCTGTTGGACGCGGATATCTACGGGCCATCCCAACCGCGCATGATGGGCGTATCAAAGCGCCCCGCCTCACCCGACGGCAAGACGATTGAACCCCTCCACGCGCATGGCGTGACGATGATGTCGATCGGGTTGATGCTGAAAGAGGATGAAGCCGTGATCTGGCGCGGGCCCATGCTGATGGGGGCCTTGCAGCAACTGATCAACCAAGTGGCTTGGGGGCGGTTGGATGTGCTGGTGATCGACTTGCCGCCCGGCACCGGGGATGTGCAACTGACGCTGGCGCAGCGCACCCATTTGACAGGGGCCATCGTGGTATCCACCCCGCAAGACGTGGCTCTGCTGGATGCACGCAAGGCGCTGGATATGTTTGATAAGCTGAAGGTGCCTGTGCTGGGCCTGATCGAGAATATGTCGACCTATATCTGCCCCAACTGCGGGCATGAGGCGCATATCTTCGGCCATGGCGGTGTAGCGGCAGAGGCTGTGAAGCTGAACCTGCCCTTTTTGGGCGAATTGCCCCTGAACCTAGAGGTGCGGATTGCGGGCGATGCTGGCACCCCAATTGCCGCCACTGACAGCCCCTTGGCCGACCCCTATATTCGCTTGGCGCGCCGATTGATTGACGGCGGCATGGGCTGATCCAGCGGGCGGGGGGCTGTTCTGACCCCCGGCATACCGTGAGCCGAGAGGCCTTTCTGCCCCTCCGGACCCTTTGGACAGTATTTTTGCAAAGGGCAAGGGCAGGGCTGTGGCCTATTGCGGGGTGATTCGTTGGAGTCTCCTGGGAAATTGCCCCACAACTGCAGGAAAACCGCCTGAAAGCCGCCTTTCTCAAGTAGAGTACATTCTCTGAGAGTAAGAGCGTGGACTGTGGCTGTCTAAATATAGAAGTCCTAATGAAAGGGCACACAAGATATAGGATCTTCTCAACGTTTTTTGGCGCCAATTTTCTTTTTTTATAAAAAGTGGGGCATTTTCCCAACATTTCCCTTGAAGTGGGGATCAATCCCGTTCATACATAATACCAAGAGGCGAGCAGCACATTAGGGCGGACGAAACGACCCAAAATAAAAGAGCCAGAGGCAGGTTCATCAGGCGCTCT
>Ga0209086_10002424_pt1 | contig 14561 bp, 10 predicted proteins | sample M_130207_XF_Meta_FD_187312 | JGI IMG/M metagenome (GOLD analysis project Ga0209086, IMG submission 187312) | Freshwater microbial communities from Lake Montjoie, Canada to study carbon cycling - M_130207_XF_MetaG (SPAdes) (version 2) | ecosystem: Environmental > Aquatic > Freshwater > Lake... | reverse complement strand
GTGATCTTTAGCCAAAGCAGCGACTTTAACAGCCTCATCATGCGTGTCGTTGCAGTTGCCAAGACTCTGCACCGGAACCGCTGACAGTTGCCTTGCCTCGATCCACAGTTTCGTACCATCGGCCTCGGAGACGGCGTTGCCATCGAGTTTCTTAAACACTCCTCCACCGATCAAAAGCAGCTTACCTTTCCCTAGTCGTGCCAAAGCCAGCGCAGTGAATAGTCGGTCGGCTCCTTCCTTGAGATGAATGCCAGAGGGTTCATTTAATGATGGCTCCACGCCTCCGCCTAGCACCATGATGGCATCACATTCCGGCAGTGTGGCCAGATCCACTGGCGGCCACTCCTTTTCGAGCGAGGCCATCAGCAAATGCGGCACTGGCAATGCAGCTGTGATTGTGAGGAGCAACCAAGCCGACCCAGTCAGCCAGAGTAGCTTCCAGTGACGACGGCGGATATGCAAAACACTTATGATCGTGAGCGCCAGCCAGATCAGACCCGGAGGCTCAAGTAGATCGACCAAAGATTTGAGGAAGGAGATCATGTGCGGCGTTGAAGGCGGAAACTTAGCGCGGCCAGGAGAAAGGTGCTGCCGATGAGCAGGGTGCTTAGGGCATTGATGACTGGCAGGCTGCGACTGGTCCTCATCATGCTGGCAACACGCAGCGGCAGCGTGGTGGTGCCGGGTCCGGAAACAAAGAAAGTGATGACGTAATCGTCGATGGACAGCGTGAATGCCAGCAATCCTCCAGCAAGAACACCGGGCAGCAGTAACGGCAACAGCACCTTTCGCACCGCCTGCGCCCGTGTGGCTCCCAGATCACGGGCGGCATCGATGAGGGTGAAGTCGAAGTCCTGCAAGCGGCCGAGCACCACCATGGTGACAAAACTCAAACAAAACGTTACATGTGCGATCCAGATGGTGAGCAGACCGGTTTCGACACCACAAATGACGAATAACGCCAGCAGCGACATGCCCATGAGGATGTCCGGCATGACTAATGGCAGAGTGATGAGCATCTGATGCACGTCTTGCAGCCACGAGCGGAAATAGTGCAGCGCATACGCGGCCAGCGTGCCGAGGATCATCGAAGCCAATGACGCGGAAACAGCGATCTTGAGTGTTACGGCGAGCGATTCCCATACCTCATTCGCCGCCCACAGCTTTTCATACCAATTCCAGGTAAAACCATCCCATTCGCCACCAAAACGAGAGGCATTGAAGGAATTCATGACAAGCACAACCAGCGGCGCGAATAAAAACACGACGACAACCAGCGTGATGAGTGAAGGCAGCCATGAGCGCTTCATGCTGAGCCCTCCTTACGACCAAAGCGATGCCAAACGGCAACGATCAACATCGGCACGAGCACCGCCAGCATCAAACCCGCAGCAAGCGCACTCGCGTGCGGCAAATTACGATCGGCAAACACGCGCTGGGCAATCTTGCTGCCGAGCATTTCATCTGAAGCGCCACCAACCATCTGCGGGATCACGTATTGCCCGAGCGAGCAGACAAACACCATGAGCGTGGCGGAGATCAGGCCGCGACGCACGCCTGGAACAAACACTTTAGCAAACGAGCGCCACGGCCCCGCTCCGAGATCGCGTGCGGCATCAAGCAGACCAAAGTCGAATTTCTCAGCTGCGGCATAAAGCGGTAGGATAGCAAAGGGCAGCTGTGTGTAGATGAGAACTAATAGCACGGTGCCGACATTGTTGAGCAAGAGAGCGTCTTCGGGGATGAGATGCAGCCAATGCAACAGGCGGGTGAGTGGCCCTTCAGGGTGCAGCAGAGATTTCCACGCGAAGATACGGATGAGGAAGTTCGAGAGAAATGGAATGACAACGAACAGCAGCAGCACCTGGCGCATGCGCGGCCCGACACGCGCCATTTGAAACGTCATCGGCAATGCGAGCGCGACACAGACGATGGTCGTGACGCTACTGAGCCATACGGTACGCCAAATGATGGGCAGGTATGACGGATCGTTCACGGCATGGATCGTCTCCAGCGTCCATCCGGAACCAACGCCGCCTTGCAAATCAGCCGGACGAAAGGCCGTAACGATGACCAAGATGCACGGAATCACGAAAAACACCCCGAGCCAGGCCAAGGACGGCAACGTCAGTAGCCATTGCCTCGAACGGCCTGATTCCGCACTCATGCTTCCCCCTCCAGCATGACAACGCGACCTTCATCGGGATGAAACGTCATCCAAACTTCGGTTCCGCGCACCGGATCAATGTCTCCACCACTAAACCGGCTGCGTTGCAGTTGCGCCAGGATGCTATGCTCGCCCGCCAGGATGCGGTAACGTGTGTGCGAACCAAAGTAGGCAATGTCTTCGACGATACCACGAAATGCATTCACCCGTTCACCGCTTGGCGGCCGTTTGAGCATGAGGCTGATCTTTTCAGGCCGCACCATGAGACGCAGCGTTTGATTGGCGGAAACCGTGCCCTTGCTCAACACAAGCGGACTGCCCAGCCCCTCGACTGACACACGCACGTAGCCTTCGTGCTGCATTTCGACCACGGTGCCAGTGAAGAAATTGGCATCGCCAATGAATGACGCGACGAAGCTGCTGCGCGGCGTTTCATAGAGATGCACGGGAGAGTCCACCTGCTCCACTTTGCCATTATTCATCACCGCAATACGGTCACTCAGGCTCATCGCCTCACCTTGGTCATGCGTGACGTAGATGAAAGTGGTGCCAACCTGCTCATGAATGGCGTTCAGTTCCATGAGCATGTGCTGGCGCAGCTTTAAATCGAGCGCGGCCAGTGGTTCATCAAGCAGCAGAACCTGCGGGCGATTGACTAGCGCTCGGGCGATGGCAACCCGCTGGCGCTGTCCACCGCTGAGCTGCGCGGGGCGTTTGCGCGCATGTTCGGAGAGACGCACCAGTTCGAGCATGCGATCCACACCGCTGCGAATCTCCTCACGCGGCCGACGGCTCATGCGTAGGCCGAAAGCGACGTTCTCCCATACATTGAGGTGCGGAAACAGCGCGTAGTTTTGAAACACCGTGTTTACTGGCCGCTGCTCTGGTGGCAATGTAGTGATATCCTGACCGCCTACGAGAATGCGCCCGCCGTCAGGTCGTTCGAATCCGGCAATCATGCGCAGAAGCGTCGTTTTGCCGCAGCCACTAGGACCGAGCAGCGAGAACGCCTCCCCCTGTGCAACACTCATCGACACATCATCCACGGCACGCAGGGAGCCGAAGGATTTGGAAACGTGGTCGATGACGAGAAAGCCGTCCATGAGGTTGGGGGTCGTACTGTAGCCCGCAAACAATCAACATGGCAAGAAGCTTGCGGGATTCACTGGAACGAACGAGCTTAGCTGAATGTCACCCCGTTTTGAGATTCTGCGCCTCCTTGAGGAGGATGCCTCCAGCAAACTATCCCTCGTCCGCGACAACAAGCGTGGGGATGAACTGCGCCTGCGACGCTTTAAGACAAAGAAAGCAGAGGAAATCGAGGGCCTGCAGGAGTTGTTCCGCCAGCTTGCCGCGCTTCAGAGTCCACATCTCGATCGGGTGATCGATTTCGGTGCGGATAAGGACGGCTTCTACACCATTGTCGCGGGCGTCCTGCCTGGCGAGACGCTGAGCACCATACTGGAACGCGGCCCGCTCTCTGAGAAGGAATTCGAAGCCGTGGCGCTGCAAATGCTCGATGTGCTCGATCTGCTGCATGAGCAGTCCATTGTGCATGGCAGTCTGCGACCCGATAATGTGCGCATCACTGGTGAAAATGCCGCCGACTGGCAAGTAACGTTGCATGGCTTCGGTCAGGGCTTTGCCGGGCGCGATGACAGCAAAGAGGAGCAGATCCGCGCCTACCGCTGCACCGCACCAGAACAATGGATCGACGGCACCACCCGCCGCCGGACAGATGTTTATGCGTTGGGCTGTGTGCTCTATGAGGCGCTGGCGGCCCGCCCGCCTTTCGATGGGAAGGTTCTCAAAGAGTTGCGCGGTAAGCACATCGGTCACGATTTGGCGCCACTGCAAAAGCTAGCTTCGCATGTGCCAAGCTGGATCTGCGCTTGGGTCATGCACCTACTTGCCGTCGATCCTGAGCAACGCCCGCGCAAGGCGGCAGCGGCTCGCGAGTTATTTGAGCGTCGTGAAGCGCCCAACCTCCCGGAACTGCCGCCGCAATCGGCCGAGTTACCCGTGGCATCGAACACGCCACCCGTCAGCCTATCCGCGCAGCAGGTATCTGCACCCGTTGTTCTGCCCACGGCTCATCCTTCGCATGCGACATCGAGCACCATTCCCATCGCCGTCGGCCCGCATGTCTCTCCCACTATGCCGCGTCGGCCTACGACCGGCCCGGCCCAGCGCAAGCCCTTTACTCCGCCGCGCAAACCTCCCGTGACGGCTCCCGCTGTGAACAAAAAACCCTTAATCATCGTTGGTGCGGCCATCCTCTTGCTTCTCGTCGCCGTGTTAACCCGTTGCTCGGGTTAGCAATGAATCTGCGCTGGACTACCATCTGGTTTCCAGCCTTTCACAGGCCCTTCCGCACCCGCTGCCGTGCTCGAAACTCCGCTGGGCCACTCCCGAGTTGACGAGCAAACATACGGCTAAGGTAATGTCGATTAGGGAAACCTGTTTCGATGGCGATCTGGTCGATGGTTTTGTCGGTGAGGGCGAGGGCTTCGCCTGCAAGGCGAAGGCGCGTGGCGAGGACGTAGGCGGCGGGTGTCTGACTGGTGTGCTCGCGGAAGCTGCGGATGAAACGCTCGATGCTCATGCCGGCACGCTCGGAGAGAAAGGCGTTGGAGAGCTTGCTGTGCGGTGCGCGGGCGATGAGGGCGAGAACTTCGACGATGCGCTCGGGCAATGCGGGTGGTGAGTCGATTTCTAGTGTGGCAAAGACGCTGTGAAGCAACGCGGCGCTGAGATGATGCAGGCGATGGTCGCGCAAAGGTGTCGGGCGTTGGCGATGCGTGGCGATGAGTTGGGTGAGCATCGCGCGCAGAGAGTCATCGACTGAAATGACGATGGGTGCCGCAGGAATGGACACACCTGGACGTGCGGTGGTGAAGTGCAGCCAGAAGTGGCAGGCCTGCACCGGGCCGCAGCAGTCGAAAACGGTGTCTGCGGGGATGAGGACGGCCTTTTTGGGTTCCAGCGGGATTTTGCGGCCTTGGAAGAGCAGATGGCATCCAGGCTTGGGATTGTAGTAGAAGCGGCCAGAACGGCGAATCGACACCGCTGTGATTCCAATCCTCCAAGGCATGCTGGTAGCCGCTTTCATGGATCAAAAAGGGTGTCCAGCCAGATTTGGCCACGCGGGCGAGATCCACGCCCCAGGGGGTGGTGTAGTTGAGGTATTTGCGGCTGGATGCCATGATAAGACATAACTAAGGCATGAAACGGCACAGTCATCCAGCGTATGATATGGGTGATGCGATTCCTGTTTTTCATTCTCAGCACCTCTGCCTTCGCCCTGCCCGCCGATCATGCTCAGCGCATGGAGCGTGGCCTGAAGTCGTTTCAGCAAGACGTGGCGGGCATTCTCAAAGAGAACTGCCTACGCTGTCATGGCGGCGAACGAGTGAAGAGCGACTTCGACATGGCCACGCGCGAGGATTTGCTCCGTGGCGGATCGCATGGCTCGGTGGTGGTGCCGTTTGATGCCAAAGGCAGCGCGCTGGTTCAGCAGATCAATCACGCCAAGGAACCACACATGCCGGACGACAAGCCGAAGCTCAGCGCGGAGGTGATCGCCAAAATCACCGCGTGGATCGACGATGGCGCGCCGTATGCCAAGCCACTGGTCGCCGGGAAAAAGCCGAAGCGCGATGCGAGTGTGGTCACGGATGCGGATCGCCAATGGTGGTCGTTTCAGCCGCTGAAGAAGACCAACGCGAAGTCCATTGATGAACTGCTGCTCAAGAACGCGAAGGGCATGTCCTTCAATCCGCCTGCGGACAAGACCACGCTGGTGCGCAGGCTGTATCTCGACCTTACCGGGCTGCCGCCGGATGGGGCGGGGCAGACGGATCTTTCTGCTCTGACAGATCGCTTGCTGTCCTCTCCGCGTTATGGAGAGCGCTGGGCGCGGCATTGGCTCGATGTGGCTCGTTTCGCCGAGAGCACGGGCTTTGAGCAGGATTATGATCGGCCTTTCGCGTTTCATTACCGCGACTTCGTCATCAAGGCGCTGAACTCGGACATGCCTTATGATCAGTTCGTGAAATGGCAACTCGCGGGTGATGAATACGAGCCACAGAACCCGCTGGCGCTGGCCGCAACGGGCTTTCTCGGCGCGGGTGTGTTTCCATCGCAGATCACCGCGAACGAAGTCGAGCGCACACGCTATGATGCGATGGACGACATGCTTAGCACGACGAGCAGTGCGATGCTGGGCCTCACGGTAGGCTGTGCGCGCTGCCATGATCATAAGTTCGACCCGTTCCCCACGCGCGACTACTACGCCATGCTCAGCACCTTCACGACGACGACGCGCATGAATGTGGATGTGCTGCCCGATGGCAAAGTCACGGCTGCGAAGACAACGATGAATGCCAAAACAAATACGCCCGCCGTCCCCGGTGCGACGCGCATGATGATCTGTGGCGAAGGCTACGATCCCATCGTCATGCACACACAGGGCGGGCCATTCTTTGACAAGACCTACGTCCTCAAGCGTGGTAGCCCCGACATGAAGGACGGCGAGGCCACGCAAAGCTTCCTGCAAGTGCTCAGCAAGCCTAGCGATGCCAAGCGCTGGCAGTGGCAACCACCGAAGGATGCCAAGACCTCCGGTCGCCGACGCTCGCTGTCGAATTGGATCACGGATGTCGATCAAGGCGCGGGTGCCTTGCTCGCGCGAGTCATCGTGAATCGCTTATGGCAGCATCATTTCGGCAGAGGACTCGTGCCGACCGTGAATGACTTTGGCAAGACCGGCACCGCATCCACGCAGCCCGAATTACTCGACTGGCTCGCGGGACAACTCATCGTCAATGGCTGGAAGCTCAAACCGATCCACAAGTTGATCCTCAGCAGCCAAGCATGGCAACAAAGCAGCCAGCGCGATGCCAAAAAGGAAGCCGCTGATCCCGACAACGGCCTCTTCATGCGCTTCATGCCCCAGCGTCTCGAAGCCGAGGCCATCCGCGACAGCATGCTGGCCATCAGTGGCCTGCTGGATGAAACCATGTTCGGCCCCGGCACCCGCGACGAAAATAGCAAGCGCCGCAGCATCTACTTCAACATCAAGCGCAGCCAACTCATCGGCAGCATGGTGGCTTTTGATGTGCCCGAGCCACTCGTGAGCCAAGGCAGCCGCCCCACCACCACCGTGGCTCCACAGGCCCTCATCTTGATGAACAGCCCCCAAGCCCGTCAATGGGCCGAAGGCCTCGCCAAACGCATCCAACCCGCTGGCGATGTGCCAAAGCAGATCGCGATGGCCTATCGCATCTGCTTCAATCGCGACCCCAAACCCACCGAACTCGCCACTGGAGCCGAGTATTTGAAATCAGGCGCATCACTGGCGGATTACTGCCAGGTCGTGCTGGGGCTGAATGAATTGATCTACGTGAACTGATATGAACACATTCTCTTACTCTCGTCGTCAATGGCTCGCCCGTGCGGGCGGTGGCTTTGGCATGTTGGCTTTGTCTTCAATGTTGGAAGCGGCGAGCAATCCCTTTGCGCCGAAGGTGCCGATGCAGGTGGGTGGGAAGGCGAAGTCGATCATTTGGATCTTTGCCAATGGTGGGCCGTCGCAAGTGGACACGTGGGACTACAAACCGGAGCTGAAGAAGCGGGATGGCAAGGCGCTGGATGGGTTTGATCCGAAGACGGGCTTTTTTCCTGGTTCGGTGGGTCCGCTGATGGCCTCGCCGTTTGAATTCAAGCAGCATGGACAGAGCGGCACGTGGTGCAGCGATCTGTTTCCGAGGACGGCGATGCATGTCGATAAGATGTGCTTCATTCACTCGTGCTGGACGGGCTCGAACAACCACTCGCCCGCGCTTTTCAAGATGAACACGGGCGAAACGCGCATGGGTTACCCCTGCGTCGGTTCATGGGTCAACTACGGCCTCGGCAGTGAGAGTGATTCGCTGCCTTCATTCGTCGTGATGAGTGATCCGCTGAATCGCGGCCTGCCCAAAGGCAGCGCGGCCAATTGGGGTGCGGGTTTCCTGCCGAGCATCTATCAAGGCACCTGGCTGAAGCCTAAGGGCTCACCGATTGATAACCTCGCGGTGCCCGCATCGCTCACGCCACAACGTCAACGTGCTCAACTCGATCTGCTGGCGAAATTGAACCGCAGCGCGCTCGCCGAATCGCCGATCGAGAGCGAACTCAATGCACGCATCGAGAGCTTCGAGCTGGCCTACCGCATGCAAACCGCCGCGCCGGAGGCATTTGATGTCAAAGGCGAGCCCGAGCACATCCAGAAGCTCTACGGCTTGAACGAGAAGCACTGTGGCCACTTCGCCGCGCAGTGCCTCACCGCGCGGCGCATGGTGGAGCGCGGCGTGCGCTTCATTCAGATCTACAGCGGCGGCATGGAGAATCAGCAGAGCTGGGACGGCCACAACGACATCGCGGGCAATCATCGCGGCTTTGCCAATGAGAGCGATCAGCCCGTGGCCGCGCTCATCGCCGATCTGGAACAGCGTGGCTTGCTCGATCAAACGCTCATCATCTGGGGCGGTGAGTTTGGTCGTCTTCCGATCTCGCAAAAATCTGCCAAACCGGGCCGCGATCACAACCCGCATGCCTTCACCGTCTGGATGTGCGGCGGCGGTGTCAAAGGCGGCTACCATCACGGTGAGAGCGATGAAATCGGCTTCAAGGCCGCCATCGATAAAGTCAGCGTGCATGATCTGCATGCGACGATCCTTGCTGCTGCTGGATTGGATCACGAGCGCCTCACCTTCAAGTTCCAAGGCCTCGATCAAAAGCTCACCGGCGTGGAGAATCCCAAGGTAGTGAAGGCGGTGTTTGCGTGAGATACTTTGAAGCCATGACGCGCAGCCTTTTTGTTTCCCTTTTCGTTCTCACGACCTCGATCTTCGCAGCACCTGCGAAGGTGAAGTTCAATCGTGATGTGCGCCCGATTTTGTCGGACAAGTGCTTCTTCTGCCACGGGCCCGATCCAAAGAAGCGTGAGGCCGATTTGCGGCTGGATGAGCGCACCGCAGCCGTGGAAGCGAAGGCGTTCGTGCCCGGCAAGGCCGAAGTGAGCGAGATGATCCAGCGCATCCTCACCACGGATGCCGACGATCACATGCCCCCGGCCAAATCGAAACTCGGCGACCTCACGGCAGACGAAATCGCCATCCTGAAGCAATGGATCAACGAAGGCGCGGAATATGAGGCGCATTGGGCATTCATTTCGTTGAAGCCAGAGGCGACCAAGGACCAGAGCATCGACAAGATCGTCAGCGCTGGCCTGACAGAGCGCGGTTTGAAGCTCCAGCCCGAAGCGACACCGGAAACACTCATCCGCCGCCTCAGCTTCGATCTCACCGGCCTGCCACCAACACCGGAGGAAGCCACCGCCTTCGTCACCGAGCATCAGTTTGATCCAGCAGCGAGCATTCAGCATCTCGTCACGCGTCTGCTCGCTTCACCGCATTACGGCGAGCGCATGGCGGTGGACTGGCTCGATGTCGCTCGCTACGCGGACAGCTACGGCTTCCAGGTGGATCGCGAACGCGAGGTGTGGCCATGGCGCGATTGGGTGGTGAAGGCGTTCAATGACAACCTGCCCTATGACAAGTTTGTGACCTGGCAGCTTGCGGGTGATCTGCTGCCAAATGCCACGGACGAGCAAATCCTCGCGACCGCATTCAATCGCCTGCACCAGCAGGAAAACGAAGGCGGCAGCCTGGAGGAGGAGTATCGCGTCGAATACGTCGCCGACCGCGTGCAGACCGTGGCGACGGCCTTTCTCGGTCTGACCTTCGAGTGCTCGCGCTGCCACGATCACAAGTATGACCCGATCATGCAGAAGGACTATTACGGGCTGTTCTCGATGCTCCAGAACATCGACGAGGCCGGCTTGTATTCCTTCTTCACGCCTTCGCCACCGACTCCGGCGATGATGCTGATGGACCAACCCGCGAAGGATAAAATGGCGGCGCTCAAAGCCAAGGTCACTCAGTTGGAGAAAACTCGAAGTGATGCGGGCACTCCTGCCCGCACGACGCTGGAACTGCGGGCAGGAGTGCCCGCATCACCGGAAGGCCAACTGGCGCACTTCACGTTTGATGAGTTGAAGGGCAACAAGCTGGCCGATTCGCTGCATGCCGCACCTCCACCGCAGCCAAAGAAGGACCCGAAGGACAAAGGGCCGCCTGATCCCGCTGCTGTGCTCAAGGGCGAGAACAAGCTGGTGTCCGGCAAGCTCGGCAACGCGATCCAATTCACCGGCGATGACGCGGTGGACACGCCGCTGGGCAATTTCCAACGCCACGAGCCCTTCAGCGTGTCGCTGTGGATGCAAACGCCGGACGTGAAGGATCGCGCGGTGGTGTTTCATCGCTCCCAGGCCTGGACGGATGCGGCGAGCCGCGGCTACGAACTGCTGATTGAGGAAGGAAAGCTCAAGTGGTCGCTGATTCACTTCTGGCCGGGCAATGCGATCAGTATCCGCACCAAGGAGAACATTCCGCTGAAGCAGTGGCTGCAGGTGATCGTGACCTATGATGGCAGCAGCCGTGCGGAGGGCTTGAAGATCTTCGTGGATGGCAAACTGGCCTCTGTGGACGTGATCAAAGACAATCTGACGAAAACCATCGCCGGTGGCGGTCATGACAACATCAGCCTCGGCGAGCGCATGCGGGATCGCGGCTTCAAAGGCGGGCTAATCGATGACTTCCGCGTCTTTGGCCGCGATGTGACCACGGAGACGAACGCCGAGCTGCAAAAGGCCCGAGCGGCGTTGTTTGCGTTTCAGGATGCGCAGAAGGAAATCATGGTCATGAAAGAGCTGCCGCAGCCCAAGAAGGCCTACGTGCTCACGCGTGGCGAGTATGACAAGCGCGGCGAAGAAGTCGGCCCCACAACTCCTGCTTCGCTTTCACCGTTTCACAAAGGAGCACCAAAGAACCGCCTCGGCTACGCGCAGTGGCTCACCGCGCCAGATCATCCGCTCATGGCGCGAGTCACCGTGAACCGCCTTTGGCAGAGCTTGTTTGGTCGTGGCTTGGTGAAGACCACAGAAGACTTCGGCAGCCAGGGCGAGAGGCCGTTGTATCCCGAACTGCTCGATTATCTCGCGATGAAGTTCCTCCAAAGCGGCTGGGATGTGAAGGCGTTGGTGAAGGAGATCGTGACGAGCCAGGTCTATCGCCAAAACAGCTTCGTAGACGCCAAAACGATGGTTGACGATCCCGAAAACCAATGGCTGGCCCGTGGTCCACGCTTCCGCCTGCCAGCGGAGATGATCCGCGACAACGCCCTGGCTGCCGCAGGCTTGATCAAACTCACGCTGGGCGGACCGCCGGTGCACTCCTATGAGATGTCTGAGGCCTTCAAGCCCGTCACCCCTGGCGCAGGCGACACGGTCTATCGCCGCAGTCTCTACTCCAACTGGCGCCGCACCAGCCCACCACCCGCCATGGTTGCATTCGATGCACCACGACGTGCCGTGTGCATTTCGCGACGCGAACGCACCGATTCACCGCTCCAAGCGCTCATTTTGCTCAACGGCGTGCAGTATGTCGAAGCCGCACGAGTGCTGGGTGAGAAACTGCACCTCGAAGCGAAGGGCGATCTTCCCCAGATGATCGAATCCGGCTTCCTGCGCTGCCTGAGCCGCAAGCCCGATGCGAAGGAAGTCCAAATATGCACGCAGCTTTATCAGGAGCAGCTCGCTCATTTCAAAGCGATGCCGAAGGAAGCCGAAGAACTGCTGAAAACGGGGAACGCCAAGCGCGATGCTTCCGTTCCAATGCCTGAAGCTGCCGCTGCGGCTGTTCTCGCCCAAGCTTTGATGAATCATGACGCCTGCGTCGTTAAACGCTAACCGAGTCCATTTGATGAACACTCTTCCCATGTTTGATCGCCGTTCTTTCCTAAATCGTTTTGGTTTGGGCCTCGGCGGCATCGCTTTGAATGAAATGTTGGCGAAAGCCTCGTCACCCGAAGACCATGGCGTGTTAGGCGGCACGCATTTTGCCCCGAAGGCGAAGCGGATCATTTATCTATTCATGTCGGGCGGGCCGTCGCATCTGGATCTGTTTGATTACAAGCCGCTGCTGAATCAGCGGAACGGCGAGCAGCTCCCTGATTCGGTGCGCGGTGGGCAGCGGTTGACAGGGATGTCAGGGAATCAATCGTCGATTCCGATGGTGGGATCGCCGTTCAAGTTCACGCAACATGGGCAGGCTGGCGGTTGGTTCAGCGAGTTGCTGCCGCACACGGCGAGCATTGCCGACGACATCTGCGTGGCGCGGTCGATGTTCACGGAGTCGATCAATCACGGGCCCGGTGTGACGTTTTTCCAAACGGGATCGCAGATCGCCGGGCGACCGAGTTTTGGCTCGTGGCTGAGCTATGGGCTTGGCGCGGAGAATGCGAACCTGCCTTCGTTCACGGTGCTGATCACGAAGGGCAAGGGCGGGCAACCTTTGGGCTCGCATCTGTGGGGCAGTGGCTTTTTGCCGACGAAGCATCAAGGCGTGCTGTTCCGTGCGGCTAAGGACCCGGTGCTGTATCTCGGTAATCCGGCAGGGGTGAGCGCTGACAGCCGCAGACTGATGCTGGATCGCCTGAAGGAGCTGCATGAGCATCAATTGGCTGAAACGCCGGACACGGAGATTCAGAATCGCATCGACCACTATGAAATGGCCTTCCGCATGCAGACCAGCATTCCCGATGTGACTGACCTGAGCGATGAACCGCAGCATGTGCTCGAACGCTACGGGCCGGATGTGAAGACGCCTGGCACGTTTGCGGCGAACTGCCTCCAAGCGCGTCGTCTGGCCGAGAAAGGCGTGCGTTTCATCCAGCTCTATCATCAGGATTGGGATCATCACGGCGGCCTGCCGGGCGCGTTGCCGAAACTGTGCAAGGAGACGGATCAACCAGCCGCAGCGCTGGTCAAAGATCTCAAACAACGTGGCTTGCTGGATGACACGCTGGTTGTGTGGGGCGGTGAGTTTGGCCGCACGGCGTATTGCCAGGGCAAGATCAGCACCAACTTCGGCCGCGATCATCATCCGCGCTGCTTCAGCGCTTGGTTCGCGGGCGGCGGCATCAAGGCGGGCTCGGTGTATGGCGAAACGGACGACTTTGGCTACAACACCGTTAACGACGGCCTGCACATCCACGATTTCCACGCTACCCTGATGCACTTACTCGGCATCGACCACGAACGCTTGACCTACAAGTTCCAAGGACGTCGCTACCGGCTCACGGATGTGCATGGAAAGCTGGTGAAGGGCATCATAGCGTAGAGCGAGCGTGTGCTTGCTCTATGGCGGGAATGCGTGTTCATTCACGGCTCATGAGCCAAGCTAGAACCGCCAAGCAACACCGCAAAACCGCCGAGACGGACATTGAGATCGAACTCAATGTCGATGGAAGCGGCAAATCGCAGATCGACACGGGAGTGCCGTTCTTTGACCACATGCTGACGTTGTTCTCCAAGCATGGCCTGTTTGACCTCAAGGTGAAGGTCGTGGGTGACATTGAGGTGGATTATCATCACACGGTCGAAGACACCGGCATCGTGCTGGGCAACTGCTTCCGCGAAGCCTTGGGCAACAAGGCGGGCATCGTCCGCTACGGCTTCTGGTTGCTGCCGATGGACGAGACACTCGCCGAAGTCGCGCTCGACCTGAGCGGCCGATCTTTCCTAAGCTACCATGCGCCGGAGAATGTCGAAGCCATCGGCGGCGTGAACCGCTTCAGCTACCAACTCGTGGAGGAATTCCTGCGCGCCTTCGCGTCGAGCCTGCTGGCGACGCTGCACGTCGAAATCCGCCGCGGACGCGACGCCCATCACATGGCGGAGGCCATTTTCAAAGGCCTCGCACGCGCACTGGATGCTGCCACGAAACTTGATCCACGTGTCACTGGTATTCCGAGCACGAAAGACGTTCTGTAATGAAGCTCGGCGTTCTTGATTATGGCGCGGGAAACCTGCGCAGCGTGTTGAATGCGTTCGAAGCCATCGGAGCGCATGCGAATCTCGTAACGAAGCCTGCGGACTTCGACGGCATCGACGTGCTCGTGTTTCCCGGACAGGGGGCGTTCGGTGATTCCGTGCGCATCTTGAAGGAGACGGGTCTGTGGGAGCCGCTGCGGGCGTGGTTGAAGGCAGAGAAACCGTATCTCGGCATCTGCCTCGGTTATCAGCTTCTGTTCGAAAGCAGCGAGGAGTGCCCAGGAGTCGAAGGATTGTGCGCTGTGGCTGGCAAAGTGCGCAAATTCGATGCGGCGAGCGGTATGAAGATTCCGCACATGGGCTGGAATGTGGCGCAGTGGGAAACGAGTCAGTCAGCGGTGTGGAACGGCCTGCCAAACCCGACATACATTTATTTCGTTCACTCCTATTACCCCG
>Ga0209086_10002418_pt1 | contig 14572 bp, 12 predicted proteins | sample M_130207_XF_Meta_FD_187312 | JGI IMG/M metagenome (GOLD analysis project Ga0209086, IMG submission 187312) | Freshwater microbial communities from Lake Montjoie, Canada to study carbon cycling - M_130207_XF_MetaG (SPAdes) (version 2) | ecosystem: Environmental > Aquatic > Freshwater > Lake... | reverse complement strand
AAATTTAGCCATTTTAATCACCTCTGTTTAATTATTCTTTTTCTTATTGTATTTATACTTTGTTATTTTGCCGATATGTATAAAATTAGTATGTTGTATTCTTTTATTTTGTTTATAAAATTTCTTCTTTTCATAGTTTTGGTATTAGGAGTTGTGTTTATAATTTGTATGGCATTGATTTCTAATTTTGTATGTCAAGGGCTTTTAGATTCGGATTATGAATAAAACAATAACCTTTTTGGAGTAAATGTTATGAAAACTGTTATCGCAAAGTTACTAAGAACTGCAAACAACTTAGATTCCCTTGGTCATTTTGAAGAAGCAAATAGATTGACAAAATTAGCTTATGATTTTAACAATCCTGAAAAAGAAGAATTAGTGGATGATTCTTTTATAAATGCGGATGAACATGAAAGCTTGACAAGTATATTAGAAGAAATGACTAACTCTGGCGAATTAAATGATGATCAAGTTAGACATATTATGGATATTGTCAAAGAGGGTGAAATTCCAGCTCATACTTGGGAAAAAGAAGAATTGGTAGACAGTTCATTAGCTATGGATATGCCAGTAAAGCAATTTTCAGGTAAGAATAAAAATTACAGTATTAAGGTTTTATAATGAATAGAAATTTTGTTATTTTTGATGTCACTGAAATATCATTAATTGATTTTTCGACAGTAATGGAAACTTCTGCGGACACTTTGAGAAAGTCTGTGGATAATACTAAAACATTTGTGAAATGGGAAGGTGACGAGCCTGCTTGTATTTCCTTATTGACTACAAAAACACAAATATACACTTACGAAGAAATACTTGAAATTTTAGCAGGACCTGAATGGACTTCTGCTATGCCACCTGTCTAAAATGAAAAAATTAAGTTATAGAATTATAATATCTGGTATCAAAGAAGATATTGAAGCACTTTGCAAACATAAAGGCATTAATGATCTTGAATATGTAAAATCTGTAAGGCAAAAAGTTGATGAATATAAAGGTTATCAAGCTTTTGCTGCTTGGTTATATATTAGAAATATTGAACCTGAATCTATTGTTGCTGCTTTGGATAAATATGTAAAGTCCAGACAATTAGATCCATCAAAAATTAAAGTTACTAAAGATGCTATTTCTATAAATGATAAAGTTTTTGAAGATCCAATAGAACCAATCGAGTTTACAGAATATATTCATGCCACATATCCCATTATGAAAGTTGAAGAAACTAAACAAAATGTGGAAATAAAAAGTGAAGATCCAGTAGTTGCTAATAAAGATAATTCTATAAAAATATACGAAGTTGATAGTGCGGATGATGGCAGAAGATTAGTTGGTGATGACACTCCTTGGTGTATTGGATACAAAGGCCCAAGCAATATGTGGCAGGGTTACAGAGACTCTAAAGAATCATCATTCTTTATTGTCTTTGATAGTAATCCACCCACTCCTGATCAAAGAAAAGTTGCAATTGATTTTACCAATGGTGGTGTAGAGCTTACTGATTTACCTAATCGCACAGGTAAACAATTAACTAATGGTATGGATTGGGATGCTTATTCTAATTATCTTAAGGGTAAAGGGATTAATTTAGAATCAAAAAGAGTTAATCCTAAAACTGGCGAAGAAGAAAAGATACTTCAAAATAAACCTGTCTCTGCTGAAGAGAAAATTCAAAAAGCAACATTTAACACTATAATATATTCTTCCAGAATATTAGAAAAAAAGACTGTTATGCTATGGCAGTCTGGTAAAAGCGAAATATTTACAGGTGAACTTAAAAGAGATTTTTTAGTACAGGAAGTGTTTCCCAGAGACCCAAATAAAACTTATCTTCAATATCCTGATGACCGCACTCCTTTCAAGATTACTATTGACAATCCAGAAGCTATTTATTACACAGCAAGATGGATGTCTCAAGGCAGACCATTTACAGATGAAATATTAACATTTCTTATGCAATCTGTTGGTGGTAATGATGTTTTATCAAAATTCTTAAACTCTGGTGCTGAAGTTCAAGACTCTCAATACAAAATTATAAGAGAAAATAAAAACTTATGGAAAACATACATAAGAACACAAATAATCAAGTCTGAACAAACTGGGTACTATACACTTCCTTTTGAGTATTTTAAGGATTTGATGGAATCTGGCAACGATAAACTGATCAAATACTATTTATCGCTTGGCCTTAATATAAGCCGAGAATTTGATGTTAAGTTGTTAAGAGATGTATACCCAGAATACTTAAATTTGTTATTGTATAGTGCAATGGAGAAAGCAAATCAATTTACTCCATTGGTGCAACAAATAATACTTGATACAAAAGATAAAGAATTAATTGAAAGATTTATTCGAATAGCAACAAATGTAACACCAGATATAGCATCTCAAATACAATCTGATCCAGAATTATTTTTAGTTTTTAGTAAAGCAAAATTAGCTCAACCAGCAAGTAATTCATTTTTTGGTGAATTAGGCCGTAAAATGGTTGATACTGTTTTAAGATCTGGTGATAGAGAAGCCGTAAAAAAAGCAGCTCTTGGTAGGGGTTTTGAGTATCGTGATTTTGCCCTGGCTAAAGAAATGGGTGTTTATGATGAAGCAAAATTATCCATTTTAAATCCTAATACTGTTGATCCAGATATATATCAATTATATGACCCTTCCAATCCTTATGATGTGTCATTAGTAGAGCAAATTCAAGATGTAGATGTTTTATCTTATTTGTATCCTCAATGGAGATCAAATTCAAAAGTTTCGATGGCTAATGCAATAATTAATTTTGAAAATAGACCTCATTCTCAAGAAAAACCATTACCTGATTCTGTTTATGAACTAATGTTATATTTGATCAATGACAGTAATTATATGACTTTTATAAGTCAATATGAATTAAGCGAAAGTGAACAAAATAAACTCAAATCTCTTTATTCAGAATTGCAAAATTCTTTAAACAATCCAGAATTTGTAAAAACCTTTTTTACCAATTTCTCATTGATTAAGGGGAATACTCCTGGAATCAATAGAATGTTTTCAATGGTATACAATAACGTATCCGATGTTTTAAATATATTACCGAGTGAAGCTTTATCAATTCCAGAAGTAAAAGAATATATTGAAGAGTATATAGAAGATATTAAATTTGAAAGTCTTTTAAAACATATCGATGTACCTTGGTTGTATGAAGAATTTGTGGAAAGTTGCGCTAAAGATCAAGACTTCTTAAGCCGAAAATTTAATGATTTTTACAATAAAGACAAAGAATTTGCTTTCCATTTTTTAGGTGATTGTTTTGAAAAACAAAAACCAGATTTAGGTTATTTCATTGCTATTCCAGTGAACGTAAAAATTAAGGTAGCTTCTATTTATTTTGAAATTTATCCTGATGAAAAAGAAAGTGAAGAAACCTTAAAAAATAATTTTTTTGATTCTTTACTGATGAATAAAGGAAATAGAAGTTCTATCACTGAACAGCTTTACATATTAAGAAATTTTCCTAAACTATTCTATTATAAAATAGTACATGGTCTTCTTATGTTAAGATATATATATCCAGAAATAAGATCTGCATTAAGACAAATGTATCCTAATATAGCCAATTTAATTCTTCAATATGAAACTGAAACAAAATATGGAAGTGATTATTTTGATGAAAATACTGAAGAAGTAGTAAGAGGGAAAAGACCAGATGAAGTTGAGCCAGAACAACAAGATACTTTTTATGATGGTCCCTCTGAAGAAGATTGGCCAAAGCAAGCTTCAATAAAACTTATGGTAAAAGTTGCCCAAAAACTTGATTCAAAAAAGAAATATAAGTTAGCAGATAAGTTTACAAATATATTGAGAAAATACAATGTTTAATAATCGTATAGTAGTTGCGCAAGCTGAATTATTAAGACAAATCTTTCTTGCCAAAGAAAAAGATTATGCTGGATATGCTGAAATAATTTCTACATATGATGGACCTTTTAAGGCTTTAGCATCATGGTTAATGGCAAGAGATTTTGATAAACCACAAACTGATGACATTATTGGACATTTAATACCATATATCAAAAAAGGTAGACTGAAAACTGATGAAATTATTGTTTCACCAAGTGCTGTTAAAATTAAAAATAGTGAACCATTTGCAGAGTTATTACCTTTTGTAGATTTTATCCATGGACACTTCCCAACTGCTCTTCCTACTAAAAAAGTAGAAAATCAATCTACTGATAGAACTCCAGTTATTTCTGGACAAGGAATACAGATTTTTGAAGTTAATAATCCAAATGACAGTAGAGAATTAGCTGGTGATACATCTTGGTGTATAGCATATCCAGGTCAAAACAATATGTGGACAAGCTATAGAAGTGGCGGAGCTTCTTCATTCTTTATTGTATTTGATGAAAACCCACCATCACTAGAATTAAGAAAAGTGGCAGTTGATTTCAATGTAAATGGAGTAGATTTAACTGACATAAATAATACCACTGGAAGAATTTTAACTAATGGTATGGATTGGGATAAGTATTCTAAATATCTTAAAGGTAAAGGGATTGATATTGAAGCCAAAAGAACCAACCCTGAAACTGGTGAAGAAGAAAATATATTCAAGAATAAACCACTCACTGATGAAGAAAATTTCTTCTTGCAATATTATAATCGTTTCAAAAATAATTCGAATCTTTCAGTAGAGCAAGTGCAGAAATGGGCAAGGGGTATTATTGAATTAGAGCCAGAAAAACAAACTGGAAGTAGATATATTGAACCAGCAGAATTATTCTTGGAAAAATATAAAGCTTCTAATGAAAAAGAAGAATCTTTAAAAGTCATTTACAGACGGCCAGGTAGGTTTAAATATGGCGCTATTACATATCTACCAATTAAGAGAGAGCAAATTGTTTCTTTAAAATATAAAAATTCTGGAGCATCATATGCTTTAGAAAATACAGCTCAAACATTTCAAGATTTGTTTAATGGTAAACCAGGCGATCTGAATCAATTACAATTTGGCGAACATGGGCAAACTGAACCTCTAACAGAAATAAAATTAAAATTAGATGATGCTAAAAACTTTCTCACCAAATTTGTTGGGTTAGGATACATCATACCTAATGATGTTTTTGATTATGTAATGGATTTACCAGATGGAAGAGATTTACTCATACAATATGTTGACACTGGAATTACAATACCAGAAGAACAAGTTGAAAAAATAAAAGAAATACCAGCATTATTTAAGACATATGCTCGTAAACAATTAATTGCTTTATCCAGAGATGCAATACATGATGCAAGTATTTTAAATCATCTTGATCCTAATGATGAAAAAATAAGAAGTTTTGTTCTTGATCAATTGATACCTAAAGATTCCAAAAATGTTATAAAAGATGATCAATTTAAAATTTTAACTGGTATACATAATATTCCTGATAAATGGCTTGCTATACCTCAAATAGGATTGTTAAGAGGCAAAGAATCTGCTAATGACCCATTATCCGAAAAAGTGGCAATAGCAATTGGAATTCGTTCTTATTTTGATAACAATCCAACTGTTGAAAATGCCTTAATTTATTTACATGATATAGATGCTATAAATACATTCAAAGGTGAAGCAATAGCACAAAAATATCCAGCTGACATTTTTGAACCTTTCTATGACGCAGGAACATACCAAAAAAGATTCGGTGATATATGGGGATATAATGATGAAAATGGTCAACCCATATATAAAGATCCCAGACTAAATAAATATCGAGCTTTTTATGAAGGCGAACCTTCAATTTTAGGCACTTATAATGTGCCTACCACAGATGAAGAAAAACTTTTATCATATGAAAGAGTGGCTATATCCCAATTATGTGGTGTTATTGCTGCGGATGATAGATATAGAAATGATCCTGATTATTATATGTATCTGCTCAATAACTACGACAATATAACAAATACTGTACTTCGAAACATAAATTATTTTCACACAGAAACTACTTATTATGATGAAGATGATAACGAAATAGATATTAATGATGTTGACACTAATGAAGTTGAAGTGCGAGAAAATACAGTAGAAATATTTGACAGGGATAGACAAAAACGATTATTCGAGTCCAGATTGTCTATAATACCTGCAAAGATATTACAAGAGCCTCAAATACTAACTGAATTATCCTCAAAAATATCACCAAAAACATTAATTAGATCGACAATGCGTAGTTCTAAAGGCAATAAAATATTAGATGAATATTTGGCAGATAATTATGTCAATAGCTTTTCAGATTTAGATGCAACTGGCACATATATATTTGAACAAGACAATCCAATAATAAGAAAAATTACACAAAATGGATTTGATGTTGATTCGTTTTTAGAAATATTTTGGTATAAATGTTTGAACTTGATTAGAAAATTAGCTTCTTGGAATCCAGAGTTAGTAGACAGCATTAGTGATGATGATTTTATAAAATTGTTAGAAAAACAAAATAGTTATTCTAATGAAGATCTATCTTATCTTGTTGCAAAAAGACCTAATTTGCTAATAGAGTTTATGAAAACACACATTAATAGATTTTCATGGGAACAAAGACAATATATAAAACAATTACTAACAGAACAACCAAAACAAATAGAACAAATAGAACAAACCCCAGAACCAGCTACAGAAATAACACCAGAAATCACAGAAGAAAAGAAAGATGAAGAAGAAACTACCACAGCATCTATAAATCTTATGGTGAAAGTGGCAAGAAGATTAGATCTTAAAAAGAAATATAGGTTAGCAGATAAACTAACCTATATTTTAGATATGAAAACCTCTCAATAGAGAGGTTTTTTATTATCGAAGTGGTTTGACTTCTTCTACGTTTTTAGCAACAGTAGAAGCCCACTTTTCCGCTAATTTTTGAGCAGAAGAATTGTGAACCTTTGCATCAGCCTTAGTGACAGATACTAAAACCTTATCACCTACCAATACACACCATGTATTGTTCACTTTCTTGACATTGACATCAGATGCTTTAACATCTGAATTCAAACACAGAGCATTAAATCGATCATAAAGATCATCTAATCTTGTACCATCATCAACAACAGAAAGATATCTTACACCACTAAATGAAAGTGATCTAACAAATCTTACTGAACTTCCCATTGTACTTAAGCTACATAGAGCCAGTAAACCAACAATCAGAGTTTTCATATTTTTATTTTACCTCTTATTTTTTTATTTGCAAATTTTAATCAATGTTTTCAGCTACAAGATCAGCTCTATTAGTCCAACCTTTACCATATGTATCTGCTTGTTCATCAGACTTATATCGTTTAATCTGTGCATCAAGAATTTGCTTTGTAAACATCTTATCATCTTTTTTGCATTTTGACCAGATTGCAGTAAGAGTCTTAGGTCCCATAAAACCAGTTTGTTCAATATTTAATAATCTTTGAATAAATCTAACTGAATCTTGCGGTCCATCAGTTAAGGCCATAGACATAATAGCTTTAGCAACATTATGGGGAAGTTGGTCACCTTTTATAACACCCCAGAATTGTTTTCTGTAAATTTTTAAAGCTCTTTCTTTTGATATCTTAAAAACATCAGAAGATTTTAATTTGTTCTGTTTTAACCAGTCATTATAAGTTCTTTGAGTTATACCAAAGTTAGTTCTTCCACCTCTGTCTGATTTTTCATCAGTTTTACCACCTTCAAGATTTAACATCAAATTCATTGTTTCGTTAAAATTGCCTTTTGGTTGGTTAGTTGCTTTGAATGGTTCTGATTTGATTTCAGGTTTAAAAACAGGTTCAAATTTTAGTTTAGGTGCTGGTCTTAATCTTCTTTGGACTGGCTTTTCTATTTGCTTTTGAGCTGGTTTTGCTTGAGGCTTAACAAATTTATTTTCAATAACTTCAGAATCTTCTCCATATTGATCTTGAAGATTCTGTTGTTCCATCATTCTTTGCTCGGTGACAGGAGGTTTAGTTGGTGAAGGACTGACAACATTTCCTAAAGTTCCAATACCTACAGCTAATGGAAGCGCTTTTAAGAAATCAACAGGCCTAAATGTTTTTTCACCAGCTAATTTTATTAAGTTATCAAGATTGTCTGCTGTTTGAAAATCTCCAATATCATCATAGATTCTTGCAGCAATTCTTATATTATTTACAGAGGTCATAAAGTATTTTTACTTTTATGAACGTTACTTACCTCTGGATCCGCTTCTTCTTATTTGTGGCTTTAATGAATTTGAATTAGCTTTTTGATTACTGTTTGTATTTAAATCAGAAGGTTTATCACTCATATTATTTTGAAATTTAGCTAAGAGTTTTTCTTGTTCCGGTGATAATAAAGATTTACGATTCGCCATTAAATTAGTTTCCTTTTTTAAAGTTTTTATTATTATACACACCTGCATAAGCCCAATTTTCATCTTTTTGTGTCATTGGTTTTTCAGTGAGAACATCAATTGTTTGATTATCTTTTTCTTGAGTTTCATTTTGAGGAGCAAATAATCTTAATTGAGATCTGTCATTGAGTTTTTGTTTTTCATACATATCAAGAATTGGTTGAGTTTTGATATATGGTATTATTTCATCTTCACTATAATAATTTTTTCTATATCCACTTGGCAATTTATATGTATTGCCTGTAGCTTTTTCATATTCAAAAGCAAACTTACTTTTCTCAAAGAAATTTTCAATTTTATTTGCTAACAAGAAATACATATATTCAGGTTGTTTTTCATACCACTCCATAAAAGATGGCATTTTATCCTTACCATTGAAATTGTCTACAAATTCTTTATATTTTTCTTGAGCTTCTTCTAATTTTTTGGTTGCAGTTTCAAGTACACCATTGACATCTAAATATTTTTCAAATTCGTGCCTATGACCACTTTGTCTTAGTGATAACTCAGCCTTATCAATTAAAGCCTCATAGAATGTGTCAACGTAATCTTCTATTGGGTAATCTTCAAAAGTTAACTTATCACTATCAAATCTATATCTATTTTTTTCAGGAGATATTCCATTTCTAATTTCATCTATAACATTTTTCATCAAGTCAGGAATATGTGAATTATAAAGATTGCCATCTGCGAAATTTTTATGATCCCAAGTAGGTGATTGAATTCCAAATCTATTAAAGTCTTCTGTTGTTTCGTCATCATCATAAGGATCGTATTCTGTTTCATCTGGACCATAAATAGCATATGTAATGTTATTGCCAAGTTCTTCAGGATCATTAGACCAGTTTATTCTTTCTTCCCAATCTTCAAAATAATCGGCTTGATGATTTCTCATATTGCTTGTTTTTTGGATATCTTCTCTGTCATCAAAGAAATCTTTTATTTTATCTACTAAATCTTGATCTGTAACTTTGGCATTTGAAGGGCCTTTAATTTGAATAACTTTTTTGCCTTGTACTTCAATAGTTGCCACAGGTTGATTTGCTGGAGTTCTTAAGGAAAAGATTTTTGAACTTCCAGTTCTTACATTATCCCAATATCCAGCAACACAGTGATGCATTTTTGCACCTTCAACATCAAGATCATTTTCTGAATTGACATTTACCATATTCCAACCATCAGGGTAAGCCATCACCACTTCTCTATCAGCTGGATTATAAAATTTACCCCCACCTTTGCCGATAAGAATTTGTTCCCATTCATTTGTATCTTCAACCACTTGTTCCCAGGTTTTTAATCCAAGATTATAATCAGGATCATTTGCTTCAATATTATTTACAAAATCTTGAGCATGTAGAGCTTGTTCTAAAAAATTAGCATGTTCACCATTCATACCACCACTGGGCAAATTGTGGTCATATTCACCATTTGCTTTTGGTGGTTGTATTCTCCAGCTTTTTAATTTATGAAATAGCCAGTTTTTAAATTTTTCATTAGTGAAGTTGTCTAATATAAATTTTTCTTCTCTTGTTGGTTTATTTTGACTTAAAAGATTTTCTAATTCTTGTAATGTGATATTTGGATTTTGTTTGATTGCACCTAACATTTTACCTTTGGCAGCATTATCAAATTTTGAATCAGAAAACACAGCTAAAATAGTCTCATTTACGCCTTGTGTTCTTAGCTTTTCCACTTCATCTTGTAAACTTGCAAATCTATACCACATAGTTTAAGCCTTTTTCGCCAATCTGTATCTTTTGTTATTGAAAGCATATATCCATTCTTTTTCTTCTTCTGGAATATTAATTTCAGTGTCAAATAAAGATAATTGTCTGCCTCTTCTGCCTCCTCTACCTAAAGAACCCATATATTGTTTTTGTCTTTCGATTACATAATCTGGAGTGATATTAGGCAAATCTAATCCCAAAGAAAGTTTATTAGCTAAATCAAAAAATTCTCTTGGTAAATTTTTTCGGATATAATCATACAAAGCCTTATAGAAATGAACTGGATACACATCGTAAACTCCATCATATTCCCGTAAGTTACCATAACCCCTTGCATCTTTTCTCATAAAAGGTTGTTGAGCTATCTGGTTAATTTCATCTGGGCTTTTGTTAGTAAAATTTGTTTCTTTTGCAGCGCCAAATTCATCATCAACTTTAACATCTCTGAAATCTTTGACAAAATCCAATTCTTTTGACATTGCATAATCAAAATTATCTCTAACATCTATGGTTTTAAGTTTGTCTACGACTGCCTTTCTTTCAGTTCCTAAAGGACGTGCTTGACTTGCATATTCTCTTAATAACTTGATGTCATGTTCAATATATAAATTGCCTAAAAAATTTACCAACTCATCAAATTTATCATCATCAGGAATTTCTTGATAAGTTTTGTAGTGACCATCATTATTAACTCCAACTTGATCGATAAAATGATCCAAGTTAAATTCACCAAAGAAATCTTCGTCATTTACTGATGGTGGTCTGATTGGAACGCCTAAATGATCCATCGCATCTTCATCATGATATGGATTTAAGTATTCAAAAATAGCCTCAAGTGCTCTTTCTTCACCCATACCTGTTCTGAAATCTAAATAAGGATCATGTTCTTTACTTGATGAAAAGAAATTATTTTGTCTTACCCAATGTTGGACTAATTTTAAATAATCAGACTTTGGCGTTTTATCGCCTTTTCCCTGTATTTGTTCAACAGTATCAGGTGGTATAATTTCAATAGTGGTGTGAGGTTGATTTGATTCATCTCTTAAAGAGTAGATCTCACAACCACCCTTTTCATACTTATCAAAGTATCTATTTGTTGCTAAACAGTGACCCATAATGCCAGCTTCTAATTGAAAATCACTTTCATTTGTAAGTTTAACAATCATCCAGTCAACATATTCTTTTGATAATCCAAGTGAGTTGATTATGTTCTCATCAAACACTAATACAACATTGGGGTCAACAATCTTCCCATTTTGTTTCTTAATTTTAGTAAATTTATTTCCAGTTGTTTGATTAGCAAGTTCTTCATGCCATTCATTGCTTGCTTGTAATGCATTATCAAGAGACATAGAAAAAATGTTGAATCTTGGATTTTCGTCCATATACTCACAATACCAATCATATACATGATCTAATTCTCTTTGAATACCATATATAGGATTTGGCATTTGTGAAAATTTTGGATAAGTGTAATTTTCTGGATTATGCTGATTGGGTCTATATGAAGGCAAAGCTACTCTGTCTACCCATTTGTAAAAATTAGCTTTTGGTTCTTCGGGCAAATAAGAAACTGAGAGCATTCTATCCAAATCAGACATGTATCTGATTTCTTGGATTGACAATTTCATTTCTTGTTTAGGACTAAATTTTTCTTCTAACTCATTCCAAGACATAGATGGGTTTTGCATCAATGCTCCAATATATTTACCCCGAAGAGGAATATCAGTCATTTGTTGAAGTTTTGTAATTATTTCTTCACTTACACCTTTTGCTTTAAGTGTTTCGTAAGCTCGGTCTACATTTTGTGCAAGTCGGTACCACATGTGTTCTATTCCTCAGTATACAAATTATTATGAAAAATCTCTAATTGAACCTGTATTTAATGAACTTTTCATTTTTGGTGCGTATAATAAAGTACTTCGGAAAAGGAAATAGAAATATGAACAAGTTGTTAGTTACTATTGCAGCTTCTTTGGCTGTTCTTGGTGTTGTTTTTGCTCAAGTGCCTGGTGGATTTGGTCAAGATCCACAAGAGGCTCCACGTCCAGGTCAAGGTGGTTTTCCTCTTGGTCAGGGTGGCGGACGTCAAGGTGGTGGTGGCGGTTCAGTAGTTGTCACTGCTAACGAAAAGTATCTTTTTGTTGTAACTGGTGGCACTATCTACAAGTATGATGTCGAAAGCATGATTCTTAAGGGAAAAGCAGAAGTTCCATCTGCACAGGTCAGACGATTTCCTGAAAAGCCAAACAACTAATTGATAAAAAAGAGCGGATGATAAGTCCGCTCTTTTTTATTTAACATTTACTTAACTTTATTAGGCTTTTATTACCTAATAATAATAATGTTTACTGTTATTTCCATAAAAGGTTTATAAAATGAAAAAAGCTTTTACCTTAATTGAACTTCTCGTCGTTATTGCCATTATTGCTATTTTGGCTGCTATTCTTTTCCCAGTCTTTGCTCAAGCTCGTGATAAGGCTCGTGGTGCTTCTTGCTTGTCTAATGAGAAGCAGATCGGTCTTGGCTTGATGATGTACACCCAAGACTACGATGAGACCTACCCAACCGCATACTTCTACAAGAACAACACAGCAACCACCAACGGTGGTTCGTCCGGCGGCTATGTCCACTTCACAGCGATGATTCATCCTTACATCAAGAACGAGCAGGTCTGGGTCTGCCCATCGGATCCTAACAAGGGACTCCGCCCTGACAACCCACCATGTGCGAACTGGCTTGACCTCACAACAATTGGTTGTGAAGCACAGGTTCCACGCCTGTCCTACATCCCGAACTCCGCTATCCTCCCACGTAAGCGCGGTCCACAGGATGCGCCAAACATCGTCTCCATCGCAGCTGTCGATGCCCCAGCAGATGTCATTGCAATCGCAGAAATGACCAGCAACCTGAACTGCATCTTCCTTGCATCCTCCGGACAGACGGATGCAGCATCCCGCCGTAACAAGTCGCACCGGCCTGTCAACGCCATGATGCGTACAGCAACCGGCGGACAGTGGGCAGGTCAGAGCGTTGCAGATGCAACCGGACCAATCTTCGCCATCACCAAGAGCGAGGCAGAAGGCGCACTCGGTTGGGGCGGTCCTTCCGACTCAACCGCATCGAATGGAACCGGTGGATGCCGGACGGTTATGGCAGATACTGGATACCACACCCGCTTCATGGAGCCAGGCCGCCACACCGGTGGTTCGAACTATGTGTTTGGCGATGGCCATGCGAAGTTCTTCAAGTTTGACACCACGATCAACCCGAACAACTTCCTCTGGGGCAAGAGCTACTACCCAACAGGTCAGCAGATCTTGGATCAGGCTGGCTTCCCAGTTCGCTAAGTCCTTTATCTATGATAAAAGAGGAGAGAAATCTCCTCTTTTTTATTTTAGGGTATAATAAAAAAATGAAAGATACTGTTTTATTCATTTCTCAACCAATATATGATGATAAAATTTGCGCTGTTGGAATTGCTGGAAAACTTTTTGCTGATGCTATTTTGTTGTCAGATAAATACAATGTCATGCATTTTTATTCTGAATCTGGTGAAAAAATAATAGATTTATATAAAGAACATAAACCAAAAGTAATATTTTATAACTTTTGTTCCAGAACTACTCAATGGATGATGGATACAGCTTGGAAAAAACATGTTCCGTGTAAGCATCTTGTTTTAGATGCTGATGTCACTCAAAGATCAGTTGATGCATTTAAATCAGAAAATTTTTATAATTTTCATGGTTTGGTTAGTACAGATCCTTCATTAGATGTTAATTTTACCCCTAATGTATATAAAATCAATCATATTATGCCTATTGCTGAAGCTGGTGAGTATGTTGACATTGGAAAGATCAGAATAGGTTTTCATGGATCGCCAACTTTCAATAAGGGAGTTTTAGATCTTGTCGATTTCGTGCAAAATGAATTCGATGAAGCTGAGTTGGTATTTCATTGTCCTTTGCATTTTCCAAACAACGGACATACTCCTATTCAATTTATGAACAATATCAATGCTGTCAAGGCTAAAATTAACAAACCAGGTATTGAGTTTAAATTAACTACTGATATTATTTCAAATCAAGAACTTGTTTACAGGCTTTCTCAAAATACAATTAATTGTTATTTTAATCAAGATAGTCCATATGATACACATGGTATTCCAAGTTCTGCTATTCACACAGCTCTTGCAGCTAAACGACCTATTGCAATTCGTAAATCAAGAGCGTCTGTGGGATACTTGGATGTAAATCCTTCAATCTGTATCGAAGACAACTCGTTGAAAACAATAATTGATAATGGATTTAAACCATTGATGTCTCTTTATGAAAAATATTCTCCAGTAAATGTCTGTCATGATTTTGAAAATATTATCAAAAAAGTTTTATTGCCTCCGGGAATAGTTTTTAGTTTCTAATTAAAAAACCCTCTTTTAGGAGGGTTTTTTATCTTTTGTAAGCT
>Ga0209086_10002416_pt1 | contig 14582 bp, 9 predicted proteins | sample M_130207_XF_Meta_FD_187312 | JGI IMG/M metagenome (GOLD analysis project Ga0209086, IMG submission 187312) | Freshwater microbial communities from Lake Montjoie, Canada to study carbon cycling - M_130207_XF_MetaG (SPAdes) (version 2) | ecosystem: Environmental > Aquatic > Freshwater > Lake... | reverse complement strand
TCGCGAGCAGATGCTTCGCATCATCGATCGGCGCAGCGCTGGCGACGGTGACGAGCGGCTGCGGCTTTGAGTCTCCCGGCGGAATCTCCCACGGCTTCGGCCAGCCGTAGCCGACCTTTTGCACGGGCTGCGGGTGCGTCGGCGGTGTGAGTCCGCTCGCGGCATCGAAGGGCTTCAGCGGCAAATCACCGAACACCCGGCGATGACTCTCCGGCGGCCATTGCTCGTAGAGCGGGCCTTCGACTTCGAGCCAGTCGCACACGACCGCCGGTCCGATGTGCAGCCCGCCGCCGCCCTGGTGCTGATGAATCTGCAAGCCCGTCCAAAAGAACGACGCGGGATCAAAGATGACCTCGTCGCCCATCTCCAGCCACGGCGTGAGTTCGTGGACCTTCGGCGTGAGCGACGGCGCCTCGAAGTAGCCGAGCGTGCGCGGATGCGCGTAGAGCCGCACGGTCTGCGGCACGGGCGCGGGTTCGAGCTTGCCCGCGTTCCAATGTGCACTCCACGTCGAGAGCCGCAGCCGATACTTGCCCGCAAACATCGGCGCGAAGGTCATGCTCTTGAGCCAGCCTTCGAGGTTCGGCGTGAGCAGCGCGACGGACTGCTTCAGTTTGAAAAAGTCCGGCGTCTTGATGTCATCGCCCGCGTCGTGCTTCACCGTCGCCACCGGCCACAAGGGATCGGGCTGCCCGTCTTTCAGCAACACCGCGCTGCCGAGCTTGAGGTTCGCGTGCCACTTGAACGAGTCCGTTGGATACAGCCGCCGCTTCACCACGGGCGGCGGCGATGCGCGCGTGGCAATCGCCGCATCGAGCGCGCGATCCGCAGCCTCCAGATAATTCGCGAGCTGCACATGCGAGAGATCGAGCGCATCGCCGACCTTGTCGAATCCATGCCGCGAACCATCCATCGGCAACAGCTCTTTGACTTCCAAATGCGGCAACGCGAGCAAGTCTCGCAACGCATTCTCATACTCCACGCGCGTCAGCCGACGAAACACCGCGCGTCCTCCATCCTGCGCAATGCGCGCCTCATCCGCTGCGATCAGCTTGGCATCCAAATCCGCGAGCAACGCCTTCGTCTCCGCTTCCGGCGGCCGCGCCTTCTTCTTCGGCGGCATCTCGCCATTAGCGATGGCGTCGTGAATCTTCACCCACGTCTCGAAGTTGGCGCGCTCATCGAGTTGAAGCGCTAGCACATTCAAATCAAGGCCACCCTTCTTTGCGTCCGCATCGTGACATTCTGTGCAGTGCTGCTCGAAGAACATCGCAGGCTCAGCGGGAAGGCTGCACCGCAGAGCGAGGAGGACCGCAGAGATGAAGAATGGAAGTCGGGACATCAGGTCGTAACCGAGTTGTTGCTGAGACTACGATAAACGCTCCCGATTCTCGACACGAGAATCTCGCTGTGTGTTGCGTTCGCTATGCCTAGTTTCCTCTCGGAGCCTCCACCGTGATCCTAGCAGCCCACTTGATGGCTTCGAGGATGTGCTGGCGCACGAAGGGCGTGCTGAGCGAGCGCAGGTCGTGGCCGAACTCGGTGTAGAAGAAGCGGCCGCCGGTCGCGGGTTCGTGCGTCCAGGCGATGGGATGGTCCGCGCCCATGGGCTTGCCGTTGCGGGTTTGGAAATACTCACGCACAGGCGCGTAGGTCGTCTCGTCCACGCGCATTAGAACGTTGAAGCCGGGCTGGCCGGTGACGGGGTGATCATGATTGGTCCAGTCGGCTCCGATCCAGAACTCGGCGGGTTGGCCTTTGACGGACGGATGATCTTTCGCAGCGGGATCAATGGTGACCTTGGCTTTGCTAAAGTCGGAGTCGCTATTGAAGTCGCAACCACCGAGCGCGTTCAGCCAAGGCCACTTCGTCTGATGCACCAGCGCGGCATGCAGGCCGACTATGCCTTTTCCGCCCTTGGTGAACCATTCCTCCACCGACTTGCGCTGCTCCTCGGGCAGCACCTTGTCGAGTTCGTTGGCGTTGTTGAGCACCAGCACGTCGTAGTGGCTGAGTTCCTCGGCGCGCATGTCTTTCCAATGCTCCGTCACGTCAACCTCGAAGCCGTTCTCATGACCGAGCAGGACGAGCCAGCGATTGATCTTTGGTGTGTCAGGATGGCGATAGTAACCCGTGTTGGAATACACCAGCACCTTCAAGCCGCTGCCTTTCGGCGCGGACGCTGCGGGTTCATGACTGTGGGCGATGTTAGCGAGCAGGAGCAGGGAGAGAATAAGATGCTTCATGGTGATGGGTAGAGTGAACGGTTGAGATGATAGGAGAATGCTCAACGTCATTCTTTGCGGGCTGTTTTTGGCCCGTCGTGCCGCTGGCGGAAGAAATCGAAGTCAGCGGGACCGCCTTCTGCTGCCGATGACAGTTTGTAGGAAAACAGGCCGACTTTGGTGCCCTCATACCACGCGGTGCGGTATGGATAATCACGATCACCCAGCGGCTCGTAGTGTTCGCCGTCGAGGCTGTAGGACATCGTGCCTTTGTAGTGGCGGTGTTCGAGCTTCAACCAAATGGCGTCTTGCTTGAGTTCGGGACCGTCGGTGAATGCGCCGGGGCCGGAAGTGGCGGTGCCTTTGGTAAAGCGGATGCGTTTGATGCCGCCCTCTTTGGCGACTCCGATCCAGGTGTAGTCGTCGATCATCGTGCAGAGTCCGGCACGTTGGCCGTCGATCATGGTCGCGGTCTCGAGCTTCGTGACGAAGTCGGACTCGGCTCCGTAGAGGCGCTGGACGATCGTGTTGTAGGCAAAGAGAAGATGGTCATCGCGATAGTTGACCTTCGTTCGGCCAAACTGAGAAACACCGCCCTGGGTATTCAGACGCCGCGCCGTCAATCGCAAGTATCCCGGTCTGGCAGTCAGCGACCAGTGCGAGTCATCGGGGTCGTGATTCCAGGCCCACTGACCGCCGAGCGTGCTCGCTTCAAACTCATCGGAAGGGTCCGCCGCGTTGATTGGTTGGACCGGGAGCGCGGGCTTGGCGTAGGACTCCGTGAGGCCCACGGGTTCGCCGATGCCATCGCCATCGGAGTCCACGCCGATCCACGGCCATCCGTCAGCCGTCCAGCCCGCAGGCTCAAGGTAGAGACGCCGGCCATAGGTGGCGAAAAGGTTGTAGTCGTGATGCAGGAAGGCCCATTGGTCGCCGCTGACTTCGACGAGCGATCCCTGCGCGGCATTGATGTCGGCTTTGCCTGCGTGGAAAATCTTCCGGCTCTCATAGGGACCGTAGAGCGACTTGGAGCGATAGACATACTGCGCCTTGTCCTTGTTCTTACCGGTGGAGGCGACGGAGATGTAGTAGAAGCCGTTGCGCTTGAAAACCTGCGGTCCCTTCGGCGGGATGTCATCGATCAAGATCGTGCCTTGGTCCACGATGGCATCGAAGGTGTCATTCAAGCGGTAGATCCGCAGCGCCCCCGGATTGCCGAGCAGGAACAAGTAGCCTTTGCCATCATCGTCCCAAAACGGACACGGGTCTTCGAAGTCGCCCACGATCTTTTCCGAAAGGCTCACCGGCTCACTCCACGGTCCTTCCGGCGCAGTGGCCTTGCAGACAAAACCCCGGTATTTCGTGCTCCAGTTGAACATGTAATACGTGCCACGAAAGAACCCCACCTCGCCATCCTGCGATCCAGCGGAACACGCCTTACCGGGAAACGTGAAATCCGCATGAACTCCACCGAGGTGCGAGTAGATGCGGCCTGCGTGCGTCCAGTTCACAAGGTCCTTCGATTTCAGCAACGGCATGCCCATGAAGTGATGCGAAGCGCAGGTCAGATAGAAAGTGTCGCCTGCCTTGAACACACACGGGTTATTGTAATCCGCCCACAAAATGGGATTGCGATAGGTCCCGTCGCCTTGATCGCCCCAAGCGGTTTTGGCGTCAGGCTCAGCAGCGTGCAGCGCGGCTATTGGTGCCAGCAGCAGGGCGGCGAGGAGTGGGATGGTGTGTTTCATTAAGTTGTTCCAGACGATGATTCCACAACGCCGATTCACGTTAGCTTTTGCAGCCTCACTTCTTCAGCAGCGCCTCCACCACTGGCTTCAGCTTGGCTGCGAAAACTTCATAACCTGCGGGTCCAAGGTGGAGGTGCTTGTCGGAATACAGCTCCGACTTCAGCGTGCCTTCGGCGTTGGTGAAATCGCTCCACAGATCGAGAACTCTGATGTTCGCATCGGCATCGAGTTTCAGCGTATCGAGCAGCGCGTTGATGTTCACGACTTGTTTGCCGACTTCCTTGCTGGGATCAAAGGCAGGAAGGATCTTCACGAGCACGATTTGCGACTGCGGGCAGCGGAGGCGGAGGTTCTCGAGGCAGAGCTTGATGCCGTGTGCGGCGGCGGTGACGGGGACACCGTTGGCTTGCACGAGGGGGGCGTTGTTCACGCCAATCATGAGCACAATTACTTTGGGCGAGGCATTATCTAGTGCGCCGTGATCGAGTCGCCAGAGGAGATGCTCCATGCGATCACCGCCGATGCCGAGGTTCACGGTTTTCTTGTCGCTGAAGTGTTTCTGCCACGCGGCATTGAGCGGTGCACCATCCCAGCCACCGCCCCAGCCTTGCGTGATGCTGTCGCCGATAAGCGCGATGTCGATGCTGCCTGCGGCCTTTACCTTCTCGATGCATGTGGCGTGATGCTTGAGCCAGTCGTTCCCGGTGCTGCCGTCCTTCGGAGTCCAATGGCCCGCGGTGGGTGTGACGAACCACATGTCAGGCTGATGCTTTTGCGCTTCATGCCCAGGCTTGCGGAAGTATTCGCCCTTCGTGACCCAATCAATTTCGGCTTGGGTCAACGGCCAACCGGTGAGCTGCGGGTCGAGTTTGCCGTCGTTGTAGGGAGCATAGGGATAGAGGAGCGATTTGCCATCGGTCGTCTTTGGCGTTGGCTTGAGCATCTCTGCGCTCGAAGACGTGTTTGAATTCGTTGGTGATGCAGTTGGTGAAGTCGCGGCAGGACTCGTAGCACCTGTCTTCTTCGCCGGGATGATCACTTCACCACCGAGTCCTTTGTCGCCAATAAACTTGTCGAGCAGCGGCTTCAAGCGCTCGGCATACACGGCGTAGCCTTCGAGTGAGAGATGGATGTTGTCCGGCACGAAGAGTGGCTTCTTGATGCTGCCATCGGCGTGGGTGAAATCACTCCAGAGATCCAGCACATGCACCTTCGGGTCGCTTTCGAGCTTCAGCGTATGGAGCACGGCATTGGTCTTATTGATGTTCTCGTAGAAGTCATTGCCGGGAGCGTGACAAGGCAGGATTTTGGCGGCGATGACCTCCGCGTTGGGGAATTTCTCACGCACATTCGCCACGCACATCTGTGCGCCTTTTGCCGCCGCCTCCACACCTGTCTCCGGTGCAAAGAACATGTTGTTGTTGCCGATCATCACGATCACGACCTTCGGCTGCAAGCCATCCACACCGCCGTGATCGAGCCGCCACAGAACATTCTGCGCCTTATCGCCGCCGATGCCGATGTTGATCGTCTTGTAGTTCGCGAAATGTTTCTTCCACGACTCATTGAGCACGCCTTTGTCTAGCGGACTGCCCCATTGCTGCGTGATGCTATCGCCCACGAGCAATACATCGCATGGCCCCGGATTCGCCTTCACATAATCGACGAGCTTCTCATGCGTATCGAGCCACGACGTGCCGCCCCAATTGCCCGCCGAAGGGGTGACCGGCCACATGGGGGGCAAATGCTTGTGCTGTTCTGAACCGGGACGACGCTCAAACTCTGGCTTCAATACATACGCCCGCTCCTCCGCTGAGAGTGGCCAGCCGTTCTTTTGCGGCTCGGCGGTGATGTGGGGATAGTCTAGCGCCTTGGCGCTGATGACGGTGAGTGTGGTGAGGAGCAGGATGAGCTTCATGGCGGATTGTCAGTGATTACGAGGTGGCATCAAAAATCGACATGCGAAATCGCCATTCACCGCTGCACGATGCGCACAGGCAAGTTCGGCTGCGTTTTGAGCGTGAGCTGCACGTCATCCGCGTAGAGTGATTCGAGTTTTGCGGGACGAAGATTCGGACGTGCCGCGATCTGGATGACGGCGAAGTCGGCTTCTGCAGGCACGAGAGATTTGGCGGTCAACGTGCGCGTTCCTTTGGCATCCGTGCCGAGCGTGGTGACCTGAGCACTGCCGCTGGAGAGCGTCTCGGTAATGCTCTGCGGCCAGGATTGATGCAGGCTAGTGGGATCACCTTTGAAGAGGTAGAGTTGGCAGAAAAAGGTGACCGATGGCTTCGTGTTGCAAGGGCGTGCGTCGAGGAAGCTGGCGCTGAGTTCGAGCACCGAGTCGCCTTCTTGACTGAGCGAATGGCGCAGCGGACGGAGGTCAACGAGTTGGAAGATATCGCAGGACACAGCTTGAGCGTTCGGATCGTTCGAATCGCTGCCGGTGGCGATGAAGCGGAGCTTGCCATCAAAGATGGCGGCTTCATCGCCACTCCAGACGCCGGCTTCAGTTGGGAAACCAGATGCGAGTTGCTTCTCCTCGAAACTCCCATTGATGAGGGAGAAAAGGCGCTCCGTGGTGGTCTTTGGTGACGAGACCGCCCAGACAATGGAAGCGCTGAAAAGACCGATGGCGAGGCCTGCGGCCATGGAGGCAATGGGACGCGTGACCCAGGTGAAACGGGCACTCTTGCCTGTTCTGTTGGGAGCACTGACAGGAGTGTCTGTGTCACGACGGAACGCTTCCTGCCGAAAACGATCGTGCAAAGCCATTGAGCGCACCTGTGCCTCGGCGAAGAGCTGACGTTTCGCGGGATCAGCGAGCATTGCTTGTTCCATCATGATGATTTCATCGGCAGAGAGCTCACCGTCCTGGTAGCGCATGAGTTTTTCAGTGAATTCGATGTCGTTCATAAGGGGGTCTCGTTTTGAATTTGAATGCGCATGCAGTCGCCCAGCGTTTTGTGCAGACGAGCAAGGGCTTGATAAACAGTCTCGATCTTGCGCCCCATGATCGCGGCCACGTCGGTGCAGTTGCGCCGTTCGAAGTAGCGCAAGCGCAGCAGTTCGCGGTTGTTCGGCGTGACTTGATCGATGCACTTCCCGAGAGCTTCCTGCATCTGGTTAGCCTGATCTTGCTCCGGCCACTCCACAGCCAATATAGCGAGCATTTCATCGCTAAGGCCAACGTAGCGACCATCACGAGCCCGCAGGATGTCGATGGCGCGATTCTTGCCCGAGAGACGTGCCCAGTTCATGACATGCGCTGCGGTTTCAAACTCAGTCGCACGACCAACAGCCTTCACACACACCTCTTGAAACACATCCTCCGCCAAATGAAAATCCCGCGTCACACTCGCAATGAATGCCGTGAGCGGCAGGCGCTCGGCGAGTAATATGGCGGCGATGTTTTCGGCGTGAAGCATGGGTTTCTTCAAGACTACGGTTAGCTTGAGAAAAACTCGACATTGGATTTGTGGCACCCTCCAGTGGGCCTTTGGATCAAATCTGGGTTCACTGAACACCCTGAGCTAGAGTAACGACACCGACGGAGGTGTAATAAACCGATCGCTTCGATAGGCGATAACTCTTCGGCAGCGCCTTAAACATGGCTATCGAGAAAGATCTTAAAGTCCCTTAGTGCGGACCCATTCCGGCCCCACATCGGCAGGAGTGAGCACCTTCAAAGTGATGCTCTCACGGATGGCCGGCCATCCGGCTGGGTAAGCCTGAATTTCAAAGCCCTCAGATGACGGGATAAAAGCGTTCCTTCCGCCGACGATTCGGTTTCCGAGATACTGATTGGCTTTGAATTGAAATCCATTCAGTGGTGCTGCGGTATCCGGAATAGTTCCAATGACGGAGTCTCCTCCTTGCGGGCGCACAAACCGGTTGTTCTTGATGAGGCATTCCTCTGGCAATAAAACCTGTTGGGATGAGGGCCAACGCTTTTTGTAAGACGATCCCATCTCTAGATCAGCTTCGGTAATCCCAATCGTCACGTTGTCGGCGAGTGTCAGGAATTTCACCTGTGGATAAGTGGCGGTGGGCCCATCCTTTGCCTTTTCCTTGATGTTCGGGGTGAAGTTTGGTGTGAGAGATTCAGTGGTATATTCTCCACAGGAAACTCTGATGCCGTAATCACACCCAGAGACGAAGTTTCCTTGGACAGTATTGTGTTCTCCTGACATGCGCAGACCATGGGCACCCGCTAGCCCTTGTCCGAGAACAACATTTTCCTTAACGATGTTGTAATTCCCGCGGCGGATATTGATCCCGCCGCGCGTGGCGATGACGGTGTTGCGCAGAACCTGATTTCGATTCGATTTGAGTGAAATGAGTTCTGTGCCTTCGCCGTCGGCATGGTCAAAGAGATTGCCCTCGATAAGGAAGAACGCTCCTTCATCATCGCGTTCCTCGAATTTTCCGGAACCCCAAATACGAAAAATTTCACGACCATTCGCATCAGCAAAAGGCATGTCTTTGAAGTAGGAGCGCGTCACGCCGTTGCGAATGCTTGCGTCAAGCGCGTTACCAATCAATGGATCGAGGTGATTCTTTCCTTTGAAATAACAATGATCCACGAGGTTGTCGCTTCCTTCGAAGAACACCCAGTAGTATTTCGTCTCGAATGAAGCAGGGTTGTAATCAACGATTGCGGTATTGCGGACGATTCCATGGTTGGAGTTAAAATGAATGACGGAACCTTCCGTGATTGCGCCCTTGGAAAAAAGCAATCCGTCCACGGTGACGAAGGGTGCGTTGATTTTCAAAGATGAAGAGCCGCCAAGGATCACACCACCTGGACTTTCGGCTTTGATCACTACCGGCTTTCCTGCTGAACCGCCTTTATTGATGATGATTTTCGCGTCTTTCCATTCACCATCCTTCAGTGTTATGACATCGCCTGGTCTTGCGGTATCCAAAGACGTTAACCGTGATGGACCAGAGATGGAGTAAGTCCGAGCGTAGGCGGATTGCAGGCCTTCACTGAATAGAAAAGCAAATGACCAAAGTCCGAGGGATAAATATGTTTTCATTAGATGCCTCTCGAACCAAGACTTCAGAACCGAAGCGTAAGGTTTCGATGATTTAGACTTTTACTTCCCCTGCTTCAGATACTCATCACGTGAGAGAAAGCCGTCCTTGTCCGTGTCCCATTTTGTAAAACGCTCGCCTGCTGCAGCGGCATCGGATTGGTGGGTGGTGTAGTATTCGCGAGTGAGCTTGCCTGCTTTGTCTTTGTCGAGCTTATCGAAGCGGGAACCACGATCATCTGTGGAGGCGGCAGGGGCTGGCGCTGCGGGTTTGCCTTTGTCCTTCTTTTTGCCTTTCTTGGCTTTAGAGCCTTCGAGTTCGGCATCGGAGCCGACGGGCGGGAGGTGGTTGGCGAGGGTTTCGAGTAGCTCCTTGTGCTCAGGTTTGCTGGCGAGGCTCACGGTTTCGTTGGGGTCGTTTTGCTCGTCATAAAGCTCGGTGCCGACGACTTGGGCGCCGTTGCGCAAGCGATAGAAGGTGGCGCGGTAGCGGTCGTTGCGGATGCTGTAGCCCATGACCGGGCCTTCAGGTGCCTTCTTCGGGTATTGGCTGATAGCTACTTTAGCGGACGGTGCCGATGGATTGTCGATGAAGGTCTTCAAGCTGCTGCCAGTGAGGCCAGTTGGAGCTGGGAGGCCGCACAGCTCGGCGAGAGTGGGATACACATCGACAAACTCGACGGTCGCGGCGCACTTCTGACCAGCGGTCTTCGAGCCGGGAACGCTGATAAGAAAAGGAGCACGGGTGGCGAGTTCGAAGTTCGTGTGCTTGTGCCACAGGCCGTGATCACCAAGTTGCCAGCCGTGATCGCCCCACAGGACAATGATGGTGTTGTCTGCGAGGCCTTCCTTTTCGAGCGCGTCGAGCACCTTGCCTACCTGGGCATCCATGTAGCTGATGCAGGCATAGTAGCCGTGACGCAGATTCTTGGCGAAATCAGCAGGGATAGGATCTTCCTTCGGCACGCCGGGGTAGTTGTGAATCTCACCGTTCGTGTGGCCGACATAAGGCGGTGCGCCTTCAGGCAAATGATCGATGGCTGGCAATGGGATGCTGTTGGGATCGTAGAGGTCCCAATATTTCTTTGGTGCGACGAAGGGCAGATGCGGCTTCAAGAAACCGACGGCGAGAAAGAAGGGCTCGCCCTTGGCTTTGAGCGCTGCGAGGCGCTTCACGGCTTCGTTTGCCGTAGCACCATCAGGAAGTTGGCTGTCGTCTTTTGGGCTGACTTCAAAGGAAGGGCCGCCCTTGGCTTCTTTGTCCTTCTTTTTAACCGAAGGATCGTTGGCCTCAGGTGATGAGTATTCGACAACATTCACGTCGTGTTGGGTCACGATCTGCTTGGTCCAATCCACCAGATCGGTATCCACAGATTTACCAAAAGGATACCAATGCGGCGCGGTCCACGAGCGGCCGTCTTCATGACCTTTATGATAGATTTTACTCAGCGCTTCACACCAATAGCCGTTCGATTTGAAATGCTGCGGAAGCGTGATGCAATCGGGCTGTGCAGGGCGAAAATGCGTCTCCAAATCCCAAACCTTCGTCACATCGGGACGAAGCCCGGTCAGAATGGCCGTGCGCGATGGACTGCACACCGCCTGCTGGGTGTAAGCCTTTTCAAAAACGATGCCGCGAGCCGCGATGCGGTCGATATTGGGCGACTTGATGATCTTATCGCCGTAGCAGCCCAGCTGAGGCCGCAGGTCATCGACAGCGATGAAAAGAACATTCGGCTTCGTCGCGGCATGGAGCGACGGCAAGGCTAGAAGCAGTAGAGTGAGGATGTGTTTCATGGTGAAGGTGATGTGATTACTGGATCGTGAGTTGAGTCGCGAGATGCTACTTGGGTGCCACCGCTGCTGATACAGATGGCTTCCAGTTTTGTTTAAGCACGGGCTTCAGAACGGAGGTCATGCGGCGATAGCCTTCAGGCGTGAGGTGGAGCTTGTCGGAGACATAGCACTCCATCACTGGCTCGCCGTCTGCGGTTTCTAACGCAGGATTCACATCGACAAAGAGAACCCCGGGAGTCGATTTGGCCAGCTCGATCAATGCCTTGTTCGTTTCGTCCAACTGCGCCAGTACGCCTTTCTCACGCTTCTGAGGTGAGCGGATGACACTCACGATCAAGATGGTTGCTTTAGGCAGTGTAGCCTGTGTTTTGGCAATCCACTCCTTGTTGTTCTTGAGGATCTCATTCGGCGTTCGCGAGGCATTGAGGTCATTGCTACCGCAATACCACATGACAAGCGACGCTTGTGATGACGGGACGATCTGATCGAAGAAGAACAACTGATCAACGGTCTTTGATCCACCAAAGCCGCGATTCGTCACCGGCAGTGGCGCGAGATCGTCCGCAGCGGTCGTCCACTTGCGAAATATGCTGCTACCCACCATCAAGATGCCGCCCGGTGCAGGAGCAGGCGCGGCTGCCAGCTTCGCGACATCCTTCGTGTATTTGCGCTCAGCGGCATGAAGGCCAGCATTGGCGAGCGTGAGTAAAGTAAGGATAGTGAGGAATTGAGTCGTGTGTTTCATGATTAGACAAGAGAATATAGGGAGACAGAAAATGGATTTCATTCTCCTGTCTATTTCTTAGCCTTCTTGCCTTTAAACACATACTCATCGCGGCTCACGAAGCCGTCTTTGTCAGTGTCGTATTTGTCAAAGCGCTCACGAGCAGCAGCGGCATCGGATTGATGCGTGGTATAATACTCGCGCGTGAATTTACCGGCCTTGTCTTTGTCGAGTTTATCGAACTTACCAGCACGCTCCTGCTCCTCAGCGCTCATCGCGGTCGCGGGCGGTATTACCGTGGTCTTAGGCTTCATCTCGGGCTTCTTGGACTCGTCCGCCTTCTTTTTCTTGTTCGCATGGCGACCTGTGCCGTCGCCACTATCAGGAATGCCGCCTGCGGGATCTAGCTTGGCCAGCACGGCAGCGAGTTTGGTGCGGGCAGGATGATCGCCCGTAATGAGCTTCTCGGTGAAGGGCGCATCGCTCATGTCGAAGAGTTCACCTTTCTCGTTGAGCTTCCAATTCGCATCACGCACATACCACATGGCCGCGAGTTGATTATAGACCCACTCACGTGGAGTGCCCGCCTCGCCACGAAGCTGTGGAGCAATGCTGTGGCCGTCAAAGATCGTGTCCTTGGGCAATGTCCCGCCGGTGAGTTCGGCGAAGGTCACGAGAAAGTCGGTGGAGTCGATCAAATCGGCGTTCACCTTGCCTGCGGGCATTTTGGCGGGCCAGTTCGCGATCATGGGCACGAGGCCGCCGCATTCGAGCATGGTGCCTTTCATGCCGGAGAGCGCCTTGCCGCTGATGGTGGCGCGTTCGGACTGGCCTTTGCCCGTGCCGTTGTCGCCCATGAAAATGATGAGTGTGTTTTCGCGAAGCTTAAGCGCGTCGAGTTCAGCCACGAGTTTGCCGACGAGCTTGTCCATGTAAGCCACATTGTCCGCCATGAGGTCGGTGCTGCCGGAGGCGCTATCAGGGGTCGGTAGGAGATCGCCGTGGACGCTGGACATCGGGTAATAGACAAAAAAGGGCACGTCCTTGTGCTTCGTGATGAACTTCAACACCTGCTCGTGCATCACGTCCGGCATGTACTCGTCATCGCCGAGTTTCAACTCCTTGCCGTTGATGCGATACTCCTCGGGCTTACCCTTCTTGGTGTTGCGATACACGCCGCTGCCGTTGAAGCGCAGGTAGTCATCGAAGCCCGACTCGTCCGGCTCACCGGGAAGCTGCCCCCACTTGCCGATGGAGGCCGTTTTGTAGCCTGCAGTTTGGAAGACACGGCCAAGTTGTAGCTCCTTGTTCGGCATCACCTGACAGGCATCCTGATTGCTCGAACCATTGCGAAAGGCATAGCGCCCCGTCATGATCATCGCCCGCGATGGGCCGCAAAGCGCCGCCGTGAAGCAATGCGTGAACCGCGTGCCCTTCGCCGCGAGTTTGTCGATGTGTGGCGTTTTGTAGTTATCCGCACCATAGCAGCCAACATTCCCGATGCCGAGGTCGTCCGCGAGAATGAAGATGACGTTGGGTTTGTCGGCGGCTAGGCATTGGCTAGCTAGAATGAGGAAGGCCGTGAAGAGAGAGAGGAGGCGTTTCATGATGAATCGAGAGCAATACTTTATTTGATCCACAGCAACGGCTGCGTGATGCCGATGTTGCGCTGCACTTCCGGGTCGGTGGGATCAGCTGGGAGTTTTTGCCAGAGATCGAGATACTTTTGCTCGCTGAGCATGAGGCCGCCGAAGACGAGGTTCGGTTGACGCGCGGGCCAGCCTTCCCAGGCGTTGACGTCAGGTGGAAGCTTCCACTTCGATTTGTCGGCGAGGAAGGGATAAAGATACGCGATGGCTTTAGCGATACTCTTGCCGTCCTTGGTTTCGAAGGTCCAGAGGTTATCCTCGGGCGTGCTCAGCACCTGGCAGAGCATGGTCATGTTATCGAGTTGGAAGATCGAGTAGCCGTAGGGCTTCGTGCGCGCGAGTTCGAGGGGGAAGCCGCCGTCGTCGGCCATTTGCTTGGGCACGAAGACTTCTTTGAACTGCTTCCGGCAGAGCGCGAGCTTCTCCTCGTCGCCGGTGAAGTCGGCGAACACGGCGAGCTGAAGATGGAAGGCGACACTGTGATTGTTCTTAGCCTTGGCTTCGTCTTTGCCGTTGTCGCTGGTGACCATCCACTCGGCGAGTTCGCGGAACCATTGGCGCAAATCCTTCGCCAGGTCGGCGGGGAAGGCTTTGGATTTCTCCATGGCTTTCACGGCGGCTGGGATCTCGATGATGTGTAGCGTATCGATGATGCCGATGCCGCGTCCGGGTGAGACGCCGGGCACGGCTTGCGTGAAGTTTAGGCTGGGGTTCATCCGCGTCTTCGCATCCAGGAAGAACACCTTCAGCAACTCAGCAGCCTTGGTGACATACTTGTCTTCGCCGGTGATCTTGTAAGCGGCGGCGAGCGCGGCGACGGAGTCGCGCAGGGTCTTCACGACCATGCGATGCTGAGAGAAATTCTCGGGGTTCGTCTCACCATCGCGCTTGATGTAAGGCAGGCCGTTGGGCTTCTTCGGATCGGGCCACCAGTAGTCGCCGTTGGAATAGAAGTCGTTCGGGCCGCCTTCGCTGAGTTTCGCGGGGAAGGCGGTGATGGTGACGGGCGCTTGGCTCAATGCAGCGGTCGCTGCTTTGAGGATGCGGTCTTTGTCGATGGCGGCGACATCGAGCGTGAGCTTCGGCGTCAAAGGCGCAACGGCTGGCGCTTTCGCTTCCGTGGTGGTCTTCGCGGGTTTCGTGGTCTTCGACTCCGTGGCCGGTGCGCGGGCATCGGTGACGTATTTGAACTGCGGCTTGCGACCTTCCGATGAAACGGAGACGCAGACTTTGTAGTTGGTAATCTCGCACTGAATCGTGGCGCGTCCGTTACAGAGCTGCACCACGCGCGAACCGGTGGAGGTACCGAGGTTGTCGATCAACCGACCATCACCATTCAATCCGAAGCGCACGATGTTGGAGCAGTCGAGGCAAGGCACATCATTGGTGTCGAGCATGCG
>Ga0209086_10002412_pt1 | contig 14601 bp, 12 predicted proteins | sample M_130207_XF_Meta_FD_187312 | JGI IMG/M metagenome (GOLD analysis project Ga0209086, IMG submission 187312) | Freshwater microbial communities from Lake Montjoie, Canada to study carbon cycling - M_130207_XF_MetaG (SPAdes) (version 2) | ecosystem: Environmental > Aquatic > Freshwater > Lake... | reverse complement strand
ATGCGAATTCCATGCACCGAACGGCCTTCACGCGTCTTTGCCAGTTCGAAGCGTTTCGCTTCTGGTAGCCTCGCAGCGATGTCCTCGAGCAGTTTATCCGCATCACTCGGCACAAACGGCGGCCCCAGGCCAGTGACATCTGCGCAGCCTCAGCCTTGATCATGTAGCTCATCACCTTGTCCGCACTGAGCGTGCCTTGGGCGGATGGCTTCCATGTTTTACCGCCCACGCTGATCCACGCCTGCTTCGGCTGGCACCATGCCGCCGCGAGGACGGTCTTGTCACGAAACGGCTTTGTCTGCGCTTGCACTTCGAGCGTGAATTCTTCGCCTGCTGTGAGCCCGTCGAGCTTGAAGAACCACCAGCACGGCCAGCCGCGTTCTTCACGCAGCGCGGGCATGATGCGCAGCGTACGCGTTGCTTGATCTAGCTTTACGATTTCCGCGTTGCCACCCTCGAAGTCAGTGATCACATGCCACTCGGCGTGGGCGTTCAGGGTCATGAACAGAAGAAGGAGCAACCGTTGAATCATCTGCACTCAACGTCACGTTCTGGCTTCATGAAGCATCTGAACCTCGTTTTTTCTGTTCTCGCCTCCACCTGTCTTGCTGACTCCCATTGGCCGCAATTTCGCGGCGAAGGCGGACTTGGAATTGGCACAGGCAAGCCGCCGGTGGAATTCTCAGCGGAGAAGAACCTGAAGTGGCAGGTTGAGGTACCGTTTGGGCATTCGTCACCGTGCATCTGGGAAAACAAGATCGCGCTCACTGGTCTCGCAGAGGGCAAGCTGGTCACGTTTTGCCTTAACAAAGCGGATGGACGTGAACTCTGGCGTGTTGCGGCTCCGGCGGAAAAAATCGAGGGTGCGCATCGCATCGGCAGTCCGGCGGCACCGACGTGCTGCACGGATGGGGAGCGATTGATTGCGTACTTCGGCAGCTATGGCGTGCTGGCGTATGATTGGAACGGCAAAGAGCTGTGGAAGAAGCCGCTGCCTGTGCCGGTGGTGGAGTTTGGCACCAGCGCTTCGCCCATCATTGCGGATGGCAAGGTGATCATCGTCGCGGATCAAGATGTCGGCAGTTACATGATCGCGCTGGATGTGAAAACCGGCGCGCAAGCTTGGCGTGTGGATCGCAGCGAGTTCCGGCGCGGATTCTCGACGCCGTTCATTTGGAAACATGACGGCATCGAAGAGCTGATCGTGAGTGGTTCACTCTGGACGCGCAGTTATGATATCAAGGATGGGAAACAACGTTGGTCCGCCAGCGGCATGTCACGCGTGGCAAACACGAGCCCGGTCGCGACTGGTGATGTGCTGCTGCTTTGTGGATGGAATGTGGGCGGTGACGAGGATGACCGCGTGGAGATGGAGCCGCATGCGAGCTTTCTCGCCGCGCAGGATGCGGACAAGGACGGCCTGCTCGCCGAATCGGAGTTCCCGGACGGCCCGGTGCGCAGCCGGTTCACCATCGTGGATGCCGACAAGGACGGCAAGGTCACCAAGGCCGAGTATGAAGTCATGCGCGGCATGTTTGCGACTGCGGTGAACCAGCTCTTCGCCATCAAGCCGGGTGGCAGCGGCGACATCACCGCCACGCATGTCGTTTGGAGTCAGACGAAGCACCTGCCGTATGTGTTTACACCCGTGATCGCGAACGGTCGCGTTTTCACTGTGAAAGGCGGTGGACTGGCCTCGGCCTACGACGTGAAAAGTGGCAGCCCGGTGTTTCAAGCCGAGCGTCTCGAATCCGCCTCGGGCGAGTACTACGCGTCCGCAGTAACCGTTGACGACCGGGTGTATGTTGTGTCACAACGTGGCGTTGTCTCGGTGCTCGATGCGGCGAGTGACAAGCTCCACGTTCTCGCCCGCAACGACCTCAAAGCGCCCGTCTTCGCCTCGCCCGCCATCGTCGATGGCGTGATTTATCTGCGCACCGACAAACTGCTCTACGCCTTCGGCGAGTGATCGAAAATGCTGCTGTTCGCTCGAATCAAGAGCCAAAAAACTGCTGCGATGATGTAGAGCGCGCCGAAGCCACCGAGCACCGCGTTCCAGCCTCCGGCATTGGCAAGCAGCCATGGTACAGCGATGGGGAAAGCCGCAGCGCCCAGATTGCCGCACATGTTCGCTGTCGCGCTCACGGTGGCGACATGCGGGCCGCCGAGACTCATCACCGTCGCTCCCAAACAAGGATTCGCTGTCGCCGCGCAGAACATGCCCGCGCTGATGACCAGCACCGCCATCACCGGCTGAGCGACGAACCATGCGCTAAAGATCAAGCCCGCGCACAGCAGCAGCGCGATGGCGCTCAGGCCCTGACGCGCGAGACGTTGATTACTCGTCCAGCGCAGCACCGCATCTGAAAGCACACCGCCAAACATGCAGCCCGTCACATCCGCGAGCAGCGGCAGCGTTGTGAGCCAACCGGAGCCAAGGATCGTCACACCGCGTGCTTCTTGCAGATACGTGGCAAACCAGCTCGCAAAGAAGATGTAACCCGCCGCACGACAAAACTGCTGCGCGCAAAGGCACCACATCGCCGGACTCGTGATGAGCATGTCCCATGGCGCTGCTCTAGGCTCATTCGTTCCATTCCTCTCATCCTGTCTGATCAAATGACGCTCCGCTTCATTCACCGCCGCGTGTTCCGAAGGCCGATTCCGATACCACACCGCAAACCAAACGGCCCACAGCACGCCCGGCACCGCATACCACACAAACATCCACCGCCAGCCGATGCTCACAACGAGCCACGCCGTCAACGGCGCCGCGACGATGCTGCCCACCGACATGAACCCGCTGAACGCCCCCGAAGCCGAAGCCTGTGCCGTGCGCGGAAACCAGCGCGACATCACCGTCGTGCCCACCGGCACTAGTCCCGCCTGCGCCACACCCATGAAAGCCCGCGATCCGATCATCACCGCAAGATTCCCCAGCGCCAACCCCGCCGTCGCTAGCGACCACAGCACGCCATACAACGACAGCGCCCAGCGCGAACCCATCCGCTGCGCCAGCATCGCCGCTGGGATCTGGCACAGCGCATACGGCCAAAAAAAGGCGCTCATCAGCATCCCCGACTGCTCTTTGGAAATGCCAAGCTCAGCGCGAATCGTACTCTCCGCCGGCCCCACACCATTGCGCACGAAATATGCCAGCGCCGCGCCCGCACAGATGCCAGCGAGGACGATGAAGCGGGTGTTGCTGGCTTTCATGTATGGATGATCACCAGTCCGTCACCGCACCATCGGGACTGAATTCACGCAGCACGATCTCTTGTTGGAACGGATGCTTCTTCACCTCGGCTTCGTTGATGGTGATGCCGAGGCCGGGCTTGGTGTTCGGGCGGACGATGCGGCCTTTGGTTTCGATGGTGAAGCCTTCTTCGACCACATCCTGCCGCCACGGCACGTCGTTGTGCACGGTTTCGCAGATGATGTAGCTCGGCTGGCTGAAACCGAATTCCAGCGACGCGGCGGTGCTCACCGGTCCTTGCGGATTGTGCGGGGCCAAAGCGATGCGATGCGCTTCGGCGAGCGCGGCGATGCGTTTCGCGGCGCTGAGGCCGCCGCAGTGCGTGATGTCGAGCTGGCAGATCTCGACGGCACGTTTTTCAAACATGTCTTTGAAGGCTTCGAGGTTCGTCACGCGCTCGCCGCTGGCCACAGGCGTGGTGAGGGCGGCGTTGATCTTCGCTAGGCCATCGACCGCCTCGGGCCAGCAGGGCTCCTCGAAGAAGTAGAGGCCGAAATCATCGAGCGCCTTGCCAAACTTCAGCCCCATCGCCGGCGAGGGCCGCGCATGGCAATCGACCATGATGTCGATGTCCGGCCCCACGGCATCACGCATCGCGGCGACAGCGGCTGCAGCGGCACGAACGGGTTTCATGCCTTCGATGGGCATCGTGCTTGGCACGGCCATGCTCTTGAACGCCGTGTAACCATCCGCCACGGCCTGCTGTGCGAGTTCGGCGAAGCGTTTCGCGTTGTCGGCAGGCGTTTGATAAAAATCTTCCATCTTCCCGCCACCGAGATGGCAGTAGGTGCGCACCCAATCCCGCACCGGGCCGCCAAAGACCTTCGAGAGCGGCATGTTCGCCACCTTACCCACGATGTCCCACAGCGCGAGGTCGATGCCCGCGATGGCCGTGGCCCTCACGATGCCGTGCCCGTGCCAGAAGTGCTGCCGGTACATCATCTGCCAGAGATATTCCACGCGCGTCGGGTCCTCGCCGATGAGCAGGTGCGACATGTCTTCGATGGCCCCCACGATGCTCCGCGTGTGCCATTCCAGCGTCGCCTCCCCCCAACCGATGAGACCGGGCTGGTCCGTGACGACTTTGACAAAGACCCAGTTTCGCATCCGGGCATGGCAGACGAGGGTTTCGATGGCGGTGATTTTCATGGGTGGACGTGTTGGCAATTAGTTATCGTGATCGCAGACGAGCCATCTTTCGGCGAGAAATCGTTCGAGATCTTAAAGGTGCCGTTTGTGACAACTGAATAGCCTCTTTTGCTAAGCCACGTCTTTTGATGATGCATTCGACGACGCTCATTTTTCTCGGACCATACCGCCCATCCTTTCTCATCTCCTGGCTGCCAAATCGACAATGAAATGGAGCAAATGGTTCCTTCGGGTTGGAACGACACCAGACAAGCAAAACGCTCTTCGTCCACGTATTCAAAGCGGAGGCAAGGCCCCAACGCAGTGAATTGAACGCCATGTTCCTCTAGAGCCTGACAAACTCGATCACGCGCGAACTGATAATCTAGGCCTGCTTTTTCGAAGAGAATCGAAGTGATTGGGTTCATCCTATTCGGAGAGTCTTTGGGAAAACGCATCAATCAACTGCTCCAAGCTCCCCGCTGCGACGACGGCGATGGATTCTTGGTAGATGCCACTGTCGTAAAGCTCGCGAGGCGGCAGATACGAAGCGCCCCAGTCGGCGGCGATGGTGGCGATGAGGATGATTTTGTCGGGGAAGCGGCGGCGGAGTTCGGTTTGGAGGAGGGAGTAGCTTTCGCCTTGGACGCCGAGCCAGAGGGCATCGCCGAGGTGCCAGAGGATGACTTGGAGTGGATAGGTTTCGCCGGGCGGGAGCTGGTTGAGGCGATGGAGGAGGCGGGTTTTGCGTTCGGCCATGGCGCGGCAGTCGGCGGCGCGGGTTTCATCGCCAGCGGCGCGGGCGGCGGCTTCGTCGGACTTGAATTGATCGAGCTCGGCCTGGGTTTGCTCGATGGTCGGCTGGCCGGGGCGATAGCGCAGCGGTTCGTCCCAGCGCTGGAGCTTCCAGGTGGCTTTTTTGGCGAGGTCGATGCTTTGATGCTTCCATGAGCCGAGCGTGGCTCCGGAGACGACGGGGCCGGCATACACAAAGGTCGTCCCGGCGGCGGGAAGGGCAGTGAGAGCCGAAAGCGCGGCGTAACCGAGCTCGCGGCCATTTCGATCCGCGACGGCGGTGTCGCCGACGAAGCCTTCGCGCGGGCCGAGTTCGCCGCTGGCGCCTTGGAGGAAGAGGCAGGGAGCGCCGGTGTCGCGTTCGACGAGTTCGCGCATGGCACCGATGTAGTCGGGGCTGATGAGCGTGTTCTCCCACGCGAGTGTGGTGGGATGGCAGGCGTAGTTGACGATGCTAGCGAGCATCTTGCCATCGTCACCGGTCACGCGGGCGACGATGACGGTGTCGTCGGCTGGCACGCCGGCATTGTGACCGCAGACGAACTGCTTCCCGTCCCAAAAATCGCGATGCGTGGCCAGCGAGCACCTGCCACGGCCATACACGATGCCCGCGGGCTTCAGCGAGGCGATGGCATCGCGGATCAAAACGCCCGCTTTTTCGCCGAGTGAGTACAAATACGGCGGAATGAGGTCGCCACCGGGCAAGTGGGCACGGTCGAGGCCCATGAGGCCCGCGCCGTGCGTGTGCGAAAAGACGACGAGGATTTCCTCCTTCGCCACGCCGCCGATCTCCGCGGCCTGTGCGACGAGATTCGCATGTTCGGTGGCTCCCATCACGCAATGATCGAGCGCGAGCAGGATTTGCCGCTCGCGGCCTTTCATCGGCGCAAAGACGGTCACGGTGGCCCGCAGTGGGCGATGCACGCCCGTTGCGCGTTCATGCTTCGCCGCGCCCCACATGCGGTGGTAGATGTCGGCCGGCGGTGTGATATCGCACCACTTCAACGCGAAACGGCAGCGGCTCTGCGGCGTGGGGTCTTCGGTGAGTGATGGTGTTCTCATGTCATCTGCGCAACCCGAGCAGCTTCAAACTATCGCGGTGGATCATCGCTTCGATCTGATTCACGTCGAGGCGTGGCAGCTTAGTGCCTTCGAGCATGTCGTTAAGCTTGCGAATACCGTCTATGCTTGCGTTGACGGTCGTGAAGGGGAAATCCGTGCCGAAGAGCAGCTTGTGCCACACGCCATATTCTTGGGCGAGCATGAGTGAGTTGTACAGCTGCCAGGGGCGATAATGAAGCGCGCTGACATCGGCGAAAACGTTCTCGTGCTTGCGGATCGTCACGAGGCATTCGCCTTCATACGGATGACCGAGATGCGCGAGGATGATCTTCAGGTCTGGATGCTTCAGCGCTACTGGCTCGATCAAGCGCGGCAGCGTGAAGGCCAGTGGTGCTTGCGCGATGAATGTGGTGCCCATGTGTAGCAGCACCGGCAGGCCGTTCTTCTCTGCATACTGCCACAGCGGCTCCAACTTCGGATCATCGGGACTGAAGCCCGCATACATCGGCAGTAGCTTGATGCCGCGCAGGCCGAGTTCCTCGTGACCGACCCTCATTTCGTGTTCCCAGCCATCCTGAGTTGGATCCACGGACAAGAAGCCGATCAAACGTGCTGGATCCTTCGCCACATAGTCTGCCACCGTCTTGTCATCGATCCACAGGCCACTGAGCCTGGCTTTGCCGCCGAACACAATCGTGCAGGTGTCGTCCGGAGCCGTGACGCGGTACGCTTCATAAGTCGCACTGAAGTCAACCTTATGTCCTGGTCGCGCGCGACCCGCTTGGCGGATGAAATCGTCCGAGAAGTCGGAGGGAAAATTCCAAGCGTGAGAATGGACGTCGATGATCATGGCTTTAAATCACTGGGCTGCTGCAATCATGCGATCAAATTGACGCTCGATTTCGCGAGTCGTTTCCGCGTCGAGTTTAAAGCCAACGGGGCCACGCACGAGAGTGTTTTTGAAAATGCCCTGGCGGACTAGGAGATGCTTTTCGACGGCGAGGAAGCCATCCAGACTTGTTTGCATTGAGACCAGCGCAGCAAGCAGGCCGTGGATATGGTCGGCTTTTTCAGTATCGCCAGCTTCGAGTGCCTTCCACAGCGGCACGAGACCGCGAATCAGGTCCGCTCCAGGCATGGTGCCGACAACGCCTCGTTTGAAGGAATCGACGAGCGCGATGCCACCAGTGCCTTCAAAGACGCGAGCGCGACCTTGAGTGGCATCACGCAGTTCGGAGAGCTTGGGGCCAATTGGGGAGGCTTCGGGCTTATACTGCACGCGCTCGGGCCCAAACTCATCGAGAAGCTTTGCCTGCATCGCGATAGGCATCGGTTTGCCCACATAGCCGCTCGCATCCTGCACGATGACAGGAATTTGGATCGCATGGATGATGCGTGTGTAATACGAGAGCAGCTCGCTCTCACCAATGCCGATGGAAACAGGCGGAATCGCCATCACGGCATCCGCGCCAATGTTTTCAGCGTGCTTCGCATAGCGCTCGGCCACTTTGGATGACTCCGCGCCAACGCTGATCACGACCACACCGCGGTCTTTGCCGAATTTGCACGCGGCAGTGGCGAGTTGCTCACGCTCCTCGCTGTCGAGTCGCAACGTTTCGGAAACCATCGCCATCACGATGCCGTGAGCGCCGCAGTCGTAGAGCCAGGCGATCTCGCGTTCGAGGGTGTCGAGGTCGAGGGTTTCATCATCGTGCCAGGGAGTTTGAAAAACGGGCAATACGCCAGCGAGTTGGTGTTGAGTAGTCATGTTGAAGTTCACCAAAGAAGTTTGCCGCCATCAATCACCAACACACTTCCCGTCATGTAGCTGCTCGCATCGCTGGCGAGGTAGAGCGCGAGCGGGCCGATCTCCTCAGGACTGCCCCAGCGGCCCATGGGAATGCTGTTGGCGACTTCGTCTTCGAATTCTGGCTTCTCGCCGATCCAGCGGCGGTTCGCGTCGGTGAGGAATGGACCGGGGGCGATGGCGTTCACGGTGATGCCATGCACGGCCCAATCGGCGGCCACAGCCTTGGTGAACATGGTCAGCGCCCCTTTCGAGGTTTCATAGCTGCGTCCGCGCATGGCTTTACCGGGCCAGAGGGCGTTGATGGATGAAATGTTGATGATCCGACCCCATTGGCGAGGGATCATCGCTCCACCGATCCGTTTGGTGAGGATGAAGGCTTGCGTGAGATTCAAATCGAGGATGCGCTGCCAGTCTTCGAGCGCCAGATCCTCCGTGGGCGTGTTGATACGGCGACCGCCGACGTTGTTGATGAGGATGTCGATGGGAGCGTGGTCACGCAGTACGATGTCACAAAAGCGCTCGGCTTCTTCGGGCTTCGAGAGATCGGCGAGGATCCCCGTGACGTCCAATTTGTCGTCGCAAAGCTTCCAGGTGGCTCTGTGCAACTGATCCAAGCTTGAGCCGCAGATGATGACCTGAGCACCGGCTTCGCCCAGTGCTCGAGCCATTTCCAAACCAAGCCCACGCGAACCGCCCGTGATTAAAGCACGGCGTCCGGTGAGATTGAAGCGGTCGAGGATGGGCATGAAAACAGATCGGCGCGATGAAGGGAGTCTTTCAAGCGCGGCGTATCCGTTTTATGATCATGCGCCTGCTTATTTGCCTGCTCCTCGTTTCGATTCATGCTCAAGCCGGTGACTTCCGTGTCGGAGCAGCGAAAGTGGATATCACGCCGAAGGATGGGACGCCGCTTGGTGGCTTCTATCGCTTCCGTGGCTCTGCGGGTGTGCTTGATCCTCTTTTTGCAAAGACCATCGTCGTCGAAAAAGACGGCATGCATGCGGTGATGGTGGTGCTGGATCTCTCCGGAACGGTGCGGCCGGTGGTGGCGGCGGCGCGGAAGGCCATTCAGGAGCAATGCGGCATCGAGGGAGATCACGTCATGATCTCTGGCACGCACACGCACTCTGGCCCGCAGCAACCACGTGGTTCACTCATGGATGACATCACGAAGGTGAATTCACCTCCTGGAATGGCCTACATCAACTCCTTGCCGGCTCTCATCGCGCAATCGGTCCAGGAAGCGAAGGCGAAGCTCGTGCCAGTCACGGCATCCGCAGCGGTTGGCAAAGCGGAAGGCATCAGCTTCAACCGCCGCATCCTTCGTGAGGGTCAGCAGCAGGCGATTTGGCAGCCGCAGAAGCTCACGCCGAAGGACCGCCCTGCAGGTCCCGTCGATCCCGAGGTCGGGGTGCTTGTGTTTGAGGCTGCAGGCAAGCCGGTGGCCAGTTTTCTCAACTTCGCCATGCATCCGACCTCTGTCGGTGCTGGCGTGAAAATTTCGGCCGATTATCCCGGCGTCTTCACCAAGCTCGTGAGCGAGCGCCACAACGCCGACATGATCTCCGTCTTCGCCAACGGCTGCTGCGGCAATATCAATCATGGCGACTACATCACCGGCAAACGCCGCACGACGCTGGAACTCGGCACCGCACTCGCGGCCGCCACTGATGCCGCATGGCCGACTTTGCAACCGCTCAAGACCTTCCAGCCTCGCATCCGCTCCGAACAGGTCACGCTGAAGCGGCGCACCTACACCGAAGCTCAAATCGCGAAGGCCAAAGACATGGCCGCCAACATGTTCACGAAGGAATTTGGCACCGTGCCGATGGCAGAGACGGTTTGCATTCTAGAAACCGTCGCAAAGCAAAACGAGCCACTCCTCGCCGAGGTGCAAGTCATCGCCTTCAGCGACGAACTCGCCATCGTGTCGCTACCCGGCGAAATCTTCGTCGAACTCGGCCTCGCACTCAAAAAAGCCTCGCCCTTCAAGCACACGCTCATCGCTGAGCTCGCCAACGGCAGCATCGGCTACGTGCCAAATCGAGAAGCCTACCCGCAGGGCAACTACGAGATCGTCAGCGCACGTGGTGAAGCCGGCAGCGGCGAGAAGTTAGTTGAAGTCGCTTTGAAACTGCTCGGTGAGATCAAAGTCGGGCCATAATCGCGAATCGGCATCAAAGCCATGCTAAAATGGTATTTGGGTTATGGGTGGCCGTGGTAACTTCATCTATCATGAATAGTTCTCACGACGTCCTCATCATCGGTGGTGGTCCTTCCGGTACTGGCACAGCAGCTATCTTGGCGGAGTACGGCCACAAAGTGCTCGTGTTAGAGCGTGAGAAGTTTCCACGCTACCACATCGGCGAGTCGTTGATTCCGTTCACGTTTGGGCCGCTGGAGAGGCTGGGGCTGATCCCAAAGATGCGGAAGTCGCACTTCGTCAAAAAGTACAGCGTCAGCTTTGTGCAGCCGGATGGGAAGCGCTCGCAGCCGTTCTATTTTTTCAACCGCTATGACCGCGAAACCATCGCGCAGAGTTGGCAGGTGCTGCGCTCGGAGTTTGATCAGATGCTGGCGGAGCATGCGCGTGAACGCGGCGCGGAGGTGCGTGAGGCGACGACTGTTACGCAATTGCTCAAGAACGACAGTGGACGCGTCATAGGTGTCGAGGTGAAGAACAAGGATGGTAGCATGGAGCATCTCTTTGCGAAGCTGGTCATCGACGCCTCGGGCAAAGAGGCTTTTGCTTCCAATCGACTCGGCTGGCGCATTGGTGACCCGTATCTCAACAAGGTGGCGGTGTGGACTTACTACAAAGGATCGAAGCGCGGAGAAGGCATCGACGAAGGCGCGACGACGGTGGCCTTCGTGCCACAGAAGGGCTGGTTCTGGCATATCCCGCAGCACGATGACATGGTCAGCGTCGGCGTGGTGGCCGAAGGCAAGTACCTGAGCCGTGATGGCGTCAAAGATCCTGAAACGATGTTTCAGCGTGAGATCGGTGAGAACAAGTGGATCGAAGAACGACTCTCCACTGGCACCTGCACCGGTGAATACTGGATCACCAGCGAGTACTCGCGGCATTCCAAGTATGGTGCTTCGCCGGGCCTGCTTCTGGTAGGAGACGCCTTCGCCTTCCTTGACCCCGTTTTCAGCAGTGGCGTGATGCTGGCACTGAAAAGCGCCGTGCTGGCTGGTGAAGCGGTGCATCAGGCACTTGTCGATGATGATGTGTCACCGCAGCGCTTCACGGAATACGCAGCGCTGATCCGCGAAGGCATCGAGAACATGCGCAAGCTCGTCTATGCCTTCTACGAGCCGAATTTCTCCTTCAAAGACGTGATCATGAAGTATCCCGAAGCCGGCGACGACATCACCGACTGCCTCTCTGGCGATCTGAACAAAGACTACACGCAGCTATGGGACCGCATCCGCGAATTTGTGCCCTTGCCAGATGATCTGCCTTACGGCGTGCCTTTGGCAGCGTGAGGCGGCGAAGACGATTGATTTTTTCATTTTCATCAGCGGCGTGGTGAGACATAATTCATCCCACTGCTATGAAAACCGCCGTTCTCCTCGTTAGTCTGGTTCTCTCCGCCGCCTTGCACGCCCATACTTGGACCTCGGTTTCGGGCCAGACTGCTGAAGGCGATTTCGTCAGAGTGGATGGAGCGAATGTGGTACTCCGCATGGCAAATGGAACGACCACGCAGTTTTCCATAGCCCGGCTAAGCGAGGCGGATCAGGCTTTCATCAAGGAGCAATCGGGTGCCAACCCGACACCGACTCCAAAACCCACGCCAGTCACCACGCCTCCAGTTCCAAACTCGACGACGCCAAAGACATCTGAAAAGGCAGTCGTCGGCAAAGATGATGCGAAGTCACAGTTTATCGGCACTTGGGAGGGTTACATGTCCGATAGCGACGGCTCGAAGCATGGCGACATTCGTCTTGTCATTACTGATGACAAGATCACTGCCTCCAACCCACAGGGCAATAGAGAGATGGGTGCAGGCACTTACAAGATATCGGGCAAACGCATCGACGCCACTGGCACCGACGGCCAGTTCTCGGGCAAAAAATACGAAGGCATCTTCGATCTCGACGGCAAGGTGCTCAAATGGTGCTCCGCCAACGACAATCCGAATTCAAAGCGCCCCGATAATTTGCAAACCAATCCGCAGGCCGGGCAGTTCCTAATGGTACTGGAGAAGAAATAGCCCGCGCTCACGCGAGAACGTCCTTCACCACCTTCGCGGGCTCCACGCCGGTGAGTTTGAAGTCGAGGCCCTGAGATCGGAAGGTGAAGCGTTCGTGATCGATGCCGAGTTGGTGCATCACGGTGGCATGCAGGTCACGCACGTGGACGGGGTTTTCGGCGACGTTGTAGCTAAAGTCATCCGTCGCGCCGTACGTGTTGCCGGGTTTGATGCCGCCGCCGGCCATCCACATCGTGAAACAGCGCGGATGATGATCGCGACCTGCCTCGGGGCTGTCCCACTTGCCTTGACCCGCGACACCACGACCGAATTCACCACCCCAAATGACGAGGGTTTCATCCAACATGCCGCGTTGCTTTAAATCTTTGATCAAGGCCGCACTCGGCTGGTCGGTGTCGCGACAGCGCGCGGTACACCAACTCGGCAAACGGCTGTGATGATCCCAGTCGGGATGGAAAAGCTGAATGAAGCGCACACCACGCTCGGCCAGCCGACGCGCGAGGATGCAATTCGCCGCGTAACTGCCCGCACGCCGCGAATCCGGCCCATACATGTCGAAAACATGATCCGGCTCGTCGCTAAGGTCCGTCAGCTCCGGCACGCTCGCTTGCATGCGATAGGCCATCTCGTATTGGCGGATGCGCGTGGTGATTTCGGGATCGTGTGTTTGCTCAAAACGCATCTGATTCAGCTCCGCCAGCCCGTCGAGCATACCGCGGCGAAGATGACGCGGCAGCCCCTCGGGATCGCTCAGATACAAAACGGGGTCCTTCGAGTTGCGCAGCTTCACGCCTTGATAGCGACTCGGCAGAAAGCCGCTGCCCCAGTAGTGATCATAGAGCGGTTGATCGCTCGGGCGCTGCATCTTTGAGATGAGCACGAGGTAGTCCGGCAGGTTCCGGTTCATGCTGCCGAGGCCGTAGCTGATCCACGCGCCCATGCTTGGCCGTCCGGGAAGCTGATGTCCGGTTAAAAACTGCGTCATCGCCGGTGCGTGGTTGATTTGATCCGTCGTCATCGACTTGATGAAGCACAAATCATCCGCCACCTCGCCGAGATGCGGCAACCACTCGCCAATGGTCGCGCCGCTTTGTCCATGGCGTGAAAATTTTGTGATGCCTGGCAGGATGAGCTGCTTTTGGCCTGACGTCATCGTCGTGAGCCGTTGACCATTGCGCACCGACTCCGGCAACTCTTTGCCCGCCCATTGCATGAGACCGGGCTTGTGATCAAACAACTCCAACTGCGAAGGCCCACCGGATTGCGTGAGGAAGATCACACGCTTCGCCTTTGCAGCAAAATGCGGCAACTGCGGCAGCCCAACCGACTCCTGTTGGCCCATCGCGTGCAACGCCATCGCGCCGACGGAGACGCCGGTGCATTGGCCGAGGAAGTAGCGGCGGGTGGTGTTTAGAGGTCCGTCGTTCATGATTCGCGATGCAGTTTGTAAGGATACACATTCCCGCTGTTCCACTGGCACACATACAGGTCACCCTGAGTGCCCACGCAAACGTCGTGGCAGTTGTTGAAGACCGGTTGGTCTTGCAGCAGCACCTTGAGGCTGCCGTTGTCATACTCAGGTGCGTGTCCGCCGGGATTCGAGATCACCTTGTCATTCGCATCGAGGATCGTGACGAAGCCGCGGCTCTGCCACATGCGGTAGTCATTCGGCTTCGCGCCGAAGCAGACGCCGGAATAGAGATTCGCGCCGTGGATGACCGGTCGGCTCACATACGCACCGGGCAGATAGACGCCGCGCACATGCGTGCCATCGAGTTTGAACCAGTTGAATTCATTGCGGATGCGCTCCGTGACGACGAGCAGCGGCTCGCCGCCGCGGGTGTCGAGCGCGATGCCGTGAGCCTGTATAAACTTGCCCGGATTCACCGGCTGCGTGCTCTTGCCACCGAACTTCGAGATGAATTTCCCGTCTCTGTCGTAACGCAGCACATACTGCGAGCCGTAACCATCCGCGACGTAGATGTCGCCATTCGGCGCGACGGCGCTCTCAGTGGGCGCATAGGCCTCACTGGGCTTGTAGATGCCTTCTTTGACGGGATTCGGCAACTCGAGCACGATCTGGCCATCCAGCGTGGTCTTCACGACGCGACCCGTGGTGTCACAGAGGTAGAGATGACCATCGTGGTAGGCGAGGCCATGCGCTCCACTCATATCGAGCGTCCACTGGCCGAGCAGAGCACCTTTCACGTCGTAGATGAGCACATTGTTCTGCTTGTGGTTCGTGAACAGGAAAAGACGGCCATCCGGCACCTGCACCATCTCATGGCAATCCTTCACTGGTGTCTTCGCGGCATCTGCTTGACTCC
>Ga0209086_10002408_pt1 | contig 14609 bp, 23 predicted proteins | sample M_130207_XF_Meta_FD_187312 | JGI IMG/M metagenome (GOLD analysis project Ga0209086, IMG submission 187312) | Freshwater microbial communities from Lake Montjoie, Canada to study carbon cycling - M_130207_XF_MetaG (SPAdes) (version 2) | ecosystem: Environmental > Aquatic > Freshwater > Lake... | reverse complement strand
TTGACTAAGTTCCCGAAGCTACCATCTTTGACTTTGGCTAAAAAAATCTATGCAGAAAACAATAAAACTTTTAAAGATGTTGATGCTGTTAGAAGTTGCTTAAGGTATTATCGTGGTAAAAAAGGTGAAAAACAAAAATCACAATTAGCAAGTAGAGATTTCTTAGATCAAAACATTGAGTTTGTAATGCCTGAATCCTATGCTGAAACTTTTGAACCATACGAGATTAGTCAGTCAAGAACCTTAATCATATCGGACTTACACATTCCTTACCAGGATAACGATTCAATTCAGAAAGCTATTAATTATGGTAAAGAAAAAAAAGTAAATTGTATTTTAATTAATGGGGATGTTTTAGACTTTGCTGGTATAAGCCGACATGAGAAGGACTGGAGACAAAGACAGGTTCATCAAGAGTTTGAAGCTGCACGTATATTTTTAAGTTCGCTACGTGAACACTTCCCAAAAGCAAAGATAGTTTTTAAACTTGGCAATCACGATGAACGTTGGGAGAAATGGTTATTTTTAAAAGCACCCGAAATATTTGATGATCCTGAGTTTAAATTAGAAAATAGATTAAAATTAGGTGAATTAAAAATAGAGATTGTAAAAGATAAAAGACCTATTCGTATCGGTAAACTAACTGTATTACATGGGCATGAATTATTTGGTGGAAGCGGTGGAGTTAATCCAGCTAGAGGTACGTTTTTAAAAACTTTAGAGAATGTAGTTGTCGGTCATTATCACAAAACATCAAGTAATACTGAAGCTTCAATGTATGGGGATGTATTCAGCGTTCACTCCGTTGGTTGTTTGTGTGGTAAAACTCCTTACTATATGCCTATCAATAAATGGAATACTGGCTTTGCATATTGCGAACTTGATATCAAAACAGGTAATTATACTTTTTACAATTTAAAAATTATTAACGGAAAAATATATTAAAACCTAATTTTAACACAGCATTAAAACCTAATTTAAACACTATGGATATTACAAAATGCAAAGGTGAAGGTTGTCCGATAAAAGAAAGTTGCAAAAGATATACAGCCAAGGAATCTTTAATGCAATCGTATTTTGTAGAGCCACCTTTTAAGAATAATAAATGTGATATGTACTGGGGTGAAAATGCTGAATCTATATTTAATCAATTAAAAAAAATAACAAATAAAAAAAACTAATTATGACAGGATTAAGACACGCACTCAAAGAATACTTTATGGTTCATCAGATAGCTGGTAGCAACCCGATATTAGCATTCGATAACTTAAAACAGCAATATGTGGTTTTTTGGTACTTTAAAAAAAATACTATAATTAATCTTGGTTATGAAATAATTTTATAGTATATTTGCAATAGTTATAGCTTAGTGGAGCTTTTTAACAATCAAAAAATATTGCCTTATTTCCTGAGTAGTGCCACTACACGAAAGGGATATAAGGTTTTTTTATTTAATATGGCAATCAACAAAAAAGGTTTTATTTTATATGCTGACCAAAAAGCATTATTCGACCAATTAACAAATGATAAAGCAGGAGAATTAATCAAGTTTATTTTTTCTTATGTTAATGATGAAAATCCAACAACTGAAGATTTAATAATTAATTTAGCTTTTACTCCGATAAAACAACAACTTAAAAGAGACTTAGCTAAGTTCAATGAAATCAAAGAGATAAGGAGTAAAGCTGGTAAAATTGGAATGGAGAAAAGATGGCAAAGTATAACAAATGATAACAAACCATTACAACCGATAACAAACATAACTGTTAATGATAATGTAAAAGTAAATGATAATGTAAAAGATAATGTAAAAGATAATGTAAATGATTTAGTAAATGTTGATGCTGGTAAACCTAGAAGTAGTTATTTAGATTCAACACATAATTTTTTAAAAGAATTACCAACATCATCAAATTTTGAATTAATTGCTATTGCCTTAGATATTCCAAAAGATAAATTAATTTTAAAAATTCCAATTTTCAAAAAATATGCTAATATAGATTATCTTAACTTTAACGAATTTTGCAACCACTTTAAGAACTGGGCCAATAAAAACAATTCTAATAACCTAAAACTAAAAACTTCATTTAAATGATTCCAGCAAATACAAAATTAGAAGGTCAATTCCTCGGAGGATTATTAATTAATTCAAGTGAATTCAAATACATTCAAGAACTATTTCACGAAGAGTTATTTTATGATGAAAAAAACCAATTAATTGCTAAAGCTATTTTAAGCTTAAATAACGCATCTAAAACTATTGACATTATAAATGTATCAAACGAATTAGAAAGTACGCTTAGAATCAATCCTATTAGCTTTTACGACCTATCCTTGCTTACTAATGATGCTATCCTAAATAGGTTCGATGAGAAAATACTTATTCTTAGCGAGTTTTATATTAAAAGAAAAATGATGTATAAGCTTTCAGAACTGTTAGAAAAAACCCAAGAATCAACATCAGATGTTTTTGAACTTTTAGCCGATAACGAAAAAAATACAAACGAGATATTTAATAAGATTTCTATTAGCAAAACTTTTACAGCTTTAGATTGTGCTATTGAAATGGATCAGCATTTAGATAAAATTGATAAGTTAACAGATGGAGATTTAATCGGTTGTGATACTGGCTTTATCGAACTTAATAAACTTACTTCAGGGTGGCAAAATAGTGATTTAATTATATTAGCAGCTCGACCAGGAATGGGCAAAACATCATTAATGCTTAAATTTGTTAATTCGGTATTAAATCAAAATAAATCGGTTTTAGTTTTTAGTTTAGAAATGTCTAAGCTTCAGTTATATGCGAGGATGTGTTCACAAATAACATCGATTCCACTTTACAAATTTTTAAAAGAAAAAATGAATCCTTATGAACGTGAACTTTATAAAAATGAAACCTTTAAGTTATCGAACTCACAATTATTCATCGAAGATAAAAGCGGTATAAGTATAAATTTTATTAAAGTTAAGGCACGAAAATTAAAACGTGATAAAGATATTAGCATGATAGTTATTGACTACATTGGACTTATTGACAAAGGTAATAATAACAAAAGTACAAACGATCAAGTTGCGGAAATATCGGGAGCTTTAAAAGGATTAGCAAAAGAACTAAATATACCGATTATATTATTAAGCCAGTTAAGTAGGGAAGTTGAGAAGCTAAATGATAAACGACCAATGCTATCACATTTGAGAGATTCGGGAGCAATAGAACAGGATGCTGATATGGTTATGTTTATTTATCGACCTGAATATTATGGAATAATGGATGATGGAGATGGTAACTCAACTATTGGTAAGGCAGAATTGATTGTCGCTAAACATAGGAATGGAGCATTAAGCGATATAATTGTTAACTTTAACGGCAACTGTACAAACTTTTATTGATATGAATAAGAAAATTAAAGTTAAATATTTAAAACTTGGTAGGGAAAATATTTGGGGCCTTGCTCATTGCGGATTAAATCTTATCGAACTTGACATACGTTTGAAAGGTAAAAAGCACCTTGAGATATTAACTCATGAAAGTTTACACATACTTTTACCTGAACTGGAAGAAGATGACATTGTGAAGCTCAGCGTAATATTAACAAAGACTTTATGGTCGGAAGGATATCGGAAAATAGATAACAATAATGATATGCAATTACAAGATGGAAGCAAGTAACATTATCCACAAAAACAAGCTTAATGTAGAAATTAACCAACAAAAAAATAAATATGAATTACGAAAAATTTAAACAAATTATTGATTTGCAAATAGCTCACAATAAAAGAGTAGATGAAATTTACAAATTAAAAATTGATATTGTAGAGTTCTTTGATGAAATTACTAGAGTAACTGAATTGCTTTGGACTGAAGTATTAACCGAAAATGGGGATTACCATTTATGTTATTACCTATACGAGATGAATGGTATTTATGGCACTCCTGATCTAAACGAGGAATATAAAGACATCAAAGAACTGTATGATTATTTAATAGAAAACAAAGGATTTAAATGAATAAACTAATTGAGGTATTTAAAGAATATAAAAAACAATTAACGTTAATATATGTTTTTATGTTACTCACTGAACTTTCAATTTTATCAACACCTTTCTTATTAGGTAAAAGCATTGATGGATTAATTAATGGTAATTGGTATTGGATAATTCTTTTAGCTGTTTTATATTTTTTATCAAACCTTTTCAATTATAAGCGAATGGTTTATGACACAAAAGTTTATACTACTATTTATAATAATATTGTATTAAAATTTCTTAAAAAAGATGATGTTGATGTTTCGACTAAAGTAGCAAGAACTGATATGGCCCATGAGATTGTTAATGTGTTAGAAAGCTATGTGCATTATTATATCACAACTATTGTAACTATAATTGGTTCGCTTATTTTTATATTTTCAGAGAACTGGCAAGTTGGTATACTCGTTAGTATTTCAATTATCTTTATTGTGAGTTCAGTATTTATACTTTATAAAAAAATAAAACAAGGCATTATCGTATTTAATAATCATTATGAAAAAAAAACAAAGTCTATTGAAAATGGATATGCAAGTTCTGAATCTTTTTTTAAGAGAAGAAGAAATATAGAAATATGTCAATCAACTATACAAGGTAAGAATTGGTTTTTAATAAATACCATTAAATATATTTTTCTAATTTTATCAATTATATTATTAATCAACACATCAAAAAATATTACAATAGGAAGCATTATAACTGTATACTCGTATGTAAATAACTTTCTTATAGCGTTAATGTCAGCACCGATTGCAATAGAAATGATTTTAAGAATCAGCGATGTTTTAAAACGCTTACATTAAAATAAATGAATACAGCAGAATTTAATAAAGTTATTGAAAAAAGAATTGATTTGATTAAAACTATTATGCTATCGAAAGGCAAAGAATATTCAACTGATTCCGATAAGTTCCATAATTTTAAACAGTCAGTTGGTATAAGCTTTCATACATGCCCCGAAAAAATAGCTTGGGAATTTGCTGTTAAACACTTTCAATCTATTAAAGATACTTTAGATTCAGTTGATAATGGAGCTATAAACTATACCGATAAATATATTGAGGAGAAAATAGGGGATGCAATTAATTATCTTATTCTTATTGAAGGCATGTTAAAAGAACGATTATATAACAAATGTATTAAAAACTGATATAAATGTAATTACATTGTGCTTACTTGACTAAAGCAAAAACTAAACAAGATACTCCGAAAATAATACTGATTCCTTTTAACCTTTTTTGTTTTTTAACCTCCAGGTTTAAACCTTTCATCTGAATTGTTAGTGATTTGTTTTCTTCGTCTTTAAACTTGATTATAGTTACTTGATTTCCGATAATACTTTGTAACTTATCTTCATTCTTTTTATAAAGTTTAACCTGGCTATCTTTAAAAATTAGTTGTTGCTGGCATAATGAATCCGATAAATAATATGTTTCAGCTTTATGATATTGTTTTGCTAAGAACTTTGCCTTATCGGAACTAAAACAAATTAAAGTATCTTTATTATTTATAATTAAACTTTGAGAATATGCTGTCAAATTCAGCAACAAGGTTATTATTATTAAGCGTATCAATTTCATTTACTTTGATTTTATATTTTATTATTACTGTTTGTTTTTTATTCTCCAATACGTTTAGCTCCTGAGTGTATTTATCAATAATAACTTTGTTTTTTTTTATATCGGAATATAAGCTATCATTAACTTTATTCAAACTATCAATTTCTATTCTATAACCTTGTATTATTCCTAATTCATTGTAAGGAGAATAAAGAAACCAAACAATTAATAAATGAACACATAATGTTATCATGCATAAAATAATCGATTTATTGGACATGACAATTATTTTCTTGTACTAAATTTATCTATTGTAGTTAATCCTAAACAACCAAAAGCTAAAGCTGTTACACATTCAACTAAGGTATCTGAAGGCTTTATGTGTTCAGGTGTAAACTGATTAGCAAAAAGAGTACTGCATAGCATAACAGTGCAAATAATTCCACATACTCGTTTACTAGATACGCAACCGCTTTCATCTTGTAAGATTTGTTTTATAAAATTTTTCATTCTTTTTTTCCTCGACTTTTGGTTATTTTGCTTTGTAATTTTTCGATTAACATCTCAATCCGTTGCTCCAATAATTCTATTCTCTTTTTTAATTCGTTGATTTGTTCCTCGTATATTGTAATTACTTTGTTATTACCTGAAGCTTTTAGTTCGTTTCTACTTTTGAAATAATCCCAAACATCTTTACCTTTGAGTACACCTATTAAGGCGACTACTATGCCAACAATAGTAACCTGGTCCATTTTATTTAATTGCTAAAATTTGTTTTCTATTTTTAACTGTATAGGATATATGCACCCAAGTATAATCGTATTCATTAATTAACTGGTCAAATTCTAAATTCTCTTTGCACCAATTAAATAACTTTTTATTTTCTTCTTTATTGCCTCCGCTTATATCAATGGCTTCACCTTTTACATGCTGACTTGTTTTCGAACCGCCTACTTTTGCATTAAGTAATTCACACCTAAAAAAAGAATTAACCTTAATAGGTTTATTATACCACGTTCTTAATGGCTCAAAACACTTCTCAGCAACTAATTTCATACAAGCCAACTGAGTATCACTTGGATTGTTTTCTATTCCAAATCTAGTCGCTGTATTGCTTACAGTTGCTTCATCAAAACTAATGTGTTTACTTATCATTTCTTATGTTCTAATTGTTCAACTCTTCGTTCTAAACTATCATGCTTAACATCCTGGACCATTACCATTGTTTTAATTTCGTTAAGGTCTTTACTCATCTTCATCAAAGCATTAACCCCTAATGCTCCGATGAAAGATAAGATGGCTATCAACCCCGATACCAGCCATAAGAGAATGTCAAATTGTGTCATATAATACTTTTATATTTATCATCTATTTGTGTTTCATCAATTACTTGTAATTGACTCCAATCAATTTTTTTAATGTTTTCGTTATCTTTTAATTGTTCAACTAAATCAATACTTACTAAATAAGTTTCATCAACTTGTTCGCTACAAAATGGATTAAATTCATAACCTGTTTCATACTCAAAACTGCCAACCTTGTTAGCATCTAATTTTGATATTTTATAAAATGTATTCATAATTAAACTTGCCAACCTATTGAGGTTCCTAATGCTTGAACTGCTGTGTAAAAAGTAGATTGATTAATAACACCACTTCCAATGGCTGATACACTTAATTGTCTTGGACTATAATAAGCTGCAGTTCCATTATTATTTAATGCTAAAACATACATATTATTGTTTATCAATGTACTTGAACCTGTTGAACTATTTAATAAAGATACTCCATTTTTATAACTTCTAACATCAAAAGTTCCAACCCTTACACCTGAAAATAATCCTAAAGAGTTAGCAACTGCAATTCCACTCGTTAATCCTATTTGATTTATTGACCGATAAAAACTTCCACCATCTCTTATATCTAAAGTTGAATAACTTGTAGCATTAGCGTGACCAATATCTAATTTAGAAGCGTTTAAATCAGTTCTTGAATAAACATAAAGTGAAGCACTATCTAAAGTATATTTAACTCCATTTGTTGTTGGGTTATAATTAGTGTTTAAATAACTACTAGTTCCGTTTCCATTATAACCTTGACTTGCTGTGAATGTAGGAGAATTAACCGCTGTTATCATAGTACTTGTTGGATTTGCTAAACTTGTTCTTGCAGCTATTGAATTGGCTAAACCATGAATCCATAATCTATCAAACTCAGCAAAATCAGTTCCTAAGGCAGTAATAAAAGTATTAATATAAGTTTTTTCATTAGTTGTTAAACTCCCACCATTTGCAGTAACAGCATCAAAATATGGTTGCCCAATAGATACTGGCACTTTATTCATTAAAGGTATTAAATTATAATACATTATGCTTGTGTGTTAATTCCTAAAACATCAAATTTAGTATCTGTATCATTCCAAACCAAACCAATATAAATAGTTTTACTAATAGTTGTTGTAGTTGGTAATGTTACTCCGATGGCTCGATAGTTAGTTCCAAAGGCTATTGTTTGTGCTGTGCCATTATCTTTTATTCTTATTATCATAGCTTGTCCTTCCGACATTGTGCCTGTTGGGTTTGCTATTGTTAAGCCTGTAGCTTGAGCTGTTATTTTAACTAAATCATTTGCTGAGGTTGGTGTTACCGTTGCAGAACTTGTTACACTTTGAACTCTAGGAGCATAATCTGCTTTAGCATTCCATGTTGAAGCACTTGTAATTCTTGAATCTGCTAACGTTCCACTCCAACCTAAAGTTAAAGAAGTAGATTGTAATAATGCAGTTGAAGGAGTTCCACCTAAAGTTAAAGTTACATTTGTATCATCAACTTTTGTTAATGCTGCAGCAGTTACCGAAATTGCACCGCTTGTATTATTATAACTTATCGGACTTGTACCACTTAAAGAACCTAAAGTAATATAATTAGAACCATTAGTTATTTGAGTATTATTAGTTGGAATAGTTATAGCTCCTGTTGTATTATTATATGCACCCGAACCAGCAACAAAACTTAAACTAGTTAAAGTAATATAATTAGATCCATTTACTATTTGATTATTATTTAATTGTTGATGTTGCCATTTAGCTGGAGAACCGCCATAAACCCAAACATCATTTGCTGAAGGGGTTCCTGATTGCATATCAATTCCATGGATTCCGTCAACTGTTGGATTCGGATAAGTACCATTTAAATCACCACCAGCAGTTCCTGAAGGAGTGCCACCTGAATATTGTGGAACGTTTAAAGTTGCTCCAACTAATGTTGCAGCTCCACTTGTGCCTGTTGTTGTTAATGTTAAAGTATCTTGTTTTAAATTTAACGCTGTTTGAGTTGCTGTAGATATTGGTTTACTTACATCACTTGTATTATCAACATTGTTTAATCCAACCATTGATTTTGTTATTCCCGAAGTCGTACCTGTAAAAGTTTTATCGCCAGCAATAGTTTGTGGAGTTGTTGAAATCACACCCCTAGCTGTTGCACTTGCATCGGGTACGTTTAAAGTTATTACTGGTGTTGTAGTGCCTGTTGCTACCGATGAAGTTAAATCAGTTCCACTAGTTGTTAAAGTTAAAGCAGCTACACTTGTAACTGTTCCACCTCCACCCGTTGAAGCAATAGTAATTATTCCATCGGCTGTAGTTCCTGTAGTTGTTAAAGTTATATTACTTCCCTCAACTAATTTTATACTTCCACCTGTAGCCGATAAAGTTGCTGTATGCGAACTTGAATCTGAAGTATTTGCTAATGTTTGATTACCTGTATTTGTACCGCTTGTATTTGTTATAACTGTTTGTTGAGCATCGGTAACATAATTTTTATTTGTACTTGCTGCTATATCCGCTGTTGTTGCATCCGCCCCTACAGTTACTAAACCTTTTGAATCATAAGTGATTTTAGTTTTAGTTGCTCCAGTTATAGCTGTATTACCAGTTACTTTAGTTCCTAATGCTGTATTCAAATCGGTTTGACTTGCTAACGTTCCTGTTATAGCACCCCAAGTAACAGCACCCGATGCACCTGGTCCGATTAAAGTACCACCCAAAGTAGTACCGTCTCCGATATAAAACATTTTAGTATCAGTTGTATAAGCGACCTCGCCACTTTCTAATACAACCGTTATTCTATCGGCATTCGTGCCACGTCTAATTCTTATTGCCATTTTATATATTATTAAATAAAGTTACCGCCATCTATTAAAGTATATGAAGTTGCTGCTGCAAAAGTACCGCCATCAATTAAAACATTGAAATTAGTACCGCCACCACTATATATAGGAATATTTAAAACATTACTTACTAAAGTAGCAGCTCCACTTGTATTATTTGTTGTTAATGTTATTCCGCTTCCAGCTGGCAAAAAAGATAAAGCACTTAATTGAGTAGTCCCATCGCCTAACTTGAATTGACCCGTTGTACTTAAATACGCTGGCTCACCAGCTTTTAATACCATAGTTGCATTGGCTGAAAACCATGCTGAATCTTTTGGATCGTATCTTAATTCTACTACTGCCATTATGTTAAAGTTTGTATTATTGTTACAGGAGCCGGGTTAGTTAATGTTTGTATTAATTCTTGTAAAACTTCAATCGTATAGTAAGAACCGCAAGGCACAACCGCAATAACATTTCCATTCTGATCTATTATTCTTACATCATCTTGATTGATAACTGCTGGCGAACCTGTTATTGGTATTGAACAAGCATCCCATTCAAAGATTGCATTAAATTCAACATCAAAATACCAACCCGCTACTTCATCATTAAAAGCATCTACAAAATCAGTTAAAGTTGCATTTGTATTAATTTTATGTAATTCTGAAATTTCAATTTGCATGAAGTAAATTAAAGTATCTAAAGCTATCTGCTTACAATCAGATAAGACCTCAAGTTGATTTCTTAATCCCTTCTTGCTTTTATCACAAATGTAAAATCTAATTACAGTAATATCACTAGTCCCTTCAACTCTGTTAGGTTGCAAAGTACCAAATAACATAGGATATTTAATTGACTGACCGCCATTTAATTGATCCCAAGGGTCACCAAAATACCAAGTCTTAATTTGCTTGTGAGCAGTTGAGTACGTTGCTATTGTTGATATTAATTTGTTTAAGGTAAACATCTATTAATTTCTTATTTTTTTTAATGTACTTTTTAATTTCAATCTTTGTTTTTTTTCTTATTGCCATACTGGGTTATCTCGGTTATCTTGAATATTGCTATAATCTTTTTTACCTAAAATTCTAGTCCCTAAATAAATGTCTACATCGTAAGCATTTCGCTCAGGGAATATATCCGCTCCTGTATTATTATTGTAAGTTGGGTATGTTGAGTTATTATAGTTTAAATATTTTATCATTCTATCTCCGTACATCTCACCATTTGTTTTCCAAATATTCATTAAATATTCCATGTCATTAGTAGGTATTGGTTGCCCATTATCACTGCTATTTGTCATTATGCCTTTATTTGCATATCGGAATTTAAACGTTGGTGAGCTTTCATACATAATATAGTGAACCATCATTTTTAAAATGTAGTTATCTATTAATGTTTTGTAAGCTGCAGGAATAGTAGTTGCTGAATTTATATAAGCTAAAATGTGAGTTTCAATAGTATTATATAAACTCGTTCCCAATAAAGGAAGTATATATTTATCTTGTACCAATTCAATAACTGGTGTTATCTTATCGTACTCGGTATTGTCATCAATAACCGAATGTCTAATTAAATAATCTTGACCTATCCAAAGTGTTGCCATGTTATTTCTTTTTACGTTTTATCCTAGTTTCACCTACCCAAATGTGGCGGCACCAAGGAGTTGTTTCAGTTCCATCATTATAAAATCCACCTCTGAAATCCCAGGCACTTTCCCCAAACTCGTTGGTAAAAGCATCTATTTGTTCGTAGGTTAATCTTCGTGCTACATTCTTACCGTCAACAGTTTCTCGACCACTTGTTTCAATCATCATTTGTAAACAGAACTCCCTTGTTGTTGGTAATCTTTTAGGTCCACTTACATCAGGTCTTTTATCGTATTTATAAACTGTATAAATTTCGGTATCATAATCTTCAGTATCTTTATCTAAACCTTTTTGAGTTGGTGTAAATATTCCATCTAAGAAGCTACCTAGTTTTTTTTCTTTTAACCAGGTTATTTCAGTATTTATTTTTTCAATATCTACATTTAATGACTTAGCAAGTTCCTCAGGTTTTGCAAATGGATTACCTTTAAATTGATTTAATATTGCATTTCTTAAATCAGTAACTGATAATTGTAATCTATTGGCTGTGTATAATTTTTGTTTTGATAATTCGAATCTTAGAACTTGTTTTGAATCTTTAAAGTTTACATATTCAAGGTCTATTATTTCATCATCATCATCTACATCTACAGCATTTGCTTTTACCCATTCAATAAATCTTTTTTCTTTATCAGATGATTGTTGAACTTTTACAACCTCATTATTCATTTCATCCTGAGCTATTCCTAAGAACGTTAAAGCATCCGCATCACTTAATCCAAACCCTGTTTTAATCATTATCAAAGCCTGGTCCGCTGTATAATCACCCTTCTTTAACTTGTTGGCTATATTAAAAAGATTTTGTCTTTGTCTACCTGTTAAGTTTTTAAGGTGTTCGTTTACTTGTATTTCTTCTTGTACTACAGTTGCACTCGGAGTGCCAATTTCTGCAGCTTCAATCTTTAATCCGTATTTTTCAATTATATAATTCGTTACGATATTAGTATCTCTAGCATTTAAAGCATTGATAACATTTTGATTTTCTAATGGAAGTTCTTTGCCTATTGGCTGAACCTGTTCTACTTCAAATGTAATATCTAAACCAGTTTTTAGTTTAAACATTTTATCAATAAACTTATTAAAAGCTACTTGTTCAATTTTAGCATATTCGTTAATAAATAATTCGTGTGCTAAATCTAATTCGTTTCTATCGCCTAAAGTACCCTCAGTTTTGATTTTAAACAATACTCCTGGCACGTTATGTCCTGTTATTATCTTTTGTTGGTTTCTTTTATTTAACGCTTCGTATTGGTCTGCTAAACCTGTAGGAGTTACATTTACAACTTCTGCTCCTTTGCCATCAGGATTAGTGAATGATAAAACTACCTTACCAGCATTTTGAGTGCCTTGATGTTTCTCTTGGAATCTTTCTTTGATATCTTCTTTAACTTCAGGTGTTAATTTACCACTAAAGAAAGTTATAATATGACCAGCACTAAATCCATTCTTTACTAAACTATGAAAAAAGTTACTAATCTCAATATCGGTATTTATGTCCAATAGAACGCTTGAATAATCCGGTGAAGGATATAAGCCATCTAATTCATTTAAAGACGGTGTGAAGTCCTTAGAATAGTAAATTGAGGCACCTATAAACCCATCCTTATAAAATGGAAAGTAAGTTTTCTTTAAATGGTAACTTTTAGCAGTCCAATCTTCTGAATACCAAACTCCGCAATTATCTGCACTTAGTCTTATCTTGCCCATATCTAAATGGTAAAACTCAATCGGTTGGCCTATTAAATTTGTAGTTACTTGACATGCGAACCCTCCGTATATAGCCTTATCGGAATCACATTTTTTTCTTAATTCATACCATGAATCAAATCTATTTGCCTTGGCTAAAAATTGTTGAACTTGTGGTAAATCTTGACTAGGCACTATTTTCAGTCCGCTAAGATAACGTGCTTTACCTTTTACAATAGCAGCATGCTCAGGGTGATTGTTATAAGAATTTAATAATTCTTTAGGGAAGTTATTATCTTTGCCCCACTTAACAAATTCTCCAGCAGTATCAATTTTATAAGTAGGAAGTTGGTTAACATCCATCTTAATAGTAATTATGTCATTATATACTTCTAATTTTTTAGCCATTGTAAACCTTGTTAGTTATTGCTCCACCTTGATATTCTTTAAATGTAATTTTTGTTAAATCAAAACAAGTTGCATAACCCACCTCCACTACATTTAATCCCGTTGGATTAGTATTACTATTGCCTACTTGTTCGTATATCGTATATTCGTAATCGCCTACTGTTAATGAAATCTGAGCAGTTGTTGGTGTTGCTGTTTCAACTATTATAAATTCATTATATCGTTCCTTTTGTGTGCTTATGTCCGCTGGTAAAAAATATTGTGATGTATTTGTTTGAACGTTTTTAAACTGAAATAAAAAATAAGGATTTGCTAATAAACATTTCTCCTGTAATGTTAAGATAACTGTATTACTATTATTCTTATTAATTGTTATCATACTTATATAACGTACAAATATATCAATTTGTTATTTAAAAAAAAAGCCCAAGCTTACGGGCCTGAGCTAAACTTTAAAAAGTTACTTATTAAGCTATTAAGTTAGCAATTAAAGTACTTGTTACTTTGTAAATTGGAGCTATCTCCTTACCTTTAAAAGAAAGTTTGTGTCCATTCATGTCAGTAATTGCAGTTCCGCTTTCAGTACTCCAAGTTAATAAATCCATTCCTTGATCCTTACCAAATAACCAATAATCACCGTTAATATCTTCAACCATCATAGTCAATACGTTTTGAGCAACTAATTGAATTTCTTGAATAACTGTAGAAGTTAATTTTTTAATAGTGAAATCAATTTGTGGTTCGTATGAAATAGTTCCTGAAGCTGGAGTATAAGTACCAGGACTTGTAAACATTCCCATCTCTTTATCGAGAGAATAAACACGGTACTTCTTGCCAGTAGCTAAAGTATAAGCTGTAACCACTCCAGCAGTTGCTGTAAAAGCATAACCAGTTCCTGAGTTGTTTTCAAATTCAGTAATGTAAACTTTTTTTATTCCACCAGCTCCACCTTTACAACCTAGAAAGGTATAACCGCTTGTTAATACACATGGCATAATTTTATAATTTTAATTTGTTTATAATAAGGAGGGTTGCCCCTCCATTAATTTTTATCCTACGTAAAGAACATTCATTGCTTGATTCACAACGTGTGCGAAGATTGTCATGATGTTTTTTACAAACAT
>Ga0209086_10002406_pt1 | contig 14618 bp, 11 predicted proteins | sample M_130207_XF_Meta_FD_187312 | JGI IMG/M metagenome (GOLD analysis project Ga0209086, IMG submission 187312) | Freshwater microbial communities from Lake Montjoie, Canada to study carbon cycling - M_130207_XF_MetaG (SPAdes) (version 2) | ecosystem: Environmental > Aquatic > Freshwater > Lake... | reverse complement strand
TCCAGCCGAGCGGCGCCGTCGAGCGGGTGGAACCGACCATTGGCTTCTACTTCTCTGACGAACCGCCGCGGCGCGTTCCGACCGTGCTCCGGCTCGGGTCGCAGTCGATCGCCATCGACCCCGGCGATCCGCACTACGTGATCCGTGACGCTTACACGCTGCCCGTCGACATGACGCTGCTGGCGATGCAACCCCACGCCCACTACCGCGCCCGCGACATTCGAGGAACCGCGACGCTTCCGGACGGATCGACGACAACGCTGATGCACATCAGCGACTGGGACTTTCGCTGGCAGCATGTCTACCGGCTCGAGAGGCCGGTGCCGCTCCCCAAAGGCACCAGGCTCGCAATGGAGTTCACCTACGACAACTCAGCCGACAACGTCCGGAATCCGGTCCAGCCACCGGGTCAGGTCTGGTGGGGTCAGCGGTCCAGGGACGAGATGGGCGACCTCTGGTTCCAACTGGTGGCGAACACCGACGCCGACCGTCCGATCATCGACGCCGAGATCCTGCAGAAGATGACGGCCGAGGACATTCGTGGCTACGAGACGATGCTCACGGTCGATCCGAACGACGTGGAGCTGCACGACGATGTGGCGGTGTTGTACTTGGGACTGCACCGTGTCACGGACGCGGTGGCGCACTTTCGGGCCTCGGTCAGGCTGCGTCCCGAGTCGGCGGCCGCGCAGTTCAACCTGGGGACCGCGCTGATGATGGCCGGCCAGACGGCGGACGCCATCGTCGCGCTGCGCACCTCCATCGAACGAAGGCCCGACTACATCCTCGCGCGCAACAATCTTGGACGAGCGCTGCTGGTTCAGGGGAACACGGGCGCCGCCATCGCAGAGTTGCAGGAGGCCCTGCGGCTCGATCCATCCGACCATTCCGTGCTGTTCAACCTGGCGGAGGCCTACGCCGCCGCCGGCTTCACGGACCTGGCGGTCGCCACGGCGGAGAGGCTGCTGCGACTTCAGCCTCCAGAAGCCCTGGCCGATCAGGTACGCCGGCGTCTGCAGCAGTACCGCCGGCCCTGACGCGCGGCTACTCGCGCAGCAGCCCGAGCAGCTTGTCCGTGAGCGCCGGCCCCAGGTCGTCGACCTTGGCGATGCGGGTCGCGTTCGTGTAGAACTGCGACACATCGTGGCCGATGCCGATGGCTGCCAGCTTCACCGGCGAGCGCCGCTCGATGTGCTGCACCACCGCAGCCAGATGCCCATCCAGGTCGTCGCAGCCCATGGCCGCGAAGGTCGCCTCATCCCTCGGCGTTCCGTCCGACACCACCACCAGAATGCAGCGCTGCTCGGGGCGGGCCAGCAGGCGCCGGCGCGCCCAGGTGAGCGCCTCGCCGTCGATGTTCTCCTTCAGCATCTCGTCGCGCAGGAACAGGCCAAGCGCCAGCCGCGCGTGGCGCCACGGTACGTCGGCGCCCTTGATGACGAGGTGCTCGAGGGCATTGAGGCGGCCGGGGATCTCGGGATAGCGGGCCTCGGCCCACTGACGCGCCGGCCCGCCATCGAGCCTGGCCTGCAGGAGCGAGGCGTAGAGGGCGGCCGCCAGCGGCTCGGCGGGCTGATGCCCCGCGTGGAGTTCGTCGTGCTGGCAGCGCGAGCGCGATATCGTGGAACAGCGTCAGGTTCTCGGCCCACGTGACAACCGCACGCGGCGACATCACCGTCGACAGGTCGCCGTCGGCGAAGCCACGGCGCGACAGCACGACGTTCATCTCCTGGTCCTGCGACAGGTCGTTCAGCGTGACCGCGATGTTCCAGCGGTCCATCTGTCCCTGGTTGAGCGGCTGCGTGCCGTGGTAGAGCCCCGTGGCATCGCCCAGTCCGATGGTGTTCGCCGTGGCAAACAGGCGGGATGCCGGATGCGGCTCGATGACACGGCTCTGGTCGAGCAGCGTGAGCCGCCCTTCCACTTCGAGCACGCGCTGGATGACAAACATCACGTCGGCGCGGCCGACATCGTACTCGTCGAACACCAGCGCGCACGCGCGGCCAGTTGAGACGCGCCGCCACCTGCTCGTCGACGACGGAGAACGCCGGCACCTGCAGGTCGGTGTCGATGTTGAAGACGTCTCGGGCGGAGACGGTGCGGTCGGGCAGGTTCGGGTCCACTCGGTTCATTCTCGCGAACCGGTGCGAACGAGGCGCAGGCGGGTGGCCGCCAGGGCGGCGGCACACACGACAACCGCCAGGCACAGCGTGAGCTGTACCTGGCGGCGTGATCAGGCGCTGACGTGTGGCGACGCGCTTACGGCTTCGGGCGCGTGCTGATCCAGACGTTGCGGTAGATGGTGCCCGGGATGGTGGCCGACTCGGTGCCGCTGCGGCCCGACGGCGTCCCGATGAACGCGTAGTGCGGCTGCGGGTTGTACGAGCCGTTGGTGCTGGTCCGCGAGATGTCGTAGATCAGGCGGCCGGTCGGCCCGCCTTCGTTCACCGTGACGCGCACGGTCTTGCCCCAGGTGTAGCGCCAGTAGTACCAGGTGTTCGGGTCGAGGTTCTTGACCGAAATCAGGCGCTGATCCGTCGTTGGCTCATAGCGCACCGACGTGTCGGTCGCCGACCCGTAGAGCACGCGGTAGGTGATGGAGTTGGGTGGCGACCCGGCGGTGCCGCGGTACTGCACGTCGACACGGTAGTCGTTGGTGATGTACTCGTTGTTGTCGGGGTTGCCCTGCATCATGCCGAACACCTTCGACTTGTCGCCGGGCGCGTTGGTGCGGAGCCCCTTGATTTCCATCGCGAACTCGCCGCTCTGGATGGTCTGCGGAATCGCGTAGCGCACGTAGCTGCCCGTCGTCTCCAGCTTGACGCCGTCCGACGACCAGGACACCGGACCGACGGCCTGGCCGACGGTGACGCCGTTATAGAGCGGGTCGAACACTTCGTTGCCGCGGATGTAGCCCCCCTCGGAGGAGATGAACGAGCCGGTGGCCGACCACGGGCCGGCGTCGTTGCCGTACTCGGCGCGCGCGCGCCAGGTGTGGCGGACCTTGAACTCGAGCTGGTTGGTGATCTTCCAGGACGCGGCGCCGACCGGCCCGGAGTCCTGCACCATCGTGCCGGCCGTATTGAACACCTGGAAGCGATACGAGAGCGCGCCCGGCAACGTGGCGCCGAACTTCACCGATACGGCCGACACGACCAGCGTCGCCGCGTCGGTCTGCTGCGCGTCGTTGAGCGGTGACGACAGCGTCGGCGCCGACACCTTCAAGGTCGAGCCGTCAGCGGCGGCGGCCGCATTGGCAGCTGCGGCGCCGGTCGGCGACGTCGGGGTCGATGACTGGCGGCTGCATGCGATGGCCAGCGCCAGTAGCGCTGCAATGCCTGTAACCGTGAACCTTCTGGACATCCGAAACTCCTGCCGTGATGCGAGTAAAAAGAGTCGAGTGGGTTTGCGCTGTCGAACCTAGAAACGCAGGCGCAGGCCGAGGCCAGCCTGCAGGCCGCCAACCTTGAGATCGGGTACCGCCGGCAGATCGGTCGTGCCTGCCGCGTAGCGCACGAAGATCCCGACCAGGTAGTTCTGGGCGAGACGGTAGTTACCTTCGCCGCCGATGTTGAAACCGATGGCGCTCTTGGACTGCGAGGCGGTGACCGTGGTCAGGTTCTGCGTGCCGGTGGCGACCGTGGCCGTGGCCAGATCGTGCTTCACGTTGAAGATCGACGGGCCGCCCGCCAGCACGAGTTCGAGCTTGTCGGACACGCGGTGGAACCACACGGCCTGCAGGTGCACGCCGAGCTGCGTGTGCTTGAGGCCCGTGGCAGTGGCCGTCACGGTTTTGGGACGATTGAAGAAGAGCAGGTCGGGAATCGACGCCACGACGGCACTGTCTGAGGAGCGCGCGTTGAAGTAGGTGACGCCGACGGCCACGCCGATGCTCGGCATCACCCGGTAGCCGACCGACCCACCGAACACCGGCCCGTTGTGAATCGGCTGGCTGGTCGTTACCGTCGCCGTTTCGTCGTAGAGACTGAAGCTGGTTGACGAGCTCACGGTGCGCTGCGTCGGCTGCGCCCCGAACTCGATGCCGGCGAACAGCTTCTGCTCGGGGGCGGCACCCTGTGCCTGCGCCTGGTGCACCCCGACCAGCAGCAGACCGGCCATTACGGTTCCTACGAAAGTCGAATTCGTCACACGATTCCTCTCTGTTTATCTGGTCGAAGGACACGGCGCGTCACAGTGCATCGCCCGGCTTCTCGCGGGCGCCCCTGCGCCCCGCGAATTCGAGCACCATGATGTTCCGCAACATCACCGATACGGTCTCCGAACGGCGTGCGTCGCGGAGCAGCGTCCGGATGCCCTCGAAGATGCGGGCATCCTCGGCGGGCAGGTCTTCTTCTTCGAGCACATCCTGGATGACCAGCTCGAGGCTGTTGGCGGTCATCGAGTCGTCGAAGGCGATGAGCGCCCGGCCGTCAGACAGCGGCACCAGCATCACGCCGGTCCGCTGCTCGAGCGTGCGGGTGGGGTTCACCACGATCACCGCCCGCGCACCGAACGACACGAGTTCGGCCGGCGGGTGCGGTTGCTCGACCAACTGCGGCTGCGTCAGCCGCACGACCGCGCGGCTCAAGTCGTGATCGATCGCATCGAGCGCCTTGATGATGTGTTCGGGAAGCGTCAGGGTCACGGGACGCGACGGCTCCGTGAACTTGCGCGGACGCCCCCGTTTGGGCGTGAGGGATTGGATCGACAGACTCACGATTGCCACGAATTATTCCCGAAGGCGCCGTTAATTTTCAACTAGAAATTCATTTCAATGTCCAGCGACTTCCCGCGCCACCCCGAGGAACGCATTGGCGGCATGCGACCGGTGCGCGCTGCGGCAGACCAGCGTGAGCTGGCGCTTGCGCGAGATGCCCTGGACCGGCACCGCCACCAGGCGGCCGCTGGCGATTTCCGTCACCGCGCAGCGGCGCGGCAGCAGGGCGACGCCGAGTTCCAGTTCCACCGCGCGCTTGATGCCGTCGAGACTGGGCAGCGCAATGACCATGTTGAGCGCGATGTGCTGCTCTTCGAACAGGCGCAGCACGCGCTCGCGCGCCGGCGACGGATCGTTGTGCGCCACGACCGGCACACCAGCGGCGTCAGCCATCGACACCTGCTTCCGCTTCGCGAATGGATGGTTTGGCGGCACCAGCATCACGAGCTCGTCCTCGCCGACGACCACCTCGAGCAGCCCTTCCTCCTGCGGACGGAAGGTGAGCGCGCCGAAGTCGAGACTCCCCTGCTGCACTTCAACGGCAATCTGCCGCGCCGGCACGCGCCGCACGTCGATCACGATGTCGGGACACCGCTCGCGGAAGGTAGCCATGAGCGGCAGCAGCGTGTGGATGGCGGCTTCGTTCGCGCCGATGAGGACGCGGCCGCGCCGCAGATCGCGCAGTTCGCGCATCGCCGACTCGGCCTCCTCGGCGAGCCGCACCAGGCGCTGCCCGTAGTTCTGCAACACCCGCCCGGCGTCGGTGAGGGTGCCGCTCTTCGACGACCGGTCGAAGAGTTGCTCACCGAGGTCGTCCTCCAGCCGTTTCACAGCCTGGCTGACGGCCGGTTGTGTGCGGTGCACCTTGGCCGCCGCGCGCGAAAAGCTGCGCTCCTCAGCCACCGCAAGAAAGATGCGAAGAGCGGCCAGGTCCATAAATTATGCTTATTGTAACGTAAAGATTATCGCTTTGACTTCTAGCTGACCGGCGGCTACAACTGAACATCATGAGTCACGATTCCTCTCGAATTGTCGTCTTTGACACCACGCTGCGCGACGGTGAACAGGCACCCGGTTTCTCGATGGACGTGCCGTCCAAGTTGAGCATGGCGCGTGCCCTCGACGCACTCGGAGTGGACGTCATCGAGGCGGGTTTCCCGATCGCCTCGCCGGCTGATGCTGAAGCCACCCGCCAGGTGGCGCTCGAGGTTCGCCGGCCGATTATTGCGGCGCTCGCCCGCTGCCGCCCCAAAGACATCGACGAGGCGGCCAAGGCGCTCGAACCGGCCGAGCGCAAGCGCATTCACACCTTTCTGGCCACCTCCGACCTGCACCTCTCGGCCAAGCTGCGCATGACGCGCGAGCAGTGCCTCGAGGCGATCGTGGAGAACATCAGCCGCGCCCGCAACCTGGTGGACGATGTGGAGTTTTCGGCAGAGGATGCGACGCGCAGCGATCGCGACTTCCTCTGCCGGGTTGTTGAGGCCGCCATCAACGCCGGTGCGTCGACCATCAACCTCCCCGACACCGTCGGCTACGGCGTGCCCGAGGAAACGCGCGAGTTCTTCGAGCAGATCATCGGCCGCGTGCCGAACTCGGACAAGGCGATCTTCAGCACCCATTGCCACGACGACCTCGGTCTCGCCGTCGCTAACAGCCTGGCGGCCGTACAGGGCGGTGTCCGACAGATCGAGTGCACCATCAACGGCATCGGCGAGCGCGCCGGCAACGCCTCGCTCGAGGAACTGGTGATGGCGCTGCGCGTTCGCCAGGATCGCCTGCCGTACGACACCGCGATCAACACGCCGCTGCTGTTCGAGACGAGCCAGTTGCTCTCGCAGCTCACCGCCGAACCGGTCCAGTCGAACAAGGCGATCGTCGGGCGCAACGCCTTCGCGCACGAAGCCGGCATTCACCAGGACGGCATGCTGAAGGATTCGCGCACCTACGAGATCATGCGGCCGATCGACGTCGGGCAGCAGGCCAACCAGCTCGTCCTCGGCCGTCACTCTGGCCGCCACGCCGTCGGCCAGCGCGCCGAGCAGCTCGGCCTCACGCTGAACGCCGACGAACTCGCGCAGGTCTACCACGCCGTCGTCACGATGGGCGAACACCGCAAGTCGATCGGCGACAACGACATCCGCCGGATGGTCGCGCGCGTCCGCTCGGGCCAGAGCGCGGACGTGGCTGGCTGACGCCAGCCAATCTTCAATCGTGAATCGTCACTCGCGACAGTGAAGATAGTTTCACTGCGACGATTGACGATTCACGATTAGCATTTCGGCATGATTCCTCTACGGGACGTCATCCCGTCCCGGACGACCCCGTTCATCACCGTCGCCATCATCGTCCTGAACGCGCTCGGCTGGTTCTTCGAGCTGTCGATGTCGAGGGAGCAACTGTCGGTGTTCGTGCAGCAGTGGGGCGTGGTGCCGGCGGCGTTCATTCCGGTCACGCTCGTCAGCTCGATGTTCCTGCACGGCAGCTGGATGCACGTGATCGGGAACATGTGGTACCTCTGGATTTTCGGCGACAACGTCGAGGACCGCATGGGGCACGGCCGCTTCATCGTCTTCTACCTGCTGTGCGGGCTGATCGCGGCGTTCGGGCAGATGGCGCTCGATCCCTCCTCGACCGTGCCGATGATCGGCGCCAGCGGCGCCATCGCCGGCGTGATGGGCGGCTACTTCGTGCTCTATCCGCAGTCGCGCGTGCTCACCCTGATTCCGCTGATCATCTTCTGGGACATCATCGAGCTGCCGGCGATCCTGCTGCTTGGCTTCTGGTTCCTGATGCAGCTGTTCAGCGCCGGCGCGGTCACCGCGAGCGGCGGGAGTGGAGGCGGCGTCGCCTTCATGGCGCACGTGGCCGGGTTCGTGGCGGGGATGGGCGCAGTGCTGGTCTTCAGGAAGAAGCAGCCACCGCAGGAGTGGCTCTACTGACACGCGTATTTCGCGTAGGGTCCGGCTTCAGCTGGACCGACTCCCGCATGCCGTAGTGTCCGGCTTCAGCCGGACCGGCGTGGCATCCACGCCACCGCATCCAACACTGCCGTCATCGTGTACGCCGGACATCCCGAATACGGGTAGTCCTGCGGTGACGTCACCAACCTGGCCCGCACCGGATTCTCGAGGATGTAGCGGGCGACGCTCACAGTGGCTTCGTCGTCGCGCAACACATGCTCGAAGCCGTAGCGCTGCCACAGTCGGCGCCCGTCGCGTTGCGCCACCACGTAGCCGCTGCCCTGTTTCGCGCGCGTCATGAAGCGACGCGCATCGGCGTCGACCGACATGCCTTCAATCAGCAGGTGCGCATGGTCCGGCATGAACGTGTACGCCAGAAGGGCGAACTGCTCATTCGCTGCAACCCGCAGGATCTGCGACAGAGCAACGGCGACGATGGCCGCATCAGCGAAGTGCGGGCGCCGCTCGAAGGTGCAGAAGGTCAGGAAGTAGCGGTGAAATCCCTGGTAGGAGAAGCCGCGGAGTCGGTGAGGGTGACCGGTGCGCATGCCTCGATGAGGGCAAGCGCGATGCCGGCTGCGGTCCGGCTAAAGCCGGACACTACGGAAGTCAGGATCACACTGCATCAGGACAGGTCCGGCTAAAGCCGGACACTACTGCTGTCACAACGCCTCGTCGCAACGTCACGCGTGTCTCGCGTGTCTCGCGTGTCTCGCGTAGTGTCCGGCTTTAGCCGGACCCGTAGATAACTACGACTTGGATCTGAGCGCCAGGTCGATGCGGGCGAGTTCGAGGAGCAGCGTCTCGAGCGTCCGCTCGTAGTCGTCGAGCGGCATCGTGTGCTTGCGCGCGCGCAGTTCTTCGAGCTGCGTGTTGAGTTCGGCACGCCGGCGCAGCATCGCCGTTCGCTCGGGATTGCCGGTGTCCACGATCGGCGGGTCGGCCCGCAGGTAGGTGAGGCGGGCCAGCAGGCCGTCCGCCCCCTCGTCGTCGACCAGGCGGCCGACGCCGTCGCCGTTGTCGTCGAGCACCGCATGCTCGGTCGCCAGTTGCGCGTGCTGCTCGAAATACTCGCGGACGCGCGAGCTGATGAACGCGAACGCCTCGAACACCGACACGCGACCGTTCTTGTCGAGGTCGGCACCGTTGTCCCGATAAGCCTCGAGCAGGAACTGCGGAAAGACGGTCTCAAACGTCTGCGCGGCCGAGTCGTTGGCGGTGATCACCACGTGATTGCGTGCCGACAGCTCCTGCAGGAACGGCGCGCTGCCACTCGCGCCGTTGATGAAGACCAGCCGCCCTGGCATCGCCTTCAGCAACTCGCCCCACTCCGACGCACTGAGGTCGGGTCCGACGAGGTTGAACTTCGCGTCGCCGGCATCGTTGCCGCTGCCGTGCCCCACCAGCACCACCAGCACCACATCGTCCTTGGTGGCGCGCGTGCGCAGGTCGGCGATGGCCGCACGGACGTTCTCGCGCGTCGCCTTCTGCGCGCCGGCAAAGTCCTCCTCGGCCAGCACCAGCACGTTGGCCTCGGCATAGCCAAGCGGCCCCTGCAGCACCTGGACGAACGACGAGCGCCACTCGTCGTACTTCTCGGCATACTGCGGCCCGCCAGACGCGCCGGTCACCACCAGCGCGTAGCGCTCGCCGGCGCGCGCCACCCCGCTGGCCGCCAGGAGCAAACAGCCCTGAAGGACGGCGAACGCGAGGAAGCGGCGCGGCGTGATCACGGTAGGCATTATCCCAGAGGCGCGAGGGTCCGGCTAAAGCCGGACACTACGACGGAGACGCTCAAGGTCCGGCTGAAGCCGGACACGACACGACAGACGATGGAAGCGCTCATCGAAGCCCCCACAGGCGGCGCAGCACCCACTCTGCCGCCAGCAGCAGCAGCACCAGCATGAACGCCCACGGCTGGTGCCAGAGGTCGCGACGCTCGGGCTCCAGCGTCTGCGGCACCGCCGCCGAGAGTGCCGAGAGCACGCGGCCAATGTCCGACGCCTGTACGTATTGCCCACCCGACTGCCGCGCCAGCCGGCGCAGGAACCCTTCGTTGAGCCGCGGGTCCGCATACTCAGGATCAGCGCCGCCGACATATAGCCAGCGGTCGGCCACACCGAGCAGCGTGGCGCCACGGCGCGCCTCGGCGCGAATGCGGTAGAGGCCCGGCGTCTCGGCCACCAGCGTCGTCGCGTGCCGTCCGGCACCGGACGGCCGCAGCACCAGCGGCTCGGGCTCACCCCCAGGCGAGGTGAGCGTCGCCTCAACAGTGGCGTCGGAGACGACGTTGAACGCCGCATCGCGTGCGTCGAGCTGCACCGGGATCGTGTCGCCCAGCGCTGGCGCGTCAGGCACCATCAGCGTCACCGGGTCCGGCGCATCGCTCGCCAGCCAGCGCGTCGCCTGACGCCAGAAGTGCTCGTAGCTCAGGTCGTCTGACGGACGCATCATCCGCCAGCGCCACGACGCTTCGCCCGAGAAGACCATCGACCGGCCGCGCCCGAAACGTTGAATCGCAATCAACGGTACCGCAGCGCCGTTGTCCGACTTCGACACGGCCAGCACCGTGGCGCCAGGACGTGGACCACCGACCGGCGAGACCGAGGCCAGCGGCGGCAGCGCCGCCCACTGCGCGCGCGACGCCTCCGGGGTGGCGCCGATGCGCATGATCGGATGCGCGGCCCCCTCGTCGGTCACCGTCACCGCGTTCCGCACCACGGCAGCCGCGCTCTCGCCCTGCCGCGACGTCGCACCACCGCGACGGTCGTTCAGTTCCACCGGCAGCGCTTCCTCGAGCGGCGTGCCGGCCAGCCCGCGCTGCAGGAACGTGCGCGACCCGAGCAGCAGCAGCCCGCCGCCGCGCGTGCCGACGAACTCGGTGAGCAGATCCATCTGCGCCCGCCCGAAGAACTCGCCTTCGAGATTGCCGATGATCACGGTGTCGTAGGCGAACAGCGCCTCGCGGGTCGTCGGGAAACCGGTGACGAGGCCAGCGCCACGGCCACTGCCAGCCTGAATGAGGAAGGTGTCGCGGCCGCTGTCGTCCTTGCCCTTGCGGACGATCGAGTCGATCTCGAAGCTGGGGTCCTGCGAGAGCGCACGCACGAGGAAGCTGTGCTCGTAGCCGGGCGCTCCGCCCAGCACCAGCAGCCGGCGCTTGCGCGCGGCCGGACTCAGCAGGAGGCTGCGCGTGTTGTTCTCGGCAATCGACTCGCGCGGATCGACCGCCACCTCCGCCGCGTAGACGGTGGCGTTGAGCGGGTCGGGGGTCACCGAGAAGGTCTCGTCGCCAGGCGTGCCGTCCGCGGCCGACGCGATGCGCCTCGACTCGACCAGTTGCCCATTCGCCAGCAACCGCAAGGCGTACGGGTCGCGACCCAGCCCGCGCGACACGGTGGTGACATGCAGGTCGACGAGCGACCGGTCGAGACGCGGGTCACCCGCGGTGATACCGACCACTTCACGGTCGGGCACGCCTTCGACCGACCCGATGCCGACCGCGAACACCGGTGCGCCGGCGCGCAGGGCGGCATCACGACTGCCCTGCCCGGTGTCACCACCATCCGACAGCACGATGATGCCGGCGACGCGGCGGCCGCGATACCGCTCGCGAATCGTCGAGACGGCAGTGGCGAGTTCCGTGCGGCGCGCATCGGCCGTGAGATTTGCGGCGGACGACTCGGCGACGCGTTCACCGACCGCGAACAGCTCCGGACGTCCAATTCGCGACAACGCCGGCAGCACGCTCGACGTCAGCAGCGTCTGCGCCGTGGCGATGCGCGGCTTGCCGTCGGCATCGGCCACACGCATGCTGCGCGACGTGTCGACCAGCACCGGCACGACGATGTCGCCAGCGTTGACCGGCGGCAGGAGCAGCACAGGCCGGCAGACGAACAGCAGCACGGCCACGAGCGCGAGGGCACGCAGCGCGACGAGCACGCCATGCTGCACCCGCGTGAGCGGCACGAACGGGCGCCGGTACGAGAGGATGGCGACCCCGATGAGCCCAGCGGCAACGAGCGCGAGGAGCCACCAGGGGAGCGGCGACGCGAAGTGGATCAGGGTCGTTTCCTCGTGGCGAGCGCCTTGAAGTAGCTGTCCACCTGCTCCTGATAGCCGGCTGGCGCGCGTTCATCGCCGCCGGACGCCAGACGGTCCTTCGAACCCTTCGCCTGCAGCTTCTTCGCCAGCGACGACTCCACATCATCGAGCGCCAGCGTCACCTGGCGCGTCAGCTCCTGCCACTTTGCGAAGTCCTGCTTGAAGCCTTCGCTGCCGGGCGCCGACATCACCATGCCCTGCCCTGCGAACGTCGACCCTGGGCCGCCGGTGTTGCGCGAGTTCGTGTCCTTCTGCGTCTCGGTCAGCAACTCGCGTAGCTCGCGCATCTGCTTACTGATCTGGGTGCGCAGCTCGTCGATCGACGCCGGCTCTCCCGTGCCGCCGCCCTGCCCCTGACCCGGACGTCCGTTCTGCGATGCCTGCCCCTGCGCCGACGGCGACGACTGCGGCGAGCCGCGCTCGCCCGAGGCCTGACGGTCGAGTTCCTCGAGCTGCTTCGTGAGGTCGTCCATCCGGTTGCGCATCTCGCGCGCCCGCGCCACCTGCTCGTTCATCCGCCGCGCATCGTCGTCCTGCGGCTGGTCGACCAGGTTCAGGCGATCGGCAAGCCGGTCGAGCGCACGCGCCAGTTCCTGCTGCGCTCCCGCCTGGTTCGGTGCGCCCTGCCGCGCAGTCGGCGTACCCTGCGGCGTGCCGTTCGAGGGCTGCCCTTCGGTGGCCGACGACCCGGAACTCGACTGTCCCGCCGCGCGACGCATCGACTCGGCCGACTGCTGCATGCGTTCCGACAGGCGCTGCTGTTCGACGTCACGTGCGGCATCAGTTGCCGCCTGCTGCAGGTTCTCGGCGGACTGCGGACGGCCGGGGGCACCCTGCGCGCCAGGCGTGCCCTGCCCCTGCTGACGCAGCCCCTGCTGCACGCGCTGCAGCCGATCGGCCAGACGGTCCTGCTCGCCCGCCAGGCGGCGCAGCGCGTCGGTGCTCGCCTGCCCGTTGCGCGCACGGCTCGACTCCGAGGCAATCTGCCGCTGCGCATCCGCCAGTTGTCGCGCCTCGAGCTGCAGATCGCCCAGGGCCCGGCGACGGCCTTCGGCGGTGCTGCCCTGGAGCTGACGTTCGAGTTCGCGCAGTTGATCGAGCGCACGCGATCCGCGCGCACTGGCCTGCCCCGCATCCTGCCGCCGGAGATCGTTCGCGGCGCTGCGCATCTCCTCGGAGATGCCGCGCATCTGCTCCGACGTTTCGCCCTCGGCCCCCTGCGAGCCGGCGCGCGCATTCTGGCTGCTGCCGGGGCGGCGCTGACCGCTCTGCCCCGCCTGCCCCTGCTGGCCGGCCGACTGCCCGGGCTGGCCGCTCGGCTGCCCCGACGGACTCTTCTGCCCCTGCTTCCCAGGTTCGCCGTTCTGTCCGGCCTGCTGCTGGCCCGCCTGCTGTTGCAGCTGCTTGGCCACCTGCTCGGCGCGGTCGCGCAGGTCGTTCTGCTCGCGAGTCAGGCTGTCGAGTTCGCGCGTGCGCTCCTCCGTCGACAACTGGTTCTGGCTGCGCGCGAACGCCTGCTGCTTGCGCACGAGTTCGTCCTGACGCTGCGCCAGTTCCTTGATGCGGTCGACCGCGGGAGCATTTGTGTCTTCCGTCTGCTCGGCGCTGGTCTTGTTCTCGTAGTTCGTCTGCTGGTTCTTCGCCAGCTCCTTGTCGAACAGGCTCGAGAGGTCTTCGGTGGAGCGGTTCTGCGCCTGGCCGGCGCCGGCCTGCTGCCGCTGGATCTGGCGCTTGCGTACGTCGGCCTGTGCCTTGAGCAGCGCATTCAGCGCCTCCATCTCGTGCGGCATCGCATCCGACGTCTTCAACGCATTGAGCGAGTCGACCGCCTGGCCCATCGCCTTCGACGCCGTCGTCATGGCGTCTTCCTCGGCCGTGGCCTGACCTACACCCGGCGCATTCGGTTGGGGCGCTGGCGGCGGGCCAGTTCCGGGACGCGTGCCGGGCCGATTGCGTCGCGGATCGCGCATGGTCGTGGAGCGGAACCCGCTCGACGTCTGCTCGACGCGCACCTTCAGCTCGGCTTCCGACTTCGACACCGACCGGATGTCCTGCTCCGACTTCGCTCCCTGCGCGTCGCGCGAGCGGCGATCGAGCTTCCAGGTGGCGACGACGATCTCCTTCTGCGCCGCCACCAGATCATCGAGCTGCGGGTTGCCGCTGCCGCCGCCCTGCGCCGCCTGTGTCTCGGCCAGGCTGAACTCCTCCTCGAACGGCTTCACTTCGAGAAAGAAGATGTCGCTGCGCGACTCGCTGGCGCGCTTGCCGCGCGGCAGATCGCGCGCCCGCACGTAGTAGCTGATGAAGTCGCCCGGCGCGACGTCGATGTCCTCGAGGTACATCACGTGCCGGCCGCTCACCGACGTCGACCGCGGCGGGATGCCGAGCGGGACCACCGTCTCGATGCCGCCGCGCACGGCGTAGACCAGATCGAGCGCGGCCACACCGAAGTCGTCCTGTGCTTCGGCGGCAATCTCCACTTCCTCGAGCCGCGTCACGCGGCGATCGCTGGCGGGACGGACCACGTGCACGTCCGGCGGACGATCGTCGAGGATGCGGATGAAGTACTCGGTGTCGCCGTCGCTCTTCATGCCGTCGGCATCGGCCAGCGCCACGCGGTACGAGCCGTTCTCGGCAATCTGCAGCGACGCCGTCATCACGGTGGACGACTCGGCGCTGAGCGCCACGGCCTGCTCGGGCCCGAGCACCAGACGTCCGGTTGCCACCGGCGCGTCGGTGTGGATCGTCACCTTTACGCGCGTCCCCTCGGGGCCGTAGATGTCGCCGCCGTCTTCCTCGAGGAGTGCCGCGAGCCCAAGCGCCGGCGGATAGTC
>Ga0209086_10002405_pt1 | contig 14619 bp, 6 predicted proteins | sample M_130207_XF_Meta_FD_187312 | JGI IMG/M metagenome (GOLD analysis project Ga0209086, IMG submission 187312) | Freshwater microbial communities from Lake Montjoie, Canada to study carbon cycling - M_130207_XF_MetaG (SPAdes) (version 2) | ecosystem: Environmental > Aquatic > Freshwater > Lake... | reverse complement strand
CAAACTTCACAACCGGAAATAATAATAGCAACGGCAGGAGTTCAAGGACCGGTAGGACCAAGAGGTTTTGATACTGGTACATCGGGAACTTCAGGAACAAGTGGAGTAAATGGCACATCGGGAACATCTGGGATAAATGGAACAAGTGGTACATCAGGAACTTCTGGCACAAGCGGCACATCGGGAACAAGAGGTACAAGTGGTACATCAGGAACTTCTGGAGTAAATGGCACATCGGGAACTTCTGGGGTAAATGGTACATCAGGAACTTCTGGAGTAAGTGGAAGTAGTGGTACAAACGGCACATCAGGAACTTCTGGTACATCAGGAATAAGTGGTAGTGCTGGTACAAGCGGCACCTCTGGAACTACTGGACTTACGGCATTCATACCATTGAAATTATTTGCAGGTGGTGATGCTGGTAGTTATACTGTAGATTATGGTTATTTTAATTATAATGCGTATGGTAATAGTTTAGCAATTGCAAAAACTCCATTGTTTAATTCATATTTAGATTTTGTTGGAACTGGTTCTCAAAATTGGACCTTAAAATCATTAAATCCAACATATCCAAGTTTCACAATAGATTTAGGTACACCACAAAATAATAATGAAAATACACCACCTAATAAAGATATTTGGGTTTTACCATTCACCGGTGTAAACATACCACAACTAGTAGGAGTACCAAACGGAAATGAATACGCTTTTTATTTAACAAAAACAGGAGCATTAGGTACATCAGGAACTTCAGGTACATCTGGAACATCTGCAATAGGGAGTAGTGGTACAAGCGGCACCTCTGGTATAAGTGGTAGTAGTGGTTCATCGGGAACGTCTGGAGTAAGTGGTTCATCGGGAACGTCTGGAGTGAGTGGAGAAAATGGAACTTTCTTTGGAAGTAGTGGAACAAGCGGAGTAAGTGGTACATCAGGAACTTCTGGAATAGGAAGTAGTGGTACATCTGGTACTTCTGGATTAAGAGGTGATTCTATATTCGCACTAACTGGTTCGGTTTGGGCAACAACGAATACATTAGAGATTACTGGTTCATTAACTATATCATCTTCAGCTACTTTCACAAATATTGGATTAGCTAATTTTATAGGAAAGCAAACAACAACTGGTTCATTAAATGTAACTGATTCGGTAAATATTAACTCTCCAGAACCAAAACCATTATCAATAGGAGATAGTTTTGGGGGTGGGAAGTTGGCATATATACTAACACCTACCGATGCTGGGTACGATTCAACTTTAATTAAAGGTATTGTAGCAGCAACCGCTGATGAAGCAACAACTCAAACTTGGACTAACGCTATAACAGCATCTAACAATAAAGTTGCAAATGGATATGATGATTGGTATCTTCCTAGTAAAGATGAATTAAATAAATTATATCTAAATAAAGATGCAATTGGTGGTTTTGTAGGCGCCTCATATTGGAGTTCTACTCAGTCCACTTCCACAAATGCATGGTTTCAGCTTTTTGCAGCTGGTGGTACTCAACTCGCATCTTCTAAAACATTATCTAATAGTGTTCGTGCAATCAGGGCTTTTTCAATACCAAAGAATGCATTAAACGTAATTGGTAATACAACAATAACTGGTTCATTAAATGTAAGTGGTTCGACAACTATAACTGGTTCATTAAACGTAAGTGGTACTTTAAGTTTTGCAGATTTAACGGTACAGACAACGGCATTCGTTCCAACAACATTTGTAACAACATCATCTTTCAATTCACTTACGGCATCTCTAAACGATTACACATCATCAAACGATAGTGTTATAAATAGAATACTACAAACAACCGCATCCCTAAACTCAAAGACAGGTTCATACGCAACAACTGGTTCAAATGTATTTATTGGTAATCAAACTATAAGTGGTTCGTTAATAGTAACGGATACGATACAAGGAACGGGAAGTATATTTTTACAACCTGATGTTAATGATTCAAGAAAACTTCAAATTTATAATACTGGAGCAACCGATGTTCATATCAAAGGAACAACTGGACTAACTTTTTTAGGTAATGATATTAACAATGTAAAAATAGATGATTATTACAAAAAAGTATCAATTGATAGTACAAATGGTGTATATGTTAGTTCTTCATTAAATATTAATTGGAATCCATCATCTCTTAAAATAGGAGATAGTTTTCAGGGTGGTAAGATAGCTTATTTATATACGCCGGGTGATGGTGGATATGACCCAAATTTAGTTCAAGGTGTTATAGCAGCAGAAGCTGATGAACCAACACCTTTATCGTGGTATGATGCATATACAGCATGTTATAATAAAACTACAAATGAATATGATGATTGGTATTTACCTAATCAGACTACATTGTATAATACTTTATATCTAAATAGAGCTGCTATTGGTGGTTTTACTTCTAACGTCTATTGGAGTTCTACACAGGTTGATTTTATGAATTATCAGGGTTATGGATTTGGTGATAATAGTTCATACAGTTCCCCAAATATATCCACTTACTATGTTCGTGCAGTAAGAAATTTTTCAATTCCAATAAATGCATTAAATATAACTGGTAACACTGTTTTAAGCGGCTCATTAAATGTAAGTTCATCATTAACCGCATCTTTAAGAGAAGGGTATGTTTGGGTTGGTGGTAATACTGGAAAAAATACATTACAAATAGCAACATCTTCATTTGGTGTAGGTGGAGGAGCTGATATAACTTTATTAAATAATTACACTGGTTCTTCTATTGGAATTGATGGTGGATTGATGGCATATACAGCATCACTAAAAGCAGCAGCAATAATAAGTTCATCCGCACAAATTACCGCATTAGGATTTGGTGCAGGGGGTAGTGATATAACTTTATTAAATCAATTTAGTGGTTCAATAAATACCTATACCGCTTCAAACGATAGTGTAAGAAATAGAATCTTACAAACAACAGCATCTTTAAATACATACACTGGTTCTAATGATAATATTGTACAAAGATTAATGCAAGCAACTGCTTCTATTAATATTACAACTGGTTCTTTGTTAAGAATATATCAAACAACGGCATCATTGAATACTTACACTGGTTCTAATGATAGTGTGATAGCAAGAATATTACAAGCAACGGCGTCTTTAAACTCAAAGACAGGCTCATTCGCAACAACTGGGTCTAATCAATTTAATGGTAATCAAACAATTACAGGTTCATTATTTGTAACATCTACTACTATAAGTGATTCAATTTTATTAGCAAGTTCTTCAAACTTAGTATTGGGTAGTGGTAGTAACTTATACATCTACAATGATGCGTTAGCAAGTATTAGTGGTTCATTGCAAGTTACTGGTTCTATAATTACAACATTAGGAATTACAGGTCCAATTAATGCAACAAATGGTGTAATTAGTAGTAGTGCTCAATTAACTGCATTAAATACTTACACATCATCAAACGATAGTGTGATAAGTAGAATATTACAAACTACCGCATCGTTAAATACTACAACGGGTTCACTAATTGGTATTACAAACGGATTGATGGCTTATACTGCATCATTAAAAGCAGTTGGTGTAATAAGTTCATCGGCTCAAATAAAAAACTATAATGTATTCGCAATAACTGGTTCTAATACATTTATTGGTAATCAAACTATAAATGGCTCTCTTATTCAAGGAGGGACGAGTACGGCAACGGGTTTAAATGCACATGTTCAAGGATATTATAATTCGGCAACAGGTCAAGATTCACATGCTGAAGGTCTTACTACCACTGCCATAGGAGATTACTCACATGCCGAAGGAAGTAGTGCAACCGCAAGAGGAGCATACTCACATGCAGAAGGAAACTATACTCAAGCAAACGGAGATGGTTCACATGCCGAAGGAAATAACGCGTGGGCATTAGGAATAGCATCACATGCCGAAGGAAACTATACGGTAGCAGCAGGAAACTACCAACATGTACAGGGACAATATAACATTACCTCATCAGCACAAAGTGCCTTTATTATAGGAAATGGAACAGACTTTGACAAAAAATCAAACTTAGTATTTGCATCAGGTTCTCAATTTGAAATAACTGGTTCTTTAAATGTAACTGGTTCGGTATTTGTAAATGGACAACAACAAATAACTGGTTCACTAATAGTATCTGCATCAACAAATTTAACTGGTTCAGTAACTATAAACGAAAGTAGAATTGATAACGCTTGGACTTCATATACACCAACATGGGAAGCTGCTACACCTCCTGCAATTGGTAATGGAACTATAACTGGAGCATATAAGGTAATTGGTAAGACTTGTTTTGTAAGAGGAAGAATTACTATGGGTTCAACTACTACATACGGAAGTGGTGATTGGAGCATTGGATTACCGGTAGCAGCAATAAATGCATACGCAATACAAATACCCGCATCTTTGCTTGATGGCTCTGGTGGTACTGGTTGGTATAATGCATTAATGAATGGCGCTGTTGCACTTAATACAATATCCTCGCAAATTCTAGCTAATTTTCCGCCATCTTTTAATGGAAGTACTGCAGGTGGTATATCATCAATTTTCCCATTTACTTGGGGGAGTGGTGATGCGTTATATTTTAACGGAAGTTACGAAATAGCATAATATGGGTATTACATTTGAGAACGGATTTTCTATAACACAAAGAACTACTTTAGTTAGAAGTGGATTGGTATTTAATTTATTTACCGCACCCTCATCTGGAACAACTTGGATAGATGAAAGTGGAAATGGATATAACGCAATAATATCAGGTTCAGCAACTTATGTATCAAACAATGGTGGTGGAATAAAATTAAATAACACATCTGCAAATGGTGGAGGTAATGATTTCATAAGTGTACCATATAATATTCCTTCCAGTACATTAACGGTTGAAGTTGTAGCATCGTTTAATCCAACATCATTTTGGGGAACAATTTGGGGAAATGATTTTTGGAGTGGGGGTAGAGGATATTTAGCATATATGCCAGCATCAACAACTATAAGTTATGGTAAATCGGGTGGTCAAACCACAGAAACTATAACTGCAAGTAATTCAATAAGACATTGGACTTTTGTAATAAATGGTACACAACATAGTTTATACCTAAATGGTGTACAAGTTGGAACAACAGATACTGTTGCAATTCAAACTCTTTTTGCTACATCCGAATTATATTTTGGAGCAAGACATGTTAATACTGGTATAGGTCCTGCTGATAGAATGAATAGTTCAATTACGGCAAATCAACCTGTGTTTTATCAAATGAGAGTTTACAATAAAGCGTTATCAACAACCGAAATAACACAAAACTTTAATGTGGTTAGAGGAACATACGGAATATAATCCCAACCAAACACTATTCTTTTGATTCTTAATATTTATAGGTAACGATTAAAAAAAGTACTTATAATGGCATTAGAAACATTAATATATCCTGGTTCATCTTCGTTCTTTCCGGGACAAACTCCCTTTGGAATCTACGATGATGATTATGTATTCCAAGAAGAAGCTCCTAGAGTAGCACTTTGGTGTGCTAGAAGATTAGGATACCCTATACAAAACATAGAATTGATAGATGAAAACTTCTATGCATGTCTTGAGGAATCCGTATCAGAATATGGAGCGCAAGTAAATCAATTCAATATTCGTAATAATTTAGATAGCCTAAGAGGAAAATCTAAAGCAACTTCACTAACAAGTAAATTAGTCGATGGTACAAATCTTGCTACTCTTATTTCAATTTCCGATGCATATGGAACATTGGCCGGAGTTGGTGGAAATACTGATATTAAGAAAGGATTTATTGAATTAGTACCAGGACAACAAGAATATAATTTAGATACTCTATGGTCTGCGGTTTCTGAAAGTAGTAAAAGAATAGAGGTAGTAAGAGTATTCCAAGAACCAACACCCGCAATCAATAGATTCTTTGACCCTTATTCAGTTTCCGGACAAGGTACATTGAATTTAATTGATGAATTTGGATTTGGTTCATACTCACCGGCAGCACAATTTGTGTTAATGCCAATGTTTGAAGACCTTTTAAGAATCCAAGCAATTGAATTTAATGACCAATTCAGAAAATCTGCATTTACTTTTAATATTGTAAATGGTAAAATTAGAGTATTCCCAACACCAACTTCTCAAAATGTAAATCTTTATGGAAAATTATATTTTGACTATTTTGTGAAAGATGAGTTTACAAATAATTCAACAACGGTAACCGCGAATGTAATTTCTGATTATTCTGATGTTCCTTATGATTTTATGGAATACAGTGGAATTAATGATGTGGGTAAACAATGGATTAGAAAATATACCCTTGCATTAGTTAAAGAAATGTTAGGAGCTGTTAGAGAAAAATATTCACAAATTCCAATTCCTGGTTCTGAAATTAGTTTAGATGGAGCTGCATTAAGAAGTGAGGCTCAAACTGAAAAGGAAGCGTTAATGACTCAATTAAGAGAAACATTAGAAGAATTGGGAAGAACAAAGCAATTTGATAACAGAAATACGGAAGCTAATCAACATCAAGAAATGTTACGAAAAGTTCCACTTCCAATTTATATAGGTTAATTATGGCAAGATTTGCACTAAGTAGAGATATTAAATTTTTTGAAGGAATATCCAGAGAATTGGTAGACGCAGTTATAGAAACAGCTGTGGTACTATATAAACTTGTCATAGAAGATTCTAAAACAAATTTATATGGAGAATCATTGAATAAAACTTATTATCAGGGTGTAGAATGTAGTGCGATAATACAAAGAGAAGATACTCAATCTAATTACGAAGGATTTGGTGCAGATTCATCTCAAACTGTACAATTTCGTTTTAATAGATTTACTTTAGAAGATAAAGGATTCTATCCTGAAATTGGTGATATTATTTATCATAATGATGGATACTTTGAAATTGATAATGTAACAGAAGATTTTTTAATCGGTGGACAAACCGGAAATACATTTTCATTAATTTGTTCAACATTTATGACTAGACGTAGTTCTATACAAACTGAAATGAGAACAATATAATGGAAAAAAAAGATACAAATAGAGCCAATCAAATTTCTATTGAGAAAAAATATATCAAAGGTGTAAAACTTATTGATATAGATACTACTATTGCGGAATACATGTCAGAAATTATTATTCCTGATGTGGAAGAAAATGAGAAAAAAATAAAAGTTCCTTTAATTTATGGTAATGCCGAAAGATGGAAAGGTGCTAGAAAAGATGGGTATTTAAGAGATGAAAGAGGAAAAATTCAAATTCCTTTAGTAATGTTTAAAAGAAATTCTATTGAAAGAGATGAATCATTACAACATTTTAAAGATGCGGGAATAATGCCTGCATTTCAACAATATTCTTCTAAAAATAGATATGAAAGATTTACTTTACAAAATAATATAAAACCTGTTATGGAATTATATAGTGTAAAGATTCCAGATTATGTAACTTTGACATACGAAGTTATGATATGGACTTCTTTTACCGAACATATGAATAAAATTGTAGAAGCATTTCAATACGCTACCGATAGATATTGGGGTAGTGAGGAAAAATATAAATTTAGAGTTAGAATAAATTCATTTGATAATCAACAAGAAGTAGGGCAGGGTTCGGAAAGAATTATAAGAACAACGTTTACAATGCAAGTAAACGCATATCTTCTTCCTGAAACGTTTAATGAAACCCCTGTGGTTAAAAAGGAACGTTCTAAAAAAAGAGTTGTGTTTGGTATTGAAACTGATTTGACTGGTAATTTATTTAATCAACCTTCATTGTATAATGAATATGCTCAAATTATAGATTTTGTGGCAATACGAAGTTCTCAGATGGCAACTTTTGTAAACGCAACAACTGTTAAATTAACTAATGTTAAAAAACCACTACTTCCATCGGAATTGGTTGGTGTATTTGATACCGATAATTGGTTTAGAGTTTATGTTAATGGGGATTTTGTTTCTCCTACATATTATACATATTCATATAACGGTGCTACTAATGAAATTGTATTTGTTTTTAGTTTGACATATCCTTTAGATGCTAATGATGAAATTGCAATAACAGGTAAATTCCAAGAATTATAACATGAATATAAGACAATTAAAAAATATAATGAAGGAAATAAATGAGCCAAATGAATTTGAATTATTTGCGCATAATTTATCACACCCCTACTATTGGATTTATAAAATTGAAAATGTTAGAGTTAAGACATTATTTTCAAAACTAGAATCTTTAAGAAATCCATCTGCAAGATTTGATGTTTTTATAAATGGGTTATTTATATCTGAAAATGATTATATAGTTGAAAATAAAGGAAATGCTTTTTATATTAAATTTATAAAAGTAAATTTTCCTGAATTTGATAGATTTGGTAATGCATATACTTTGGAAGAAACTGATGAAGTTAAAATAAACGGCGATTTAGAAACATTTAGAAATTAATAATGGCAAGAAGTACACCAAATATCAACATAGATACTACTCAAAAATTAAGAGATAGATTGGGATTTAAAGAATTTGTATTACAGGTAAATACAGATACATTTATTTATAACTATATCCCATCAACTATTCAATTAAACGAAGATGGTAGATTAATTACTTTAACTTTGATAAATAAAAAATTTATTTTTGATATTTTGGAATTAGATGATGTATCAGATTATGTAGATGTATATTTATTTGGAGTAAAACAGCCACAGGATAAATACAATGTTGTAATTAGTGGTAATAATATTGTTATAACATTTGTTTCTGATGTAACTAGATTACCTGGTGAAGTTAGTGTAAATGATTTTGAAATAAAAGGAAAAATAGCAGAAATATTATAATAAATGGCAAGATTAATACCTCGTAAACAAATTGAAGAACAACAAAATATTAGTGGTTCTCTTTCAATACAACAAAATGTTGAAATTGGACAAGATGCTATTATAAGTGGTTCATTGTTTGTCTCTAAAAGTTTCTTTTTTGGAAATGATTTAAATGAAAGAAATGAGATAACTGGTTCGGTATTTCTTACCGGTTCTTTGACTATTGATGGTGAGTTAAAAACTGGAGCACCAAATACAATTCTTTCTGTAACATCGTCCAATGCTTTATTGGCAGTTGATACGCAAAGATATGCTGGTATTCTTGCAAAAGATTTCGGTACTAACTTACCTACACTATATGTATCTTCTACCGATGGAGATGATAGTAATGATGGTAGAAGTATTCAATATCCACTTCGTACAATTAAGAGAGCAGCTTCATTAGCATCTCCGGGATATGATGGTAGATATGGTTTTGATACTGGTTCAATATATAATGGATATGTAATTAAGGTTCAAGCGGGAACGTATTTAGAGGATAATCCTGTGGTACTTCCTAAGAACACTACAATATGGGGTGCTGGTTTGCGTATTACCAAAATTAATGCTAAGAATCCTACTGAAGACCTTTTCTGGGTTAATAGTGGGTGTTATATAGCAGAGGTAACGATGGGAGGATTGAGATTATATCCAGACCAAATAAATCCTGAAAAAGGTTTTGGTGTGGCTTTCCAACCGGGTGCATTTATTACAACTTCACCATACGTTCAGAACTGCTCGCAAATTTCAAACCAAGAGAATTCATTCACCGAACTTTACGAAGATATTCCACCGGGTGGTGGAGGTCTTTATGTTAATGGTGATGTGATAGACCCAGACTCTCCATTGGCTTCAATGGTATTGGATGCTTATACGCAGATTTCTCCAAATGGTGTGGGATGTTTAGTGAATGGTAGGGGTTTCATTCAGTTGGTATCGTTCTTTAATAACTTCTCATATTATGCAATTAGAGTAAACAATGGTGGACATGCTACCCTAAACAACTCAAACATTTCGTTTGGTTTATATGGTATGTATGCATCTGGTTCTCGTTTCATTTCTGGTAGTGGCGGTAATACTGCGGCTAGAGATTCGGTGAGAGCAACTTGGAGTGTGGTTGTTGATGTATTAAATAAAGGATTGGAAGATGGTTTACCTACAATAACAAAATTAAATACCGATGAAGGTATTCGTTTAACATCACCTACACTATATACACAAAGTAGAGTATCGGCAGGTACTGCATTATCAACAACAGCTGCTGATGAAATTTCATCTGATTTTAAATTAATATCTGCAATCGTAGAAAATGGTACATCAAATTTCCCAACTTTATTAGCACAAAGTTCTAACAAAGGATACGGATTTGAATCACCTTATAATATTTTAGGAGCCGAACAAATTACATCTTCTATATCTGCAACAAATACTGATTTAACAAATATTAGTGGTTCATATGCGGCATTATTAAGTATATTAGCAAATGGTACTGGTTCATACACATTTAAATCAAATAATAAAGATGCTATTAAAGTAACATCTACTCCAAATTATCCAATCACAACCGCATCTCCACTTACCTCAAGTGTGAGCTCATCATTTGGTATAATTCTTAATATTTTAAAAACAGGATTATCAGCAACACCGGCTTTAATTCCAAATAATAGTTCAAGTATTAAAATAGGAACTGTTGAGCAATTTACAACTGGCGTTTCATCATCATTTGCAGTTAGAGAATCAGTTAGTGCTTCATTTGGTATTGTATATAATGTTTTACAAAATGGAACTGGTAGTAACATATTACCAATACCTGAAAATCATCAAAGAGTTTATACAATAGTTAATAGTGGTAGTATTGGATTTAAATTTAATGATGCTAGTTCTTCATTGAATCCAACTCTAACTTTATTTAGAGGTGAAACTTATAAATTTAATGTAGATGCTACTGAAGATTTTGGTGGAGTGTTTTATCCATTTTGGATTAGAACTGCACAAGTTGCTACAATAGGACCTGAATATGATTACAATAAAGGTGTGGTAAACAATGGTGATAGTACTGGTACAATTACTTTTACTGTACCATACGATGCACCAAATACTTTATATTATGTAGCAGATAATAATAGTGTAATGGGTGGTAGGTTGAATATTGTAAATTCATCAGCAACACCTAGATATTTAATAGCTAATACATTAACATATCCTGAAACAATTTTAAGTTCATCATTAGCAAGTACAAATGTTGATAAAATAAATGCTTATGATTTATTAATAGGAAACAAAGAACTTATAAAAGATGAAGTAATTCTATTTGTAAGTTCATCTTGGTCCGATTTGGATTATAATAAAGAAACTTGTAAAAGAGATGTTGGATATATTATTGATGGTGTAGCTAAAGACCTTTTATATGGTGGTAATGAAGAAAGCATACGAAGTGCACTTTATTATTACATATATCCATCTTCTGCAACAACAACACAAAAAGAACCAACAACATCTGCAGTTAAATACGCATTAGGATTAACTCAAAAGTTATTAAGTAATAGAACATTACAAGCTCCTGATAATGATAAATTAGCAATAGCGGAATGTATTTCAGATAATAGATTATTTGTACAAAATGAAACTATTGCATTTTTAAGTTCTTCTTGGAGTGGTGATGATGGATTTTATTATAATGAAGAAAAGTGCAAGAGAGATGTTGGATATATTTTAGATGCAGTGGCAACTGATGTATTATATGGTGGCAATGAAAGAGCTATCACAGCTGCTAAATTTTATTACCTATATCCATCGGCAGCAACTGTAGCTGGAGTACCATCAACAACTGCACAATTAGAGCAAACCCTAACTGGTATTAGATATGCAGCGGGAGTGGTTGATGGTTTACTTAAAAAGAAAACATATCAAACGGCATCATCTACTGCACAATCTGCATATAATTTATTAAAAGCTAATAAAGAATTAATTCAAAACGAAACAATTCAATTTATTAATGTAGCATATCCTCAATTAAAATACAATCAAACTAAGTGTAGACGTGATGTTGGGTATATTATAGATAGTGTTGCAACTGATTTATTGTATGGTGGTAATGAAAGGGGTGTTGTATCTGGTAGAAATTATTATGCATATCCATCAATAGCAACTTCAATACAAAGGAGAGAAACAATTGGTGGTGTTAGATATGCAAAAATTATTGGTGATTATATTGTTCAAAATATTATATTAGATACTCCTAGAGTTGTTAATAATGATGAAAGAAATATTAGAGCAACTGCTTTAGAAAATGTAACATCTTCGTTTAGTGGTACAACTACTCAACAATCTTTAATTAGTAGTTCATTCTCAATTGTTGAAGGAATTATTAAAGGAGGGTTACAAGCTATCCCATCTGTATTAGCACAAAATACTAATCAAAATTGGGGAGTAGCTAATCCATTGAATGTAACAACAAATGTACAAACTACAAGTTCGTATGTAACTCCAAACGAAATTAATATAATAGATAGAAATTTTGGAATAGTTACAAATATTATAGATAATGGGGTTTCGGTAGAACCTAAATTAACTTCATCATTAGATGGTTTAATTAAAGTAACTGATATTTCTCAAATAAGTGCAACGGCTGCAACAACTGCAGAAACTGCAAGTATTAGTTCATCATTCGCATATGTAATGAATGTTATAAGTGGTGGACTTGGACAAATAAAACCATTGGTATCTAATTTAAGTGCTAGTATTGTAGTAACTAATACGGTATTTACTTCATCAACTGCTGCAAGTAGTTCTGCTGTAACTTCCATTAGTTCTTCTATGAGTACTATTGCAACTATTATAAGTGGTGGTTTAAATGTAGTTCCTAAATTAACTTCATCTTTAGCAAATAATATTAAAGTAACAAATTCATCTCAATACATTTCCGCATCATATAGTGGAAGTTTGCAAGATGTATCGTTTGTATCTTCATCAATTGCTATTGTAACAAATATAATTAAAGGCGGGGCATCTCCTACTAAAGTAGTTTATACAACACCATTAACAACTACAAACGCTAGAGCATCTTATGATTTATTAAAACAAAATATTCCATTTATACAATCGGAATCAATTGCGTATTTAAGTTCTTCTTGGGCTGGATTCCAATATGATGAAGAAAAATGTAAAAGAGATATTGGTTTGATAATTAGTGGAGCAGCTGAAGATTTAATTTTTAACGCAAATTCGGCATCTATTGTAAATGGTGAATACTATTATGAATTCCCATCACAAGCTACCGATTCTCAATTAAATCAAACTTTAGATGGTATCAACTACGCTAGTAGATTGGCTCAAAAATTAATACAAAATATACCATTCACCGCATCAGCGTATAACAACCAAAATGCGAACACTTTGCTTAAGAACAACAAAGTATTCATACAAAACGAAACAATCGCTTATATGAGTTCTTCTTGGGGTTCATTTGACTATAATGAAGCTAAGTGTAGAAGGGATGTAGGATATATCATTGATGCGGTTAGAACTGATATTGTTTATGGTGGAAACGAAAGAACAATTGAAGCAGGTAGATACTATTATCTATATCCATCTGAAGCAACTAGCACACAATTACAACAAACTACTGATGCAATAAATTACGCAAGTAGATTAGCTCAAAAAGTAGTAGCAAATACAACATTTGTAGCAGCTAACACAAATACTTTAAGAGCAAGTAATTTATTATCTTTAAACAAATCATTAATAGCTAGTGAAGTTGTTGAATATGTAAGTTCTTCTTGGAGCGGTGTTCAATACAATGAGGATAAGTGTAAGAGAGATGTAGGATACATTTTAGATGCAGTAAGAACTGATTTGGTTTATGGTGGTAACGAAAGAACTACAATAGCTGGACAATATTATTACCTATTCCCATCAGCAGCAACTGTTGGTGGTGAACCTACTACAACTCAACAATTAGACCCAACAATAACTGGTGTAAATTACGCACGTAGATTGGCACAAAATATTGTATTAAATAAAACATTAGTTTCTCCAACTCAAGCTGTTTTAGATGCTAGAGAATTGGTAAAAACTAATACAACATTTATACAACAAAATGTAATTGAATATATTTCCGATACATACCCTACATTGAATTACAAAGTAGATAAATGCTTCAGAGATGTAAGATTCATTGTTGATGGTGTATTAACTGATTTGGTATATGGTGGAAATGAAAGAAGTTTACAATCGGGTGAATTTTATTACAAATATCCAAGTTTAGCAACAGGTGTACAATCGGAAGAAACAATAGATGCTATTAACTTTGCAAAAGAATTAACTAAATTAATTGCAATTGGTGGAAAGGCTATTGAAGATGGATTTGATATTGTTACAAATATTATTAGTAGTGGAAGTGTTGCATATCCAACTTTAGTTTCAAATACTTTAGGAGGTATTAGAGCAACAACCGAAGAACAATATATAGCTAAGAAAGATGTAATATCTTCCGATAAAACAATAGTATCTTCATCTTTTGGAAATGTAATTAATATCATAGATAAGGGTGTGGGTGTTATTCCAACTATTGTATCTTCTACAAATAAAGGTGTTGGTAGAATTAGTGGAACTCAAATTACTTCTTCTATTAGTGTTGACCAATCTGATAAAAATTTATTAAGTAGTTCATTTGATATCATTTTAGATATTGTTGAAAGTGGAACTGGTTCAATACCAACTATTGTAACTAATGCAATTGGTACAACAAAGGTAACAACATTCGTAC
>Ga0209086_10002404_pt1 | contig 14622 bp, 13 predicted proteins | sample M_130207_XF_Meta_FD_187312 | JGI IMG/M metagenome (GOLD analysis project Ga0209086, IMG submission 187312) | Freshwater microbial communities from Lake Montjoie, Canada to study carbon cycling - M_130207_XF_MetaG (SPAdes) (version 2) | ecosystem: Environmental > Aquatic > Freshwater > Lake... | reverse complement strand
CCAGCGACGTGATGTCGGAACTCGGCGTCGAGGACGGCCCGGCGTTTCTCACGATGCAGCAGATCGGCCTGCTCCCGACCGATGAGTTCCCGTGGACCGGCGGACGCATCGTCAATCTCGAGCCACCGCCGCTGCCAGGCCTGGCCGAGCTCCCCGCGGTGGCCGGCATCACCGTCAACACCGTGCACGGCCACGAACCGTCGATTGCCGAGGTCAGGGCGCGCTACGCGCCCGACGTGGAATCGATGGAAGGGGCCGCGTTCATGTACGCGTGCCTCGTGGCTGGAGTACCCTTCGCGCAGGTGCGAACGGTGTCGAACCGGGTGGAGCGGCGGAATCGCGGGGCGTGGGACCTGACGGGGGCCGTGGACGAACTCGGCCGTGTCGCCCTGACGCTCCTCGGGGGCTAGACCATGAATCTGTCCCTCGGCTTCTCGCCCTGCCCGAACGACTGCTTCATGTTCGATGCGATCGTGAATCGCCGCATCGACCTCGAAGGACTGTCGTTCACTCCGCATCTGGCTGATGTCGAAGCGCTGAATCGCGAGACGTTCGCGGGCACCGCGGATATCACCAAGCTCAGCTACCACGCGTATGCGTACTGCCGGAAGGACTATGTCCTGCTCGACGCCGGCAGCGCCCTTGGCCGCAACTGCGGCCCGTTGCTGATCTCGGCACGGCCGATCGCCCCAGAAGAAGTGCGAGCGGGCCAGCTGCGCATCGCCATTCCCGGTGTCTATACGACCGCCAACTTCCTCCTCGGCCTCGCGTTTCCTGACGCCACCGATCGCACGCCGCTGGTGTTCTCGGAAATCGAGGGAGCGCTGCTCGACGGACGGTTCGATGCGGGCCTGATCATTCACGAGAACCGATTCACCTACGAGGCGAAGGGGCTCCACAAGATCGTCGACCTCGGCGAGTTCTGGGAGCAGGAGACCGGCACGCCGATTCCGCTCGGCGCCATCGCCGTGCGCCGGTCGCTGCCAGACGCCGTGAAGCAGGCGGTGAACCGACTCGTCCGCCGCAGTGTCGAGTACGCCTTTGCGAATCGCGACGCCAGCCTGCCGTATGTACGCGCCCATGCCCAGGAGATGGACGAAGCGGTCATGTACAAGCACATCGACCTCTACGTGAACCAGTTCTCGGTTGACCTCGGGGATGAAGGGGTGCGGGCGGTGACGACGCTGTTCGACAAGGCGGCCTCGCTGAACCTGGTGCCCGCGTCGAACGAGCCGCTGTTCTTGCCCAGGTGACGCTGAATATGGTCAAGGCACGCGACCCGTACGCGCTCGCCCTGCTTGGCAGTGCCGTTGTCACAGGCGCCGCGTTCCTGCCCTGGTTTCACGTCGGCGACGTCGGTCTGCCTGGCATCCCCGATCCAGCCGGGTACTTCGTCGCCGCGATGGGGCTGACCGGAGTGGGGTTGTCGGTTGTGGGGCTCAGGCGCGGTGTGGATACGCGTCAGGGGCTGGTGCTCTCCGGACTCGCCGCGCTGACGACGCTCGCGGTGACGTGGCAGGTCGGACCCGCAACCATCGCCAGCCGGGCGCAGGCCCGTGCCGAGGCCGTCGCGCTGGTGGATAGCCTGACGTAGAGACGGTGCCGCCGGTTGGCGTGAGTACCGGCCTCTATGGTGAGATGGCCGGTGCCATCGTCGTGGTCGCTGCCGGGCTGACCGCGCTGGGACGCCGGACCGAGCGCTGAGCCCGCCCCCCCCCAAATCGAACCGTCTACTACGCGCGATGACCAGGCGAGGCCAGGGCCGCAACGGCCATCTTGTCGCGCGACAGCTTCTCGAAGATGTCGGTCTGCATGAAGGACGCGAGCGCCGCGTTCTCGATGGTCACGTCGCTCTTCTTGATCTGCTCGGCGTCGTAGCGCTGAGCGGCGCCGATGGTGCCTTGCGTCCCGGTCGTCGCAGGGACGCCGCCGCCGATATACGCGACCAGAAGGCTCAGGGCATCGGTCACGCGCGCATCGGCGACCGGGTCGGTATCCTGCGGCGCGTGGTCGTGGTGAATCCTGTCTTTGCTGTGCATATACACAGCTCCGCTTGCATCTTCGCCTTGCGTTGACCCTCTTCGAGGGCGTCAGCGGGGGGGCGGCCGCGGAGGACGTGGAAGCACTCGTTCCTGAGGATCTGGTAGATCCAGCTGAAGAACTTCTGTCCCTGATCGAACGAGGCGAGGTTCTCGAACGCCTTCACGCAGGCGTTCTGGGTCGAGTCGCGCGCCTCATCGCGGTTCCCGAGCAGTCTCGGCTCCACGCGGCGTCAGCAGGCCCGTCACGAGGTTATCGCAATCCGGACGAAGGGTTGTTGTGTAGCGCGGCCAGCCGCTCGTGGATTCTGGCCACGCCGTCGGTGAGGCTTGCCGGTCCCGGCTGCAGGATCAGCGACGAGGGGATCTCGAAGATATGTCCGTCGCGGACGGCCGCCACCTCGCCCCAGCCCGGTCGCGCGGTGATCGTCGAGCGACGCACCCGCTTGCCGCACCACGAGGCGAAAATCACCTCTGGATCGCGCCTGGCGACCTCGTCTGGCGCGACGATGCGGTCGCGGGCCAGCCTCGCACCGGCCAGTTCCGGGAACACCGGGTCGGCTCCCGCGATCGTCACCAGTTCCTCGACCCAGCGGATGCCGGAAATGAGCGGCTCGTCCCATTCCTCGAAGAATGCCCGTCGCCGCGGGAAGCGCAGCGCTGCCTGCGCGATGTCGTCCAGTCCTGCGGCCAGACGATCGGCCAGTTGCTCGGCCGCCGGCTGGCATCCCACCAGGCCGCCGAGCATCCGCACCATCTGCAGGATCTCGTCGATGCTGCGCTGGTTGAAGGTGACGACTGCGACGCCGCGCCGCGTCAGTTCGGCCGCCAGGTCGGCCTGCAGATCCGAGAAGGCCAGGACCAGGTCCGGTTCGAGCGCGAGGATCTTGTCGAACTTCGCGCTGATGAACGCCGACACCCGCGGTTTCTGCCGCGCCTCGAGTGGCCGCACGGTGTAGCCAGAGACGCCAACGACCCGGTGCCCCTGGCCGAGCAGGTAGAGCGTCTCGGTGGTCTCCTCGGTGAGGCAGACGATGCGCTCGGGATAGCGGCTCATCCCGCAACGTCCGCCGGCAGGAGATCGGCGAAGACGAAGCCGTCCCGTTCCACGACCTCCCCGGCGACCACCGGAATCGGCCGGCGGAACATCGGGCCGTCGTAGGCAAACGAATGGAATTCACCGCGTTCGCCGCATGGGTCAACGGTCGCCGGGAACTCCGCGAGCAGCGCGTCGTCGAACTCGCGGCCAACGAACCGTCGTTCGAGCACGCGCGGATCGATGCACGTCAGACGCGCACGGAGCCCGGCCGCGAGCATCTGCCGCGCGAGGCTGGGGGTGTCGGCACCAAAGAGTGGGAACAGCGGTGTCAGGCCACTACCCGCCAGTTGCTGCTCGCGGTAGGCGCGAATATCGGCAAGGAACAGGTCGCCGAAGGCCAGGTGTGTGAAGCCGTCCGCCACCGCCGCCCGTACGGCGTCACCCATCACCTGCGCGTAGACCTCGTTCGGGCATGGTGATGGGATCGGGACGAGACGCAGCGGCAGGTCGAGCGCGTCTGCCTGCTGCTGCAGGAGCGTCTCGCGCACGGCATGCATGGCCACGCGGCCGGCCGCGGCGTTCACAGTGGTCAGCAGACCGCCCAGCTCAATGCCGGGCGTCTGGCGCAGCACGTGCACCATCCAGGCGCTGTCCTTGCCACTCGACCACGAGACCAGGGTCTTCATCGAGCGACGTCCGGGTGGAGGAAGGCGGCGAGCCGCTCGGCGGCAAGCGTGACGCGCGGACCCGGCACCACCAACTCATCGCCGGCAAGCAGCACGATGCGTCCGGTCCGCACCGCCGGAAGCGACGGCAGCCCCGACCACACGCGGCGTTCGGCCGCGAGGCGGGCATCGGGCCACGGTTCGCCGTAGTGCAGTTCGATGATCGCCTCCGGCGCGCGCGCCAGGACCATCTCGGTGCTCATCGCGACTGCGGCCTGCTTCACATCCGCGAGGACGTCGGTAGCGCCGGCCAGTTCGAGCAGGTCGTGCAGGAAGCCGTAGCCGCCGCTCGCGTTGATCCCGCGCAGGCTGCCGCTCTCGCGGCCGAAGAGCAGAAGCGTGCGTGGACGCGGACGTCCGGCAACCCGTGCCTGCACGGCGCGCAGCCGCGCATCGATGCGTGCGGCCGATGCGTTCGCTGCCGGGGCCATGCCGATGCGCTCGCCCAGCGTACGCACGGTCGCGGTGACGTCGGCGAGCCCCTTGATGGAGTAGCCCCACATCGGAATGTGCGCCCGTTCCAGTTGCCGTCGCAGTTCCACCTGCGTGTCGTAGATGATGACCAGATCGGGACGCAGCGCGATGAGCTGCTCGATGTTCGGGTCGAGCAACCCGCCAAGCCTCGGCAACTTCTCCACCTCTGGCGGGAAGCGGTCGTAGCTGCCGACACCCACCAGGCGGCCACCGGCGCCCATCTCGAACAGCATCTCGGTGGTCGCCGGCACGAGCGAGACGATGCGCTGTGGCGTCGACGAGGCGCCGCGCTGCGCCGACAGCGGCGCGCGCGCCACCAGCAAGGACGCCACCGCCATCACGACGATCAGCAGGACACGTTTCATGTGCGTCTGAAGAGTAGCCAGAGAAACACCGGGCCGCCGATCATCGCGGTGACGATGCCGACAGGTAGTTCGAGGGGCGCGAACGCCGTGCGCGCCACCACGTCGCAGGCGATGAGCAAGGTGGCACCGAAGAGCGCCGAGCCCGGCAGCACCAGCCGGTGGTCGGCGCCAACCACCAGGCGCACCAGATGCGGAACGACGATGCCGATGAACGCCACGGGTCCGGCCAGCGACACGGCGGCGCCGGTGGCGAGCGACGCGCTGACCAGCGCCACCCGTTCCGTGCGCGCGACGTCCACACCGCGCGTGGCCGCCGACTCGGCACCGACGCTGATCAGGTCGAGCACCCGCGGCAGTGTCGCGATGCCGGCCCACGCGAACGCCATCGGCACCAGCGCAGCCACAAGCGGCGCATAGGCGGCGACGTCGAGCGACCCCATCATCCAGCGGACGTTGCGGAAGGTCTGCGTGAAGTCGGCCATGAACTGCACGAAGCCCATCACCGCCGACAGCAGCGCCGTGAGCGTCACCCCGCCAAGCAGCAGCACCATCGTCGACGTGCCGCGGCGGCGCACCACCGACAGTCCATAGACGACCAGCAACGCGCCGACCGAACCGGCGAAGCTGGCGAGCGGCACCGCCGAGAGGCCGAGCAGCGTTACGCCGGAGTCGAACGTGATGGCGAGCATCGCGCCGAGCGCCGCCCCGGCCGACACCCCAAGCGTGTCTGGCGACGCCAGCGGATTCCGAAGCAGGGCCTGGAAAACGACCCCGGCCAGTGCGAGGGCGCTGCCGACCAGTGCCGCCGCCAGCACACGCGGCAACCGCGCCACGAAGAAGATCTGCGCGTCGATGTTGTCGGCGTAGGGAATTGATCGGTCGAAGACGCGCGCCAGGCTGATGTGCGTGCTGCCGGCGAGCGGTGCCAGCAGGCAGGCCAGCACCGTCAGCGCCCCAAAGCCGGCCACTGTCCAGAGGAGGCGTGTGCGCACGGGCACCAGCAGACGTTCGGGCGACTGGAGATTAGCGGCCGGCGGCAAGCGGCACCACCGTGAGGTGACCGGCGCGCGGGTGGAGCTGCACGTCGGCCTCCACATCGTACAAGGCCCGGATGTTGGCCGCGGTGAGCGTGTCGCTGGTCGGACCGTGGGCGATGACCTGCCCTTCTTTCAGCAGCACGACGCGCTGGCAGAGTGCGGCGGCGAGGTTCAGGTCGTGCGTCGACACCACCAGCGTCACGCCCTGTTCGGTATTGAGCGACCGGAGCACGGCGAGCACGTCGAGCTGATATTTCAGATCGAGCGCCGTCGTCGGCTCGTCGAGCAGCAGCAGCTCGGACGACTGGGCGAGTGCCGCGGCAATGATCACGCGCTGCCTTTCGCCGCCGCTGAGCGTGGCGAAGCGGCGATCCTCGAAGGCGGCGGTGCCGGTGGCGCGCAGGGCGGCGCGTGCGAGGGCGACGTCGGACGCGCCTTCGAGTTCGAAGGGACCGAGGTGCGGATAGCGACCCATCAGCACCATCTCGAGCACACTGAAGTCGAAGGTGGAATGCGTGTCCTGCTGCACGATGGCGATGCGGCGCGCGAGGTCGCGCCGCGCCATCCGTGCGACCGGCTGTCCGTCGAGGCGCACGGTGCCGGCGTTCGGCGTCAGCACGCCGGACATCATGCGTAGCAGCGTGGTCTTGCCCGAGCCGTTCGGGCCGAGGAGCCCAACCACCGAACCACGCGCCACCTCCAGGCAGACCTGCGTCAGCACGGGACGCGCGACGGCGCCCCGTTCGTACGCGAACGACAGGTGGTCCACCTGGAGGAAGGCGGGGCTCATGAGACTAGAACGCGACGCGCACGCCGACGCGCACGGCGCGCGGCAAGGCGTAGTAGCCGAGCGGCTCCTGGTAATTACGGTTGGTCAGGTTGTCGATGGCCAGTTGGCCGCTCACCTTCGACGTGACCCTCAGCGTCGCGCGGGCATCCCATGTGGTCCGGCCGGCATTCTCGAGAATCGACGGCTTGAGCGAGGAGAAGTCGCTGTCGACGAAGCGGCCGATCGCCGTGCCGACCACGTCGGCCGAGAGCCGCTGCCACGTCCAGGCCGCCTGCACGAAGCCCGAGTGGCGGGGGCGCCGGAACGCCCACTGTCCGACCGCGAACACCTGGCTGAACGCCGAGGTGCTCTCGACGATGGCCGAGTCGACGAAGGTGTAGCCGGCGCGCAGGTGCACAGCGCTGACCGGCGCGAGTTCCGCGCCAAGCTCCGCGCCGCGGGCGCGCGTCAGGCCGATGTTGAAGTACTCGGAGTTGTAGCCGCTCGTCGAGCGCAGCCCGATGATGTTGCGGTAGCGGTTGTCGAACCAGGTGGCGTCCAGCTTGGCGCGGTCACCTGCGAGGCGCTGTTCGACGCCGACTTCGAGCGCCCGCGAGCGTTCGGGCTGCAGGTCGGGATTTCCCTTGTAGTAGGGCGACGTGCTGAAGGTCTGCAGCACCGTCGGTTCCTTGATGCCGAGGCCGGCGGCGCCGCGCAGACGGGTGCTGCCCACACGGCCGGTGCCGTCGTGCAGGACCAGCACCGCCGAGCCACGCGGCACGACCGCGGTGCCGAAGTTCTCGTTGCGTTCGACCCGGGCGCCGACGGCGGTGGACAGGCGCCGCCACAGCAGCTGGTGCTGCAGGGCCGCGCCGACGTTGTCGCGCGACGCGTTCGTCGTGTCGCCGCTCATGCGGTTGTCGAGCCGCGCGCGCTCGCCGTTCCAGTCGGCGAGGACGGTGATGCGATGGTCGCCGCCGCGGCCGCTGTTCGCCACGTGCCAGTCGCCCTGATAGCTGGCGTAGTGCCGGCGCAGCGTGGTGCGGCTGTCGAAGGTGAAGTCGGACCATGCGAACGGCGACACGCGTCCCTCGAACGACGGCGTGTAGGGCGCATCCTCGAGCAGGTTGGTGGACGCCTGGCGCGAGGCCGAGAGCGAGTACGTTGCCCGCTGGCGGAACGCGCGGCTCACCTGCTGATCGAACGTGACGCCGCCGACGACGTCGTGGTGTTCGTAGGACGCGTCGAGGTCGGGCCGGCCGTACGCCGTCTGCCCGGGCGTGCCGCTCGTGCCCAGTTCGGCCCGCATGACGCCGCGCAGCGTGGCGCGTGCGCCGAGCGTCGTCCCAACGTTCGCCGAGACCGTGGTGTTGTCGAAGCCGCCGTTCGGGACGCGGTTGTCGGTGGAGAAGCGGGCGGCGCCGACCGCGTAGTCGAGGCGTCCGGCTGCACCGGCGGCAGAGACCGAGGCGTGCGTCGTGCCGTAGCTGCCACCGTCGAGCTGTGCCGTGACCGACGGTGCGGTGGTCGCGCGCCCCGCACCGCGAACGGTGAAGAGCTGGACGACGCTCGACATTGCGTCCGAGCCGAACAGCGCCGAGTTGGCGCCGCGGACGATCTCGAGCCGCTCGACGTTCTCGGTGGTCAGCGTGTTGAAGTTGAAGGTGCCGCCCGGTTCGTTCACCGGGATGCCGTCGACCAGCACCGTGTTGTAGCTGCTCTCGCCACCGCGGACGAAGAGCCCGGTGACGCCGCCGGGTCCGCCTGTCTGGATGACGGCTGCGCCGGGCGTGCTGCGCAGCAGGTCGCTGACGCGCGGCGACTGGCGTCGCGCGATGTCGTCGGCGGTGAAGGTGGTGGTGGCGACGCCGACCTGACCAGCGGGCACGCCGGTCCGTGTCGCGGTGACGATGACCGTTTCCTGGATCGGAGCGACGGCGAGCGCGACACGCAGGTCACCGGAGGCGCAGGGGACCGAGGCGGTCTTGAAACCAGTGAGCGACGCTTCAACGCGGCATCCGGTCACTGCGGTCAGGCTGAACCGGCCGGTGTCGTCGGTGAAGCCGTCCGCACCCGCAACGGCGGTGGCGGCGTCCAAGCCGGGTAGCACACGAACGCGAGCCCGCGGCAGCGGACGGCCGTCCTGGTCGACAACGGTGCCGCCTACGAGGGCTCGACCGTCGGCAGCGATGAGTGGGAGCGGCGTCGAGGCGGACGCCAGGCTGAAGAAGAAGACAGCAGTACGGAGACGGCGGGGCATAGCCCGTCCGCCTGGACGAAGAGATAGCATCAGTGGTCCTTTCGGCGTCTCACGCGCCGAAAAAAGACGGCCCCCGGGTGGCAGGTTTCCTGACTTGCGGTTGAACGCGGCACTCCACGTCTTCCCAGGCGGCAGGAGCCGCCCAGTGACATCGTGCTGGAGTGTCGCTGGCCGCTTACAGTGGCGGGACCGTGTGGGAATTGCACCCACTTCGCGTGGCCGCCGGGGCGAGCGTCAAGTTAAGGCCTGACGATAACACAAGCGCACTGGGTTGCCTCGATGACGATTTTTTGCGTAACATACCCTGTTCGTTACGGGGCATTCCACAAGTCACGAGGAGAGCATGAGCAAGAGTTCGACCGTCACGGTCCGCGAGAAGCCCGTCGAGCATGTGGCTTCGGCGACTGTCGGCGGCCTCACCATTCACGGTGAGACCATCATCGTGGAGACCGACCAGCGCATCGAGCTCGTCGATCTCACGAACCGCGTCATGGAATTCGCGCGTCGCTTCGACATCCGTGAGGGGCTCATCTCCCTCTGGTCGATGCACACGACGTGCGCGCTGTTTATCAACGAATTCCAGACCGCCCTGCTCTCCGACATGAAGCGCTTCCTCGAAGAGATGGTCGCGCGTGATGCCGAGTGGATGCACAACGATCCGGATCACTCGGATTGCGATCGCGCCAACGCCGACTCGCACCTGCGTGCGCTCCTGCTCGGCCACAACCTCACGCTGCAGGTCAGCGGCGGCGAAGTGGTGCTGGGCCAGTGGCAGCGGATCCTCATGGCGGAGCTCGACGGCCCGCGTGCCCGCTCGCTGAGAATCCAGATCTTCGGCGTCAACAACAGCTAGATCGTGTCGACACGGCGGCGGAGCGGCGTTTCGCCGCTTCGCGCCGGTCGCTCCACTGATGCTTTCCCGCCTTCGCACCGCAGGCCTGGTTGATATCGCCGAGAAGCTCGACGCTGCTGTGCGTCTCGACTTCGAGGACGGTGTCCGTCTGTTCGATGCGCCTGACCTGCTCACCGTCGGCTGGCTCGCCAACCGCGAGCGCGAACGGCGCCACGCCGGACGCACCTACTACAACTACAACATCCGCCTCGAAGCGACGAACGTCTGCGTGGCGAGCTGCCTGTTCTGCTCGTTTGCGCGGTTGAAGCCGGGCGATGCCGGCGCCTACACCCTCACGCTCGAGGAAGTGTGGGCGAAGCTTGAGGCACGCGCGCACCAGCCGCTCACCGAGGTGCACGTCGTCAACGGCCTGCATCCCGACCTGCCGTTTTCCTACTACACGGAGCTGCTGCGCGGCTTCAAGCGCATCCGTCCAGGCATCCACCTGAAGTGCTTCACGGCGGTGGAGATTGCCTTCTTTGCCGACCTGTACGGCAAGACCGACGAGCAGGTCCTGGTGGAGCTGAAGGAGGCTGGGCTCGACTCGTTGCCTGGCGGCGGCGCCGAGGTGTTCGCCACCCGCGTACGCACCAAGCTCGCGGCCGACAAGTGTGACGCCGACCGCTACCTCTCGATTCACCGCACGGCCCACGCCCTGGGGATGCGCACCAACGTCACGATGCTCTACGGACACATCGAGACGCACGAAGAGCGCGTCGATCACATGCTGCGCATCCGCCAGTTGCAGGACGAGACCGGCGGCGTGCAGGCGTTCATCCCGCTGGCGTTCCACCCTGACAATAACCAGATGCGCAAGCTGCCGGCGCCGACCGCCACCGACTCGCTGCGCGTGCATGCGGTCGGACGGCTGATGCTCGACAACGTCCCGCACATCAAGGCCTACTGGATTGCGACGGGTGTCGACGTGGCGCAGACGGCGTTGTGGTTTGGCGTGGACGACCTCGACGGCACGGTGCAGGAAGAAACCATCTACCACATGGCCGGGTCGAAAACGCCCACTGCCATGACGCCCCGCCAGCTCGAGCGGCTCATCGTCGCCGCCGGCCGCGAACCGCTCGAACGCGACACGCTCTACAACGTCATCCGTTCAGCCGCCGTCGCCAGCTGACGTAGTGTCCACCTTCAGGTGGACCCAGGTCCCCTCACGGTCCGGCTGAAGCCGGGCACTACGCCTGCGGCACCATTCAATCCGCAATTTGCAATTTCCGATCTGCAATACTGACAACGTGACCCTCATCCCCCTCCTTACCGACTACGAGAAGAGCCACCTCACCGAGCGGCAACCGCTGCCGGAGCGGTACGTCGGCCTTGGAGACGAGGAGATGGATCGCCGCATCGCCGCGGCCAAAGCCGCGCTCGGATCGCGGCTGGTGATCCTCGGTCATCACTATCAGCGCGACGAGGTCATTCGCTTCGCCGATTACGTTGGCGATTCGTACAAGCTGTCGCAGCGGGTGGCGACCCATCCCGACGCCGAGTTCATCGTGTTCTGCGGCGTGCACTTCATGGCCGAGAGCGCCGACGTGCTGAGCGCACCGCACCAGCAGGTGATGCTTCCCGACCTCGCCGCCGGTTGCTCGATGGCCGACATGGCCGAACCCGAGCAACTTGAGACGTGCTGGGACGAACTGCGGGAGATGCTCGGAGGTCGGGACGGCCGGGACGGGCAGGTAGCGCTGGACGGGCAGGTAGGGCAGGTAGGCGTAGTGTCCGGCTTTAGCCGGACCTCGGTTATTCCAGTCACGTACATCAACTCCTCCGCGGCCATCAAGGCGTTCGTCGGTGAACACGGGGGCGTCGTCTGCACTTCATCGAACGCCGCCGCCACGCTGACGTGGGCCTGGGAGCGCGGCGAGAAGATCGTCTTTCTGCCCGACCAGCACCTGGGGCGCAACACGGCCTACAAGATGGGCGTGCCGCTCGACCAGATGGTGGTGTGGGATCCGAACGAGCCCTGGGGTGGTCTTACTCCCGAGGCGGTGCGCGCCGCGCGCATCATCCTGTGGCAGGGGCACTGTTCGGTGCATGTCCGCTTCACGGTCCGGCAGATCGAGCAGTTGCGGGTACAGCACCCTGGCCTCCGCGTCATCGTCCACCCCGAGGTGCCGTGGGACGTGGTGCAGGCGGCCGACGATGCCGGGTCGACGGAATACATCATCGGGCAGGTGAAGGGCAGCCCTCCCGGTTCGGTGTGGGCGGTGGGCACCGAGGTGCACCTCGTGAACCGGCTCGCCCACGAGGTGGCGCCGGATCGCATCGTGCACTCTCTCGACCAGTTCGGCTGTCTCTGCTCGACGATGTTCCGCGTCTCACCGAACCATCTACTCTGGCTGCTCGAGGGGTTGCTCGCCGGTGAGGTCCACAACCGCATCGTCGTGCCCGACTCGCAGAAGCACTGGAACAAGGTGGCGCTCGACCGGATGCTGAGCATCAGCTGAGTGCCACATACGACGCATGTCTGGTTACTATTTCGTTTTCGCCTGAGACCCGTTTAGGAGGATCGCCCGATGGCTCATTCACTTCCGCCGCTCCCGTATGCCTTCAACGCCCTCGAGCCGCACATTGATGCGCGCACGATGGAAATTCACCACGGCAAGCACCACCAGGCTTACGTGACCAACCTCAATGCCGCGCTCGACAAGCACCCCGAGCTGCATGAGCAGTCGATCGAGGAACTGCTGACGGGCATCGCCTCGGTGCCAGACGACATCCGTCAGGCCGTCATCAACAACGGCGGCGGTCACCTGAACCACTCGATGTTCTGGGAGATCATGGCGCCGAACGCCGGCGGCGCGCCGACCGGCGCCATCGCCGACGCCATTACCAGCTCGTTCGGCGGGTTCGACACGCTGAAGGACGAAGTGAAGAAGGCGGCGATTGGCCGCTTCGGCAGCGGCTGGGCGTGGGTCATCGACAACGGCGGCACGCTGGTGGTCGAGAGCACGGCCAACCAGGACAGCCCGCTGATGAGCGGCAAGAAGGTCGTGTTCGGCATCGACGTGTGGGAACACGCCTATTACCTGCACTACCAGAACCGCCGCCCCGACTACATCGGCGCCTGGTGGAACGTCATCAACTGGGCCGAGATCAACAAGCGACTGGGCTAGACCCGGTCGGTTCGCGGGTGTAGTCTCCGCCTTCAGGCGGACCGTTGGATGGTCCGGCTGAAGCCGGACACGACGTACGACTTCCGGCGGCCGCGCAGACGAAGTAGACTTGAATGGTTGTGGACTGCACTGCGGTCCGGACCCTGTGCAATGCCAGACTGCGAACCGCGTCAGGACCGGAAGGTAGCAGCGCTCAGCAGACCCTGCCATGTGCCGCAGGTCATCCGGGCCGCAGTCCAGTCCACAACCCTCTTCCCACCAGCAGTCCGCAATCAGCAATTCGCATTTAACGATTAGCATTTCCCTGATGTCTCACCAGGTCATCGCGCGAAAGTGGCGGCCGCAGCGTTTCGAGGATGTCGTCGGACAGCAGGCGGTGACGCGCACGCTCCGCAACGCCATCTCGAACAACCGGCTCGTGGCGCAAGCGTTCGTCTTCGCCGGGCCGCGCGGTGTCGGCAAGACCACCACGGCCCGCATCCTGGCCAAGGCGCTGAACTGCGAGCGTAGCGACGGCCCGACGCCGGAGCCGTGCGGGGAATGCGATGCCTGCCGCGAGATTGCGGACGGTCGCGACATCGACGTCCTCGAGATCGACGCCGCGACGCACACGGGCGTCGACAACATCCGCGAGGTCATCATCGAGGGCCTCTCGATCATGCCGGTGCGCGATCGCAAGAAGGTCTTCATCATCGACGAAGTGCACCAGCTCTCGTCCTCGTCCTTCAACGCGCTGTTGAAGTCGGTGGAGGAGCCACCCGCACACGTCGTCTTCATGATGGCGACGACGGAACTCGACAAGATCCCGGAAACCATCCTGTCGCGCTCGCAGGTCTACGAGTTCCGGATGATCAGCACCAAGGCGATCGCCGATCAGCTCCAGAAGATCACCGACGCCGAAGGCATCACCGTCACCAGCGAGGCGCTCCAGTTGATTGCGCGCGATGCCGACGGCAGCATGCGCGACGCGCAGAGCAAGCTCGATCAGGTGATTGCGTTCACCGGCAACACCATCACCACGGAAGACGTCGGCACGGTGCTCGGCCTGGTTGGCCGCGACCTGCTCTTCGGCACGCTGCAGGCAGTGGCCGAGGAAGATGCGGTGCAGGCGTTCGTGCTGGCCGGCCGCGCCGTCGAAATGGGCTATGACCTGCGGCTGGTCTGCCGCGAGTTGGCCCGCGTCGTGCGCGACCTGCTGGTGCTGTCGGTCGACCCCTCCCGCGCGAGCGACCCCGAGATTGCCGGCGAGGGTGAACGCGAGCGTCTGCTCGAACTCGCTGGCTGCTTCTCGCGCGAGGATCTGCTCCGCTCGTTCGACCTGCTCACGCGCGCCGAGAACGACATCCGCACGGCTGCGCAGCCGCGCTACCACCTCGAGATGGCGCTGCTGCGCTGGATCCATCAGCGCAAGCTGGTCCCCATCGAAGAACTGCTGCAGCAGGCCGGTTCCGGTCAGCCCGTGTCGCGGCCCTCGGTCGCCGCGCCTGTGCGTCAGGCGCCGACGCCCGCGCCATCGCGCGTCGTGCCACCCGCACCCGCACGTCCGTCGATCGGGGCGGTGAGCGGCCGGGCCGAAAGCACGCCACTGCGCCCGCCGGCGCCAGCGGCGCGCGTGGCCGCACCCGACGAACTGACGCCACGGCCAGGCACCGGCGGCCTCGGCGGTTCGGCGCTGAAAGACGCCGTGCTGAACGAGGCGCGTGCGTCGCACAAGATGCTCTACAACACCCTGCTGGTGCAGGCGCAGAAGATGGAAGTGCTCGGCGACCGCCTGGTGCTCACCTTCGCTGCGTCGTTCAACTACCGGGTGCCGTTCGAGAAATACAAGGGGACCATCGCCAGCCTCGCGTCGAAGCTGGCCGGCCGCACGATCGGTCTCGACGTCGACGCCACC
>Ga0209086_10002403_pt1 | contig 14623 bp, 12 predicted proteins | sample M_130207_XF_Meta_FD_187312 | JGI IMG/M metagenome (GOLD analysis project Ga0209086, IMG submission 187312) | Freshwater microbial communities from Lake Montjoie, Canada to study carbon cycling - M_130207_XF_MetaG (SPAdes) (version 2) | ecosystem: Environmental > Aquatic > Freshwater > Lake... | reverse complement strand
ACATGTTGCTTGAGCCAGCGGAAATGGCGACATCGGGAATGGACAAGCAAGTGCTCGCGGGGCAACTTGGTTTCACGCTTGCAACAGTGATCGCATTTCTTGCGTGCTCGTTCATTGTTGGCGTTGGTATGACCACCGCAGTTGCGGAATTGGAACGCGAACTGGCCACACTGCGATGCTTGGGCGCATCGCGCGGACAACTTTTCGCGGGACAATGTTGTGCGGGTGTGGTCTTGAGCAGTACCGCTGGAATTGTGGGAATTCCCTTTGGTTTTGCGGGTGCGTGGCTGGTGACTTGGTGGTTCCGCGAAAGTTTGCCCGAAGGGTTTACGCCTTCGTGGCTGGGCGCGGGATTGGCTCTTGGCGGATCAGTGATGGCGGGATTGCTTGGCGCGCTCAACCCCGCGCGCATCGCATCGCAAACTTCACCGCTTGAGGCTTTGCGTAGGCGCGCTACGCCAGTGCGCCGCGCAGGAATTTGGATTTGTCTTGGAGTTGGAATTGCAGGCGCAAGTTTTGAAGTATTGGTGCTGACGCTTCCAACAAATACGCAACAGAAATTTTGGCTGCACGCATTGGCTGGCTTGCCCATTATTCACATTGGATGGTTTCTTTTGTGCGTGCCCATTATGCAAATAGTCGGCGCGTTGTTCAGCGGGCCGTTGACAACACTGTGTGGATTACCCAAAGGGTTGTTGCGTGGCGGTGTCACGCGCGCGCCATATCGACTGGGCCTGACCGCTGGTGCGCTGATGATGGGCATGAGCATTCTGGTGAGCTCATGGAGTAACGGTGAAAGTCTGCTGAATGAAATTCGTTCCAAGGTGAAATTTGGCGACGCGTTTGCGTTTCGTATCAGTGGTTTGAGTCCGCGCGATCAAGAAGCGCTGCGAAAACTTCCAGGCGTGCGCAACGCCGCGGCGGTTGGATATTTACCGCTGAAGACCGATTCCAAAATGGCGCTTGGCGTGCAATCCATCGCGCCGCCAAATGTGATTTGTGTTGGTTTTGAGCCTGATTCATTCTTGAAAATGAATCGCTTGGATTGGATTCGTGGGTCGCCGGAAACGGCGTTGCCGCAACTGAAAAGCGGCGAGGGCGTTTTGGTTGCGGAGCAATTTCTCACCGCGCGTGGAATTGATGTTGGCGACTCCATCGATCTGATTGGCCCCAAGAGCCGTGTGACCATGAAAGTGGTTGGTGTTGTATCGAGCGCGGGTTTGGACATGGCGACGCAAGTTTTTGGAATTCGCAGCGTCTACATGGAGCACGCCATGAGTTGCGTGTTCATGGATTTGTCGGCCGTGGCAAAAAACTTTGGCGTGCGTGACGCGGTGATCATGCAAATGGATTTGGGTCCGGTCGGTTCCACCGAGCAAGATGAGGAATTGGCCGCCGCTGTCGCAAACGCCGTTCCAGGCGCGCTCTTCGCCAGTGGCCGCGGCATTCGCACGCAAGTGGATGAGGTTGGCAAAGTGATTCTTGGAATGGGCGGCGCCATCGCGTTCGCGGCATTGCTGCTTGGATGTTTTGGCGTGGGCAATGTGATCGCGGCGCAAGTGTCTGGTCGCGGCTATGAATTTGGAGTGCTGCGCGCCACAGGCGCAAGTAGAAATTCCGTGGCTGGACTTGTTCTTGCCGAAGCCGCCATGATCGCCGTCACGGCGATTATTGGCGGGACTGGATTAGGTTTTGAATTGGCGTGGGCTGGTTGCATTTTGTACAGGGACTTGATCGGGCTGAATCTTGTGGCCATTTTCCCTTTGATTCCATGGGGTATTGGCGCGGTGACGGTGGTGATTTTCACAATTCTTGCCGCCATTCCAGCGGTTCGACGGCTACTTCGAAAATCGCCGCGCGAGCTTCTTTCTGGAAACGCGTGAATTTGAATTCGCATGTAATCGCCCCACTTCCTACAGTGCATGTGTGACTGATCGCGCCTTTCAAATTCAGGCTCCATTTGTTCCCACGGGAGATCAACCGGCGGCTATTGAGTCATTGATTGACGGTTTGAAAGAGGGAAGACAATGGCAAACATTGCTTGGCGCCACGGGTACTGGAAAAACATTCACCATTGCCAATGTCATTGAGCGCGTGCGCAAACCCACGCTTGTGATTAGCCACAACAAAACGCTTGCCGCGCAACTGTATGAAGAGTTGCGCGAATTATTTCCAAACAACTCGGTGAATTATTTTGTGAGTTTCTACGACTACTACCAACCAGAGGCGTACATACCTCAACGCGATATTTACATTGAGAAGGACGCGTCGCGCAACGACGACTTGGATCGCCTGCGACTTGCAACCACCAGTGCCCTGCTTTCGCGCCAAGATGTGATTGTTGTTGCCAGCGTGAGTTGCTTGTACGGCTTGGGCAGTCCAGCCGAATACATGAATCGAATGCTGGCAGTGCGCCGTGGCGAAAAGCTTGATCGGCGAGCCTTTTTCCTTGGTTTAACCACCATGCAATACATCCGCAACGAGGTCGCGCCAGAGCGCGGCACCTTTCGCGTGCGCGGCGATTTAATCGAGGTCTATCCCGCCTATGAGCAACACGCGATTCGCATCGGCATGTTTGGAGACGAAGTGGAGCGCATTGAAATTGTTGACCCGGTGAGTGGCGAAATTTTAGCCGAGGAAGTCGCCGCTTTTATTTTTCCAGCCAAACATTACATGATGCCAGAGGACCAAGTGCAAAAAGCCTTGGCCGAGATGCGCAAGGATTTAGCGGCGCGTGTTCTTGAACTGCGCTCGGCTGGAAAGTTGGTGGAGGCGCAGCGACTGCAAGGCCGTGTGCAATACGACTTGGAAATGATCCTCGAGACTGGCTTCTGCAGCGGCATTGAAAATTACAGCCGCTACTTCGATGGCCGCACCGCGGGTGAGCGCGCGTATTGCTTGCTGGATTATTTCCGCAGCATTCCCGGGCGCGAAAAAAATGATTGGCTGTGCGTGATCGACGAATCACACGTCACTATTCCGCAAATGCGCGGCATGTACTTTGGCGATCGAAAACGCAAGGAAACGCTGGTGGAACACGGGTTTCGGCTTCCTGCCGCGCTGGATAATCGCCCACTCACATTTCCAGAATTTGAATCATTGGTACCGCAAACTATTTTAGTCAGCGCAACTCCAAGCGCATGGGAACTAGAGCATTGTGGTGGCGTGGTCACCGAGCAAGTGATCCGCCCCACTGGTCTTGTCGATCCGCCAATCACAATTTTGCCCGCTCTCACGCAAGTGGCGGATTTAATTGAGCGCGCCCGTGAACGCGCCGCGCGCGGTGAGCGAACACTGGTCACCGCTCTCACCAAAAGATTGTGCGAAGATTTATGCACGCATTTGGATAAGCAAGGTCTGCGCGTGCGTTATTTGCACAGTGAAATTGAGACCCTTGATCGCCTTGAATTGCTGCGTGAATTGCGCGAGGGCGTCTACGACATCTTGATCGGCGTGAACTTGCTGCGCGAAGGACTTGATCTTCCGGAGGTCAGTTTAGTTTGTATTTTAGACGCTGATCGCCAAGGCTTTCTGCGCAGCACTTCGAGCTTGATTCAGACCATGGGCCGCGCGGCGCGTAATTCAAATTCAGAGGCCATTTTATACGCCGACAAAGTGACCAAGGAAATGCAAGCGGCCATTGACGAAGTTACACGGCGTCGACAAAAACAAATCGCACACAACACCGCCAACAACATCACCCCAGAAACTATTCACAAGGCGATACGCCGCGGAATAGAGCAAGAATTGGCGGCTTCCCGAAGTGTGCGTGCCGCCGCCGGTCGCAAAGATGACAAAGAAATGGATCGCGATGAAATGCTAGAAGCCATGCATGCGGACATGTTGCATGCAGCAGAGGAAATGGAATTTGAGACCGCGGCGAAGTTAAGGGATCGAATCAATCGTTTGAAAGCCGCGCCACGAGTGGAGGGAATGATTTTGCCCGAAGAGGAACCCGCGCAAAAACGATCGACCAACGCCGGCATGCCGGGCACGCGCGCCAGCGGCAAACGCATCCACCCTTGATCGTGTGACTCAAGGCGCATCGAGTTGCTCAATACAATGTGACGCTTCGTGCGCAATTTGATGCGCAGTAAAATACAAACCACAATAGCCAGCTTAAAAACAAATCAGCCCCGCGATCACGGGGCTTTCTCAATACATGGAAATGTATTTCAATTATGGAACAGTTTCATCAGAAATTTTTCATCAATGGCTCGGCAACTATTGAGCGCCCAAGACGTGTGCGGCGACACGCTTCGCGCAGCGCCGCCATTTCAACAAGATCGGGAATTTCATCAGCTGTTGGTCGACGCACAACTTCAAAGTCATCTTTCAGGATGCTTGGTTTGGGAATGGCTGGTGATGCGTTTCGGTTTTCCATATCTCTCTACCTTAGGCAGGCAAGTTACTTTTTGTTGTATCGGCAGAAACTACGAGTCTCGCCGCAAGTTTTTTCTCTCTTGACCTACCATGCTTCTTCCTACACATAATTCCACCCCAAAGACCCAAAGAAACAAGCATTATCTTAAATTTACCAAATGAAATGGCGCCAGGGCACCTTTATTGTTCCTATAAGTTGTAAGCCGTACTTGAACTCCCCCTCCCAAAACCTGAAATACTATTTCAAAATTGTATGACCACACTCAAAAGAGAAATCCGAATTGAAAATGCGTGCGAGCATAATTTAAAATCGCTTTCGCTTTCAATTCCTCGTGATCAACTGGTGGTGTTCACGGGCGTGTCTGGCAGCGGCAAAAGTAGTTTGGCATTTGACACTATTTTCGCCGAAGGCCAACGCAAGTACATGGAGAGTTTGTCCGCGTACGCGCGCCAATTTCTCAACCAGATGCAGAAGCCGAATGTGGAACGCATTGATGGGCTTCCACCCACGATCGCTATTCAACAACGCGGTGGTGGCCACACGCCGCGCAGCACGGTTGCAACCACCACGGAAATTTACGACGCCATGCGATTACTTTGGGCGCGTTGCGGCACTCCCACATGTTGGCACAGCAGTGACAACGGAAAAATATGCGGCCGTGAAATCACGGCCATGAGCGCCACGCAAATCACGGATGCAATTCTTGAGTCTTTTGCGGGCAAACGCGTCATGTTGGCGGCCACCGTCATTCGCGCGCGCAAAGGTTTCCATAAGGATGTTCTTGAAGCATTGCAGAAACAAGGACTGGTCCGCGCGCGCGTGGACGGCAAGTTGATCGATATACGTGAGGCGCTGAAAGCCGGCGGCGAAAATCCATTGGGGCTTGGTCGCTACGAATTGCACACCATTGAAGCAATTCTGGATCGAATTGTTCCCGCGCAAAGTGATCGACAGCGCCTGGCGGAAAGTGTTGAGACGGTTTTGAAACTTGGCGCAGGCAGTGCGCTTGCTTTGGTTGAGGATGGATCAAATTGGATGGAGCACCGCTTCAGCGAAAAGTTGGCGTGTCCAGAACATCCTGAATGCTCACTGGCCGAACTTGAGCCGAGATTATTTTCTTTCAACTCGCCACAAGGAGCATGCGCAGACTGCAGTGGCCTTGGGCAAATTCAAGAATTTGACGCGGAACTTGTCGTTGCCAATCCCGACGCGGGCGTTGCCGATGGCGCTATTGAACCTTGGCGGCGCAATGGTCGACGCATGAACATTTATTACGGCCGAATTCTACGGGCATTTTGCGCCTTTTTTAAGGTTGACCGAGAGCTGCCCTATTCCAAATTGCCGCCGCGAATTCGTCGCTATCTGATGGATGGAATTCCAGAGGAGGACGCCGAAAAACTTGGAGTGAAGTTTGAGGGCGTGCTGCCAAACTTGCGTCGGCGCTATTTGGAATCTGAAAGTGAATTTGTGAAGGAGCGCTTGGTGCACTACATGCGTGGCGCGGCTTGTCCCGCATGCCAAGGCAAGCGACTTCGTCCCGAAAGTTTGGCGGTGAAAGTTCGTGGCATGGACAAACAGATGAGCATTGCCGACGCGAGCGCGCTGAATGTTGGCCACGCCATTGAGTATTTCAAGCAACTGCAATTGTCCGCCGGCAAAAAACAAATCGCGCAACCCATCTTGAAGGAAATTGAATCACGACTTGGATTTTTGTACAGCGTTGGCCTGGACTATCTGACTTTGGATCGCGCCAGTGGAACGCTTTCCGGTGGCGAAGCGCAACGCATTCGCCTGGCGACTCAAGTTGGCAGCGGATTGGTTGGTGTCTGTTACGTGTTGGATGAGCCAACCATTGGCTTGCACCAGCGCGACAATGATCGACTAGTCAAAACACTGCGCAAACTCACTGATATTGGAAACTCCGTGATTGTGGTTGAACATGACGAGGACACCATTCGCGCCGCTGATTTTGTGGTGGACATTGGTCCAGGACCAGGTCGCCATGGTGGAAAAGTTGTGGCGCAAGGAACCCCAGTGGAAGTCTCCGCACATGCCACAAGTTTGACGGGCATGTATCTGCGCGGGGAGCGCTGCGTGGAAATTCCACAAACGCGCCGATCAGTGAGTGAGTCGAAAGCGATCGTGGTCAAGGGCGCACGTGAAAACAATCTGAAAAATATCGACGTGACATTTCCACTTGGTGGTTTTATTTGCGTCAGTGGAGTTTCTGGCAGCGGCAAAAGTTCGCTGGTCAATGAAGTGCTGTTGAAGGTTGCGCAAAAGACAGTCCATGGATCCAAGGTGGCTGCTGGCGCGCATGACCGCGTGACTGGACTCGCGGGCATCGAACGCGTGGTTGAGGTGGATCAAAGCCCGATTGGTCGAACACCACGCTCTAATCCCGCAACTTACACGGGTATTTTTGATGATATTCGTAAACTCTTCGCAGCCGTGGCGGAGAGCCGCGCGCGTGGCTACGAACCAGGTCGATTTTCTTTCAATGTCAAAGGCGGTCGCTGCGAAGCGTGCCAAGGGCAAGGCGTGCGCAAAATTGAAATGCATTTCTTGCCGGATATTTTTGTGACGTGCGAGTCTTGCAACGGAACGCGCTACGCCAAGGAAACGCTGGACATTCGTTTCAAGAACAAGACCATCGCTGAAGTGCTGGACATGACCATTGATGACGCCGTTGTGTTCTTTGACGCGCACCCCAAGATTCGTGAAATGCTCAAGTGCGTCCGCGATGTGGGCCTGGGCTATATGCAACTGGGGCAAGCAAGCACCACGTTGTCGGGCGGCGAGGCGCAGCGCATTAAATTGGCAACCGAACTTGGAAATCGTTCCACTGGCAGCGCGCTGTATGTGCTTGATGAACCCACAACTGGATTGCACTTTGATGACGTGCGTAAATTACTGGAAGTGTTGAACCGATTGGCCGACGCCGGGCACACACTGATTGTCATTGAACACAATCTGGATGTGATCAAATGCGCCGACTGGATTATTGACCTGGGTCCAGAAGGTGGCGAACGCGGCGGCGAAGTTCTTGCGTCTGGAACTCCTGAGAAAGTGGCTCAAAATGCGGCAAGCGCCACAGGCTTTTATTTACAGCGAATGCTGGGACAAACGCGCGGCGTGAAATCCGTGATGAAAAAGAAATCTAAGCGCGTGTCAACAAAAACTTTGTAGGCGTGCAGATACACTCGCCCTGATGAATCCAAGTGATCAAACGCTCACATTGCGCCATGTGACGCATCCAGAAGATGCAAATCACCAAGGCACAATTTTTGGCGGGAAAATATTAAGTCTGATCGACGAAGCGGCGTACTTGGAAGCGCGCAAGCATGGACTTCATCGCTGGGTCACGATTCTTTTTGACCGCGTTGAATTCAAGGCGCCAGTGTTCACGGGCGATGTGCTGACCGTGTTCACCAAGACCGCGGCGACTGGCCGCAGCAGTGTGACCGTGTCGGTGATCGTGGAAGCGGAGCGCTACCTTGGCGGAGAAAAAGTCATTGTGACGCACGCCACAGTGAAAATGGTCTCGGTGAACCACGCTGGACACAGCGTTGATTTCCGCACAAAGCCCGAGATTTCTGACCCTTCCCGCGCATGACCGCCGACAACATGCACAACCCTGTGCGCGTTGCGTGCTTGATTTCTGGTGGTGGTCGCAGCGTTGTGAACTTGCATAAAAAAATAATCAGCGCACAAATTCCGACTCGCATTGTGCTTGTTGCGTCAACGCGCGCCAATGTGGCTGGCATTCAAACTGCCGCCGCGCTTGGCCTTGAAACATGTGAAATTGCCCCGCTTGCAGCGGACACGCTCGATGATCGCCTGGATGCTGCGCTGGAAAAATCGGGCGCCGAATTGATTGTGCTTGCCGGATACCTGCGATTATTTCGCGTGGCGCGCTGGAAAAATCGCTGCCTGAATATTCATCCATCGTTGCTGCCAAAATTTGGAGGCCACGGAATGTGGGGCGAGCATGTTCACGCCGCGGTGCTTGCCGCGGGCGAAATTGAAAGCGGCTGCACCGTGCACTGGGCTGATGAACAATTTGATACGGGCTCTATTATTTTGCAGCGCCGCTGCGCGATTGATGACGGCATGAACGCCACACAATTGGCCGCGCGGGTCTTTGAAGAAGAGTGCCTGGCTTTGCCGGAGGCGGTTGCGAAAGTCGCTCATTGGCTGCGTCACGGAGGAACTCGTCCCAATTTCACTGTTGAATCGAACTCAAAGCAAAAAATGAACTAAGTTTCTGAAATATGTCTTGTGGATTTCAGATTCACAACCTAGGGTTGAAACGCACGCGTCCGGATTCATACGAAAGGAATCACAATGATCGTGAACATTAGCGCCAAACATTTAGATCTAACCCCCGCCATTGAACAATACATTCGCAGCAAAGTGACGCGTTTAGAGCGCCATTTTGACAAGGTGCTGCAAATTAATTTTGTGATTGAAAAGCAACCTCACCACGGATTCCATGTCGAATTGATCACCGACGTGGAGCACCATGAGGACTTCATCGCCAACAGCACGCACGATGATTTGTACGCGTGCGTTGACTTGGTTCTTGACCGCGGAGTGCGGCAATTGACCGACCATAAAGACCGTTTGCGCAATCGAAAGCACCCTGAGATTGATAAAACAACTTAATTTTGTGCGGCGGAACGTCTCATTATGACGACGTGTACTTCTTGGAAAGTTGTTCTTGAGCACTTTGCCAACAACACATCGTGGTTTGAAAGGAAATAGGTCGCTCGTATGAAACTTCGCCAATTGATTTTAGAAAAAGCAATCGTGACGGGGCTGAAATCTCCCAAGCGCGATGAGTGCATTGGCGAGCTTCTTGACGCTTTGATGAAAGGCGGCGCGTTCAAGCCCGCGCAACGCGATGAATTTCTCAAGGCGGTCATCAAGCGTGAGAAAAAAGGTTCCACGGGTTTTGGCCATGGCGTATCCGTGCCGCATGTTAAAACTTTGGAAGTTAAAAAATGCGTGGCCGCCATTGGGTTGCATCCAGCTGGCCTTGATTTCAACGCGCTTGATCGCCAGCCAGTCCATGCGATCTTTTTACTGCTGAGTCCAGAGGACAAACCGGAACTGCATTTAGCCGCAATGGAGGGATTATTCTCCATTCTCAGTCAAGAGCAGTTTCGAAAATTTCTTCGCCAAGCGAAGACAGTGGCGGATGTCGTCACGCTGCTTGAAGAAGCTGACGCCAATCCATTGGTACGCTAAAGACTTGAAATCGTCGCGCGTGTTGATATTGAATCGACTGGGGCTTCATGCGCGCCCGGCCATGTCATTTGCATCCATGGCGGGTTCGTTTCGATGCTCCATCAAAGTGCATCGCACTGACAATCAAGAACGCGTTGATGGGAAAAGTGTCATGCAAATGTTGATGCTGGCTTGCACTCAAGGAACGGAAATTGAAATTGAAGCCGAAGGCGCGGACGCCAGCGAAGCCATTGCGGCGTTGCGCGCATTGGTTGAAGGTAGATTTCAAGAGGAATGAGTATGCAGCACACAATTGCGATCGCTGGTGATGGCCAAATGGCGCTGGTTCTTGCGTCCATTGTTGCGCAAGCGGGCCATGAAGCTCGGCTGTGGAGTCCATTTCCTGAGGACGCAAAACAATTGGCGCACACACGAAGCAACATGCGCCTTGCAAACTTTCAATTGCCGGCGCCAGTGCGCGTGAGCGCGAACATTGAAGAAATCTTTACCGGCGCAACCGTGGCGGTCAGCGCCATACCCGCCCAATTTGCGCGCGCAACTTGGCAGCGCATTGCGCCAAGCTTGATGAAGGACACTGGCATTGTCACCGTGACCAAAGGCGTGGAAGTTTCCTCGCTATCCCCGCCGCTTGACGTGCTTGAAGCCGTGGCTGGCAAACGACCGTTCGCCGTGTTGAGCGGTCCAACCATTGCCAGTGAATTGGCGCGGCAACTTCCAGCGACGTTGTTGTGCGCGAGTCACCATGAGCACTTTGCGGCGCTGGTGCAAGGAATTTTTTCAAGGCCATGGCTGCGCATCTACACAAGCCACGATCCCATTGGAGTGGAAATTGCTGGCGCGGCGAAAAATGTCGTGGCATTGGCGGCTGGAATATTGGATGGATTGGAAATGGGATTCAACGCAAAGAGCGCGCTACTTGCGCGCGGGCTGGCGGAAATTGTTCGACTTGGTTTAGCCATGGGCGCAAAACAAGAAACTTTTTTTGGCATCGCCGGCGTTGGTGATTTAGCGACAACCTGTTTCAGCCCCGAAGGCCGCAATCGAACGCTGGGTGAAAAAATTGGGCGCGGAATGTCATTGCCTGAAGCGTTGGCCGCGACCAATGGAGTGGTTGAGGGCGTGGAAACTTGCAAAAGTCTGCGTGCCCTGTCGCAAAAATACGCCATTGAAATGCCCATTGCAGCCGCGGTTCACAGCGTTCTTTTTGAAAATCATTCCCCCGCCCAAGCGGTGCGCGACTTAATGGGTCGCTCAGCCAAAGCGGAGCGGATTGGATAAATCTTCGGACCCTGATGCGGGAAAATTTGTCAAATTGAGTTTGCGGCGGCGAACTCCATGCGCGCCCCGTACGAACCCTGCAATCAAATGCCTACGGAAATTGATGCTTTGCTAGCCCCTTGTTTATTTCCCGTATGCCGCAAGGAAACAACTCGCTTGCCTCATGCTTGCCCCCTGCTAGGCTTTGACTTTCATCAAGAAGCATGTGCTTTTTGATTCTTGAACCAAACGAAACGAGACATTGAAGATGAGCCCATCCGACACGCTTGCCAACACATCCTCACGCCGCGATCTTTCGCAAGGTGGTGAGCGACTTGAACGCAGACTTTTTATCGCGCTCGCTGGCGGAACATTGCTGCTGACAAGTTGGATTGGAAGCCTGCTTGGATTGCAACCGCAAGTGGCGCAAATACCGGCGGCGATTGGTGCTTTGATGTTGGTGTCGCCCTTGGTCTTTGGCGCGTTGAAGGAAATGAAAATGGGTCGGCCCAGCGGCGACTCGTTGGCCAGTCTGGCTGTGCTTGCCGCGCTTGCCAACAACTTGTATTTGGCCGCGGGCTTCTTGGCGTTCTTCTTGTGGCTGAGCGAATTAATTTTAAGTCGAACCGCGTGGGGCGCCCAACGCGCCATCCGCGACCTGGTTGAGTTGACGCCCGACATTGCGCGCCTGATTCAAAATGATGGAAGCGAGAAGGAAACCACGCTGGCGCAAATTCGTGTCGGACAAAAAGTCCGCGTGCGTCCTGGTGAAAATCTTCCCGTGGACGGACGCGTGATTTCAGGGCAAAGCAGCGTGAATCAAGCCAGTTTGACTGGTGAGGCGATTCCCATTGAAGCCAGCGAAGGGACCGCGGTCTACGCCGGAACCACCAATCTCACGGGACAATTGGACATTGAAGTGACGGCGGTCGCGGGCGAAAGCACAATTGGAAAAGTGGAGTCTCTGATTCGCGAGGCGGAAAATGCAAAGGGCCACAAACAAGAATTGATCGAGCGCCTAGCGACGTATTACGTTCCAGTTGTGTTGATGGTGGCGGCGCTTGTGTGGTTCTTCACCAGCAAAAGTGAAATTGCCGCCGTGCGTGATCAAGCCGCCGAGCGCGCGGTGACCGTACTTGTTGTGACATGTCCCGGCGCGTTGCTGATTGCGTATCCAACCGCCATGGTCGCGGCCTTCGCGGCGGCGGCGCGTCTTGGAATTATGATCAAGACCACGCGCGTGCTTGAGAGCGCTTCAAACATTGACACGGTGATCATGGATAAAACTGGAACGCTGACCACTGGAAAATTCAGCGTGGGCAGATTGGCTCCCGCGGACGGCGTGGACCCCGCGCTTCTGTTGCAAGCCGCCACCGACGCCGAGCAAAGCAGCAACCATCCGTTGGCGCGAAGTATTCTGGAAACCGCGGCAAAAGCACGCATTTTGCCGCGCGCCATTCGTGACTACAAGGAGTTGCACGGACGCGGCGTGAGCGCTCAAACCAATGACGGACAAGTGCTTGCCGGTCGTGCGCAATGGCTAATGGAGAATGACGCGTCCATCGCGGCGCAGGTTGATGAAGCATCCAAAAAAATTGAGGGCATGAGCAGCGTGCATGTGATGTTGGGCGGCCGCTACTTGGGAGCCGTTGGTCTTGAAGACAAGTTGCGACAAAATGCCAGCGAAGTTGTTTCGCGATTGCGCGAATTGGGCGTGCGCAAAGTCTGCATCTTTACGGGCGACCGCTTGGAAGTGGCGACGCGTGTTGGCGAAGCCGTTGGCGTGGATTCCATTGAGGCTGAATGTTTGCCTGAAGAAAAGCACGAGGAATTGAAATATCTCATTCGCCGCGGGCACCGCACATTGGTGGTGGGCGATGGAATTAATGACGGTCCAATTCTTGCCAGCGCCGAGGTGGGCGTGGCCATGGGACTTTCCGGTAGCGACATTGCCACCAACTCCGCGGGCGTGGCGTTGATGAATGACGACCTGCGCCACATTCCGTTTTTACTTGAATTGGCGCGGCGAACACGCGGAATTATCGCGCTGAATATTGCGGCGGCGTTGGTGTTGGCCATTGTGGGTTTGGCGTTGGCCGCCACGGGTCGCATTCAAATTTGGATCACGCCGTTTTACCAAGCGGGCGCGTACATCTTTGTCATCGCCAATTCGCTGCGACTTGTGCGCTTTGGCGAGGACGTTCGTGGCGCGGAGGAAATTCGTCGCTCTTTGGAGTCCTCGCGTCCTGTGAAACCAACTCGTCAAGCAATTGTGCAGCGCGTGACCGCTGGGTAAATCGCTGGAAAAATCACAGACTGCATTTTGCAAAGACGCATATGTTTCATACTGCGTCGAGCATATGAAATGCGCCCGCGGATATGTGGTGATGAAACCACAAAGATGCGCGCGAAATTATTTTGCGCCGTTGGCGCGAACAGCGTCCAAAATTTCATCGGCCTGAGCTTCGCTGATTCCGTCCGCTCCAATGCGCACAATCATCTGTTGCGATAAAGGCGCCACCAATATGGCGACGTACACAATTTGGCCTTTCAACATCAATGCCAACAAATCACGCAGATGAGAACCAGTGTCGCTCTGTAAACCGCTGCGTGAAGAAACTTTGACAGTGAGATATAGAAACTTATCCCCCGAATTGGATCGCGCCGCGTTTGTAATATCTGAAAGTCGCAGAATGGGGTCGGGAGCAACCCATAATTTTCCGCCGCCTTTGACCACTTCAAGGTTGGACATTTCCACAAAGCCTGGCAAATGTTTTTCACTTGCCAAGTGCCACTCCAACTGAAATGGAGAGCGAACTGGCTCAGATTGAGACGGGGATTTGCACCCACACAAAACCACAATAGCCAACAAACCCGCGGCAATTGGCGACATTCTCATGCGATTGTGATCCCGCCATCCAAATAGACATCTTGGACGGCGTTGAGCAACTTCACACCGTCCACCATTGGCTTTTGGAAAGCTTTGCGGCCCGTGATCAAACCACTTCCACCTGCGCGCTTATTAATGACCGCGGTTCGCACGGCCTGCAACAAATCATCGCTACCAGACGCGCCACCTGAATTGATCAGACCCGAACGACCACCGTAGCAATTGAGCACTTGGTAGCGCGTGAGATCAATCGGATGATCGGTGCACAGGTCGGTGTAAATTCGCGGATCAAATTTTCCGTAACTGGAATTGCCCATGTTCAAGGCCTGGTATCCGCCGTTCAATTCCGCCTGCTTTTGCTTGATAATGTCGGCTTCAATGGTGACACCCAAATGATTCGCCTGACCCGTGAGATCGGCGCTGACATGGAAATCTTTTTCGGAGGTCTTGAAAGCGGGATTGCGCAGATAGCACCACAAGAAAGTGCACATGCCAAGTTGATGCGCCTCATAAAACGCGTTGGCCACCTCAATGATTTGGCGATCGGAATCTTCGGAACCAAAATAAATTGTCGCACCCACCGCGGCGGCGCCCAAGTTCCACGCTTCTTTCACCGATCCAAACATGATTTGCTTGAACTGATTTGGAAATGTCAGCAACTCGTTGTGATTCAACTTCACAAGGAAAGGAATTTTGTGCGCGTACTTGCGGCTGACCGAACCCAGCACGCCAAAGGTGGTGGCGACGCCGTTGCAACCGCCCTCCATGGCCAACTTGATGATGTTTTCGCCGTCAAAGTAGAGCGGATTCTTGGCGAAACTTGCGCCCGCCGAATGCTC
>Ga0209086_10002402_pt1 | contig 14625 bp, 12 predicted proteins | sample M_130207_XF_Meta_FD_187312 | JGI IMG/M metagenome (GOLD analysis project Ga0209086, IMG submission 187312) | Freshwater microbial communities from Lake Montjoie, Canada to study carbon cycling - M_130207_XF_MetaG (SPAdes) (version 2) | ecosystem: Environmental > Aquatic > Freshwater > Lake... | reverse complement strand
CAAACCAAACATCAAAGTTATAACCCGCAAGTCCAGACTCTGATACTGTAGGAATGTTTGGGACCAATTCGCTGCGCTTTAATCCGGCAACGGCAAAGCCTCTTAATTTACCGCTTTTTATATGAGGATTCATATTTGCAACCGTACTAAAGAGTACTTGAACTACGCCAGTAATTGCATCGGGAATTGCAGCGCCACATCCTTTATAGGGGACGTGTTGGATCTTTATGCTTGCCATTGCGTTGAACATTTCACCCGCAATGTGTTGGGGAGATCCATCACCACATGAGATGTAATTAAGTGTTCCAGGCTTATTTCTTGCAAATTCGATCAATTCTTTGACTGAATTGATTGGAACTTGGGCATTTACGCCAACCATGATTGGCGAGGTTGCAACCGTTCCTATTGGCGAAAAGTCCTTGATTGCATCCCATGGCGTATTGTCATACAAACTGGGATTGATAGACAAATTACTAGGCATCATTACCAATGTATATCCATCTGGAGGGGATTTAGCAACCTTGTCCGCACCTATATTTCCACCTGCACCCCCGCGGTTTTCGACAATCACAGCTTGGGTCCAAACTTCGCCTAGTTTTTGAGCAATGAGTCGAGCCATGGCATCAGTGCCCCCTCCAGCGGCATAAGGAACTACAACGGTGACGCTTTTATTGGGCCAATTTAAACTTGTATTGAGCACCTGGGCTTGAACAGATAAGCTTAAACTTAAACTTAAACTTAAGAAAATTTGTTTCTTGATCTTTTTCAACATGTCTCTAATCCCTTATTGAAATAATTGCTTAGTATTTTATAGTTGACACGAAATGGCTTTAAGGACTTCCGATGATCGGTGTTTACCCTTATGATTGAGGATCAGACTCTAATTACCTCAATCAATAAAATTTCGAATAGTGGTATAAAAGATAAGACCACATAAAAATGATTGCTGGTCTTATCTAGGTTCCTCGAAGTTGGCCCGAATTAAAAAAGAGCTGGTTAAAAATACCTCTGATGACTTAAGAACTCTTTCAAATCAATGGAGCTGGTTGAGTTTTGAATTTTAGATGTCAATGTCCGCTAATGGTTTTCAACAACCACTGAGCGTCTTCAATTTGCTTACCTCGCCAACACACATGGCCATCTGGTCGAACCAAGACCAATGGAAACTCATAGATGTTCGCAATCTCGTTTGAATCAATATGGGCGACAGATAGCGGAATTCCAAGCTTGCTTGCGACTTCTTTTAAAGTCGATACCACAAGCGACTGAGCCTGCTCAAAGCACAAGAGAACAAATCCATTCCCAAAAAGGTCCAAGGTAGAGCGGCCGTCTGGTAGCCATGCATGGGGTGCACGGCCTCCAGGCCGTGTAGAGGGAACATACCTTATGTAATCATCTGGTGTTGCCACAGAGCCATCAGATACGCAAATGCCAGACCCTTCATAAACGTAACCCATTTGTAGACCCCACGATTCCCAGTCCGCTTTTGTGGCTTGTTTCAGTCTAGAGCCGATTTCTGTTCTCAATTGAGCCGCCTCTGTTGTATCTTCAAGCAAATGTGTGCAGTTCTTTGCCGATAGCCAAGCGTTCCAATTGTGAGTTGAGAACTTTGCATTGCGAATGGCAACTGGTCTTCTCTCGACTTCGTAACTGTCGAGCATTTTTGGCCCGCCCCAGCCTTTTAAGACAGCGTCAAGTTTCCAACCTAAATCAAAGGCGTCACCCATTCCAGTATTCATGCCCATACCTCCTGTAGGAGACATGGTATGAGCGGCATCTCCAGCGAGAATAACGCGTTTGCGGCCGTAGGACTCAGCGATCAATTCACTTCTGCGCCAAGGTAAGATTGATAAAACCTCGAAATGTATGTCTTCTCGGCCAAGCCCTCTTTGTATCCATTGTTCTGCATTAAAAATTTTCAGATTAAGCTTTTCTTCGGTTCCAAGAATGGTCATGCGCCAAAGGTCTGTTCCATTGATCACGGTCCAGTTTCCCCAGGTTCCTTCAGGGCCAACAAAGATGTAGCGCTCGGCTTGTCCCTTGTCTATTAAGTTCAAAAGTCCTGGCAATCGAACAAGAATGCTGATGGAGTAACTGAGTTTAGGGTTGCCCTGCATTTCAATGCCAAGCGAATTTCGTACCGAGCTGCCAATTCCATCGCAAGCTACTACATATTTTGACTGAATAATAACTTTTTCATCTTGATTCATGTCGATAACTTGAGATTGAACATGATCATCGAATTGTTCAAAACTTTCTAGCTTGCAGCGCATTTTCAATTGAACAGATGCTTTTTTCTCTACGGCCGCTTGCATGATTGGGTTGAGCCAAATTTGGGGGCAACGCTGTTTCTTATCTGTTGACCATTCAGGTGTTTCCATGCCATCAAGACTTGGGTAGTCTTCTCTGTCAAGGAGATGACCAGAAAGACTTGTGCAAAATACCATTGAGAGTTTGTAATCCCGAGGAAATCCTGCATTTCGAACAGACTCATCTATTCCCCAGCGGCGAAAAATCTCCATTGTTCTGATTGCCATCAATCCAATTTTGGGTTGAACGATGATCCCGTCTGTCATCTCCACAACAGTACAAGCTGTGCCTCTGGTTCCCAGGTCGAGCGCCAATCCTAGGCCGACTGGACCCGCACCAACAATGAGTACGGGTGTCTCAAGAATACGCGTCATGAATAGTAACTTTCTTATAATTGATTAATTTTGATTCCAAGTGGTTTAATCACATTTTTCCAGCGAAGTCCCTCACGCTCAACGGCGGCATGAAATTGCTCAGGTGTTTCGCTGATTGCATCGTACCCATAACTCGTGAATGCTGTTCGAATACTTTCGGATGCTGCAGTCTTGCGAAAGGCGTCGTTGAGCTTTTCTAATACGTTGGAGGGAATTCCAGCTGGAGCGGCCAATCCAAACCATTCGGTAATTTCAAAGTCACCCAGACCCGATTCTCCAAAGTTCGGAATCATTGGTGACATGGGATGGCGTTTGGAACTGGCAATCGCAATTGCTTTGAGTTTCCCATCTTTTACATACTGTGCGACATGCCCTAAACCGATAAACATCATTTGTATTTGTCCACTCATAACATCAATCAGTGCTGGACCATTGCCTTTGTAAGGCACGTGAACGATATCAATACCGGCCCTAGATTTTAGGTATTCACCGGTCAAATGGATTACGGTACCAACGCCAGCTGAAGCAAAATTGAGCTTACCGGGATGCGATTTGGCATAAGTAATCAGTTCAGCTAAGTTTTTTGCTGGTACTGAATTGTTTACAACAAGGGTCAAAGGACCCGTGGCTGCGCGACTGATAAGTTGAAATGATTTAAGTGGATCATAAGGAATATTGGGCAATAACTGGGGTGCAACGCCAAGAGTAGTAGTGTTTGCCCAAAGAAGTGTATACCCATCAGCATTTGATGTGGCGACAGCGGCAGTACTTTGAATTCCACCGGCACTGGGCTTATTTTGAACAATTACGGTTTGACCAAGTTGTTGTCCAAAAGTCGCGGCAAATACGCGCGCAGTACCATCTGTACCGCCACCAGCGGCAAATGGAACGACCAACGTTACGGGTCTATTAGGGTATGCATCACTTTGTGCCTGAGCTGATAGGGGATATATAACACCAGAAAAACACGTCAAAAGAAAGCAGATATAGATAAAGAACAATTGAGTGGGCTGAAATAAAATGTACATAGACTTATCAAATAGTAGAGTTATAACAGTAAAAGTGTTACCAGTTTAAAACATGTATCAGTTTATCAAACTTCAAGCACGTATTCTTTGATTCCAACCTCCATACAAAGATTCACCTAAACTGGCAGTAGGAAGAATATGATCCAGATTTAATTGCTTTAACAAAAACCAAGCCAGACATAAATTTGAGGAGAGAACGGGTTTACCAGAGCGGGCATTGATTTCACCGATTGCTCTGAGTGTTGGTACGCCAGTGCCAGTCAATACAACTGCTTCTGCATCTACCCAGTTCATGTTCTTAACACTATCAAGAACCATTTCGGTCCTGACTCGGTAAACATGTCGGGTGTCTGTTGTATCGAGTGTGACGGTTTTTGTGTCCGTGATTTCAAAACCAGCTTTTTGCCAATAAACTTGACTGGCCTTGACAGCCCAATCTGGATAAGGGGCAAATAATGCGATCTTGCGAACTCCTAGGTGGGCCAGAGCTGCGCGTATGGCTTGAGCTGCAGTAAAAATAGGATAGCCAAATTTTGCCGAAAACTCGCCAATTCTTCTTTCTTCCTCTTGCATCCCTATGATGTAGGAGGTGGCTGTGCAGGCGTAACCTACAGCATCTAGCGGCGCTGTGTCGTAGTCCATCAAGGTTTTACCTAGATTATCCAAGTATTGAACGAGTCGGTTGCGAGAATCCACTCGACTGCCTTGAAGTCTAGAAATCAGCATGCTTACACCGTTGGGCATCAATGCAGACATCTCGGGCTCTACGGTTGTATTGGCTTGTGGAACGACAATACCCAGAGTGGCCAATGAACCGTATTCTCGATCAAACATACTCAAACCTTTACTATGAAAATGATTACAAGACGCAGAAGATAGAATTACAAATCAGTTGTAAATAAAGAATGAATGAACATAAATAAAAGTGTGTCAAAGTGTAATTTCTTGCGTAGATATTAATTACTAACATTATGATACAGAATAGGGAATGAGGTCGATTTCTCTTGGTTTAAATTAAATTTTTAGGTCGATATAAATTTTTTCCAAATATTTTCAGCAGAAATATTCATTTCTGACTTTTGCCTATACAAGCCAATTTCAAGAGGTATATGCCAATTCTTATTGCCTGCAATTTTAAGAGTATTGTTTTTAAGCTCTAACTCAATAAGTGATTTCGGTATCCATGCAATACCCTTGCCTTTAATAGCCATTGTTTTTAAAAGAAATGCATTGTGGGCAGTGAATACGACAGCTCTATTGCTAAGATTTTGATGTTCTTTTATTTTTGTATTTTTTCCATTGAAAAATGCTTGCATTATTTTTCCAATACCTGACGCATCTGTATACTCTAATACAGGTAGTAAATCTTTAGATTCAAGCGAATAAAGGGGATTGCCATCGGCGTTAATTCCACTCACTGGTATAAGTAGATCCTTACCCAATATAGTAACTGGATAATTGTTTTCATCTAACCTTGATATATATGCGTTATGTTTATAACAAAGGACAAATTGAACTGTTCTTTGTAGCATTAGATCTTCGCAAGCTTTATAGCTGTCAGACATAGTTTGAATCGGACCTAGATTCAATGTTGACTCTAAGTCGTTTAGAAAATTTGGAAAATATGTAATAGAGAGGGAATGAGTGCTTGCAAAACGAAGAGTTGCTTTTTCTTCCTCTTGCGCTGAAACCGCTTTTATTCTTGCTGCTTCAAGCGCTGAGGTAATATCTTTTACAAGTGGTTTAAATTTATTGCCAGCCTTGGTTAAAGCAATAGGGTGTTCACTTCTGTCAATTAAATCAACTCCCACCCATTCTTCTAAGCTTCGTATATGTCGGCTAAGTGCTGGTTGAGTTATTGATCTGATTTCTGCAGCTCGAGAAAAATTACCCACTTCTGCCAAAGTTAGAAAATCCTCAAGCCAATCAAGGTCTAGGGGTCTATTTTGTGGTCCCATGCTTTTTTAGTGAATAGTTCTATGCAATTTTAGTATTGGACTGCATTTGTATCTCTCTTTGATAATTGTTTCTTTGTGACTCAAACCTAAGGAAAACCCTTATGCCGAATATTAAAAACTACAAAGGAATCATTCCAGCGATTTCTTGCCCATTTACACCTGACTTCCAAATTGATGAGAAAGCCTTAAGAAAATTAGCATCTTGGCTCGGTGCTCATCAAGGTGTTGTTGCCGTCATGACCAACGGGCATACTGGAGAGGTTTTTTCATTAACGCCTGATGAACGGGCTGAAGTGACAAGAATTGTTGCTGATGAACTCAAAGGTAAAGTCCCAGTCATTTCATCAATTGTCTGTGAAGGTTTGATAGATGCTGCAACACATGCACGAGCGGCCCGCGATGCGGGAGCCGTTGCACTGGATGTCATGCCCCCTCATCATTGGTTACGTTTTGGCTGTACCCACCACCACGCTATGCAATATTTTGATGCAATTCATCAAGCAGTACCAGATTTAGACTTGGTTTGTCATGTTTACCCATCTTGGACAAGGGCGGCTTATTCGTCACAATTGTTGGCTGATTTAGCTAGACTGCCATATTTACAAGCATTTAAGGTTGGTCAACGCGATATGAATAAATATGCACGGGATATAAAGGCCATTAGAGATGCGGACTCTACCAAAGCTATCTTGACGTGTCACGACGAGTATTTACTTGCTTCAATGGTTCAAGGTGTAGACGGTGCATTGGTTGGATTTGCTACGTTTATTCCTCAGCTCGTCATTGATTTATGGGATGCAGTTAAAGCGGGTGATTTAAATAAAGCTATTCATATTCAATCTCTAATTACTCCGCTAAAAGATGCAGTTTATGGCGGTGGTGAGCCAACAGGTGAGGCTCACGCTCGAATGAAGGCGGGTATGTTTTTGGCCGGAGTTTTATCCGATCCAACAGTTAGACCACCAACCGAGGCTCCAAATGCGAATGAGATGGAAGTGTTAGGCGAAGCTGTGAAGCATGCTGGATTAAATAAAGTGTAATTGTTTTAAATCACCAAGAAAGAGGAGATGGATATGGAAAAATTGATTCGTTTATTGATGCTGGGGATTGGTTTTTTGGCTTTGAGTGCAAACGCGGATACATATCCCTCAAAGTCAGTTAGAGTCATTATCCCTTTCCCGCCAGGTGGTACGCTAGATGTTGTAGGCAGAATGCTCGCGCAAAAGCTTACCGATCAACTGGGTCAACAATTCATCATAGACAATAAACCAGGTGGCAACGGCACTATTGGGGCTGACGCAGTTGCTAAGGCGAATGCGGATGGCTATACATTGTTGTTCAATGCTTCAACATTTACTTCGGCTCCAATGACTATGCGCCAAGTTCCATATGCAGTTGAAAAAGATTTTGCCGCTATTGCATTGGTTGCTAAGGCTCCGTTATCTATTGCAATCAATAAAAATTTACCAATCACTGATGTTAAATCTCTAATCGCTTACGCAAAAACTGAGCAAGGAAGCATGACTTTTGCAACTGGATCAATTGGCTCGGCTGGTCATCTTGCTACAGAATTACTAAAACGAGCTGCAAATATTCAGTACACAGTGGTTCCTTACAAAGGTACCGCTCCAGCTTTTCAAGATCTCATTGGAGGTCAGATAGCAGGATTTATTGATCCTATTTTAGGTTCTTTGCAGTATCACAAGAACGGCATGTTAAGAGTGATTGCCGTGACATCCGGTACGCGAGCAACAAATCTTCCTGATGTTCCAACTGTTGCAGAAACTTTACCTGGCTATGAGTTCTACAGTTGGTATGGATTATGGGCCCAAATAAAAATAGCGGAAGAAATTAAGCAAAAATTAAATGCTGAGATCAATAAAGCATTGAATTCCGACATGCGCGATAAATTAATTCAACAAGGATTATTTGTAACGACTGGATCAACTCTTGATTTCGCTAAATTTCAGCACGATGATATCCAAAAATCGCAAAAAATCATCAATGATGGAAATATACGCCTTGAATAAAATTCCAAAACTCGCTGTTATTACAGGAAGCAGTTCTGGGATAGGTCTAGCCATCACGAGTCTTCTCATAGATCAGGGATGGAATATTTTGGGTGTTGATCGTTCATTGCCAAGTGTTGATCATGCTAATTATGAACATTTAATCTTAGATCTACTCAATGATGATTTAATTCATGAATCAATGAAAAACATACAAGCTGATGCGTTTGTTCATGCAGCTGGTTTCTTGATGGTTGCCAATATTGGTGATTTGGATTTGAATGTCGGTGCTGAAATGTGGCATTTACATACCCACGCAGCGGCTGCAATTACAAATCAATTAATTAATCATATGAAATCACAGTCTCTGGGAAGAATCGTCTATATAGGCTCTAGAGTATCTAGCGGATTTCCAGGTAGATCTCAATATGCAGCGACAAAGGCAGCTTTGGTTGCGATGGCCAAGAGTTGGGCGGTAGAAGTTGCGTCAAGTGGTATCACGGTTAATGTCGTTTCTCCAGCGGCAACTCAAACTGCAATGACAAACGATCCTCTGCGTTTTTCGAGTCAACCTAAACTCCCGCCAATAGGTCGTTTTATCAAACCAGAAGAAATTGCCCATTTAGTTGCTTTTTTGTTGTCATCTTCAGCTGCGGCAATTACGGGCCAAGAAATAACCATTTGTGGTGGATCATCTTTAAATCATTAATCATTTTAAAAGTTCGAAATGAAAATTGTCAAAATTATTGAGTCTACGCGTCCTATTAAATCGGACATTAGAAATGCATACATTGATTTCTCAAAGATGACGCTAAGTCTGGTTGCTGTTGTGACTGATGTGATCAAAGAAGGTAAACCAGTCATTGGATATGGATTCAACTCAAATGGCAGATATGGGCAAGGTGGATTAATACGTGAGCGATTTATACCAAGAATACTTGAGGCGGCACCTGAGGACCTCGTTAACGCAAAAGGAGATAACCTAGACCCTCACAAGGTATGGCGTCAAATGATGATTAACGAAAAACCTGGTGGTCACGGTGAGAGATCTGTAGCTGTAGGAACGATTGATATGGCTGTGTGGGATGCGGTTGCAAAAATAGCTGAAAAACCGTTGTATCAATATTTAGCAGAGAACTTTGGTGACGGAACCACAAATACAAATGTTTTTGTATATGCTGCTGGTGGATATTATTATCCTGGTAAAGGGTTAGATCAATTAAAACAAGAAATGCAGAGTTATCTTGACCGCGGATACTCAGTCGTCAAGATGAAAATCGGTGGTGCAAGTTTGAAAGAGGATTGTGAACGAATTGAATCTGTTTTAAAAATTCTTGGACCAGGGCAACAATTGGCAGTAGATGCCAATGGAAGATTCGATTTAAAAATGTCAATGGACTATGGCCTGGCTCTTTCAAAATATCCACTTTTTTGGTATGAAGAAGCTGGTGATCCATTAGATTATGAACTTCAAGCAAAGCTTGGTGAGGTTTATCAAGGATCCATGGCAACTGGAGAGAATTTATTCTCCATGCAAGACGCGCGCAATTTAATTCGTCACGGCGGAATGCGACCTGATCGGGACTGGCTACAATTTGATTGTGCTTTAAGTTATGGATTGGTTGAATATTTGAAAACGCTAGACATGCTTAAAAGTTATGGTTGGTCTCCAAAGCGATGTATTCCGCATGGTGGTCATCAGATGTCTTTGGCTATAGCCGCAGGACTTGGGTTGGGGGGCAATGAAAATTACCCTGACTTATTCCAACCTTATGGTGGTTTTCCTGATGGGATCATTGTGAAAGACGGATATGTGAACTTACCCAATTTGGTGGGTATAGGATTTGAAGGAAAGTCTGATTTGATACGTGAAATGCATTTGTTAAGTAAGGCGTAAAACGATCAATTGACCACAATAGAATTTTAAGTCTTAATAAAGCTAGAGGTTTACTTTAAATGGAATATGCTCTCCAAGGATTGTGCAGAAAATCTCAATGCTGTTCTCTTAATGGGAACTAAAGAGGTTCAATCGCATTTGGAATTTTTCATTGATTTGGCTTATCAATAAGCACTAACTTAAAGTCGTGGCTCTTTAGAAAGTTTATTTCATGAATCTATTTTTTTTGATTTTTTTAAAACAAGATACAAGGGAGAAATAAAAGATCGATAAGGTCACTAGTCTCTTGGAATGTTGTCGAAAAGTTCGTGTGAAAGAAGTGCAATATGGGGTAAATTTCGAACGGCACCGACAGAATTAATTAGGCAAGTTTTCACATCATTTGATAAAGTTTTGAGGTCGCCATCATTAAAGTATGTAAGCGCTTTTAGACTTTCGCTAGGTTGGAAGTTGGGGCCAAATATGAGCCGTGCAGAGGCTAAGCCTTTGGGTAAACTTGTACCTGCATTGATCATTGTCGCAATATCTGTGTAATCTTTGGCTTCTGCACGTTCAAGTATTACTTTGACTTTGGTAGCCATCAAATCATCGAGGGAAGCAACTTGAATGACCTTATCTTCAGTCATTTCAGGTGTACCTACTCTGCCCAAATTTAAAGCACCAAAAAATGAGACCTTGACTTGTGATTCTTCGCTATCACCATAGTTAACCAATACGCTGAATGCGTTAGTTTGGTCTTGTAATACTGTAGCTTTTGATAAGAATGGCATAACAGATTTCATGGACTCGCGATTCAAAGCTTCATTTGAGAAAAAATCAAAATCAATAGACTGCCTGTGTCCACATCGAAGTGCAATGGCTGTGCCGCCATACAAAACAAAACCAAGGCCGTGAGCAGCTTTAAGATCAGGCCATAAGCGTTGTTGAGCCGCTGGCAAAATATTCATGAAGGGGATGAAAGTCATGTAAATTTTCTAATTGGCAAAGGTGGCAAAGTTTGATGGTCCGCCAACCCAAGACGGTAGTGCCAATAGGCCCAAGAGCGATCATTGAACTGCCCAGCTTCAGCTTGAAGCAATGCGTCTCTTAAAGCCTCGTCTCCTATTAGGTTGGCGAGTTTTTGTAGGTCATCATAATCGCCGATATTCATCACTTGTGCAATCACTCTTTGTGGAAAAAGGATGGCATCATTAGAACTTTTCCACCAAATATATTTTCGTGCAAACACCTTCAATTCGTTAGGATCGAATTGATTTGGCATTGCATCATCAACTTTGGAGGTGTCAATTTGCATAGCGCTCCCATTAGAAATTCGATGCAATTTTACGATTGAATCATTTAATCAATTTTGATACCTACTTTATCAATGATCACGCCCCACTTGCGAGCTTCACCATCAATAAAACTTTTAAAATATGCGGCAGAACCTCCGCCAATGATCAATCCTTGCTTGAGCATATTTTGACGAAAAGCGGGGTCTGCCATGGTTGCATTGACGTCCGCATTGATCCGGTTGACCGTCTCTGAAGGCGTACCTGCAGCTGCGAAAAAACCATTCCACGCCAACGCTTCAAAGCTTGGATAGCCCGCTTCAGCCACGGTCGGCAAATCGGGCCTAGCGGCCAGGCGTTGCAAGCTGGTCGTTGCCAGCAACTTTAATCGCCCACCTTGGACCAAAGACAGCAACGCTGGCTCCACGGTCAGCAGCGCTGTGGTCTCGTTTTGTGAAACAGACAACGCCGCTGGGGGAGAGCCATTGAAAGGCACGTGGGTTGCTTCAAATCCTGCTGCCGCCTTTAGTAACTCCATTGAAAGGTGGGAGGAGCTTCCCTGGCCCACTGAGGCATAACTGACCTTATCGCCTTGAGTTTTCGCCCAAGCGACAAACTCTTTCAAGTTTGTCGCAGGATGATTGGCCGGTATGGCCAAAACATTGGGTTGTGAGCTTGTCAAAATCACCGGCAGCAAATCCTTGAAGGGATCGTAAGGCATTTTCTTGAACATAAAAGGACCAAACGCAATGGGTCCATTAAAGCCGATCCCCAAGGTGTAGCCATCCGCGGCGGATTTTGCGACCGCATCCATGCCAATGGTTCCACCAGCGCCAGGTTTGTTTTCAATCACCAGGGGTTGACCCCAGCGAGTCCTTAAGGCGTCAGACATTGCACGCACAATGACATCAAGAGAGCTCCCCGCTGGAGCGGGCACAATCACCCTGACGGGTTTGGTGGGCCAAGTTTGCGCATGGGCTGGCAGAACTCCTTGGCCCATTGCACAGATGCTTGCAAGCCCAAGTGCCACTTGGATCAAATTTCTACGGCTTTTCATCTCTTTCATATGCTTGTCCTTATAAAAATTCACAACGCTTGTCTCGAAATTGATCAAACAGATTCAAACCAGCGCATTTTGTTGAACCAGTTCTTTGCGAACGGCGTTTGAGCTGGGCACCTGAGCGGGTTGATGAAGCGCTGCTGAAATCCCAGCCGCATGTCCTGTGGCGAACGCTGTTCCCATGACACGCAAGGAGCCATAGGCCTCCGTATCGCTGCCAACCACTCGACCTGCAAGCCTTAAATTCAAGATCCCTTTGGCCTGAATAGCCCCGTGCGGAATATCAAAAAATCCCTCACCACCAATGGGCAAATAACGGGCTTGTCCAGGCGACTCGTGCACTTCCATGGGCCAACTCGCTCGCGCAATTGCATCCGCTCGACGCTTGCCACTCAAGCCATCTTGTACCGTCACATCCTCAAGGGAATAGGGACGTCTGGTTTCTCGAATTCCGATTTGAGGACCCGTTGACAAAAGATGTGCCTCTTCAAACCCAGGCAACTTCCTGAGCACTTGTAGGTGGTACTGAGCGCGCTCGCGGGCATCGGTCTCAACCAAGGTCAAGTCTGGCCCGGAGAGCCCCGCAGTGGGCAAATCAATCACCAACCACCAGACCTCTTGACCACCGGGCAAGCGGGTCATAAAACCACCATCGGCGCGTGTGATTTTCAAATCAGAGTGCATGTTGTGCTGGGCGATCAATTCAATCAAGCGCTCTTTATCCAAGACAAGGTCTGGTGCAATGCCACCGATGCGCATGGGCATCGATGCGGGTTGCAGATGAGCTGCCACTCCTCCTGGCTGACTCATTGAAACGCCTGCATGGCTTGACAGCGTTGCCTCACCACTGGCGTCTACAAAGCAAGTGGCACTGATGTCACGCATTCCACGGTGATCAGCCACGGTGATGGATTGCAACTGATGGCCCTCACGGTGCGCTGCGACCAAAAAGCTGTGAAGACACAGATCGACTTTTGCACCCAAGACCAGCCGATCAAACGCAAGCTTGACAGACTCTGGGTCCAAACTCAAGACCCAGCCGTTTTTAGATTTCCTGGCTGAGGTATCAAAACCCAAGTCCTGAATGTGATTGAGTAAATCTCTCCCCACTCCAAGGACAGTAGGCACTGGAGAGTCGTGACCCAAGAAAAAGCCACAGTAGGCCAAAACTTGTGAATTTGTTGCGGCACCTCCTAAGAAGCCGTAGCGCTCGAGCAAAAGGGTTTTTGCTCCCAAGCGTGAGGCCCCTGTAGCAGCTGCCGCTCCAGCCGCCCCACCACCGACCACCACCACGTCAAAGTGTTCAGTTTTCATAGGTCAGACGATACGTCCTGAGTAGGAGGAGCTTTGGGTTTGGTGTAGGCATGTCAAAATCAATGGGACTTTGTTTTCAGATAAAAGCCACTATATCGTAAATTGAACAACGCGGGCAGGAACAGGGAGGCAAATGGGGTTCAATGGTGAATCGCTTAATTCATCAGTTGACTTCATCGGCTTACTTCATCGGCTTACTTCATCGGCTTACTTCATCGGCTTACTTCATCGGTTTACTTCATCGGTTTACTTCAGCATCTCCGAGATTTTCCTATTGCTCTTTTGCCAAAGGTCTGCAATTGACTTGAAAAACCGTTTCAAGTCAGTGCGTTTACAATTGAGCGATGAAAGATGACTCTATTTTTAAAGCGTTTGAGTTTGATCAGATCTGCTACCACCATGTTGATTTTGATTACATTGCACAAACGTTCCCTGCTTTTGACATCAAGCGCTTGCCTTTTTCATTGCGCGTATTGCTTGAGAGCAATTTAAGACGCAGTGCCTCAGTTGAGCAACAAAGGCAGCTGATTCAAACCTTCAATGAATGGGGCGATCTGCCCTCAGGGAATGTGAATGTCTATGCAACGAGGTTGCTGCTTCAAGACTACACGGGCATTCCGGTCTTGGTGGATTTGTGTGCCTTGCGTCAAGTCGCGGTCGATGCTGGCTTAGACTTTAACAAAGTCAATCCACTCGTGCCTATGGATTTGGTGGTCGATCATTCCATCGTGGTGGATGATTTTGGTAGGGTTGAGTCCAAAGCCATGAACTCCGCGAATCAATTTGCCAGAAACACTGAGCGCTTTACCTTTTTGAAGTGGTGTTCCCAATCTTTTGAAAATACTCGAATTATTCCTCCAGACTCGGGGATTTGTCATCAAGTGAACTTGGAGTCTTTGGCAACGGGTTTTTCGTTGTCACAAATAGGAACTCAAACCGTCATTTCACCGGAAATCGTCATCGGAACGGATAGCCACACGCCGACCATCAATGCCATAGGCGTCTTGGGCTGGGGAGTCGGCGGCATTGAGGGGCTCACCACAGCTTTAGGGCATCCGATAGAGTTTGCCTTGCCTCAGGTCATTGGCGTGAAGTTGCTAGGCAAGTTATCGCCAACGGTCAAAGCCACCGATTGCGTACTCACTTTGACGGCCATGCTCAGAAAATTTGGCGTTGTAGAGAAATTTGTAGAATTTTTTGGCCCAGGGGTTGCCACTCTCACCGTCACTGATCGTGCAACCATCTCCAATATGTCACCGGAATATGGAGCAACGTGTGCATTTTTTCCTTGGGACGATCAAACCATCAAGTTCTTTAAGGATACGGGGCGACAAAGCGCCGATCTGTTAGAAGATTATGCAAAACGAGCAGGATTTTGGTCTCACGGCAGCAAGGACTGTGTGA